>Ga0073934_10005275_pt1 | contig 20233 bp, 22 predicted proteins | sample LarsenN4metaG_FD_76834 | JGI IMG/M metagenome (GOLD analysis project Ga0073934, IMG submission 76834) | Hot spring sediment bacterial and archeal communities from British Columbia, Canada, to study Microbial Dark Matter (Phase II) - Larsen... ... | reverse complement strand
CTTGAAGAACCGGGACTGGCCATTGCCGACAACGGGAGTGGTAGCGTCTCGATCTTTCTTCACCGTGGACTCAAGCCAGTCGCGAAGTCGGAAGCAAGAGAGTAGGAGGCGAGCGATCACCGTCTATTCTTGACAGCCTGGAGGGCCTTCGCTAGAGTGGCCATTGGATAAAACAGCCGAGATTTTCGAGTATTCCAATGGCGCTTCGATCCTTTGCATGGTGGTTCATGATTGGGGCTCTGATGACCCTCTCGGTTCTCATGGTCCAGGGTGGGGTCCGGGACTTATGGGAAGGGACACAACCTTCCGGAGGTACGAATGTTTTCGTGTATTTTGGCACGACCCTCATCGGCGGTGGCTTGCTTGCTGGGTGTGTCGCCTTAATCATGAATCGTCTTCGCTAACCGGAGAGAACGGGAAATGTATGCAGTGCCTCAAGTGCAAAGGGTTCATGCTTGTGGAGCGCCACTATACCCTCGTCAACCGGAGGATATACGCTCGCTGCCTTAATTGCGGGTTCTGGATTGATCTGGCCGACCTCCTCCGATTTTTTCATAAAGTTATTGATAGCGGGCGGAAAGGTGATAAAGTGCGTGAATCGTTCATGTTCTAAAAGAGGCGGTTGTTTGTGGCACAGCGCGACCCTATCCCGCCCGAATATCACAGGCAGAGCGGGGGCGGTGTTTGCACTCGCCTTGCTTTAGTTTCGTTCATCTCTCTTTCGCTCCTCACTTTCTCCATATGCCCCGCCTCGGGGAAGGAGTATCAATCTAGGAACCAGGCTACCCATCCTGTCAGTTATGCTCCACAGCCCCTCCCGTGGAAGCGAATTCCGGCGCACAGTATTCTCCTGAAGGAATTACGGTCAGGTCGTATTCTGTTCGAGCATGAGGTTGAGAAACGTCTGTCGCCTGCCAGTCTCACCAAGATTATGTCGGCACTGATCATTCTTGAGAAAGGCCGTCTTGATGATTTGGCTACCGTGAGCAGGAATGCGGCGAGAGCTCCCAAGACTCACCTACGACTGAAGGTCGGGGAAGTGTTTCGCCTTGGCGATTTGCTCAAGGCCATGATGATGGTGTCAGCCAATGACGCCTGTCTGGCGGCGGTTGAGCATGTCAGAGGCGATGAAGAACAGTTTGTGACGTTGATGAACGCCAAAGCTGTTGCGCTTGGATTATCGGACACGCACTTCAGCAACGGGTGCGGTTTCGACGGTCCCGACCATTACTCGACCGCTGAAGATCTCGCGAAACTCAGTGAAGTGGCGATGCGAAACGCTGTGTTCCGGGAACTCGTCAAAGAGGAACGCGAGATTATCACACCAGTCAGTGGATATCGTGCCTACGTCCTGCATAACACGAATCGTTTACTTGGTCGCATTCCCGGCGTGGAAGGCGTGAAAACCGGATTCACATCCAAAGCAGGCCGATGCCTGATTGCCAAGGTTTCTCAAAATGGTAGTGACCTACTGCTCGTGATCCTTAACTCTAACCGCCGGTGGAATACTGCCAGAAGCCTCATCGATTACGGGTTTCGTCTCACGAATGCCGTCCAGTAGCGCCTCCACCTCTCATTCTTGACATTTCCCACTCGTCAAATAGCCGAGCGTACGTAACCGATCGGGGCATGCCGGCCTGGGACGGTGGTCTTGTTCCGTTGGTTACAGGTGAGCACAGCAAACGATTAGCCAGGAGCGATTTTCGAGGTTTCTCATCAAACAACTGGATCACTTCCCAGAACCGTTCCGTTTGGAGGAGTGGGTTTCCCACCTGTAGGTCGAACCAATTCACTCTGGCGTACAGCTTTCGATCGATGACGCCACGTCTGAGCTGGGCTACCGTGGAGGGGCAAACTCGATGTTGATGTCCTTACCGAGGTAATTCACCTGGAAACCTTGCTTGTCGTAAGCCAGAACGGCGCCCATGACGTTTTCGTCACCATACTCCTCTTGGCCTAACAACTTTCGGATGTCCTCTGGGCTCTCGCTATTGAGCACGTTGCGAAAGATCCCTCTGGTCTTATAGGCAAACCGGTTATTGATGAAGAGCAGGTCGACCTTCCCGTCCTGAATACGCACCCCGGCCATTGGACCGGTCGGTTTTCGCTGATCGAGCAGAAAGATGAAGCTAGCTTCCTGCTCAGCTTTAATACCGGAAATTTTCTCGTTCACGAGCGTTTCGACGGCTTTGGATTCCGAGTCGCCCAGTTTGACGCCGAACAGCGAGATCTCAGCGCTCGAAATGGACTTTGGCTCCATGACATCGTTCTTGCTTAACTCATACGGCTCGGCATAAGCTGAGCCAAGCGCTACGAGAACGCTCGCTTGTAGGATAATTGCCCTCCACACCACACTCGCTTTCATCATGCTGTTGAACATGTCTTTCGTAAGGATTGTGGCGTGGTCAGGATGGGTAAATCAATGGGTTCCGCATAGGCATGGAACACATTGTAGCCAAGCGCCGAGAGACCTGCAAGGAAATGAGATACGAAACCGGCACTGATTGGGGACTCGAAGGACACGGTATTCTTGTATCACGACCGTGGTTCATCACCTAATAACATCGCCCCGAGTTCACGAAGCCGGTAAAAGTAGGCTTGGGGCTCGGCGTCCAATGTTTCCGTCAGCTCATCGAGATCACTCAAACAGTCCTTGACGATGGCAATCCGCTGGTGGTCGAGGCCCTCGGAGCTATCGAGGTAGTAAACCACACAGCCGCTGATGACCGTATCGATCGTCATCAATTGTCCTTGATGGGGGCTTGAAAACTGAGGCCAACCATTGGCGCAATGCTGTTCCCACGCTGTTGCGATCATGTTTCGGTCCATGAGGTGCTCCTTCACTCCTCTGCTGTGCGATGGGCCTACACCCTAGCGCACGCGATAGTAGAGGAACAAGTATACAGCCAGAAGTCCTGACGAAACAGTGCAGAGGGATCGCCGGATCAGGGATACAGTCCACGCTGGAGATGGGCCTGAGCAACGTGATCGATCCCACTCATAAGCGCCGCCATGCGCATCGACACTCGACGTTCAGTCGAGAAATGAAGCGTGCGCTGAAACGCGGACGTGATGATGTCTTGAAGCCGGTTCTGGATGTCTGTTGCACTCCAGAAAAATCGCTGGAGATCCTGCACCCATTCGAAGTACGAGACGATAACACCGCCGGAGTTGGCGAGAATATCGGGGATGACGAAGACGCCTTTGTCTGCAAGGATGCGGTCGGCCTCCAGCGTCGTCGGGCCATTCGCCCCTTCTGACAGGATCCGGCACTTCAAGGAATTCGCGTTCTTGTTTGTGATCTGTTCTGAGAGCGCAGCGGGTACGAGAACTGTGCACTCCAGTCGCAGGAGTTCCTCATTTGTGATCGCATCCCCCAGTTTGGTGTCATGGAGCGGTTGGCTGGGATCGCGACGAAGCAACTCCATGACATTCAACCCTTTGGAGTTGTAGATGCCGCCGTGTACATCGCTAACGGCAATGACGCGTGCGCCTTGTTGCTGCATAATGCGCGCGGTGTGTGAACCGACATTTCCGAATCCCTGAATCGCCACGGTGGCGTTTTCAATCGACAGCTTGAGATGACGAAGCATCTCAATCGTCACATAAACCACTCCGCGTCCCGTCGCTTCTTCCCGGCCCAAGCTCCCCCCGATCGAGAGCGGTTTTCCGGTTACGACTCCGGGAACAGCATAGCCGACTTGCTGACTGTACGTGTCCATCATCCATGCCATGATCTGGGCATCGGTCCCCACGTCTGGAGCCGGGACATCCTTGTCCGGGCCGATCAGTGGGAAAATCTCGGCGGCGTATCGCCGTGTCAGCCGCTGTAACTCGGCGGGTGACAGTTGTTTCGGCGCGACTGCGACTCCGCCTTTTGCGCCTCCGTAGGGCAAACCGGCTAACGCGCATTTCCACGTCATCCACATCGCGAGAGCGGCCACCTCACCGAGATTCACGTCGGGATGGTAACGCACGCCTCCCTTGGACGGGCCGCGTGATGAATCATGTTGAACGCGGTAGCCCGTAAAGACCTCCACATGGCCGTCGTCCATCCGAACCGGAAGGCTGACGACGAGAGACCGCTGTGGAAGTTTCAGACGTTCGCGGAGGTTGGGGTCAAGGTTCATTGCTTCCGCCGCCTGATCAAACTGCGCAACTGCCAGGCGAAAAGTCGGTGTGTTAAGTTCCTGCATAGGATTCCTCTAAGCAAACGCCAGCCTGTTTCCTATGCTGGGCGTCATGCAACAGTTGCCCACTTGAGGGCAAACACCGTCGCAAAGGTTTGAGCAAGTTGCTGTTTGACGACGCCGATGGGGACGATTGTTTGATGGACTTCTGCCATGGATGTCACACGACACTCATGAAATCCGCAGGGATGGATCCGTTGGAATGGCGTGAGATCCAAATCAATATTCAAGGCGAACCCGTGCAATGTCACGCCGCGCTCTATCCGTATGCCCACGAAGGCGATTTTGTGGGGCTCAGGCATCATGATCCACACCCCCGGCTTGCCAATGATGCGGGAGCCGGTAATGTTCCAAAGGTCGAGCACCTGAATGATCACCTCTTCCAGTAACCAGACCAATTGTTTGGGTCCTGCCGCATGGCGATCAAGCTTAAGCACGGGATAGACGACAACTTGTCCGGGACCGTGAAAGGTCACAGATCCGCCACGATTGACATGGTGCAGTTCGGCTCCATCTTCGCATAACGCGGATTCGCTCCCTCCCCAATCCAACAACTTGGTCCTACGTCCGAGCGTATAGACGGGTGGATGTTCAAGAATCAAAACCGTATCCGGTCGGAGATCGCGGATACGATCCTCATGCGCATGAGACTGGATTTCCCATGCAATGAGATAAGGAACCGGTTCTCGAAAGATCCGAACATCACCTGCCTGGATGTGGTGAGAATTCAAACGCGGAGATGTAACGGTATTCGCATCGATCACGGGATTACATGCTCAAAAGGAGCGTGGGCCCCCAGAGTAGAGAGAAAGAACAGGCTCCGCATGGTGAGAATATTGTTGCATAACTCACCAGGCAGAGAAAAGTCGGGTTGTGAGGGCTGCCTTCTGACCCTGTGAATTCAGCAGTCTACTTGATGGCAGCGAAGAGCTCCTTAATCGCAGGGGTCTTCAGCTTCTTGAGCGCCTTGGCCTCAATTTGACGGATACGTTCGCGTGTGACAGACAAGCTTTGGCCGACCTGTTCCAAGGTGCTGGCTTCATCGTAGCCGATCCCAAACCGGAGCCTGATGACGGTTTGCTCGCGAGGCGTGAGGGTGCTTAAGATACGATCGAGTTGTTCGGTGAGTTCACTTCGATGGACATGAGCATCGGGCGGAACTGCCTGCTGATCTGGAATCATATCTCCAAACTGAGTATCTCCGTCACCGACCGGAGTTTCCAAGGCCACCGGCTCCTGAAAAGCCAGGACAGTCTCCCGGAGTCGCTCTGGTCTCATGCGCAGCACCTGAGCGATCTCTTCCAAGCGGGCAGGCCGTCCAAATTGCTGCCCTAGTCTCCGCATTACCCGGAGGATTCGATGCGAGGCCTCGGTTTGGTGGACCGGAATGCGAATCGTCCTCGACTGATCTGCAAGCGCCCGAGTAATGCCCTGCCGAATCCACCACGTTGCATAGGTGCTGAATTTGAATCCTTTTCGATACTGATATCGTTCGGCCGCTTTCATCAAGCCGATATTGCCCTCTTGTACGAGATCCAACAAACTTAGCCCCCGTCCCGTGTAATGTTTGGCGACATCCACCACCAAACGAAGATTACACCGCACGAGCTCATCTTTGCCTTGCTCCAAGACAACCCTCGCCGCACGAATTTCATCGAGCAACGCTTTCAGCTCCTTTGCTGTGGATGCTGTAGGTTTAAGGTCTTGGTCTGGCGGATCAAGGATGTTGTTTAAAGCCGTCTCGGCGTTGTCCAATGAAGTGGCCGAAAGCCCACTCAATCGTCGGACCATCTGGAGCACCTTCACGCTGTCTGCAAGAAGGGATGTCCGTTTGGATTTGAGTAAGACCCTGACAGTTTGACGCAGCGCAACCCGAATGCGCCTGGTCCCCTGGTCCACCCGCTTGGCGATCGCCGTCTCTTCTTCCCGGGTCAAGAGCCCCCGTTCGCCGAACGACCGAAAGTATAAGGCTTCTAAAAGAAACGGGCTGGCGCCGCGGCTCGTGCGCATGACCGGCTCGGCCTTCTCATCCGAGCTTGATTCCTCAGCCTCAACACGGCTGATCATTCCCAGCATCCCGCTGGCTTTCGCGTCATCGGCATCGACGTCTGGAACGAATGTTTTCTGTATCTCCATCTCGTCAGAGACTCGTAGTCCATTTTTCATCGTGTCACCTTTTGTTCTGGTTGAACGTCGTCTACCCTTATTGGAGCCATATTCGGCGGAAAAGATTCAACCGCATCGACACTTATGCCGTTTCTACGAAGCAAAAGAGATGCTGGATGGAAGATGAGAAACAGCAGGTGTGATCAGATGGAAAAATCAGAAAGATTAGACCGGGCTAATGAGGAAACGGAGGAAAAACTGTCCCACTTATGCGGCACCTATGTAGGATCAACATCACTGATTGGGCTGAAACGCCACACTATTTCGATGATAGTCCCTTGATGAATGGGGCAAGGGTATCGATGGGAATGGGGAAGATGGTCGTCGAGTTCTTCTCGGCCGCGATCTCGACGAGTGTCTGAAGATATCGCAATTGAAGAGCGGCGGGGTTCTGGCTGATGACATTGGCGGCTTCCGCAAGCTTCTGCGCTGCTTGGAATTCGCCCTCCGCATGAATGATTTTTGCTCGCCGTTCTCGCTCGGCTTCAGCCTGTCGAGCGATCGCACGTTGCATGTCTTGAGGGATATCCACGTTCTTCACTTCCACGGCGGCAACTTTGACTCCCCATGGCTCGGTCTGCTGGTCGATAATCCGCTGCAGTTCGGCATTGATGTCATCGCGCTTTGATAATAGGTCGTCGAGCTGACTCTGGCCAAGCACGCTGCGCAAGGTCGTTTGGGCGACTTGCGATGTCGAATACAGATAATCTTGGACGGCCAGCACGGCCCGTTGAGGGTCCACGACTCTGAGAAAGATGACGGCGTTCACCTTCACGGAAATATTGTCCCGCGTAATGACATCCTGGGAGGGGACTTCCATCGTCACCGTTTGGAGATTGACGCGCACCATCTGCTGGAGGACTGGGACGACCAATCGAATGCCGGGGCCTTTGACGGTCTGGTATTTGCCCAGCACAAAAACCACGAGCCGTTCGTATTCCATGACGCGCTTAAAACTGGCATAGAGCACGAGGCCCAGTAAGACTAACGGCATGAGCAATGACATAAGGGCTCCTTGTCTTCGGTCGGTTTATCTGTGAGTGGGGGCCACCGTCACGGTCAGTCCTTCGACCGACATCACTTCCGCGGCTTCCCCCTGTCGAATAGGGGTTTGGCTGACCGCCTCCCAGATCTCTCCATGAACCGTAATCTGACCGCGTGGGTTGAGATCCGTCTTGGCGATCCCGATCGAACCGATCATCCCCTCGACGCCGGTGACTGGTCTGCCGCGGTTGCTCTTGAAGGCGGTCCACGCAATGATTCCGATGAGGCCGCCGATCGTCATGACAGTCGGCAGTAAGAAGGATAGGGATACTTGTAGAAAAGGGGCGTCACTCTTGATGAGCAACAGACCGCCTAACGTCATCGCAGCCAATCCTCCGAGTGCGAGCAATCCATAGCTGGTGACCGAAATTTCAAGCAGGAGAAAGACGACGCCCAGGATGACAAGGAGCACGCCTGCATAGTTCACAGGGAGCGACTGAAGCGAATAGAAGGCCAAAATCAGACTGATGGCGCCGATGATACCGGGCAGGATGGCGCCGGGGCTGTAAAGCTCTGCCATAATTCCAATCGTTCCAATGGACATCAGAAGATAGGCGATGTTGGGGTCACTCAAGATTTTGAGTAATTCCAGACGAGTCCCCATGGGGAATTCGCGGAGAGTGGCAGTCTCACTTGAAAACGTGATTGATCCATGAGGGAGGGCAATCTTTTTCCCTTGCAGGTGTTTCAACAACGCAGGGATGTCCTCAGCAATCACATCGATGATTTTGAGTTTTAAGGCTTCCTGTTCTGTCGCGGAGACGCTCTTTCGAACGGCATCTTCCGCCCAAGAGACATTCCGTCCATGCTGTTCAGCGAGGCTTTTGATGTACGCCACCGCGTCATTTTCCACCTTCTCCTTCATGGTGTTGTCCATCTCCCCGCCCCCCATTGCGACCGGGTGTGCCGCTCCGATATTCGTACCGGGTGCCATGGCGGCGACATGAGCCGCCATCGTAATAAAGACTCCCGCAGAGGCAGCACGGCCCCCGGAAGGGGCGACGAACACGATCACCGGGATAGGCGAAGCGGTCATATCCTTGATCATCAGACGCATGGAGGTGTCCAATCCTCCTGGAGTATCAAGTTTAAAGATCAGCGCCAGAGCACCTGATGACTGTGCAAACGCGAGGGCGTCGTGAAGATATTCAGCGGCAACGGGGTTGATGACACCCTCGTAGCTTGCGACGACAATGTCCTCGGCGAGAGCGGGACCGATCGGGAGGATCAAGCACAGGGCTAACCCCGGTCCTACAATCGCCGCTGTGAGGACACGGCTCAGAATCATTCTCGTCTCCTAGACACCGCAAGGCATTGTGAAAATGTCAATGATGCGAAGATCTTACGAGCCCCCTGCTACCCTGTCAAGGAAGGCCGCTTGGTTGCAAACCATGAAACGAACCTCCTAGAATGCCCCGCATGTCTCGCTTTTCCAATGGCGAACGCATCCATCTTGTCGATCAAAAACGACGGCAGTATGCGCTCACGTTGAAAGCGGGGGAGACGTATCAGTTCAGTGGGGAGAAAATCGCACATGACGAACTCATCGGCCGTCCCGACGGATCTATTGTAACACTGTCCGGCGGCAAGAAGATGGTGGCGCTCCGACCGACTTTCGGTGACTATGTGCTCAAGATGCCCCGAGGGGCTCAGGTCCTCTACCCGAAAGATCTTGCGATCATACCCATGTGGGCTGATATCCACCCAGGGGCTCGAGTCTTCGAGGCAGGAACCGGTTCAGGAGCCTTGACGATGGCCCTCTTGCGTGCGGTGGGGCCAGGCGGATTGGTGGTGACGTATGAAATCCGCGAAGATTTTGCACAGATGGCAAAGACCAACATCGCCCGTTCTCTGAATCCGACCAATCTGATCTGTTTAAAGAAAAACGCCTATGAGGGTATCGACGTACTGGACGACCAGGTGCCTTTCGATCGCGTCGTGCTTGACCTGCCGGAGCCATGGCAGGTCGTACCGCATGCCGTTCGAGCACTTCGATCCGGCGGGATTTATTTGAGCTTTGTTCCCACAGTACCCCAAGTCATGCAAACAGTGGAGGCACTTGAACGCACCACCGTGTTTGGAATGATCGAAACGTTTGAGACGTTGCTGAGAACCTGGTCTGTGCAGGGTCGAAGTGTGAGGCCTGATCATCGCATGGTGGCTCATTCAGGATTCATCACGGTAGCTCGTAAGGTCGAACCAGGACTCTTTGGTCCGAGGCCTGAGAGAGAAGTTCCTGACGAGGGAGAGCAAGAAGGCACATCTGATGAAGCAGAAGAGGAACCGAGCTCATGAATAGGTTAGAAGGCAAGGTAGCTGTGGTGACGGGTGGCAATGCCGGGATCGGCGAAGCGATCGCGAAACGTTTTGCTGAGGAAGGAGCATCGGTTGTCATCACGGGACGTCGGCAACAGGAATTGGATCGCGTGGCCAATGTGATTCGACTCAATAAGAGAAAGGTACTCGGGGTCGCTGGCTCAGTGACGGATGAAACTCATGTGCAGGATGTCGTCCGTCGAGCCCTCGATAGCTTTGGGCGGATCGACGTTCTGGTCAACAATGCGGGAATCGGTGAATTTGGAAAGCGGCTTCATGAAACCGATGACGCTATTTGGACGCGTGTGCTCGACATCAACTTGACCGGGATATTCCGGATGACACGAGCCGTCATTCCCCACATGCTGAAGCAAGGGCGAGGCTCGATCATCAATATCTCGTCGATTGCCAGTTTAGTCGGTCTCTCCGGCTTAGCCGCGTATACGGCATCCAAAGGTGCGCTTGACGCCTTGACGCGTGCGCTGGCGGTCGAATATGCGAAGGAAGGAATTCGCTGTAATGTGGTGAATCCAGGCCTGATTAATACGCCTATGGCGGCTCCCCTGATGGCCAATCCCGATATGCTTCAACCCATTCTTGCCCAATATGCGATCCGTCGCCCTGGGACTCCCGAAGAAGTGGCAAATATGGTTTTGTATCTGGCTTCTGATGAAGCCGCCTGGGTTACTGGGGCAACCTTCCCGATTGACGGCGGCATGACGGTTTATAAAGGATAGTGGTTAGCGCCGACGAGCATAACTTTGGTTCGAAGGGGAAGAGGGCTAGGTGAAGAATGAACATTGATGCTCGGACACAGTTTTGCGGGGTGATCGGCAATCCGGTCGGTCATTCGCTGTCACCCGCCATCCACAATGCTGCCTTCCGCAAATTAGGGCTCAACTTCATCTATCTTGCGTGGCAAGTGGAAAGGATCGGTGATGCCATCAAAGGGCTCCGTGCACTGGGAAACTTTCGCGGAGCGAGTGTGACGATTCCTCACAAGGTAGCTGCCATACCGTTTCTTGATCATGTGGAGATGACGGCTCAACGCATCGGTGCGATCAACACCATCGTTGCTGAAAAGGGCGAGCTCACGGGGTACAACACGGACGCGACAGGCGCCCTGAGGGCTTTGAAGGAAGGCGGAGCTGAGCTAAAGGACCGACATGTCGTGATCATCGGTTCCGGAGGCGCTGCTCGAGCGATCGCCTTCGCACTGGCAGTTGAATCCGGTGTGAAACAATTGACATTGCTGGGAATTGACGACCCTGAACGGACCAATTTGGCTCAGGACATTCGCTCACAAGCATCGTTGACGGTCGAGGACTTTCATCTTGACGAAACCATCCTTCGACGAGTTCTTCCCGATGCGCACGTGTTAATTCATTGCACCCCGGTCGGCATGTCTCCGAATACCGATGCCGCCTGTATTCCTTCCTCGCTCCTTCACGCCGACCTCTCTGTCATGGATATCGTCTACAATCCACTCGAAACCAGATTGCTCAAAGATGCGAAGCGTGCTGGCTGCAGGACGATTTCAGGGTTGGAGATGTTTCTCAATCAGGCAGTCACTCAATTTGAGTTCTGGACGAATCAACCTGCTCCCGTCGATGTGATGCGTACCGTGTTGGAGTCTCATTTTCGATGAATGTGGTGCTTATCGGCTATCGCGGTACCGGAAAAAGTACTGTGGGCCAAATAGTGGCGGCTAAACTTGGGCGTGTGCTTGTGTCGACAGACGCGGAAATCGTGAAGGTGGTCGGCCAAAGCATTCCGGAAATCGTTCAAAAAAATGGGTGGGAGTATTTCCGTGATCTCGAAACCAAAGTCTGCCAAGAACTGGCCGGTCGGACTGGGTTAGTCGTCGATACTGGCGGGGGAGCAATCCTTCGACCACGAAATGTTGAGATATTGAAAGAAACAGGAAGATTATTCTGGCTGACCGCCTCAGTGAGCACTATTGCTGAACGTATCGGTCAGGATTCACACCGCCCTTCCCTCACGGGAGTCAAGTCATTCGTGGATGAGATTGAAGATGTGCTTCGAGAACGTACACCGAAGTATCAAGCGGCTGCCGATTACATCATTGAGACCGATAGAAGATCAGCCACGCAGGTTGCTGATGAAATTCTGGCACGACTGTAGCTGTGTGGACCGATTCTCCCACCTTGACAAGCCTCGCCCTAACATGATTCATGTATCCACGCTGCGCCCGTAGCTCAGTTGGATAGAGCGCCGGGCTTCGAACCCGTAGGTCGCAGGTTCAATTCCTGCCGGGCGCACCAAGTCAACGAAGTTACCGGATCTTCCAGGGTATCCCTGCACCGCTGATTGCGCGGAGGTTGCACGCTCCTACCCCGAGTGGGGTGGCTGATTCATCGAGCTTACCGCTATCATCATCGAACAACTGTCGCTTCGCGGAAACCAGACCCTCTCCATTGATGGAGCAACAAACGAACTAAGAACGAGCACGTGGTTACAATAGGAGCTCGGAGCCTACATGCCGGAGATTGACCATACGATCGGTTTTCTACTGAACCGAGCACAAGATCCCTCTCAAATGGTAAAAAAGCGAACCAAGCGGAGACCGATCTTCCTGTCGTTTTGAGCAAAGGACGCTGTTCCACAACAAGCCACAACACGCATCCAGCCCGGTGGATGGTGTCGTGGAAGAGCAAGGATAGCAAGACTAGCCTGTCGGATAGCCATGGCACATGCTCATCTGAACATCGGTGAGATCAAAGAATAGCTTCAGGATCCCATTTTCGCGGAACATTTCTATTGGGTGGCAAAATGATGACGAAGTGCCAGGCCGGGAGACTCATTATCTGCATTCTCATCCTGATGACGAGTTTGCCGAGTGCATGGGCTACAGTGAACGACACACCTGGCACGGACGGGCCATCGTTGGAGGAGACATTGGCCTTTATCAAAGATACATGGGAAGCATGTGCAACAATGCAGAGTGGTTTGCAACGTGTGATCGCTAAGGATGGATCCCTCTGGCATATGGATAGAACGGCGAAGGTCGACGTGACGATTATGCCTCCATCAGCTCTGAAAGTCGTGATACGTTTGAATGAACGTAGGAAGTTGAGCGGGATATTTGCACTCCAATCGCCAGTAGAAAAGATTCAGGAGTTTGACTTGAGCGCACTGTCGCCTAACGTGAGCAAGGAGCAGGAGGGTGAGGAGGCCAATCTCTATGGAATTCGGTTGCGTTGTGCGCGTGGGGCCTGTGTGACCGAATGGCTTGCGTCTCTCGTGATACAAGGCAAACCCGTGCACGAACTAAAAACAGGCAAATTGGTCATTACGGACCTCGAGGAGCTTGTATATGAAGATCGTGCCCCAAAAGACAAACCTGGAGAAAAGAAGGGGGAGGTGTATATTCCCGTCTGTGACATCGCGTCCTTAGAAAGCCTTTCGAAAGCCTTGCATCATGCCATCATCAAAGTTGGCGGGCGGAAGCCGCTGTTTTGAATACAGCATAAACGAGACTTGAGACGAAGAGAACGGAGCAGGCACAATAACAAGAGATTGCGTCGGACGATGCCCTGACCGCGTGCTAGAGAATGGTTTTAGTGCCTTTGTTCCTTTCTGAGAGTATTTGACTGTTACCGATGGTTGCAGGATTCCGTAACTCCCCGCCTTGATTTTCATTCATCAGCCTGTGTAGCCTTCTGATCCGTTGCGGTTCCAATGCCTAAATTGCATTAGTGGAACTCGAATCCGTAGATTGAAGGTTCAATTCCAGCCGGACACATTAAGTAATGTGACGATAATTTACAGATTTTTCAATTCGTTAGATTGTTTAGGTTCAGGTAGTCATTCCACGAAAGCTGGATGGATTCGTGGTGGCATTTGATTTATCATGAGATTTATTCACAAACGAGGTTATTTCATGCAGTGGTTTTGCCCTTATGCTTATAGAAGGCAAGCGACGTCCGGAGCGGTATACTGGGAACAGAAGAAACGATTTGCCTGGACCAGACAATGTCCCTGTTGCGGTAGACCACTTGAGAAGACGGACCCGGTGAACCCCTGGGTCTGTGAATGCGGATGGCGCAGTCAATGAATCGAGCAAGAAAAGGGAGGTACCATGATCCCCGTTTTGCACGACATGAGAGCAGCATTTTTCCTCGTGATCGCACTAGCCATGCTGTTGTTTATCTGTGCGCTGGCTGGCGTGGGTGCGGTGCTAAAACCAGTCCGTTGGGCTGATCGAAAAGCGTATCGCTGAGCAAGGGGGCTGTTGGTTTAAGCTAGCGGTGGTGCTTGATCGCTTTCCTTCTTTCTTCTACTCCTCGTGTTTCTCGTTTTCTTGCTGATCCAATTTCAGTTCTCTGACTAGCCCAAGTCTTCCCTTCAGTCGCCTGGTCAAATATCTGAATTCATTAGGCATCCCGTCATCCATCAGATAGGCTACTGCTTAAGCACCCATTTCCCAGGCCGGTGCTACATTTGTTTGGAGAAGAGCTAACAATCATCGCCAAACTATTATCCATGCACCAATTGCTTCAATAATTGAAAAGCTGAAGCTTCATGTCACCTGGAGGGCAAAAGTTATGAATAGAGTGCTGGCAAAATCTGGAGCTGTGATGGTGATGGGGATAGTCTTGTTATCGAACCAGGGTTGTAATACGAAATGGCTCAAGTCAGAAGGCGAAGGTGGATCAGGGAGTGCAAGTTTGAAAGTCCCGAGTATATCTGGAGGAGGTTCAAGCGGTGAATTGAGCGGTTTCTCTCGTAATCCCTCGGAGGAACGGCTTGCGCAGAGTGGATATTCGACGACATTGAACCCGTCGGGATTTAGCGCACGTCAGCGTGCCGAACTGACAAAGGAAGAAAAGGCTGCTGTGGAAGCAGGTTTGCAGGATGTTTTCTTTGGTTATGATCAATGGACCCTGACGGATGCGGGCATAGAAGCGCTCAATCACGACGCGGCGTATCTCAAGGATCATCCAGGCGCCATGCTCAAAATTGAAGGGCACTGTGACGAGCGTGGCACCGCCGACTACAATCTGGTATTGGGCGACAAACGCGCCAAGGCTGCGCGGAACTACCTTGCGGAAGTTGGGGTGAACCCCAAGCAGGTAACGATCGTTTCATATGGGAAAGAGCGCCCCTTTTGCTTTGAGCGGGTTGAATCCTGTTATCAGCAGAACCGACGTGGCCATATGCTTCTTTCCACCAACAAATAGGCAGTCTTCGCTGAGAGCCCGATCTTTTATTATTGCGGTTTCACCGAGGTTTAGCACGAGGTTATCTAGTCGCCGCGGGCCATGAGACTACCATAGTGATTTCTTCAATGAAAAAACTCAGTTCGCTCTTTAAGTCGGAACGCACCGAACAAGCTACCGCGCTGCCACGGCCAGAAGACCGACGGGTACAGCCAAGATTCACCACCCAATTTCGCAGCACCTTATCTGGACCAAAACAGGAGGGGCAGGGGCGAACTCTGGATATTTCTGCCGGCGGTTGTAAAATCGAGAGTGATATGGAGGTGAAGCAAGGCGCAAAATTCGAATGCCGACTTCACGTCCCAGGCCTGGACTGGCCCTTGCGAATCGATGAAGCCACCGTGCGATGGGTTGGCGATAAGAGCTTCGGAATCGCCTTTTCGCGTATTGCGCCAGAAGAGTTAGCGAAGCTCAAGGCGGTTCTCTCCGACCTCGAACACGACGAATAACTCTCTCCTCGGTCTCTCTTCCCACACGCGTCTTCCATACGAGCATCTTGCATCGGCACTTTTCCGTGCGGTCCTCGAACCATACGTGAAACCAATACTGTTCCCAAACACGGTTGACACGGCTACCGCAACTGTCACAAAGTACGGAAGGAGTGTGGTCTGGATCCCAGATTTGCGACGGATGACAGCGAAAGGAGTTGAGAGTGGAACAGAGGTACGCGATCACCGTGAAATTTTTGGTCGATGCCGATTCGGCGGAAGACGCCGAAGAGATGGTAGAAACCGCCTGCGAAAAGGCGTCGGCATCATTTCCGGAGATGAGTTATGAAGGGATTGAGGATATTGAGGAGGAAGAGGAGGAGTAGTCGGCCTTCATCCGCTGGAAGAATTCAGCTATTCACTCGACATATTACACATGGGGCATGAATCACGATCCATCTCATCGGAGAAGGAAGTCGCTATTCTCGCGGGCGGCTGCTTTTGGTGTCTGGAAGCCGTCTATGATCAAGTGAACGGTGTGGAGTCGGTTGAGTCAGGCTACATAGGGGGAAGCCTAGAAAACCCAACGTACGAGGCGGTGTGTCAAGGACAGACCGGCCATGCTGAAGCTGTACGAATCACCTTTGACCCAAAGGTCGTTTCTTACAAAGAGCTCCTCGAAATCTTTTTTTCGATTCATGACCCCACGACGCTTAATCGGCAGGGAAACGATCGAGGAACTCAATACCGGTCAGCGATTTTTTATTGCTCTCCGGAACAGCAACAAACAGCCGATCGGCTCATCAAAGCTCTCACAGAAGAGAAGTCGTACGATGGTCCCATCGTGACGCAGGTGATACCGGCCGATCAATGGTATGAAGCAGAAGCGTACCATCAAGAGTATTTCGTTCGAAATCCCCTCCAAGGTTACTGTCAGTTTGTCGTAGGCCCCAAGGTGGCGAAATTCCGCAAACAGTTTGCGGCCCGATTGAAGACCTAGCTGATCCTCACTTCATCGGTTGAACAATCCGGCCAGCAGGTCTCGTACTGCGCTGAACATCGCAGGTTTCTGGAACACCTGGTGGTTGTACAGTAATACTTCGGTATGTACCGGGCAAAAAGGCCATTCATCACTCGGATTACCTTGGACATGAGCAATGAGCGAATTGTCCGTGGGGTCGCCTGGTGATCGAACAACTATGAGAGGACTGTTCGGGTCAAGCAGGCAGGTATCGTCAGTGTGATGCGGCCGACTCGGGGCCGATTTGTTGATGCGAACGCGCTGCTGACCTTCTGAAAACACTGTGTCGCCTTCCCGAACAGGCCCGGTTGGAGAGAATGAGTACAGGACAAGAGGTGCAAGCAAGATAACGACGATGACAATACCGATTGACCACAGTGGTGGCTCGGTATGGGGATGGTCTGGAATTGAGGACACGTTCGTACGGGAGTGTTTCGGAGCATTGTACAACGGTGCAACACTTATTTTCTTCCCCCGAGAATCAAAGGCTTACTCCCATCACTAGAACAGCGATTGTGACGGACTCCAGCATCAGAAATCAGCCAGCTTGGTCACGGAGTTCCTTCTTGAATTTCGGCCGCGAGCTTTTTGTACCGGACGACGACCTCGCGCTGTTTCGGCCGGAACGGATTCCGCAAGATCCCTTGCTGTGATGGCACCAGTACAGACGCCGGCTGAAAATCAAGTTTGGTCTCCTGAGGCGCAATGGACTGCAAGGGAGTAGATCGTCCATCGACATATCTCATGGTTTCGGCATCCGGCGGATAGCGAGTGGGTGAACGATAGTTGCTGAGTAAGAAATGCAGTTCGTCACCGTGGATAAAGATTCCCCCTGAAGTCACGTGATCAATGGTCCCTGGCTGTTGGGTGATGCGATAGAATGTAACGATCTGCTCGGGCCTTGCAGATTCTAAACCTTTTGCCAGCAGGGGAGCCAGAAAGGCGATTTCTGCCGCACTGAATACCGGATGCCGCTGTGGTTCTTTGTCCTTGTCAGAGAAGACGGAGGACCGTAAGAGGCGTGGTGGTTCTTCAATCATAACGCCGGATAGAACGGCCGACATCTCCCTGGCAGTAAAGCTTGCCGGGTGAGAATGGCCACCGCCTACCACAGGGTCTACTGCGAGCCGGACGTACTGCGATTGATCCTCGAAAATGGGTAGGCTCGGAGAAGGTAAGTGTTGACAGGCTGTAAGTCCAAATAGCAGCGCACCTATGAGGAGAACGATCAGACCAATGTTCTTCATGCTAATGACCTTTGGTTCCTGAAACAGCTCACTACGGCGCTTCTCTCAAGCTCCAAGCATAAAGTTCATATCCTGCAACCGAGTACCGGTTCCATTTGTCTCACTGCAACAAGGCAGTTCTGAAACCGGCGCAGAAATGATAGGACAGGCCAGGAATTTGAATCGTATTTCATAGAAGAAAATGGCCAATGTTTCAAGATAAAAAAACGAGGCATAAGTCGTTTTAAGGGAAACGTTCCGTTATTTTAGACCATGGTAGAAGATGAATACATCGTCGCCAACCATAAGTACTCGTCCCCTCCTCATAACCCATCAGTCATGATTTAACAAATCTGCAACAAGTCCGTAGCATTATCTTAACGTTTATCCTCTATATCTCGCCTCGTTTCGAATCAAGACCAAACTAGAGGAGGTATTTGATGAGGCGATTGTGGTGGGCGACGATCATGTGTGTGATTGGTATCGGACTGGTCTTTGGTGGCACCAGTGCCCAAGCTGCGCACGATCTGGCGGACATTCTCTATGAAAAAGGACAGATCACGAAGGAGGAGTGGCTAAGGGCCAAAGCTGATGAAGAAAAATTGGAGGAGGAGCAGCGAAAGTCGAGGGACCAAGAATTTCCGATCTCCATACGGTACAAAGATGGATTCGATTTGCAATCTCGGGACGGAAAATTCGAGATGCTGATACAAAATCGACTCCAGTTTCGCTATTTCTACCCACAAGAGGGCGACTCTCTCGCTCCAGCTTCTGCAGCGACGGCAGACGACAAGGATACGAGCTCGTTTCGTATTCGGCGTGCCCGTATCAAAGTCGGGGGGCATGGTTTCGTACCCTGGCTCAAATACTTTGTGGAGTATGACTGGGTGAGCAATACTCTGCTCGACTATCGCTTGGATATTGCTAAGTTCAAATGGGGGACGCTACGCGTGGGGCAGTGGAAGATCGACTATAACCGAGAGCGTGTGGATTCGTCCGGTAATCAACAATTTGTTGAACGGTCGATCGTGAATGCCCCGTTTACCCTCGATCGCCAGATCGGGGTTCGGTTGGGAGGACATCTTTTTGAGGGAACCTATGCCTATTTGGTATACAACATCGGCGTCTTTAGCGGCACGGGAATTAACAATGCTCGTAATGACGATAAGAAAATGCTCTGGATGGGAAGAATTCAGTGGAACTTTTTAGGGCGCGATGTGCCGTTCTCACAGTCTGACCCAGAATACACGCCGTTGCCGATCGGTAGCATTGCATTCGCCGGTGCCCACAACCGTACGGATCGGATTGTTTTCCCTGGCACCAGAAACGGTACTGTGGTGGATGGACAATTCGAAATCGATCAGGGAGTTCAGGAATTTGCCTTCAAGTGGAATGGGCTTTCTATCCAGGAAGAGTTTCATGTCAAGCATGTGACCAACGAAACAACTCAGGTCAAGACCACCAGTTACGGAGCCTACGCTCAGGTCGGGTATTTTCCACATGCAGTGCTCGACTTCATGCCGCACGATCTTGAATTTGCCTACCGCTATGCATTTGTCGATCCAAACCACGCGGTCGGTAGTGATGTGCTCAGGGAGCATACCGTAGCGGCAAACTATTTCTTTGCGAGGCATCGAAACAAAATCACGCTGGACTACTCTCATTTGACGCAACCTGGATTCACACCAGAAGATAGGGTTCGACTCCAATGGGATGTGTCCTTTTAGGAAAGGATATCAATCAGCACGAAATATTGACGACGAATTGGAAGTTAACACATCTGTAACATGAGCGTAATATTGAGCGAATAGTATCCATGCATAATGATTACAAGCTCGTCATCGATCAAAAGAAGGAACCGTATATGACAAATCGAAAGAAGAAACAACAAATAGGCTTTGCCTCGTCACTTGTGCTCGGCCTCAGCAGTATTCTCATGACGACAGAAGTCATGGCCGATCAGGTCATCCAAGTGGACCCTAATGTGAAGGGGTACATCAAGGTGGCCGGAATTTCAGGGAACGTCAATAGTATCGGCTCTGATACATTGAACAACCTCATGACGCTGTGGGCTGAGGGGTTTCGCAAGCAGTATCCGAATGTGAAAATTCAAATTGAAGGGAAAGGTTCAAGCACGGCTCCACCCGCTCTCATTGAGGGCACCGCACAACTGGGTCCAATGTCGCGCCCGATGAAATCAACGGAGATCGATTCGTTTGAGCGTAAATACAAGTACAAACCGACGGCCTTCCCCGTAGCTATCGATGCACTGGCGGTATATGTGCACAAAGATAATCCCATTCAGGGGATGACAATGGCCCAAGTCGATGCGGTCTTTTCAAAAAGTCGCCGATGGGGTGCCAGGGAGAACATCGACCGATGGGGTCAATTAGGCATCACTGGAGAATTGGCTGCATCTCCCATCAGTTTGTATGGCCGTAACTCGGCATCCGGGACGTATGGTTTTTTTAAGGAGCATGCGCTGAAAAACGGTGACTACAAGGATGAGGTCAAGGAACAACCAGGCTCTGCATCCGTCGTTCAGGGTGTCACAGAAGACCCAGCCGGCATCGGGTACAGCGGGATCGGCTATATGACT
>Ga0073934_10005274_pt1 | contig 20233 bp, 20 predicted proteins | sample LarsenN4metaG_FD_76834 | JGI IMG/M metagenome (GOLD analysis project Ga0073934, IMG submission 76834) | Hot spring sediment bacterial and archeal communities from British Columbia, Canada, to study Microbial Dark Matter (Phase II) - Larsen... ... | reverse complement strand
TAATACCAGAACCCCGGCCAAACCGGGATTCTTTGGGTAAAAAACATAACTGGCCGGGTTTGCCCGTTAAAATACAATCAAGCAGGCTTGGCACGGTACCACCTAACCAGTACCTTTGCCCGGCCTAACAGGGCTATTATGGGTAAAATAAGGGGGGCCTGTATGTAGAAATATATTTTGACCCCTTTCACCGGGTTAACTGAAAAATAGTATTTTAGAGCCGGTTTTGAAGGGGGTACCCCAAGCTAAACCGTACGATAACCAAAATAACTGATATGAAAAAATCGATTGTTTTTCTGTTCGCAATCATTACATGCTTTTCCGTAGCTGCGCAAACTTCTAAAGCTAAAGTAGGTCTTGTAGCCGGTGCAACTATTTCCAACATGAATGGAAATGTAACCGGAGTAGATGTAGATTATAAATCTTATGCTGGTTACACCTTTGGTATGGTAGTGGATGCTCCCTTTAAGAAAGGACATTTCAGTTTCCAGCCCGGTCTGCACTATACGCAAAAAGGCGCTACGACACTGGATGTAAAAAACCAGGAAGACTATTATGCTTTACGTTATGCTGACCTGGTAGCAAACCTGGTGTATAATACTCATGGTGACAAAGGCGGTAATTTTTATTTTGGCGCTGGTCCCCAGTTAGGTGCCAATCTTCCATCTAAGAAAGTAACAGTTTTCAAACCGGGTGATACAAAATCTGAATCCAATGTAATTTTTGGAGATGACGTGGCTTCAGATTTCCGTGGTATCGATTTCGGTGCTAATATCATCGCCGGTTACACTATGAAGTGTGGTGTTACTTTCGCCGCAAATTACAATTTCGGTGTTCGCAACCTGATCCCTTCCGGAAAGAATAACGACGATAAACTCAGGAACAGCCAGATCGGTATCCGGGTGGGTTATTTCTTCAAGTAAACACAAACTACTTCTAATAGCGAAAACCACCCACCGGGTGGTTTTTTTATGCCTTTTGTTTTACCCGGCTTTTTGACCATAACCAGTACCTTTGCCCCCTTAAAATAATTAGTTATTCATGAGCACTGTACATCTGTCTGAACAAGAACAGCTTCGCCGGGAAAAACTGGCCGAATTGATCATGATGGGTATCGAACCCTACCCTGCCCCGCTTTTTCCCGTAAATACCAACTCCGTCTATATAAAGGAAAATTTCAAAGAAGAAACCAAAGAGCAGTTTACGGATGTATGTATTGCCGGCCGCATCATGAGTGTGAGAGATATGGGCAAGGCCAATTTTGCCGTAATACAGGATGGGCATGGCCGCATTCAGCTTTACATCAAAAGAGATGATATCTGCCCCGGGGAGGACAAATCACTATATGATATTGTCTGGAAAAAACTTACGGATATAGGCGACATTATTGGCGTGAAAGGATATGTATTTACTACTAAGACCGGCGAGACATCCATTCATGTTAAGGAACTGACCATACTGTGTAAATCACTCCGTCCGCTGCCGATTGTAAAGGAAGCAGAGGGTCAGACCTTTGATGCGGTAACAGATCCTGAGTTCAAATACCGCCAGCGTTATGCCGACCTGATCATTAATCCGGCTGTGAAGGAAACTTTTGTAAAGCGAACTAAAATGATCAACTCCATCCGTGAGTTTCTCAACAATCAGGGCGCATTGGAAGTAGATACACCGGTACTGCAAAGTATTCCCGGAGGTGCAGCCGCAAGGCCGTTCATAACCCATCACAATGCACTCGATATTCCTTTGTACCTCCGAATTGCCAATGAACTTTACCTGAAAAGATTAATCGTTGGCGGTTTCGACTGGGTATATGAATTCAGCCGCAACTTCCGCAATGAAGGAATGGACCGCACCCACAATCCTGAATTTACCATCCTGGAATTTTATACTGCGTATAAGGATTATTTCTGGATGATGGAAACCACCGAACAACTGCTGGAAAAAACCGCACTGGACGTTTGCGGTACAACAGATGTACCGGTTGGTGATAAAACTATTTCCTTCAAAGCACCATTCAAACGGATCAGCATCTTTGATGCGATAAAAGAACATACCGGTTTTGATGTAAGCAAGATGAATGAAGAACAGCTTCGCTCTGTTTGCAAACAATTGCACATTCATGTAGACAATACAATGGGAAAAGGAAAACTGATTGATGAGATATTCGGAGCGAAATGTGAGAAGAGTTATGTGCAACCGACATTTATCATTGATTATCCTGTTGAAATGAGCCCTCTCACCAAAAAACACAGGGAAAAGCAGGGTTTGGTAGAAAGATTTGAATTAATGATCAATGGAAAAGAGATTGCCAATGCTTATAGCGAATTAAATGACCCCCTTGACCAGCGGGAACGTTTTGAAGAACAGGTGAAACTGATGGAAAGAGGCGATGATGAAGCTATGTTCATTGATTATGATTTTCTCCGTGCACTGGAATATGGTATGCCTCCCACATCCGGCATTGGTATTGGTATCGACAGACTTTGCATGCTGCTGACCAACCAGATTTCGATACAGGATGTACTGCTGTTTCCGCAAATGCGGCCGGAGCAAAAATTGGAACAAAAAGAAGAAACTGAATAAATCCTCATTCAAAATCCTGTGGCTCTCCCACAGGATTTTTTCTTGAAAGAATGAATATGACTAAAATAGAACTGCTCAACGAATTGCAAAAGGAAACTTATGCAGCGCTGAAACCATCTCCTGTTCATGGTATTGGTGTATTTGCCATTCGTGATATTCCCAAAGGCTGCCGTAATATCTTTTCGAAAGCTGTGGGCGAATGGATCAAACTTTCGTTTGCCGAAGTGGAACAACTACCCGCTCATAGCCGTAATCTTATTGAAACCTATTGCCTTTATGATAAGACCCACTATTTTGTTCCCGATTATGGTTTCAAACTGATGGACCTTGTACTCTACCTGAACCACTCCGCTGAACCCAATATCATTTCCATTAATGATGGTGAACAATTTGAGGCGTTACGGGATATTAAAGAGGGAGAAGAACTGCTCGTTAATTACGGGATGATTGCGGAAGGACTAAATGATTATTAAAATCACCCCACAAACAAATCCGTGTACAATTTCCCTCCCGGCACTACGGAGTATTTTTCCAGGTCGGTAATGCCTTCCTTAGCCAGTACCTGTTCATCAATAAATAAATTACCGGTGCAATCAGCGGAAGATTGACGAAGGATATAATAAGCGGCATCTGCCAGTATCTCTGGTGTACGGCTCATGTTGGCCAGCATTTCACCACCGAGTAAATTTCTCACGGCAGCAGTGTCAATCGTTGTCCTTGGCCAAAGGGCATTGGCGGCTATCTTATCATTTTTAAATTCAGCCGCCCAACCAATAGTCATCATGCTCATGTTAAACTTTGTCAGCGTATAGGCCACATGACTGGCGAACCATTTCGGGTCAAGACTGACGGGTGGCGACAATGTAAGAATATGCGGATTAGCTGATTTCCGCAGATGGGGAATACAGGCTTTCGTCATCATAAAAGTGCCGCGGACATTGATATCATGCATCAGGTCGAACCGCTTGGGTTCAGTTTTCTCCGTTGGTGTTAATGAAATAGCCGATGCAATGTTGATGAGGATATCAATACCGCCAAAACGTTCCACTGTTTTATCCACTACATTCTGTATCTGTTCTTCAAAACGGATATCACATTGTATGGCCAGTGCTTTACCACCAGCCGCTTCTATTTCAGCTGCAGCCGTAAAAATAGTACCACCCAGTTTGGGATTTTCTTCCACACTCTTGGCAGCAATTACAATATTGGCTCCTTCTTTGGCGAGACGTAAGGCAATGGCTTTCCCAATTCCACGGGTGGCGCCGGTAATGATGGCGGTTTTGTTTTGAAATGACATATGCTGGTTACTGGTTTCTGGTTAGTGTTCGGGTAATACCGGTTTTGTCTGCACAATATCTTCAATCCGCTGCATTATTTCATCATTTAGTTTGGCGACGGCATCCATTGCCTTCAGGTTTTGCAGCAATTGCTCCTTCCGTGTGGCACCGAGAATCGCTGTTGTTACATTTGGATTTTTAATACACCACGCAATACTCAACTCTGCCTGTGAAATGCCGAGCTCCTTTGACAATTCACCCAGGTTTCTCACTTTGTTCAGCAGGTCATCTTTCATCCAGCGGTCTTTCAACCAGTCAAAACCGGTAAGGCCAAAGCGGCTGCCTTCAGGAATCCCCTCATTATATTTTCCACTGAGTAAGCCTGATGCCAGCGGACTCCAGATGGTAGTACCCATGCCCACGGTTTTAAAGATCATCAGAAATTCGTTTTCCATTTTATTCCGCTCCAGCAAATTGTACTGTGGCTGCTCCATAGCCGGGCCGATCAGTCCGTATTGATGGGCTACCCGGTGTGCCTCCATAATTTCCACGCCACTCCATTCACTGGTGCCCCAGTACAAAATTTTTCCCTGCTGAATCAGGTTATGCATGGTCCACACTGTTTCTTCTATCGGTGTGCCTTTATCCGGGCGGTGACAGAAAAACAAATCAAGGTAATCTAACTGCAATCGTTGTAAAGCTTCGTTACAGGCTTCTGTCAAATGTTTGCGGCTGCAGCCTGTTTGGTTGGGTTTATTTTCTTTTCCTCTCCATCCCCAGAAAGCCTTTGAAGAAACAGTATAAGAGGTTCGGTCCCAGTTTTTCTTTTTCAATACCCGGCCCATCATCTTTTCGCTTTCTCCTAATGCGTACACTTCTGCATTATCAAAGAAGTTTACCCCATTATCATAGGCTATACCCATTAGTTCATCTGCAATGCTGTCATCTATCTGCTTATGAAAACTGACCCAGCTGCCAAAAGAAAGCACACTCAGCTGCAGCCCGGTTTTTCCCATTCTCCTGTATTCCATTTTGGAAAGTTTAAAGTTTGACGTTTAAGGTTTGAAGTTACCTAAAGAAGTAACATTCTCCGGCGAAAGTAAGTTGAATATCATGTGTTATAAAAAATATGAACATCTATTCGGAAAACCTCTATGTTCAGCCTATGTTACTATTGTGTCTATGTGGTTCAATTAATTTTTATATCATAGAAATATAGTTACATAGTAGAACCATATAGACTTCATTAACACAATACGTTAAGTTGATTATTTAGGAAATCCTTCTTCCGAAACCTGTACTGTTCCTGTTGGCTGATTGAAGATAACACTGCTGAGATCTTGTGTGGCCGTCAGGCCCTTTCCGCCATATATCTGTTTGCCAATGCCGTGATAGGTGGCATATTTATCGGTATAAAATAGTTTGGTATTCTGGTCCCACCACAGATCGGGGCTTTTCAGCGTATCGCCTTTCATCGTTATCACCACCACACTGTCTCGCAGGTAAACCTTATTCAGATTCTCATAATACTTTGCGTATTTACTGTCTAACTTACTTTCGATAACCGTACTGTCATTGTAAAAATCAACATGCAGGGTATTGGGAAATTCTACATACACGGTATCGGCCATTACCCTCAGCATCAATGGTGAAGTAAGTTTGGCCCTCATCTTTCCATCCTGGCTCAGGTAGCTTTCAACCCCCGTCACTTCTTCTTTCATCACTTTGTTCTCCGTCCATTCTTTCACTTTTTTTTCATCATTCTCACAGCTCAAAAGCAAACAGCAGCCTGTGAAAAAAGCTGCTGCAAATAATAGTTTTATTGAAAGAGGGGCATTAATCATATTTCCGTTTGATGAACCAGAAGTCGCTGAGTGAGAATCCAAGTGAAACCCTGAACATGTTTTCTCTCAGCAAATTATCATTATTTCCCCGTTTGCTGTATTCAAAAGCCAGGTTGATGAGTGTGGCCTGGTTAGGCGCCTGCCGGTTAGTGGCCATGGGCAAACCAAGGCCAAAACTTCCCCCAAACTGTGGAAGTTTTTTACCCACCTGTATATAATCAGGTCCGGCAAAAAGACCGAAACGATAGGAAATATTGCTAAAATAATTTCTCTTCGGTATCGGGTTTATTTGTGCGCCCATTCTTACTTCCCACTTATTCCTTACTGAGTCTTTGATACCATAGAAGCGGTAATTATTCCAGCTTTGCTGCGCAAAGTCAATTCCGAATATCCAGCCACCTTCCTTGTTTGGGACAGATAGTTTTTGCAGGGTGAATCCAAATGTATACGAAGAGGGCAGTTCAATCTTCCCTTTTAAATTGCGCTGGTCTGATACGCTGTCAAGTCTTACTTCACCGGAAGTCTCATTGAATAAATAAGTTTCTCTCAACACATCTTGTGTGGCATTCATCTTTTGCCCCCAGCTGCCATACGCACCAATAGTCAGTACCATCTTTTTATTGATAGGCAACAGGTATTGAACACCGGCATTGAAATAAAGGTTGCCATAATTCGTCTTCGTTTCATAATTCGCCTGGTTATAACTTACTGTATCGTTGATGAAGTATCTTTTGGTACTGTAATCTTTTTCACCAAAAAGATAACCGGCATTCAGTCCCACATTCAACTGTTCGATCAAACCATATTTTTCTTTACGATAAACGGTAAACCCTGTTCCCATAGAAGCAAGGTATGAGCCACCATCGCCGGTAAATACTGTTGTAGCTGTATCAATGGGTAAACCAGTCAGTGGATCCTTCAGCATTTCGGTACGAAAAATTTTATAGCTGATCCGGGAAACAGGCCTGATACCGAAACTAAGTCCCCAGCCCTGCTTCAGCGGTACACCTACCTGCACATAAGAGAACAAAGCATTATTGGCAACAAACTTATTATTGTTGGCCGGTTCCCTCAGTGTTCGGGTATCAAAATTCATACCCAGGTCCAGAATGGCACGGCCCGATGACAGCTTTTTGGATTTAGCTTCTTTTACGGACTGAAAAGAGGCATAAGTGGCCGGGTTATTAAAGTTGATGGATAAAATATCAGCATAACCGGCAGAAACGCCACCCATACCACGACTGATAATATTGGTGGGTGGCACCAGGTCGCCGATGCCATAACGGGAATAAGGTGAATTATCCTGGGCTGAAACAGGCTCAAAAGCAGCTAAAAAAGAAACCAGGATCGTTAAGATTAAGCAGTATAACGTCTTGATTTTCTTAGGGATTGTTGACTTCACTAATTGCATACAGACCTTTAAAGATTAAATCAGGGTCTGCAAATATCTTGTTTTTAAGGTGTGAAGCCAAATGCAGGGTATCACCCCCGGTTAAGACCACGTTAAAGTTCCGGTACTTCTCCCGGTAAGCCTCTATAAAACCATCGATCTCTTTGGCCATTCCCAATACCACGCCGGATAGAATATTGGTAGCCGTATCATAACCGATAAGCGGCAAATTGCTGTCTGCTTTTATCAATGGTAGTTTGGCGGTATAGTAATTCAGCGCCTTGAACCGCATTTCCATTCCCGGGGAAATAGCCCCCCCAACAAATTCGTTGTACTTATTGATGAAATTATAAGTGATACAGGTACCCAGCCCGATAATGAAATTATTCTTGCCCGGGTAAAAGTGAACGGCTGCTGCTGCGAGGGCCAGCCTGTCTGCACCGATGGTTTCCGGCTTCCCCACCGGTGTGGTAAAAGCTACTTTGGTATGATGGCTCAGCTTGTGAAATTTGGTGACAGCCGCAAGGGCTTCTTCCATTTGCACATTGTGATCAATGACAGAAGATAAGATGGATTTCTGCGGATTGTATTTTTTTAACAGCGATTGAATGGTTTCTAATGAATCATCCGGCAGCGTAACCGCTTCTTTCATTTCTGCATCCTGAAAGACGGCTGCTTTTTTCCGGGTGTTGCCAAAGTCAAAACAGAGTGTAATAGTCATATTTTTCAATTTGCCTCAACCAAAATCAAACCCACTCAAATTCTTAAAGTGCCCGTTGAGTTTTATTTTTTCTTTTAACTGCTCCATTCCCGCCACCATCGGTATTACTTTGGTAAGGTGCCGCTTCAGGTATTCCTGCCGCTGCCTTTCATCCATCAATCCGAGCAGTTCATATTCTTCTTCCAGCGATAAACCAATATGATGTGCTACATCGTAGCTGTTCAGTTCAGCGTCTTCCTTCTTAAACTCCTTCGTTACTTTAAGCAGTTTATGCAGGTCACGGATGCTGTTCATCACTTTCCGCATTACATCAGGATTTCCCTGCCCATAATTATCAGGGTAAGTAACAATGGCACCGCTGTATAATTTATCCGGTATATCCTTTATCACTTCCAGTATACGGAAGATGCGGCTGCCTCTTGTTTTAATATCCATCTCACCGTTATCATGCACCTTGGTTATTTCAATGATTTCCACCAGGGATCCATAATCCTGTACTTTGTTTTCAATTACGGTCGGTACACCAAATGGTTTATTCAGTTCCTTGCATTCGCTGATCAGTTGTTTATAACGGGGCTCAAAGATGTGGAGGTTCAGGTTTTCGCCGGGATATACCACAATGCCAAGGGGAAATATGGGAATAAAAGTCGTCAATGATTTTAGGTGCAAATTAGGGAATAAGAAAATTATAATAATCAATAGCCACTGAGGCACTGAAACACAGAAAATATATTACTAATTACTTTCTAATAAAACCTAATTCAATGTTTCTGTGTTTCAGTGGCAGATTTTAATAACTGTTCAAGGTTTTTGTATTTATTAAAAGTATAGGCTGCTGTAAGCTTTGCACAACGATACCCGGCTTTTCCATCTAAAAATCCGGCCTTGAAAATATAGTTCTGCATAAAAGAGAAAAAAGCGGAGAAATATTTTTTGAATGGCCCAGTCTTTTTCCCCTGTTCATAATACTTCTTTGCATTCAGGGCTGCATATTTTTTCAACTTGAATTCATATTTTGAAATATCTGATGCTGTATAATGAAGCACATAACCTTTCAGCATTTTCTTCTGAACGCCATCCGGGAATACCAGTTTTTCATGCACCGGCGCAGCATCCCAGTTAACTCTTTTCCTGTTAAATAAACGGATATGACTATCATTTCCCCATTCTCCGTATTTCAGCCACCGGTTACCAAAAAAGTTTTTGAATTTTATATCATACACAATCCTGTCATCGTTCAACGGATGGCTCTGTAATGATTTTTTCAACTCCTCGTCAATCGATTCATCTGCATCCAGACTTAAAATCCAGTCGTAGTGGGCAAGGCTTACAGCCTTGTTTTTAGTTTTTCCAAATCCTTCCCAGTCACCCTTGAAAACTTTGGCCCCAAATTGTTTGGCTATAGCAACCGTATTATCGTCACTGCCATTATCATACACCACCATATCATCCGTAAGTCCTTGCAGGCTTTGCAGGGTACTGCCAATAATACCGGCCTCATTTTTACAAACAATAACTACAGACAGTGATCGCATAAGTCACAAAGATTATATTATTTCTACTGATAAAAGCGATGATAAATACATAGCTGAAATAGTTGTGAGTTGTTACCAGTGGTCTTGGTGGCTTTGTGGGAAACCCATCCATTTCCACCACCATAAAACCGTAAAGGCATAAATAAACACACCAAACTGCACCTCCAGGCCAATATCAAACAAAAAACTAAATGCCGCTGCTGCATTCAATATCCACCAGGGAAGCTGATGACGTACTCTTGTAAAAAAAGGAATCAGTATACTAACTGTGAACACAATAAAACCGGGTAACCCGGCACCGGCTCCATACATCAGCCATTCGCTGGCAGGGTACACTTTATCCTGTTCCTGCATAGCAGGATAATTTTTGCGGTACCATTCATTCGCCGCAGAAGGCACATCACCAAAACCAGTTCCTATAAACGGGTTCTGTAGCATAACAGAACTGCCAGCCTTTAGTGAAATCACCCGTATAGCATCATTACCGCCCGGCAGGTAATTGGCTTTCAGAAAATAACCTGCTTCGTACCGGATATACTTCACCCTGTTTTGAAAAGTGGGAATAAAGAAAAAAGCAAGCACTGGTAATAAGAATACCAGAAACAACAGCATTAATCCATATTGCCGCTTCAGTTTTTTTAGTATCAGCCAACCGGCTGCTATGATCATTGCCAGGTAAAAAGAAAAAAGACCGGTTCGCACCGCCAATAAATGCAGGTAAATTACCAGCCACACTGCAACTAAAAATAAAACAATAGCTGCTGCCTTTCTCGTTCCGATTTTTTGATACACTAACCAGCCGTTTGTCAATACGGCTATAACCACTAACCAGCTGAAACGTATGCGATCATTTTGCAGAGGCGTCAGCATAGCCTTGGCCTGAAGGTAAGCTTCATTCACTGTTTGCATATCCTGTGCATAATGAAACACACTCCAGAGAGTACCTGCAGTAACCAACAAAACTAACAGGATTGCCAGCCATTTCCATTGCCTTGCAGATAAGCTAACTGCTCCTGCAAACGCAAGTGGCAGCACTAATAACGGTAATTTGATACGAACCATTTCCAACCACTTTTCAGCGTCTTCACTCCATAGACCCGTAAGCAGGGGTACGAAAAACAACAAACTCATTCCCCATAAAAGAGGTGTAGAAAAAAAGCGATGGACATACTGGCCAAAATTTTTGTCAGCCAAAGCGGCTGCAGCGAAGCCTGTCATAGAAATAGTTAAGAAAGCCCTTGGCAAAAACAAACCCGCCAGCATTAGCCCGGCAAAAAAGAAAATGATATGACGCCGCCAGTCATTCTGTAACTTGTTCAGCATACTTTTGTAAACGTACAACATCCGGTTCATTCTATGTGGCAGGAATTATTAGAACAGATTAAGCAGGGAAATGTAAAAGCACTGGCAAGGAGTATCTCGCTGGTGGAAAATGAGTATCCCGGTTATGAATCATTGCTACAATTACTTCCGGCTTCTTACACAAAAATCATTGGCATTACAGGTCCGCCAGGTGCCGGTAAAAGCACATTGGTGGATGCGTTAATAGGCCATTTGGTTAATGCCGGGAAAAAAGTAGGCATTCTATGTGTTGATCCTTCTTCACCATTCAACCTGGGTGCCTTGCTCGGGGATCGTATCCGCATGAATGAATGGTACACCCATCCGGCTGTTTTTATTCGTTCGCTGGCCACAAGGGGTTCCATGGGCGGCCTTCATCCTAAGATCATTGAAATAAGTGATCTGCTAAAAGCTTTTCCTTTTGATCATATCATTGTAGAAACTGTTGGTGTGGGGCAGAGCGAAATTGAAATTGCCGGCCTGGCCGACGTTACTGCCGTAGTAGTAGTACCGGAAGCCGGCGATGAAGTACAAACAATGAAAGCAGGCCTGATGGAAATTGCTGACATATTTGTGGTGAATAAAGCCGACAGACCGGATGCCGACCTGTTTGTAAAAAACCTTCGGCAAATGCTGGCACCATCTTTCAGTAAACATTATCATGAAGTACCTGTTGTGAAAACCGTAGCCTCACAAAACAGCGGAGTGAAAGAATTAAACGATATGATACTGAAGTTGCTGCAAAAATCACATTTAACCGATAAAACATTCTGGCTGCTGGCAGAAAGAGCATTTTACCTGATCGAACAGAAACGAATGATGGATATCGATAAATCTGTGCTGAAAAAGGAAATTGAAAAACTATATCCCAAAGGAAACTTTAATCTTTACAAATACATATCAGATAAATAACAACTATGGAAACAACACCGAACGAAGGATTACCGAGAATAGCAAAATGTGAACCTGCCGGCATTATGGTTGAACCGGGCAAAGTATATTCCTGGTGCAGCTGCGGCCTTTCTGAAAAAGAACCTTTTTGTGACAGTGCACATAAAAAAATAGAAGGCATGCCCTTCCGAAGTGTGAAAGTGACTTTTGACAAAGCAGAAGAAGTATGGTTTTGCCAATGCAAACAAACCAAAACACCGCCTTTTTGTGACGGAAGCCACAAGAAGGTACAATCTGAATTAAACCAGGCCGGTTAATGAAAATATTTGACTGCTTTACTTTTTTCAATGAACTTGATCTCTTGGAATTTCGCTTAAAATTCCTGGACAAGTCAGTTGATTTCTTTGTTATAGCAGAATCAAATCTCACTCATTCAGGACAAAACAAGCCTTATTATTTTACTGAAGCAAAAAACCGTTTCCGGCAGTGGGAGGACAAGATCATTTATATTCCTGTAAAACAAAGTGCAGAGGGACTTGTGTTTGAAGAACAAAACAAATACAACCCGGGCAGTGCTGCATGGAAACTGGAAAACGATCAGCGCAATGCCCTGCTCCGGGCAGCACAATTGATGAATGATGATGACCTCGTTTTGCTCAGCGATCTTGATGAAATACCACTGCCTGCTGCAATACAAAAGGCAAAACGCCATAAAACACCGGTAGCCTTCTCCCTGCTTTTTCATTACTATTTTTTGAACTGTCAAAATACCGGTGAAAGCCGTTGGTGGAAGGGTTGCATTGCGGCAACAGCAAAACAATTCAAAGAAGTAACACCACAAGGTTTAAGGGACAACAGGGACAGCTATTCTTCTTTGCCTCATGCCGGCTGGCATTTTTCTTTTTTGGGCGGCGCAGAAAAGATCCGGCAAAAATTACTGGCATTTGCACACACAGAATTTAACAAAGAAGAGTTCACCAATGAGGAACATATTAAAGAAGCCATCCTGAAAGGTGAAGATATCCTGAAAAGAGATGGCGTTTCTTTCAGGTATGTTCCGTTAAGCTATTACCCGGCTAACCTGCAAAGAATAATGAAAGAATATCCGGCACTACTTTATCCGAAAAGAAAGAGCCTTTTAGCAGACTGCTATTTTACCGCCCGTCGGATTGTAAAAGGAACTTTCTGAATTGACAAAAGCTGAAACGATACAACCCCTCGTATCAATAGCCCTTTGTACCTACAACGGTGCATCCTTTATTAAACAGCAGCTAGATTCAATTACTAACCAATCTTATACTAATCTTGAAATAATAATATGCGATGATGCCTCGTCAGATAAGACTATAAAAATCATTGAAGACTGTCGGGCAAATGACCCTCGTATAAAATTTTTCAGAAATGATAGAAACATTGGCTACAACAAAAATTTCGAAAAGGCATTTACTCTTTGTACCGGAGAGTACATTGCTATCAGTGACCAGGATGATGTATGGGAGAAAAACAAGATTGAATTGATAATGGAAAACTGGCCTTCCGGTTCATTGTTCGTTTATTCCCTGTCGGGTAATTTCATGAATGATGACTTTACGGGAAGAACTGAGGCGCCAAGGGTACGTTACACAGCTATTGACGATCTTCATAAACTGGTTTTCAACAGCCCTGTTCATGGCCATGCCTGCATGTTTAAAAAGGAACTACTGCAGCTTTGTACCCCATTTCCTCCTGATATTTATTATGATTGGTGGATGAGTATGCAAGCAGCAGCTACCGGCATCATAGGCTGTATTCCATTTACGCTAACCTGGCACAGAAATCATTCGCAAAACAGTTCCCGTACGCTGACAACGATTAAAGACAGGGAAGAACGGGACAAGCAACTTCGAAACCAGATGATCCATTTTATTGAAACTTTCTGTCATTGCATTCCGATAGCCTCAAAGCAAACGGACTCCTTGCTTACATATACCAGAATCTTAAAAAAGATGGATGGAAGAAAATTTCACCCCGAGATGTTCTTTTATGTGTTCAAAAACAGGAAACTCATTTTCCACTATAAAAAGAATAAAGCGTTTGCATTCCTGTCACACCTGAAACATGCCTGGAGAATGGGTTACAGAGGATTGTTATAGATTATTGAGCAGGCTCATCAACCTTATTATTTTTCCACCAGCGAAAGCCAAGATAGCCAATTATGGCCATGGGCATAAAGGCAAGGTAAAGGATACCGGAGTTCATTCCCTTTGCGGGCTTTTCACCTAATTGCTGTGCGGTTTTAGTACAAATTGAGCACTGGGCTGATACAAGGATGGCCGATAAAGAAAAGAGAAGAAGAAAAACTGATTTCAAAACCCGCTTTCTCATTACCTGAAAAATTTCAGCAAATGTACAGCTCTTTTAGTGATCAGACAGCAGCCTGTTTAAGGCAGGACCGGGCAATTTCATAAAAACTTTCACCCCACGATTCCCAGGAAAGCGTTTCATCATAGTAAGCCCTGGTACTGTGCTTGAGGTCAATCAATAATTGAGGATTACTTATAATCTTTTTTATACAATCTGCATATTCATGGGCTCCTGCCTCCAGCGGAAGCGTAAAGCCATTTACTTTATTTTTAATATAGGTGCTTACGCCGCCGGTATCAGTTGTTACAGAAGGTATTCCGTACGAAGAGGCTTCACAAAAAACAATACCGGCACATTCAGCCCGGGTGGGAAGTAACATGAAATCGGTATTTAATAGAATATCATTAATCCGTTCAAAGTCAGCCGGATTATTTTTATCGAGGTATGGTATGACAGTTATATCAGGATCATCAATTTGGGCCGGTGGCACACATCCAACAATTAACAGCTTAGCATTAACTCCTTCTTGCTTTAATCTCCAGTATGCTTCAAGTGCAATATCCCCGCCTTTTCTTGTCCACTCTACACCAAAGAAAAGTAACCGGCATTGATGGCTTGCCTGAAATTTTAGTTGATCGGCAGCCGGGATATACTCAAGATTTGCCCCAAAAGGTACTACTGAAATATTTTCTGGCGCAACACCGTAATCCCTGATCGCAGATTCTTTTGCCCAGTCTGAAGCCGCCATGATATGGGTAGCTTTGAGATAAGCTCTCTTATCAACTTCAATACCCTGCCTGATACTGAAGGGTGCAAAATTTTTCCAGGTATCATAGTATCCCTGTATCTGGTAAAAAGTACCATCCGTCAGAAAGATCACGGGAATATTAAAATCAGCGTAAGCGAAAAGCTGCGGCGCAGATGCTACAAAAAGTACATCTACCTTACGGCGAAGCAACTCCTTTTCCAATTTATGACTATAATGACGGGCATAATCTTTCAGAAACTCAACAGCCACATTCCTTCGTAAAAGGTTTTGCGGTTTTTTATAAACGTTGATCAGGTAAGTTGACAGCCATTTAGGGTACGGAAAGTGAAATATTTCTACCTCACCGTATTTTTTAATTTCATTATAGCTAAAGTAATAGGTTCCGCTCCAGGATTTTTTATCCAGGGGACTCCATCTGCCTGCAAAACCTATTTTCATTTGAGGTTGTTTACTTTCTAAAGAAACCTTCTTGCAATAAGATTATATGTTGTGTCCTTATGCTGCACAATATCGGGAGTTAGTTTCGAAAGGTAATCATTCCATGAAAAAGATTCCCAGAGATGGTGCAGGTAAGCACCTGGAAATTCCCTTTTTTCTTCAAACATTGCCCGAAGGCCTGCCGCATCATATAAAGGATAGTGAAAGGCATAGGGACCGAGTTGTGTAATCCTGTCAGGATAAAGAGCAGCCAGCTTTTCCGGCACCAGTACGGAATGTTCATTCCAGTATTTATCTCTCCCTTGAGAACGGAAAGTTTTGTACTCCTCCAACCAGTAAGTAACAAAATCGCTGTTCTTTTCACTTAGCAGTACAGCGTTACAAAGACCTGTGGCACCACCCGGAGTTTTCTTCTTAAGGCCCATTTTCAGCTTTAACCTTTGACGCCAGTTTTTGGGAACATACGCTGGTTTTAATTCCTGTCCGATAACAAATGAGTGGCCGAGAAGATCTGTCAGGGGTTTGACGCTGATAGTGTCAAGATCAAGATATATCCCTCCCGTTTTCTTCAGTGCCTGCAACCGGATGACATCAGCCTTATGCGCCACATGGTACAATGGTTGTCCCATGAATGAATCAGGAGCCTTAATCTTGTTAAGCGTTAAAAAAGGTTTCGCTTTCTCCCACCACTCTCCTGCTGGTTCATATTGGTAGTGGAAATAAGCGGCGTCCGGTTTATTCAGATCAACTGCAGACTTAACAGACAGATAATGAGCAAACGAAAAAGGCTTACCCCCGAAATTTTCGGCCATTCCAAAAATAAAATGAAGAATATTGGGAATCATTCAGTGTTAAGCTTTGGGTCTTTGCGAACGTAGGATTTATTAGTAATGTCGGAAAAAATTTCCTGGTTGAATAAATTGGATTTACTGATAAAAGCGCTGAGTTTTCTCTTCAATACCAATGCCGACAAAAGGTTATCAGCTCTATATTGAACCGGTGTTTGTGCTTTCAGTAATTTTTTCGCACCTTCCAAACTTATCGCATAGGCATGGGTGCAGTCATGAAAGCCAGCTTGCATCAGGTTGCCACTGTATGGCTTTGGCAATATATTACTGATCATAGATACAGGGATCCGGCTCATGCCAAAAATCGCCATTATCTTATACCAGAACATTTTTAGTTTTTTACCGAAGGTTGCCTTTTTATTTTTCAGGTAGCCGAGATAAAAGAGTTCCCAGTCAGCCGGTAATTCCTTTAAACAGTTGGCCAGCACAGGTAGTGTCGAATAGTCCGGAACTACATCATCTTCGAAGATCAGTACCCGTTGCCAGTTATTATCCAGCATGGCCTGGTAGATCATCCGATGGGAAAGTGAGCAGGCAATCTCACCTGTATTTAAAGATGGAAATACCTGTCTTACAGCTAATGTGTTTTCAGGCTTGTAATGATAAATATGCTGAATAGCTTTTTCATCCAGTTCATTTTTATCAGCACCAAAGAAGAATTCGAAATCTATTCCTGCCAGTCTTTCTTTAACTCTTTCATGTCTTTCGGTAAAACGGGCAACCGTCATCACCAGTACTTTGTCAAAGTATTGATGTAAAAGATCGTTGGTTTCAGAAGCGATGCCTGGCATGAAGGCAAATGTAAAAAAACAGCAAATACTTAAAAGTATTTGCTGTAATAAATAAATTAAGTACTCGACTAATTATACTGCATCCGCCTCCATCCGTTTCTGCACTTTCTTTCTATCCTCTTCGTTCAATATCACTTTACGCATACGGATAAAGTTCGGTGTCACTTCAATGCACTCATCCTGCTGGATATATTCCATACACTCTTCCAGTGTCATCAGCGTTTTGGGAGCAATACGGGTAGCATCGTCACTGCCGCTGGCACGGTGGTTAGTCAATTTCTTTCCTTCTGTTGCATTCACCACCAAATCACCAGGCTTAATGTTTTCCGCAATAATTTGTCCGGCATAAACATCCTCTCCCGGATCTACAAAGAAAGTTCCTCTGTCCTGCAGCTTGTCAATAGAATACCCGGTTGTTTTATCCTGAAATTTTGAGATAAGTACTCCGTTATTCCTTCCGGGAATCGGTCCTTTCCATGGTTTATATTCCACAAACCGGTGAGCCATTACCGCTTCACCGGCTGTGTTGGTAAGCATTTGTGAACGGAGCCCAATCAATCCTCTTGAAGGTATTTCAAATTCCAGGTGCTGCATCTCTCCTTTTGTTTCCATTACATGCATTTCACCTTTCCTCCTCGTTACCAGGTCAATTACCTTACTGGCATATTCCTGCGGTACATCCACCACAAGGTTTTCATACGGCTCGCATTTTACACCGTTGATCTCCTTAACTATTACCTGAGGCTGGCCAATCGTCAATTCATATCCTTCCCTTCTCATAGTTTCAATCAGAATACCAAGGTGCAGGATACCACGGCCATACACTAAAAAGCTATCACCGCTGTCTGTATCTTCTACTCTTAAGGCCAGGTTTTTCTCGGTTTCCTTCATCAGCCTGTCACGCAGGTGCCTGGAGGTGACAAACTTTCCATCTTTGCCATAGAATGGAGAGTTATTGATCGAGAACAGCATATTCATCGTTGGTTCATCCACACTGATCACCGGCAACGCTTCAGGATTTTCTGCATCAGCAATCGTATCGCCGATATTAAAATCCTCAATACCCACTACAGCACAAAGGTCACCGGCAATTACTTCAGATACTTTCTTCTTGCCCATGCCTTCAAACACATACAGTTCCTTTACTCTTGATTTCTTTATGCTGCCATCAGCCTGCATCAATGCTACCGGCTGATTTTCTTTGATAGAACCACGACTTACTTTACCTACAGCTATGCGGCCGAGGAAAGAAGAGTAATCCAGCGAAGTGATCTGCATTTGCAGCGGACCTTCATTAATCTTTGGCGGAGGCACATGCTTCAGTATGCCATCCAGTAAAGGGTTAATATTATCTATCTGTTCTAATGAATCATTGAACCAGCCATTCTTTCCGCTACCGTAATAAGTGGGAAAATGAAGCTGCTCTTCTGTAGCATCGAGGTTAAAGAACAGTTCAAACACTGCATCATGTACCTCGTCCGGGCGGCAATTAGGTTTATCAACCTTATTGATCACCACAATCGGATGAAGATTGAGATGTAAAGCCTTTTGCAGCACAAATCTTGTTTGCGGCATGGGTCCTTCAAAAGCATCCACCAGCAAAATCACCCCATCGGCCATTTTCAATACCCTTTCCACCTCTCCTCCAAAATCGGCGTGACCGGGTGTATCAATTACATTGATCTTTACGTCTTTATATACCACCGCAGCATTCTTACTAAAAATGGTGATGCCCCGTTCCCTTTCCAGGTCATTGCTGTCCATGATCAGTTCCCCGGTTTCCTGGTTTTCACGGAATACTTTGGTGGCATGTAAAATCTTGTCAACCAATGTGGTCTTTCCGTGGTCAACGTGGGCTATTATCGCAATATTTCTTATCTCCATATACGTATTTTCAAAAGAGCGGCAAAGGTACGTTAATAAAGCGGGGGCAGCAAACGAAACAGGCATTTAATAAAGGCTTAATGCCTCTTTAAATAGGGATTTGGCGTAGTTTTAGGAAAATCAAGGCTATGAAGTTTCTCAAAGGGTTGGGTATCTTCCTTTTACTCCTTATCGTTGTTTATTTTTTAGGGCCCAAACCATCCACACCTAAGTATCAAAAAGAACTACCTTCTGTACCTGCTGACGTCACCGCTCTTGAAGAATTCATTAAAAAGAAAGAAGCAAAACATAAATTAAAGCCCGACAACGAAGCAAGAATCAGCTGGTATAATGATTCAATAAAACAAAAAACAGAATATGCGATTGTGTACCTGCATGGATTTTCCGCTTCACAGGAAGAAGGCGATCCGGTTCATTATGAATTTGCCCAAAAATTTCGATGCAATTTATACCTGAGCCGTTTGGATGCACATGGAATTGATACTTCGGCACCATTAGCCAGCTTTACAGCCGAAGGAGTATGGAACTCTGCTAAAGAAGCCTACGCTATCGCCAAACAACTGGGAAATAAAGTGATAATCATGTCCACATCTACAGGTGGTACACTGGCATTGAAACTCGCAGCTGAATTTCCTGAAATAGCCGGTCTTGTTTTACTTTCTCCCAATATTGCCATTAACGATCCCAACGCATGGTTACTGAATAATCACTGGGGCTTGCAGATAGCACACCTGGTAACCGGCAAATACAGAACAGTGGATGATACTACCTCCATATATGCCCAGTACTGGAACAACCGTTATGTAACAAAATCATTAGTGCAACTGGAAGAATTACTGGAAACAACAATGAAAGAATCAACTTTCATAAAAGTGACGCAGCCGGTTTTGTTGTTATATTACTATAAAGATGAAGAACACCAGGACCCTGTGGTAAAAGTATCAGCTATGAAACGAATGTTCCGTCAGTTAGGTACGCCTGAGAATATGAAAAGAGAAGTGGCTGTGCCCAATGCCGGTGATCATGTGATTGGTTCTTATATCAAATCAAAAGACCATCAGACCGTATTGGCAGAATGTGAAAAATTTGCCATTGATATTCTGAAAATGAATCAGCACTAAAAAAATTATTATGCCTTCTAATCTTTCCCGCCGTGATGCGTTAAAAGCAATGAGTTTTGCCGCAGCTTCATTTCCCCTTTCATCATGGGCAATGAACGAAAAGGGAGAAAGAATCATTCTTCCGGATAACCCTTTACACAAAAAATTAAAAAAACCGGTAACGGCTATTACCCTTGGTGCCGGGTCAAGAGGTAATGTATACGGTAATTATGCTGTACAATATCCTGATCAATTGGATATTGTAGGTGTGGCAGAGCCTGTACAAATCCGAAATGACCGTTACACAAATAAGCATAACATATCTCAAGAAAACAGGTTTAACACCTGGGAAGATGTTTTCAAGCGACCCAAATTTGCAGATGCAGTTATTATATCAACACCAGACAATCTTCACTACGGGCCTTGCATGGAGGCCTTAAAAATGGGCTACGATGTATTGCTGGAAAAACCAATTTCT
>Ga0073934_10005273_pt1 | contig 20235 bp, 20 predicted proteins | sample LarsenN4metaG_FD_76834 | JGI IMG/M metagenome (GOLD analysis project Ga0073934, IMG submission 76834) | Hot spring sediment bacterial and archeal communities from British Columbia, Canada, to study Microbial Dark Matter (Phase II) - Larsen... ... | reverse complement strand
GGCGGCGCGCGATATGCGGGCGCGCTGAGCAATGACGATCCGCGCGTCTCGCCGCTCTATGGCCGGTTCGAGGGATTGCCGAGGATGATCGTGTTCGCGAGCGATTCCGAGGTGCTGCGCGACGACTCGGTTCGCGCTGTCGAAAAAGCGCGCGCCGCCGGCGTCGATGTCGATTTTCGGCTCGAAAAGGGCCTTGTCCATGTCTGGCCGCTTTTCCGTGCGTTGATGCCCGAGGGCGGCAAAACGATCGAAGAGGCCGCCGCGTTTATCCGAATGTCCTGAGGCCAACCATGAGATCCGACATCGCCAAGCTTGCGATCGCCGTCCTGCTCGACATTCTCGACTTCACGCTCGGACGCATACTCGGCGCAGGAACCGTCATCGACATCGTCTTCGCCGGAATCGCCTTCGTGCTGTGGGGACCTGTCGGTCTTATCGCGCTCTGGGAGGCGATCGACGTGACCGACCAAGCCGACGGTTTCGTGCCGACAATGACGCTGATTGCGCTGAGCCAGATGCGGAAGTCGAAAAAGAAGGCGCGCGGCGCGGAACTCATGAAATAGGAAAGCCCGCGCCAATGACGGCGCGGGCCCTTGTCACTCGCTACGCAACAGGAAGCCTTTTAGAGCGGCGTGCGCTGAAGTGTGCGCGGTTCAGCGCGTAAACGCCGCGACAAACTATGACTAGAGCAAGCGCCCCGATTCCGAATCATGGCGCGAAGTTTTAGTCGCAGTAGTCCCGATCGCCGCGATAGCCGCGACCGCCATAGCGGCGGAACGAGCCGTCATCCCAATAGCTGTCGCCGTAACAGGGATCCTCATAGTAGTAGCGATCCGAGTACCGATCATAGCCCCGGCGGCCGTGATCGCGGGCGCGGCCCCAGCAGGTGCCGGCGCGCGAACATCCTTCATAAGCGCCGATCGCCGCGCCAATGAGCGCGCCATAGGCCGCGCCCTTGCCCGGACGGCCGGCGAAAATCTCGCCGGCGACCGCGCCGCCCGCAGCGCCGAGGGCCGCGCCGTAAAGCGCGCCTTCGCCTGTCGATTGGCATCCAGCCGCTGCGAGGCTCAACGCCGCCATTCCAGCCAGCATCATCTTCATTGCAAAACCCTCCTTCAGCGCGGGGACCTGATGATGAAAACGCAACCGGCGGACCCGCAGCCCGTCCTTTCATGAGATCCCATATTGAGGGCGGTCGCGGCGATAATTGGGCGAAAACATCGTCAATTAAGGCGGCACTGCGGCGAAGCATTGCCGCCGCGTTCCGCTCCGGTAAATTGCCCGCGAGCGGCAGGAATGAGGGAGAACGACAATGAACGCGCTGACCGGCAAAGCTGTTTTTCTGAAATCCTATCCTGTCGGCCTGCCAAACCGGCAGCATTTCGATATCCGCGACACTGATACGCGCGCGCCGGCGAAAGGCGAGGTGCGGCTGCGCACGGTGTGGATGTCCGTCGATCCTTATATGCGCGGGCGCATGATTCCTGACCGCGTCAGCTACATTCCGCCGTTTTCCCTGACCGAGCCGCTCGAAGGCGGCGCGGTCAGCGAAGTCGTCGACTCGGAGAACCCGAACTTCTCCGTCGGCGACTACGTCGTGGGCTTTCAGGGGGGATGGAAGGAATATTCCATATCGAATGGCGATGGGCTGATGAAGGTCGATCCCAAAATCGCGCCGCTTTCGGCCTATCTCGGCGTTCTCGGCATGCCCGGTTTGACGGCATGGGCGGGGCTGTCGCAGATCCTTGAACCGAAGGCCGGCGATGTCGTTTTCGTTTCCGGGGCGGCAGGCGCCGTCGGTTCGCTCGTCTGCCAACTCGCAAAAATCAAGGGCGCACGGGTCATCGCGTCGGCGGGCTCGAAGGAAAAATGCGACTGGCTGTTGAAAGAAGGCGGCGTTGACGTCGCGCTCAATTATCGCGATTACAAGAATGCGTCTGATCTTACGAAGGCGCTCGCCGCCGCCGCGCCGGGCGGCGTTAATTGCTACTTTGAGAATGTCGGCGGCATGCACCTTGAAGCGGCGCTCAACTGCATCGCGTTTGGCGCGCGGATCGCCCTGTGCGGCATGATCTCGATGTACAACAATACGGCGCCGGAGCCGGGTCCCTCCAACATCATCAACCTCATCGGACGCAGCGCCAAGATGCAAGGCTTCATCGTATCGATCTATCAGCATCTCGCCCCGCAATTCGCGGCCGAAGTCGCGCCTTTGCTCATGCAGGGAAAGATCAAGTTCCGCGAGTCGGTTTATAAGGGGATCGCTGAAGCGCCCGAAGCGTTCATTGGACTCTTTCAAGGCGAAAATTTCGGCAAGGCGGTGGTTCGAGTCGGGCCAGACCGGCGTTAGTCGGTCGATGAGGCGTGGCGGTAGAGCGGCGTGCAGTGAAGTGTGCGCGGTTCAGCGCGAGTGAGGCGCGAAGCGACGAACGCCGCGACAAACAATGACGAGAGAAGCGCCCCGATTCCGAACCATGGCGCGGAGCTCTAGTGATGGGCCGGCGCGGAGCGCCTCTCGCCTTCGCCGCATAAAAGCGTCGACGGCAGGCAGGCGCCGACTTCGCGATCTTCCGACACGGAGAAGCGACCTGGCCCCGGTATCGGGTCGGAAGGAGCGAGTTCCGCGACGCCGCTCACCATGAAACGCGCATAGGGTTCGCCGGCGGCGAGATGATAGTTGTTCACTGCGCGCACCCAGTAGGCGTAGAGCGCCTTGTCGTCTTTGTGGGTCAAGGTGAAATTCCAGGTCTCGACCCAGCCGGCTGACATGTCCTTTGCGACGTTCGAGTCGATCGCGGCGACCACTGCGTTCGTCTTGTGAACGACGATGTCGAAACTGCCCCGTTTCACCTCTTTCCAGCCGTTGTCGTTCTTGATGTAGACCCGGGCCGCGGCCCCCTCGATCTCGATCGCGATTTCAAGCTTCATCGTATCGATCGCCGTTCCAAGTTCGTCCGGAAGAGGCGTCGGATTGTAGAGGCTTGTGTCGATGACCGAGATGACGCCTGCCCAGGCGCCGTCAAATCCCGGTTCGAAATTCGCCGCGCGCGACGCGCCCGGCGCAATCGGCAGCATCGCCGCTGACGCGGCGACGATTGTCTTTCTCAGCATGGAAAATCCCCCTTTTCGGCGGCGCCGACTGTTGGTTGACTTAATCTTAACATCGGCTTCGCTAGCCTCAACCCATGGATTTTGCGACGGCGAATGAAAGCGGCGGCGCTTTAGGAACGTTCCGTCGGCCAGTCGCGCCGCCGCTTGGCGCGCGGACCGCTGCCCTCATATTTCTCGCCCTTGCGGTCGGTGCGGCCCTTTCGCCGGCCGGCCTCTTCACCGTCGATGAATATTTCTATGTCCGCGCGGCCGAAGCCTTTGCGGAAGAGGGCGCGCTGACGTTTCAGCAGTTCGACGTCGAGGGCGCGCCCGCGCTCGACATGAATTTCGCCCGGCCGGCGGCTGGCGAGGGGCGTCTCGCGCCGCAATACCCTTCGGGCTATGCGATTCTCGCCGCGCCGTTCTTCGCGGCCTTCGGCATCAAGGGGCTTGTGCTTCTTAACGCCGTCGCGGCCGCGGCGTCGCTCTGGCTGACGCATCGGATCGCTTGCGCGCTCGGCGCCGATCGACATGCCGCCGCGCTCGCTGTCCTGGTCCTGGCAGTCGGCGCCTATTGGTCGACTTACGCCTACGCGATCTGGCCGCACATGATCGCGCTCGCAATCATCCTCGCCGTCATTGACCTCGCGCTCGCTTCGAGGGATGGGGAATTCCGGGCGATCGCGGCCGCAGGCCTTATCGCTGGCGTCGCGCAGTCGATCAGAATCGACATGATCGTCCTTGCGCCGGCGATCGTGTTGTGGCTTCGACTCTTCTGCGACGGCGACACGCGCCGGCGCTCCGCCATATTCCTCGCATCGCTGGCGCCGGGACTTGTTTTCGCCGCTTCGCTGAATTTCCTCAAGCTCGGCGCGTTCAATCCCTTCGTCTACGACAATGACGTCGTCTCGAATGACGAGCGCGCCTTTCTTCCTCTCGCCGCCGCCGCGAGCGCGCTTCTCCTATCCGTCTTCGCACTTGACGTCCGAAGGATTTTCCGTCGCCTGAAGTTCGGGCGGACTGGATGGGCGGTTGCGATCGTCGGCGTCGGCGCCCTGTTTTTCGTGCCGGCCGTCGCCAGCCTCGCGCGCGGCTACTGGTATTCGCTCGTTGACGCCCAGTCTTATCAGTTTCTCGATCGACAGACCGGCATCGTCCGCGATCAGTGGGGATGGCTGAGCTTTTACGGCTTCTCCAAGAAGGCGCTTGCGCAAAGCGTTCCGTTCCTGCCGCTGGCGCTTTATCCGATCATCCGGTGCTTTCGCGGCGAATTGAGGCGAGGCGAAGCGCTGTTGCTGATCGTGTCGGCGGCGTTCGCGACCCTTTACGCGTTCAACGAGACGGATTCAGGGCTCGGCCTTAATGCGCGGTTTCTGCTGCCCTTGTTGCCGGCGATCAGCATTGTCGCGGCGATCGAAATCCGGCAGCTTCAAGAGGAGTCGAGCGTTGAGCCATTCGCGCTCGCGCGTTTTGCGCTGGCCGCAGCTCTATCGTTCCTCGCCCTGCGGTTCGCCGCGCACGGGCCGGGGCCCCTGGCGACCCCGCTTGATCTTTATCCGCAGCTCCTGATCGGCGCGCTGCTCGCGGCGGCCATCGCCGCTCATCACTTTGACGGCGGCAAGCGAACGGGAGCGATGGTTGCGAAAATCGCCGCGTTGACGCTCGGAGCGAGCGCCGCCATCAGCGCGACCGACTTCATCAAGGACCGATCCTATCGATCCTATGTTGAACGCGAAGGCGCGCGATACATGGCCGCAATTCCAGACGACGCGCTGGTCATGACGACAAGACCGAGCTTTTTCGCCGGCGGCGCGACATCCGGACTTTCGATCGCCTATCCCGGAATAAACGACACCAACCGAGAGCGCGCCGCGATCGGCGCTTTCCAGCGCGCCGGTCGGTGCGCCTACGCGCAAGGGAAAGAAGGACGCCGCTGGCTCTATGATCGGATCGCCCCGGGGGCGGACAGACGAACGAACCCCGGCCTTGCGGTCGCCGACCTGATGCCCATTCCGGGCAATCCCGCCAGTTGCCCCTCCGGCTAGACTTCCCTTGATGCGGCCGGCTTGACCTTCACAGGGGCCCGGATTATCCACCGCGCTCCTACCGCCCAAGAGGGCGCATGCGGGTGTAGCTCAGTTGGTTAGAGCGCCGGCCTGTCACGCCGGAGGCCGCGGGTTCAAGTCCCGTCACTCGCGCCATGTCTTTCAGGAATATCAAGAACCTCGGTCGGTGTTCTGAAGTGAGCTGCCGGCCCCTGTTGCTGGTCAGCGAGCGCGCCCTTTGATATGGGCCGGTCCGCCAGTTGCGGATACCTCACATGGCGCACCCACTCAGCGGGGCGAATATCGGCACCTTGCTGCGCGCCGTCGCCCGCGCCGGCCCCCCGACAAAGCCGCTCAGCGCCGCGGCGATCCTTGGCGCCGTGCTCGCGCGATCGCCCTTTTCGGCTGCCGAGAAGATCATTATCGACAGTCGTCTGCCGCGCGCGGAGACGCTGGCGCCGCCGGTTTTCATTCTCGGCCATTGGCGGTCCGGGACGACGCACCTTTACAACGTGATGGTCAAAAGCGGGGCATTCGCCTTCGTGCCGCCGGTTGCGACCGGCCTTCCCTGGGACCTATTCGGGCTCGCGCGCGCGTTCCGGCCGCTGCTTGAAAAAGCGCTCCCCGAACACCGGTACATCGACAACATCCCGGTGACGCCCGACAGTCCGCAGGAAGACGAGATTGCGGTCGCCAACATGACCGATCTTTCCTTTTATCACGGGATCTATTTTCCAAAGGCCTTTGAGGAATTCGTACGACGCGGCCTCTTTTTCGACGGCTGTTCGGAAGCCGACATCGAGCGCTGGAAGCAGCGGTTCGTCTACTTGCTGCGCAAGCTTTCGAAATATCAGGACGGAAAGACGCTTCTCATCAAGAACCCCGTCTACACGGCGCGCCTCGCGTTGCTCCGCAACATGTTTCCGGAGGCGAAATTCGTCCATATCCGGCGCAATCCCTATGAAGTCTTCGTCTCGATGCGGAATTTCTACCGGAAGCTCTTTGCGGAATTCGCGCTTCAACCCTTCGACCATGTCGACATCGATGAAGCGATCCTTAGCGTCTATGAGCGCATGATGGATGCGCTCGAGCGCGAGGCGGCGCAACTCGCGCCGCCAACCTACCTCGACCTCGCCTATGAAGATCTCGACCGCGACGGGGTCGGAACGATTTCCCGCATCTATGATCAATTGCAGCTCCCGGGGTTCGGGACCGCAAGACCCAATTTCGAGGCCTACCTTGCCTCGGTCAGGTCATTCGAGAAGAATAAATTCGCCTATTCGGATGAGGCGGCGGCGAAAGTCGAGCAGCGGCTCGCCCGGTTCATCCGCAAATGGGGGTACAGGCGGCCAGGCGCTTGATGAGGGCAGCTCAGTGAAGCGTTGTCGGATGGCGGCGGGCCTTCTTGCGGCGGCGATGTTTGCGGCCTGCGCGCGCGAGGCGGAAGAAGCACCCCTCTACCAGGCGGGGGAATGTCGCCGCGTTTCGCTCATCGACGCTTCGGCAGGAGTTGAAATCGTCGGCGCCGAAGATCTCGCCTTTGACGGCGCGACCGGAACTCTCTTCATATCCGCCTATGATCGCCGGGCCGTTGAGGCCGCAGTGAAGCGACGCGCACCGGACCTCCCAAAGGGCGGCGTTTACGCCGCGCCATTCGAGAAACTGGCGGCGGCCCGGGAACCTCTGTCGCTGCGGTCCATTGTCAATCCCGAGGATGTCGCGGGGGGGCTCAGGCCGCACGGTGTTTCATTCGACGGCGCGGCGCGGCGCCTCTGGGTTATCAACCGCGCCTATCATATGACGGGAGGGCGATGGCGGCAGTCCGTCCGCATTCTTGCTTTCAAGGACGGCGCCGTCGAAGAAGGCGCTAATGTGCCTCATTGCGCCGCGAACGATCTGACGGGCGTCGGCGACAGACTTTTCATTTCTTTCGACCATGGCGCATGCGATTGGCGCGCCGGCGTCGAGGACGTTTTCGGAGCGAGGTCGGGCGGCGTTCAGACGGAGCAAGGTTCGCCGGCGTTCGGCGGCGTGCGCCACGCCAATGGCGTCGCGGCGCTGCCAGACGGTCGCCTCGTCCTTGCTGCGACGCGTGATAAGAGATTGCTGATGCTTTTAGGCGGCGAGAACGAACTTGGCCTTGAAAAATCGATCCCGCTTCCGGGCGCGCCGGACAATTTGTCCGTATCCGCTGACGGCCGGATTGTCGCCGCGGTTCATCCAGATCTCCTGTCGATCGGCCTTGCCCGGAAACTCGGGATCGGCAGATCGGGGAGCCGCATTGTTCGCGTTGATCCCGAGGCGGGGAGCGTCGCGTTGCTGTATGATGATCCAAAAGCGCTTCAATTCTCCGCTGCGAGTGCGGCGCTTGAAATCGGGGACGCGCTCGTCGCCGGCTCGGCGCTCGACAAGGGGCTACTCCTATGCCGACGCGAGGCGCCGTGACGCTCTCGCTTGTCACGGGCGCGGCCGGCTTCGTCGGGCGTCACCTTGTCGCCGCGCTGGCGGCGGCTGGCGAAAACGTCCGTGCGCTGGATCTCGTCGATTGCGAAGGCGCCGAGACCGTCATCGGGTCGATCGAAGATGCCGACGCTGCATCGCGCGCCGTGCGCGGCGCCGACTTTGTCTTTCATCTTGCGGGAAACGCCCAGCTCTGGGCGAGGGACGCCCGCTCGTTTGATCGCGTCAATCACGTCGGAACGCGAGTCATGCTCGAGGCGGCGCGGCGGGCGGGCGTAAGGCGCTTCGTTCACTGCTCAAGTCTCACGACGCTTGTCGGCCGGCGAACGCCCATCGGCGCGTCGCGCGCTGACGAGAGCATGCGGCTTGCGGCGAACGACATGCTCGGACCCTACCCGCGCTCCAAGCTGCTGGCCGAACGGGCGGCGGAACACGCGGCGACCGAGGGCATTGACGTCGTCATCGCAATGCCGACGGAGCCGCTTGGGCCCGGCGATGAAAGCCTCACGCCGCCGACGCGCCTGATCCTTGACCTTCTGGCGGGAAAAATTCCGGCGACAATCGACTGCATGCTCAATTTCGTCGATGTAAGGAGCCTTGCCGCCGGCCTGATCGCCGCGCGCGACAAAGGACGGCGCGGCGAGCGATATATTCTTGGCGGCGAGAACGTATCGATGCGGCGCCTTCTTGACGCGCTTGAACGGGTGAGCGGCCGCGCGATGCCGAAAGCGCAATTGCCCTATTGGGCGGCGCTCGCCGTCGCGCTCGTCGATACGGAAATCCTGTCGCGGCTCACCGGCAGGGCGCCGAAAGCGCCGCTGACGGGCGTTCGGCTCGCCGGACGGCGCGTGTCGTTTTCGAGCGACAAGGCGCGTCGCGAACTCGGCTGGGTTTCGGCGCCGTTCGAGCCGGCGCTCGACGATGCGCGCCGGTGGCTCGTGTCCCGAATCCGAAATTCGGGGCATTAGTTGCGCGAGCGTGCGAATTTCGGATTCGAAAGGGACACTCGCAAAATCATCATTCCGGTGCGGTTCATGGATCGGAGGTTCGCATCCGGACTCGCCAAACTTCCGAAGCGAACTCCCGATCCGCCGCACTTGAAGGGTCGGGAGCACGCCGCTGCTCTGACTTCCCGCCATCGGTAGGGTTCAGGGGAAAATCGCGACCGATTTCGCGCCCGAATTGCGACCGCAAGTTAATTATTGACCTAAGCGACTGATTGCAAAGCGGAATCGCAAAAAGTTATCCCCCTCTCTTGTGGCGCTCTTATGGTCGATCAGGCGCGATAGCGCGCAAAGGAGAAACGACGTCGCCATGAGCGTTGCGCCATCGAAGAGGTCAGGCGGAATCGACTGCGTGCGACCGCTCATCACGGCGGCGCCTCGCATAGGCGCGGCCTTTCCAGCGGGTGCCTTTGCCGCGCGCATGGTCGACCGCGGAGCTGATTGTCATCAGCATATAGAAAAGCGCCGCGATCGGCAGAAAGACTGTTTTCCACGTGGCCTGGTCGTAGACGCGCGCGGTCGGGAGATAGGTCGCCGCCGCGAGACCCCACGCGGCGAGCCCGAGCGCGGCGGCCGCGGCGTTCTCATGAAGCGGATAGGCGAGGGCGATGGCCGGCGGCGCAAGATAGAGCAGCGTCATACCCGCAACCGTAACGATGAGAAGCGGCCAGGAATAATCGAGCTGCGTGAAGGCGGATCGCGCGACCATCGACCAGATCGAGGCGAGCGCACGATTGTCGCGCAGCGATATCGCCTCGTCTTTCGCGACGCCGAGCCAGATCTTGCGGCCGGACTTCTTGACAAGGGCCGCCAGCGCGCAGTCGTCGATGAGCTTCCAGCGGATCGCCGCAACGCCGCCGATCGCCTCAAGCGCGTCCCGGCGGACAAGCATGCAGCCGCCCGCCGCGGCGGCGTCTCGCGCACCGGCGTCGTTGACGCGATGAAACGGATAGAGTTTCTGGAAAAAGAAAACGAAAGCGGGAACGAGGAGTCCGCCCCACATTCCGCGCGCGTCAAGGCGGGCCATGAGGGAAACGAGCGCCGTTCCATGCGTTTCGGCATGCGCGACAAGACGGGCGAGCGTCCCCGGCGCGAGCGCAATGTCGGCGTCGGTCAAAAGGACGTATTTGGCATCCGGCGCGAATTCGAGCCCGCGCGCGAGACCCGCGTCAACCGCGTTGAGCTTTCCTGTCCAGCCTTCGCGCAGCGGCGAGGCCGCGAGCACGGCCATCTTGAGGTCGCCGGCGGCCTCGCGCGCAAGCTCGGCTGTCGCATCCGTCGAGTGGTCGTCAACGATGATGATGCGAAAATCGCCGGCATACCGCGCCGAGGCATGCGCGCGGACGACAGCGCCGATGGTCGCGGCCTCGTTTCGCGCCGGGATGACGGCGAGGACTCCCGGCCAATCGGGCAGCTGCGCCTCGCCGCCGAGCCGGGGAATCCGACGCCAAAATGGCAGCCGCACGGTCGCAAGGACCGCCCAGGCGGCGCAAGCGACAACCGAAAGCATGGCGAGAAGCATGAATCTGGCTGGCCTTGCATGGCCGCCGGCGACCATCGCCAAGGCGGCGGTTTTCAGCGCCTGGAAAACCCCCTACACCACGCCCGATCGTCGGCGATAGGGTTCATGAAAGCGACCGCGGAACCAACGACATGTCAGGTTGAGGCGCCGTCCGGCAAGGGCGCGGCGGACGAGAATTTTCCCGTTGGCTCCTTCCTGTTGCCAAGTCGGCTCCGGCCCCATGTTGCGACGTTCTACGCCTTCGCCCGGGCGATTGACGACATCGCCGATGATGACTCGCTTGCCCCCGCCGAAAAGGTGCGCCGCCTCAAGGCGTTCGACGCGGCATTGCGCGGCGAAGCCGGTTACGGCGCGGAATTCGCCAAGGCGCACGCTCTCAGGGAAAGCATGAAGGCGACCGGCGTGCCGACCATTCACGGATCGGATCTCGTCGCCGCCTTCGTCCAGGATTGCGAGAAGCTCCGCTACCATTCGTGGGAGGAAGTCCTCGGCTATTGCGAGAAATCGGCGAATCCGGTGGGGCGCTATCTCCTTGACCTGCATGGCGAGGACCGATCCGGCTACAAATATTCGGACGCGCTTTGCACGGTCCTGCAGATCGTCAACCATTTGCAGGACTGCGCCGACGACAAGCGCAATCTCAACCGCGTTTATGTGATCGATCGGTGGCTCGCGGAAGCGGGTGGCGGCGTCGACGACCTCGACGGCGCGACGGCGTCGCCCGCTTTGCGGCGCGTAATCGACCGGATGCTCGACGGCTGCGACACGCTGATGGTCGATGCGCGTCGGCTGCCGTTCGCATTGAAGAGCCGACGTCTCGCCATGGAATCGGCGGTGATCGTTCGCCTCGCGGAGCGGCTGATCGCCCTGTTGCGGAAAGGCGATCCGCTCGCGATGAGGGTGGCGCTCAAGAAGCCGGATTTCGCGATCGCTGGGATCGCCGGCGCCGTCTCCGGGTTCTTCGCGGCGGGGAGGGGAGCGTGACCGCAGCCGCCCTCGATCTCGGATCAGCGCGCCGTCATGCCGAGGAGACGGTAAGGCGCTCCGGCACATCCTTCGGCGCCGGCATGGCGATCCTGCCGAAACGGCGGCGCGAAGCGATGCATGCGATCTACGCCTTCTGCCGCGAAGTTGACGACATCGCGGACGACAATGATCTGACGCGCGACGAGCGCAAGCGCCGTCTTGAGGAATGGCGCGCCGAGATCGACCGCCTCTATGAAGGCCGCCCGCAATTTCCGAGCGGCCTTGCCCTGCTTGAGCCGGTGCGCGCCTTCGGCCTCGAAAAGCGCGAATTCCTGATGGTGATCGAAGGCATGGAAATGGACGCCGACGGCCCGATCGTCGCGCCATCGATGGATAAGCTTCTCGCCTATACGCGCCGCGTCGCCGGCGCCGTCGGCAAACTGTCGATGCCGGTTTTCGGCGCGCCGGCGGGGGAGGCGTCCGACCGTTTCGCGCTCTCGCTCGGCGACGCGCTGCAACTCACCAATATCTTGCGCGACGTCGCGGAAGACGCGGGACTCGGGCGGCTTTATCTGCCGGCGGAGCTTTTGGAAAAGCATGGCGCGCCTATGGATCCGGCGAGCTTGTTTCGCCCCGCTCAGTCGCTTCGCGACAGCTCTTCTATAAACGGGGGAGCGCAGTCCGAGGCGTCCCCGTTGTCCTCCCTCGCGCGCGGGGTAGGCGGCGAGCCTAGCGAGCCGGAGGGCGGACGCGCCCTACAAGCGGTCGCGCGCGAACTCGGCGCCCTCGCAAAGCGGAAATTCGCCGATGCGCGCGCGGCTCTTAAGGACCTCGACTGGCGGACTGTCCGCCCCGCGCTCTTGATGATGGGCGTCTACGAGGCTTACTTGAAAAAACTCGAGGCCCGCGGCTGGGAGAAAGTCGGCGAACCATTGTCGCTGTCGAAGGCGCAGAAAATTCTGATCGCCGCGCGCTACGCGATCGCGCCGCCCCTTTGAGCGTCTTGCGATGGGCGGCAAGGTTCACATCATCGGCGCCGGGCTTTCCGGGCTTTCCGCGGCGGTCCGTCTCGCCGACGCGGGAGCCAAGGTCGTCGTCCATGAATCGGCGGGCCATGCGGGCGGACGATGCCGGTCGTTCTACGACAGGACGCTCGACCGCGAGATCGACAACGGCAATCACCTAATCATGTCGGGAAATCATGCGGCGCTCGATTTCCTGAAGCGCATTGGCTCTGACGACGCGCTGACAGGCCCCGCCGACGCCTCTTATCCTTTCGTCGACGTGAAATCCGGCGAGCGCTGGCGCGTCAGGATCAATGACGGCGTCCTCCCGACATGGGTGTTCGATCCCGATCGCCGCGTGCCGGGCACGAAACTCTTCGATTATGTGAAGGCGGCGCGCATCGCTTTCGCAGGGAAGGACAAGACCGTCGCCGATCTCGTCGACAAGAAGGGCGCGCTTTATTCGCGCTTCTGGGAGCCGCTGACGCTCGCCGTGCTCAACACGACGCCCGATCACGGACAGGCGCGGCTTCTCTGGTCCGTCATCCGCGAGACGTTCCTCCTCGGCGGCAAGGCCTCGCGCCCGCTCGCGGCGAAAAAAGGTCTCGGGCCCGCCTTCATCGATCCCGCCGTCGCGCATCTTCGCGCGAAAGGTGCCGAAGTCCGGTTTAATGCGCGCCTGCGCGCCGCGGCGTTCGCCGGCGGGCGCGTCTCGGCGCTCGATTTCGGCGACGAGAAAATCACGCTCGGCGACCGCGATGAAGCAATCCTCGCCATTCCGCCGTCGCGGCTGAAGCAGATCGTCCCCGACGCCGATCCGCCGGACGACGACGCCTCAATCCTCAACGTGCATTATCGGACGCGCCATCCTGTTCCGGCGACGCCTCTCGGCGACTCGCCCTTCATCGGCATGATTTCGTCCGACGCGCATTGGGCCTTTGTGCGTCACGACGTCGTCAGCCTCACCGTCTCGGCGAGCAATGCGATCGGCATGGATGACGTGCCGAACGCGAAAGCGGCGGACGATATGTGGCGCGAAACCCAGATCGCTCTCGATCTTGGCGACACGCCCTATGAGGCGGTGCGGGTGATCCGTGAACGTCGCGCGACGCCCGACCAGTCGCCGGCGGCGGCTGAAAAGCGGCTGAAGCCGGAAACCGCGTGGCGAAATCTGACGCTCGCCGGCGATCACATCGCGACGGGCGTTCCGGCGACCATTGAAGGATCGATCCGTTCGGGCGATAGAGCGGCCGCAATCGTGTTGAACCGCCGGAGGGCCGCATGAGCGGGTTTATCGGGATCGTCTGCGGCCTCAAATCCGAAGCCGCCGCCGTCACCGCCAGCGTGAAGGCGGCGGGGATCGACGAAGGGAAAGTAAGGATCGGCGTTTCCGGCGCCAATGCGGCGCGCGCCGAAGAGATCGCGCAAGGCTTTCTGAACAAGGGCGCGGCGGCGATCGTCAGCGCCGGCCTTTGCGGCGGCCTTGATCCGAAACTTAAAAGCGGCGACGTCATCCTTGGCGAGCGGGTCGTTTCGGCGCAAGGCGATGTCGTCATCGCCGACAAGCGCCTTTCCGAGGCGGCTGACAGATTTTCGCCGCGTCATGTCGCCATATTCGGGTCGGACGAGATCGTCGACCGCGTCGAAAAGAAGGCGGCGCTGTTTCGTCGCTACGCCGCCGAGACTGTCGATATGGAAAGCCACGGCGCCGCCCGCGCTGCGGCGCGTGCGAATATTCCCTTTATTGCGATCCGCGTCGTCGCTGACGGTTTTGACCGGGTTCTCCCGAAGGCGGCGCTCCGGGCCGTGACGTCGTCAGGCGGCGTCAACGTCATGAACGTGCTTGTCGAATGCCTGAAATCGCCGCAGCAATTCGAGCAGATCGCGATGCTTGGACGAGACTCCGGCGCCGCGACGGAAGCCTTACGCCGCGATTTCGGCGACTTCCTTCGCGCTTTTCTTGTCGTTCTCGATCTTTGACAGATGTTCGGCGACGATCTTTTCGTGAACGTCGACGGCCTTGCGGGCGTTCGAGAGATCGATTTCGGGCGCCATCGGACCTTCGGTCCTGATCGCGAACATGTTCTTGAGCTTCATCAGTTTCAGGGGATTTTTGACGGCGTCCATCGCCGCCGTCGGCTCATAGCCGCAATGCGCCATGCAGTTCGAACACTTCTCGTACTTGCCGGTGCCATAGCTGTCCCAATCCGTCGTCTCCATCAGCTCCTTGAACGAAGAGACGTAGCCCTCGCCGAGGAGGTAGCAGGGCTTTTGCCAGCCGAAGACGTTGCGAGTCGGCGAACCCCAAGGCGTGCAGAGATATTCCTCATTGCCGGCGAGGAAATTGAGGAACAGGGTCGAATGCGAAAGATTCCACGCGCGGCCGCGCTCCTTGCCGATGCGGAAGACGTCGCGGAAGAGATTTTTCGTCTTCTCGCGGGTAAGGAAATGGTCCTTGTCCTCGGCGCGCTCATAGGCGTACCCCGGCGAGATCGAGATATTGACGCCGAGGTCGGTCGCGAAGTCGAGATAGTCCGCGACCTGTTTCGCAGTCATGTTGTCGAAGATCGTCGCATTGACGTTGACCTGGAAGCCTGCCGCCTGCGCCGCCTTGATCGCTTCGACGGCGATCTTGAACGTGCCTTTCTGGTCGACGGCGCGGTCGTGTTCTTCTTCGAGACCGTCAAGGTGCACCGAGAAGAACAGGAAGGGCGAGGGCTTGAAGAGGTGAAGCTTCTTTTCGAGAAGCAGCGCATTGGTGCAAAGCGAAACGAATTTCTTGCGCGCGACGATCCCGGCGACGATGTCGCCGATGTCCTTGTGAATGAGCGGTTCGCCGCCCGGGATCGCCACGACCGGCGCGCCGCACTCGTCGACCGCGCTGAGGCATTCCTCGACGGAAAGGCGCTTATTGAGGATCGGCGCCGGATAATCGATCTTGCCGCACCCCGGGCAGGCGAGGTTGCAGCGAAAGAGCGGCTCAAGGAAGAGGACGAGCGGATAGCGCTTTCGGCCCGCGAGCGTCTGTCTGAGGACATAAGCGCCGACGCGGACCTGCTGATGAAACGAGACGGACATCCCCTTAGCTCCGATATTCTAATTGACGCGTGGTCGGTTAGACGTTTTCGACGGCCCAGGATTCCATGGCCGCGTTCGGCCGCGGCACGTCCGCGAGTTCGCTGGGCAGCTTGAAATGCACGTTCTCGCGGACCCCTTCGAGCGTTTCGACGCTGACGCGGCGGATGGATTTCAGCTTTGCGATCGTTTCCTGCACCAGCGTCTCGGGCGCCGACGCGCCGGCCGTGACGCCGACGGTGTCGACGCCCCTGATCCAGTCGAGATTGAGCATACCGGCGTCCTCAATGAGGTAGGCTGGAATCCCGAAATTCTCGCCGATCTCGCGCAGGCGGTTCGAATTCGAGGAATTATGCGCGCCGACGACGAGAAGCAGGTCGATCTGTCGGCAAAGCTCGATCACCGCCGTCTGGCGGTTTTGCGTCGCATAGCAGATGTCGCGCGTATCCGGGCCGATGATGGTCGGGAATCGGTCGCGCAGCGCCGCGATCACGTCTTTCGTGTCGTTCACGGAAAGCGTCGTCTGGGTGACGAAGGCGACGCGGTCGGGGTCGCGCACGGTCAGCGCGGCGACTTCATGGGGCTCCGAGATGACATGAACGACGCCCGGTATCTGCCCGAGCGTTCCTTCGACCTCCGGATGGCCGAGGTGGCCGATCAAGACGATGTCAAATCCCTTCTCGGCGTAGCGGCGGCCCTCCTTGTGGACCTTGGTGACGAGCGGGCAGGTCGCGTCGATGACGTCGAGATCGCGAAGCTTTGCTGCGCCCTCGACTTTCTGCGACACGCCGTGAGCGGAGAAAATCGTTACGGCCCCGGCCGGAATTTCGTCGATCTCCTCGACGAAGATCGCGCCGCGATTGCGCAAGGTGTCGACGACGCGCTTGTTGTGGACGATTTCGTGGCGGACATAGACCGGCGCCCCGTACTTCTCAAGGGCGCGCTCGACAATGTCGATCGCCCGCTCGACGCCGGCGCAAAATCCGCGCGGCTGAGCCAGAATGACGCGCAGCGGCCGTCCTTCTTCGACCATCGTCGGCGATCCTTTCCTTGCCCCCTGCCTAAAACCCAGTCGGTTACTAGGCGCTCGGCCCTTATTCCACGCGTTTGCGCGGCCCGCAACCGCGCCAATGGCCCGAAAGAACGGCGCCGCCAGCCGCCTATAGCCCGAACTGCGCTGCAGCGCAAAATGACCGGTAGGGCCGCCATTGCCGGTTCCCCAAAGGACGCTAGGCTGGGGGTCCTGTTCAGTACGGGGAGGGGCGGCGGTGTCGTTTTTCGGCAAATTCGGATTAGGGCTGCTTGCTTCGGAAGGTTGGCCGAAATCGAGGATACTCGCGGCGTTGCGTCGACGTTATGGCGCCGTCGAAGACATTGGCGATGACAACGGTCTAAGTCTTTACGGGGTGGCTGACGGCGACATCAGTTTTGCCGTCGCGCTTATCCTGTCGGATGTCGCGCGCGACAGGGTGGTGGAAGTCGGCTTTCTCGCCCGCTTCACCGGCTTTGCGATAAATGCGACCTGGCTCGAAGCGCTCAATCGCAATCTGCATATCAGCGTCGCGGCATTTCACGCCGACGGCGATCTCTACCTCATCGGCGGCATAACCGCCGCCGGCGAGTTTAACGACGGCTCGTTTGCCCTCGTTCTCGAAGCATGGAAGCGCGATCTCCTGGTCATTCTCCATGCGATGAGCCCCGGATCATCGTATCTTGATGCGTTTCCTGTGGCGCGGAGCGAAGCGGCGCGGCGATTCGCCCTGAATCGCGCGCCGAAAAGCCAAGACGGCGCCCGCGATCTTTTCGCGGATTTTGCGGCAGGCGCATATCGGATGACGAGCCTTTGCCCAAGCTGCGGCGGTCGCGGCAGGATCGGCATCATTGCGCGCGCGTGCGAGGACTGCGACGGCGTCGGCTTTCAGTCGAGGCCGCGGCGCTAGGCGCGGCGTTGCCGGCGGCGCGAGTTGCCTTTAAGCAGCGGCCGAAATCCATCGCCATGAAAGCGCGCCGATGCCCGCCTTCGACCAGAAGATCAAGGAAACCGCCGCCCTTATAGAGGCGGCGCTTGACCGACATCTGCCGCGGCGTGGGGGCCCGCTCGGCCGTGTCGTCGACGCCATGCGTCACGCCGCGCTTGATGGCGGCAAACGCCTTCGCCCGTTCCTGGTGATTGCCGCCGCCGACATGTTCGGCTGTCCGCGTGAGCGATCCGTCCGGACCGGCTGCGCGGTCGAAATGATCCACTGCTACAGCCTCATCCACGACGATCTTCCCGCGATGGACGACAGCGATTTGCGGCGGGGAAGGCCGTCCGTGCACAAGGCGTTCGACGAGGCGACGGCGATCCTGGCGGGCGACGCCCTGTTGACGCAGGCGTTTGAATTGCTGGCTGAACCCGCCACCCATCCAGACGCCGAGACAAGATGCCGGCTTGCGCTTGAACTCGCGCGCGCATCCGGCCGCGAGGGCATGGTCGGCGGACAGATGATTGACATTTACGCCGAGCAGAAGGCGTTCGATCTCGAGGGCATTGAGGAGCTGCAACGGCTCAAGACCGGCGCCATCATCCGGTTTTCAGCCATCGGCGGCGGGATCGTCGGCGGCGCCGATGCCTACGAGGTCGACGCGCTAAGGCTTTACGCTGAGGACCTCGGCCTTGCATTCCAGATCGTCGATGACCTTCTCGACGCTTTCGGCGACGCGGAGGCGCTCGGCAAGCCGGTCGGGCAGGACGCCGACATGGAGAAGGCGACGTTCGTCAAGCTTCTCGGCGCTGAAGGCGCGCGCAGCAAGGCGAAATCGCTCGTGGAACGGGCGAAGTCGCGCCTCGACCCGTTCGCGGCGCGCGCTGACGCCCTTAAGGGCGCGGCTGATTTCGTCTTCGCGCGAAAGAACTAAGACCAGGCGAAGGCGCGCATTCACCCTACGGCATGCCGTTGGTGTCGCTTCGCCGGCCTTTGAACCGGCCAATCCAGGCTTCAACGTCGGCGCGGAATTTGCGCTTGTCGGCGCGCGCTCTACTGAAGAGGAACGAATAGACGACGATGAAGGCGAGCTCGAGTTCAAAGAGGATGTTGCTGATTAGTTCGTAGGTCCATTCGGACATGCCAAAGGCGTCGATCGGCAAGGCCGCAACGGCGGCGCGGAAGACGTAAAACGAGGTTGATGCGAGGTAGCTCAACATCATCAGGAAGTGAAACTGGCGGTGCTGAGCGTTCCGCGACGCCCACTTCTGAAAAAAATACGCGAGCGCGAAAAGATCAAGGACGGCGTATCGCCAGACGCCGTCCCCGACAAACCACATGAAAATCGAGCCGAGATAGATCAGCCCGCAGACTCGCGACGCCTTGGCGATGTGCGGTGATCCCGACCAATGCGCCGCCGCAACCGCAACCGTGACGGAAGCGGCGAAAAAACCGATCGTCAGCGCATCCCAAACAGAGATAGAGCCGCCTCCAGTACCGACGCCTTGGGCTGACCTCGAGCCTGCAGAAGATCGACGCCGGCCCCAAGGGCTGTCGCTTCGATCACATCATGCGCGTTCTGGACAGACGCCACAAGCTTAAGATACGCGTCCTGCAATTCAGCCGCTTGCTGGTTCGCCAAGTCTCCGACGATCTCCGCGGCCTGGGCGCCCGAGACTGCTGAGAGTGTCGCAAGACTTGCGCCTAATGCGAGAAGCTCCTTCTCAAATTTGAGCAGAGCGACCTGCTGCTTCTTAAGTGATTTCGACATCGTTTCGGCTCCTGCTGGCGCCGCACGGCGCGGCACCCGCCAAGCCTCGACGGAGGAAGTAAACGAATCGCTAATCCGGACTTGTCCGGGCGGCGAAATCCGCCATACTAGCGGCGCTTGCCGGCTTGCTATAGCGCGGGAGAGGCCGTGGGCGAACGCGAAAAGGCGCTCGAACTTTATTGGCGATTGCGGGCGATTTTCGGCCGTGACGACGAAAGCAATGTCGTCAGGTTGCGGTCGCAATCCTCGAAAATCGATCCAGCAGCATCGACGCTCCTTGAAGAGCGTCGTCTAGATCTCCTTGCAAGGGAATGCGACGAGCGGCATCGCGGGATTGAAGGATTGCTAAGACAGTTATTCGAAGAGCTAGCGTCAGACGATTGAGCCGGAGTTCGACGGCGTCTTCTTCCGTTTCCGAGACAAATCGTTCGACATTCTGGACGGCGCGCGCGAGATCGTCCTCATCGAGGCGCTTTGCGAATTTGAGGCCGCCGAACTTGGCGACGAGCGCCAGAATTGCGAAACGCGCGCCAATCGGGCAGAGACGGCGAACAGGACTTGCCGTCGCTTGCGCGGCCTCGCGAACTGCGTCGACGTTGACGAGCGGGTCAGTAACGGCTTCCGGCGGAACGCCCAGCGCTGCTGAGACGGCGGCGACCCATTCTTCGCCGAGAACGAAATTCTCCTTTTCAATTCTTTCAATATCGAATGCGTCCGCGCCCATGCGGTTTGCGAGTTCGGTCGGCGTCAGCAGGAATGCGACCCGCAGCCTTCGAATATTGTTGCCCATGGCTTTTCCCTGTCATGCCGGACAGTCTTCCCGCACAGGATGGGCATCGTCTAGATGGTGAGAGAGCTTTTTGCGGCGCGAGATGGCCCGTCACACGGAAACCTTTGTCTGCCAGTCCTGCGGTGCCGCTTACGGCAAATGGCAGGGCCGCTGCGAGGCGTGCGGCGAATGGAACACCATTGCGGCGGAAGCGATCGAAGCGGTCCCGCCGGGATCGATCGGCGGCGGCAGAACCGGAAAGGCGAAAGTCCTTGAGTTCACGTCGCTCAAAGGCGGGGGCGAGTTTGAACCAAGACTGCTGACGGGAAACGCCGAGTTTGATCGCGCCTGCGGCGGCGGCCTCGTGCCGGGATCGGCGCTTTTGATCGGCGGCGATCCGGGCGTCGGCAAATCGACGCTTCTCCTCCAGATCGCAGCCGGTCTTGCGGGCGGCGGCGCGAAGGTCGCTTATGTTTCCGGCGAGGAAGCGACAGCGCAGATCAGGCTGCGCGCGCAGCGACTGGCGCTTGCGGATGCGCCGGTCGCGCTCGCGGCTGCGACAGCG
>Ga0073934_10005272_pt1 | contig 20239 bp, 13 predicted proteins | sample LarsenN4metaG_FD_76834 | JGI IMG/M metagenome (GOLD analysis project Ga0073934, IMG submission 76834) | Hot spring sediment bacterial and archeal communities from British Columbia, Canada, to study Microbial Dark Matter (Phase II) - Larsen... ... | reverse complement strand
TCCATTCCATCATCGGACCCAATGGGGCAGGCAAAACGACGTTTTTCAACCTGCTGACCGGGCTCCTTCCGGTAGATAAAGGCCCCATCTTCCTGAAAGGCCAGGAGATCACCGGACTCCCCCCCTACGAGTTTATCAACCGGGGTATCTCCCGATCCTTTCAGATTATCAGCATCTTTCAACAACTCACGGCCCTTGAGAATATACGCATCGCCGTACAGTCCGCGAGCAGGCATCGGTTCAACCTCCTTTCGCCGGCGGATCGTCTCCAGGATCTTCTCAGGGAGGCGGAGCAAATCGTAGCCACCGTGGGGCTTCAGGGAAAAGAAGAGGTGATAGCGAGCAACCTCTCTTACGGAGATCAGCGGCTCTTAGAAATGGGAATTGCTCTGGGAACCAGGCCGGATGTGCTGCTCCTGGATGAGCCCCTGGCCGGATTACCCCCTACGGAGAGGACCCGTATCGGAAAGTTCATCCGGCAATTGGCCGGGAAGGTCACCATTCTCCTCATTGAACACGACATTGATCGGGTATTAGCGCTTTCGGACCGGATTACCGTATTGCACCAGGGACGGGTCCTGGCAGAGGGATCCCCTGAGGACATTCAAAGGAGCGAGGCGGTGCAGGAGGCTTATTTAGGGAGCACCCGGGTGAGCGTCCAGGAAGATAGAAAGCTGGCCGAAGCAGGGATCCCTCGGGAGGCCCGATCTCCGCTCCTCAGCTTAAATCGGATCAACACTTACTATGGAAAGAGCCATATTCTCCACGAGGTGACCCTGGAAGTTCGGGAGAAAGAGGTGGTCTGTCTCCTGGGAAGAAACGGAGCGGGGAAAACCACGACCCTTAAAAGCATCATGGGCACCAACCCTCCGCGGAGCGGGCAGATTTTCTTTAGGGGCCTTGAGACGACGCGATCCTCCCCGGCGACCATCGCCCAGGCCGGAATCGGTATCGTTCCGGAGGGACGACGCATTTTCCCCAACCTAACCGTGGAGGAGAATCTCCTCATCGCCCGAAGGGAGCGGGGCGCCAATCGATGGAACCTGGAGAAGGTCTACGAACATTTCCCCAAATTAAAAACTTTAAGACAGCGCCGCGGCGAGCATTTAAGTGGAGGAGAGCGCCAGATGTTGGCCATCGCCCGAGCCTTGATGGGAAATGTGGACTTGCTTCTTCTGGATGAGCCCTTTGAAGGGTTGGCTCCGGCCATTATCGCCGATGTGTGCAACATCTTGGAGCAAATCCGGGGCGAGACGACCCTGCTCCTGGTGGAGCAAAATGCCCACATTGCCCTCGGTCTCTCGGATTGGGCGTATGTGATTAACAACGGCCAGATCGTCTACTCAGGAGATACCCAGGAGTTAATGGAGAACGAAGAGCTTCGGATCCGGTCCCTGGGAGTTTAAAAAACATGAAAATCACCCGCATCGATACGATCCAAATCGCCGAGTTTCCCAACCTCCTTTTCGTCCACCTCCACACCGATGAAGGGATCGTTGGCCTGGGAGAGACCACGTATGGTCCCCAGGCCGTGGCCGCTTTCCTCCACTCCCAGGTCGCCCCGTACTTGTTAGGGAAAAACCCCCTGCATATCGAACGCCACTGGCGGGAGATCTTCGTCCGAGGGAGGACGAGCTTGAGCCGCGGGGCAGAGATCCGGGGACTATCCGCCGTGGACATCGCCTTGTGGGATATCTTCGGACAAACCGCGCGGCTTCCTATCCACCAGTTGCTGGGGGGGCCTTACCGCGAGCGCATCCAGATCTATAACACCTGTGCAGGCCACCGGTATGGGATCAGCGCTACGCAGCCGGTAGCCGTAGGCTCTTTTCAACCCTCTCAGGAGGGGAAGTACGAGGACCTGGAGGCCTTCCTCTATCGGGCCGATGAACTGGCCGAAAGCCTGCTCGGCGAAGGCATTCGGGCCATGAAGATATGGCCCTTTGACCAGTTTGCTCCCAAGACGAACGGCCAGTCTATCAGCCTGGAAGATCTGGACAAGGGGGCGGAGCCCTTCCGGAAGATACGCAAAGCGGTGGGGCGTCGCATGGAGATCGCGGTGGAGATGCACAACCTTTGGAGCCTGCCGGCGGCCATACGGATCGCCAAGGCCCTCGAAGAGTTCGAGCCCATGTGGTTCGAGGACCCGGTCCGCATGGACAACCTGGATGCCTTATCCCAGTTCAAGGCCGCCACCCACATCCCAACCTGCGCCAGCGAGACGGTTTCCACCCGCTTTGCCTTCCGCGAGATGTTGGAGCGCCACGCGACCAGCATCGTCATGCTGGACGTGGCCTGGGTCGGCGGCATCTCCGAAGCCCGACGTATCGCTTCCCTGGCCGAGACCCACCATCTCCCCTTCGCCCCCCACGACTGCACCGGCCCGATAACCCTCATGGCCTCGGTCCATCTCTGCATGAACGCCCCCAACGCCCTGATCCAGGAAACCGTCCGCGCCTTTTATCGAGGTTGGTACCCCAAGCTGGTGACCCAGCTTCCCCGAATAGAGGACGGCTACGTCTACACGCCCGAAGGTCCCGGCCTGGGGCTCGCCCTGTTGCCGGAGGTGCTGAAGCGAGCGGACGTGACGCTTCAGACTTCGACGTTGTAGTCGGGGGAGACGTTACGGCCTCGTGGAATAGTGATTTACTTTTCATAGGAAGTACTCGAGAACTTTTGGAAATAGTTAGAGACGCGATGCTTCGCGTCTCTACTAAGAAAAAAAGAGGGGCCAGGCTGTAAAAAGCCTGGCCCTTTTATGGTAGGGATCTCCGAAGCTACCTCGTCTGCGGACCACCCGTGGGGGCACCGGCTCCCGCTCCTGTACCGGCCTGACCGCCTGCTACCGGCACCATGATGTGCTCGTACGGGGTTCCCCCCCACATGATCCATGGCCCCCCTGAGTTTGGATCCGTGGAAAAAACCGTCGGATCCAGTTTCCCAGGAAGAAGGACCATGATGTGTGGAGGTGACGTTAGCCATTGCTCTCCGGCTGAGGGTTTTGTCGCAAAGGGATCGGTATTGCTGGCATCGCTACCTCCCTGGAGCATATAGCCGATCCCGGGCGCGGTGAGCTTCGGTTCGGTCCTGGTCATATACGCTTCGAGCCACGCCATCCACGTCTTGTCCAAGCACATGGGGTCGTTGCCGGGGGAGCCGGGATAGTCCGGAAAGCAGGTCCATTCGTTGGTGCCTTTGCGAAGTACCGTCGGGTTGTCCCCCTCCTTGGCTGGGTAGTCCATAATGGTCGCATCCTTGGCAATCGCCAGGGGCGCTGCGCTCATCGCGTTCTGAATCTTCTCTTGTTGAGATTTCTCTGTTCCACTCTGAGCGCCAGTCTGCTGACCTGTCTGACCCTCAGGGGCTTGAGTACCCGTCGTAGCTGCAGGCTGTCGGGCCGACTCGCTTTGCTGGCTCTCAGGGATTTGCTGCTCCGACACAGCCGCATAGCCGATTCCTATCCAGGCCGCAACCACCCCTAAAGCCATGATGATAACCCATAATTTCCTAGTCATACGTAACCTCCTTTGTAAAAAAAGGCAGCCCCTTGAAGCACCTACTTCAATAACTACCTCTTTTCAAAGATTTTATAATCAGCGAAGGGAATTCGAGGCCGGGAAACTACGCCAGATGCCACTTAGAGAAGGAATTACCTAATGGTAAACTCAAAGTGAGGTCAAGAACTGCAGGTTTCTCTCTTAATGTAACTTAAACAAAACGTCCGGGCTGGCAAGAGAAATTTTTAGTAGAGACGCGATGCATCGCGTCTCTACTCTATCAGGCCCTCCCCCCTAACCCCGCTCCCGAAGCTTTGGAAGAGGGGAACGAAGCGAAGTTTCACTTCTAGCGCACGGTGCTGTGCTCGAGGGAATTCTCCCAGGGCTTCGGGAGAGGGGAAACGAAGCGAAGAGATTCTCACCTCGGACTCTCTCCCCTCTCCCACCGCGTGGGAGAGGGGTTGGGGGTGAGGGGAAACAGATAGCTATAAACAGGCGCCCCTCGGACTCTCTCCCCTCTCCCACCGCGTGGGAGAGGGGTTGGGGGTGAGGGGAAACAGATAGCTATAAACAGGGCGCCCCTCTGGGGCTGTTTAAACCTTAGGTCCATGCCATTGAGCACACCCCTGGGCTGGATATGGTAGATACGACTTAAAAAGGTCTTTACTTTTGGCTTTTCTTCACTTATTTTAAGTTCTAAAAAACGTTAATAGGATCCCAACAAATCGAAATAGGCGCCATCAGAATGCCCTGGTCTAATCAAGAAATGAAATCTATGGCCGATGCCCACTTTCCAGGGAATAGGGTCCGTTGTCCAAGTTGTTCTGGTCTAGTTAAGGTAGATGAAATATAGAAAGCTGGACGCAAAACAGCAGATTTTATACCAATTCTTAATTGAAATTATTATATAAAAAGTAGTAAAAGAAAAGGGAACCCTAGGAAGAGAGAAAGATGAAAATAGTCAATGACCAAGAAGTGATCCAACAAGATTTAGAAACATGATGAGTACTGTCATCCTGGCCCTAGGCATGGCCATCGGCTTTGCCATTATGCCTACCCAGTAAGCTCCGTACTAGGATAAAAATGCTGGTACAAAGATTGATGAAGCTAGTTCCCCGATCGATAAAGAAACAAATACCCGGGCCATGGAAGAGTTGGCTAAAGGCCAGGCTAATAAGCCAAATTCCTAAAAATACTTTTGATGAATTGGCTACTCGAGAAGATGTTTACTATTGTTATCGCCTTTTCTTGGGAAGAACTCCCGACCCCGACGGTTGGAATACTTATCTCTCTCGTATCCTTAAAGGTGAAAAGGTTCATTCGCTGGTTTCAATGTTCCTGGCATCCCCAGAGTTCAAGAATAGAAAGATTTTTCCGCCGGATTCCCAAATAAAATATGTGTTAGTTGAATTGGATAAATTTAAAATATACGTTTCGCCTGACGACTGGGCGGTTGGCAGAATCATATGGGAGAAACGGGAATATGAGCCCCGTGTAACGGCGGCTCTTAGAAAAATCCTGGAACCTGGTATGGTATTTGTGGATGTGGGCGCGAACATCGGCTATTTCAGCTTAATGGCCGCCCAAATAGTTGGAAATCAGGGGAGGGTTATCTCCTTTGAGCCGAACCAAAATAATTGCGGTCTCCTGTATTTAAGCGCTCAAAGTAACAACTTTGAAAATATCGACCTGTATCCCTACGCGGCCGCTGAAAAAGAGGCAACTTTTCTTTACGATCATTTAGCAAGTAACGGGGTAATTTCCGACTTTAGCCGCGATTTAGAAATATTAGACGCCAATAGAACGTTGGTAAGGTCCGTCACGCTAGACAAGGCACTTCATGAGGTCAAGAAAATTCATGTCATAAAAATAGATGTGGAGGGCGCAGAATATAAAGTCATACAAGGAGCCAAGAGCACGTTAAAGGAACACCGTCCGATCCTATTCTCTGAATTTTCTCCCAGTGGGCTACAGAATGTATCCAAAGTTTCAGGCAAAGAATATCTACGCATGTTGATAGAAAATAAGTACCATATCTCGATTATCACGGATCAAAAGCGCCTTATGCCCTGTAAGGAGGATATTCCCAAAATACTTGACCATTTTGAGAAAAGCCGCTCGGACCACATCGATATTGTTGCGCATCCTCGATAACTTTACGCATAGGAAAGAGGGGTTACATATACGCACTCGAAGGTCCGGCCCAACGGCATTAAGTTAAGGGTGGAAGTTCCTGCTGGAGGCGCCCCCACCTCCTCCCTCCATGCTGTTGACCGAAGGTTTAAACAGCCCCCAGAGGGGCGGCCTGTTTATAGCCATGGAATCTCTAAAACCCCTCCAGTTCCATGAGGAACGAAAGGCATCGCATCCATTTCACCGGGGAGGGGACGATGGGGTCAAGGTTGCTTCCCCTGTGGAGCGGGAGAGGGCCGGTCTTCTTCGCCTAGGTTGATGCCCATGAGGCTTTTCACACACTTTCTAAGCGCTCAGGCGGGTCTCCTCAGCTACGGGAGGTCTGGATCATCCCGTCGGAACGCTTCAGCACCTCCGGCAAGGGGGCGAGTCCTAGGCCGGACCTTCAATGCCCTTAAGGGAAGGCCCCTTTCCTGGCCTTCCTCCGCTATCGCAGAGGAAGGAATGTTGCGATCAAAGTTCCCTCCCCTACGAAGCGGGGAAGGGAGAGGGACAATGGCATGGATTTAAGAATAAATAAAAAGATCGAACCCCTTTTTCAGCTCCGTGAGGAACGGCCTGTTTGTAGCAAAGGCTCCTCCTGATCTTTTTTGCTCCGTGAGGAACGGCCTGTTCAACAAGCCTTACTAGAAGTAGCCTGGATTGTTCAGATATGGTACTCCCTCAGTAAAAAAATGAATTTTTTTCTTTACATGGGTTTATTCCAGAAGATAAAATAACCTCTGGTCATAAGGGTTTTGGTTAACTTGCAGAGTCGTAAGGGAGATCATCCCCTTGACCTTATGCCAGGGGAGCCAAAACCAGAAGACTGGAGGGAGACGCCATGAAACAAAAGTCCGGACAGATCCCGTTAGCCGCTCTACTTACACTCTTTGCCTATTTGGTGACAGCCGACCTTTTCGCACAGCCGAACGGTCTTCCGAATCGACAACCGCTCGGCCAATACTTAGCAACTTCGTTCCAGGACACGGGCGGGGCTGGGGCCCAACTGCAAGGTGGCGGCGTTCCTGGGGTTGATCTTTCGTCCCTGAACGACAACCAACGAGAGCGGTTCTTCTCCATACTCGGTAGCGAGCGTTGTACCTGCGGCTGCGGCTACACCATGCTTCAATGCCGTATCCAGGACGCATCGTGTCCCGTCAGCCTGCAGCGAGCCCAGCAACTGGTGGCTCAACTGAGTGCTCTCCGCAAGCCGCCTTCCGCATCTCAACCGGACCGGGGTACGGCAGCTCCAGTCTCGATCGTTCAGCTGCAAGGGAGGTACTGCACCGCGTTCGCGCCCACGGGTTGGACAATCACCGCGGAGAATCCTGCCGGGAGCGCTTTCGGCGCAGATATCCTGAGAGCGGACGGGGCTGCCGGCGCCGGCTACATAATCATGGGCATCACTGCCGAAATGCGTAGCAGCCCCTGGTACGGTCCCTTATACGGCACTCCGGAACAGGCGATCATGACTATCGTGACCAAGTACGGGACCGCTCCCATGCAGTGCGGCCAGCCAAAGGAGTTCTATGCCGGCACGGGAGTGAAGCTCATGGAATGCCAAAATGCGACCACAGCCGGCGTGGCGCTGTATCAGACCTACCCGATGGGCGATGGGGGTTACATTCTGGTCGCCCGAACCGCAGGCACCCCCCCTACCGAGTGGAAGCAACTTGGTCCTATCGCCACTGCGGTGGCACGTTCCATTCGTTGTAACGTTCCGCTTAAACCGTCTACGACGGACTGGACCTCAAGCTCTCCTGGCAGCAAAAAGCGGTCACAGGGTGAAAAGGATTCGGGCTACAGCCAGTGGCTTGAGATGGAGTATTACCACGACCCGAGCACGGGGGAGAATTATTGGGTGAGCCCGAGTCGCCATTGGATGGAAAACGGCCCCCAAGGTCCAGGCTATTACCTCTCCGTAGGGAACGAGCTTCGACAGCTACAGCCAGGGCTGGCGGAATGAGATACGTCATCTCCGCCCTCACCCCCAACCCCCTCTCCCAAGACTTCGGGGGAGGGGGCACACCGGAAGTCGGCCCAGAGATCCCCTCGCTCCCCGCTCGGGGCCGGGGGTGAGGGAAGAGAGTTACGTAGAAGTAACTTTACAAAGTAATAGTACATGGTTTACTTAATTTTGAACTCATAGTTCTCCCCTCACCCCCGGCCCCTCTCCCACGCTGCGGGAGAGGGGAGGTAGGGGAGGAAAAGCAGAACTATTGGGTAAAATTAAGTAAACAAAGTACTAGTCCCTTGTAAAGTTCGGTTTGTGTCATTTTCGGCCCCTCACCCCCGGCCCCTCTCCCACGCTGCGGGAGAGGGGGGGATGGGAAGGGAAAGCAGAAGAATTATTAGGTCAACATTAAGTAAACCGTGGAGTAGCTGTTAGGGCGGTGTAAACAGGACATAACGGAGTGTTCTGCCACGGCTCCAACTTGACTGAAACCGCCTTAGATCAAACAGGTGAATTAATGTTAGAAAAATTGCCAGAATTGTACATAGCCGTCGATGTTGAAGCGGATGGACCGATTCCTGGGATCTACAGTATGATCGCTTTGGGGATGGCAGCCGTTGGACACCCTGAGCTGAAGTTCTATCGTGAGATTCGCCCAATTTCAGACCAATTTGTCCCGGAAGCCTTGGCCGTTTCAAAATTAGATCGTGAACGACTACTGAGAGAAGCTCCAACGGCAGAAGAGGTTATGAAGGAAGCGGCCAGGTGGATTAACGGGTTAAGAAAGATAGGCAGGCCGGTTTTCCTCGCGGCGCCCGCAGTATGGGATGGAATGTTTGTTCATTGGTATTTCGTGAGATACACCGGGAGTAGTCCGTTTGGGGCCACAGGATCGGGCATTGATCTTCGTAGTTATTGGATGGGGCTGAAAGGGTGCGAGTGGGCGGAGACAAGGAAGGGAAAGATCAAATATGAACTTAATCTTAAAGATCTTTCTCATACGCATCATGCAGGCGAAGATGCGGAAGAGCTAGCCTCTGTATTCGAAGCGATTTTGAACGACCGTAAAAAAATTAGAGGTCCCTAAAGTAACGCGAGTTGTTTTTTTGGAAGGGCAAAAGGGTATAGCCCACAGCAGGGAACGCCATTGGACCTTACGAGGGGCCTACGATCCGGTAGATGCTGACGGCTTCGGTGACGTTTTTCAGGAGCCTGTGGCCGAGCGCTTCCAGCCGATAACGATCTCCCACGCGTCGCACCGTTTCGGGGCCGACCAGGATCTGGCCGGCCTCTGCAGCAGCCGCTAGCCGTGCAGCCAGGTTTGTTACCGGGCCGCTGGCCGTAAAGGTCCAGCGCGTGCCTCGCAACCCCTCGAAGCAGGTCGATCCGACCAGCGCCAAGCCTGAGCTGATACCCATGTGAATGGATAAGGGATGCTCCCGGTTTTCTCGATTGAGTGCATCGGTCGTAGCCAGCAAGGCGAGAGCTGTATCAACCGCCTGAACGGCATGCCTCTGAGGATCTACATCCTGAAAGATCGCCATAAAACCGTCCCCAGCCGTCTCATTGATGTCGCCGCCGGCTTCGTGGATATGATCCAAAAAGCTCGAAAAATAGCGCTCAACCAAGGTATTGAGAACCTCCTTGGTCAACTGCTCGCTCAAGCGGGTGTAACCACTGATGTCCAAGAACAAAACTGAGACATCTCGCTCACGCTTGGCCAGCTCCGGAGCTTCGGGGTTAGCAACAACAAGGCGCCTGACCGCCTCCGGCACGAACTTGGCGAAGTGATCTTTGATCCGGCTTAGATCGCTGATTTTACGATCCACGGTGTGTTTAAGTCGCAACGCCGTCTGAATACGAGCCACAAGCTCCCGGTGATCGACCGGTTTCGTGAGGAAATCATCGGCCCCCGCTTCGATCCCTTTGATACGGTCCTCGATACTCCCCAAAGCGGTCATGATCACGATAGGAATCAACCGGGTCTCCTCGCTCCCTTTCAGGATCCGGCAGACCGTAAACCCATCCATGACCGGCATCATCACGTCCAAAAGAATCAAGTCCGGAGCCTCAGTCGTGACCTTTTTCAGCGCCTCTTGCCCGTTCGTAGCACTGACCGTCTGATAGCCGAGATCCTCCAGCTCCTGCTCTAAATAGTCCACATTAAACGGCTCATCATCAACGATGAGTATTTTTGACCGTTTGTGCATGAAAGGTTGAAGGTTGAAGGTTGAAGGTTGAAGGTTTGAAGGTTAACTTTCAACCGACCTTCAACCTTCAACCTTCAACCTTTTTACAACCTTTAAACCTTCTAACCTCCGAGGTAGACCTGGCTATTGAACCGGGTCTTTTTCCAGGAATTTGGTCAGTTTCTCAAACAAGAGCTCTTCATCGAGCGGTTTGCTAAGGTAATCATCGCAGCCGCACCTGCGAGCCTTCTCCTCATCACCCACCATCACGTGGGCGGATAAAGCGATAATGGGGATATGCTTGAGTTTCAGATCCGCCTTAATGCGGCGAGTGGCCTCCCACCCATCCACCCCTGGAAGCGAGAGGTCCATTAAAATGAGATCAGGATGTTCGCGTTCGGCCAGCTCGATCCCGGTCGCTCCATCCACCGCCGTAAGGACCTCGTAGTCGTCCTCTAAGAGTTGTACTAGGAGATCCCGATTGAGCTCCACGTCTTCTACGATCAGAATTTTTTTCATAACTGTTCAGCTTTTGTATTCTGATAAGTTTGCAACGCGCTTCGTAACCCACAAATAAGCGCATTGCGCTCCAGCCCTCCCTTCTGGATCACCTTGAGAACGCTCCGCTGGAGCAGGGTTCTCTCATCGGCTGTAAGCGTTTTGGCCGTGAGGACAATGACCGGGATATCGCGGTATCGAGGGTTCTGTTGGAGGTATTCGACTACGGCAAAGCCGTCCATTCGGGGCATGAGAAGGTCCAGGAGGATGGCATCAGGCCGATGCCGAGAAATTGCTTCTACAGCCGCCTGCCCATCTACGGCGGCTTCGATCTCGTAGGGCTCGTCTTCCAGAAGTTGGTGCACCCAATCCACCACCTGAGGGTCATCGTCCACCACCAGGAGACGGCTCCGGGGCGGGAGCGCGATGCGAGCCAGTGTGGTCAAAACCGCACCCCGGTCCAGGGGCTTCAGCAGGTAATCAAAGGCCCCCAATCGATACCCCAGGTCCTTTTTATCCACGATGGAGAGCACAATGATGGGGATATCTCGGGTAGCTGGATCTGCCTTCAGCTCGTGCAGGACCTGCCAGCCATCCATGTGCGGCATCATGATATCCAGAATGATAGCGAATGGCTTAAGGGCTTTGGCCTGTTGCAGGCCTTCTTCACCGCTTGTAGCTCCGATCACCCGATACCCTGCTTCGGCGAGGTTTTCCCGCAAGAGGTAAAGCACATCCGGCTCGTCATCGATGGCCAGCACCACTCTCTGTTCGGGCTGGGGGGCTGGCTCCCCAGCCGGTTCGGATTTCGAATTGACGGGGCGGCCCGCTCCCGCCCCTACCACGGTAACGCGCGGGATGGGCTGAGCGGCTTCATAACGCAGAGGGAGGGTGACGGTAAAGGTGGAGCCGACCCCAACCGTGCTCTCCACGGTAATATCCCCACCCAGAAGCCGGGCCAGATGGCGGCTGATGGATAAACCCAAGCCGGTCCCCCCATACTTCCGGGTGGTGCTGCTATCCGCCTGGCGAAATTCTTCGAAGATCAGCCCCAGCGCATGCGGGGGGATGCCGATGCCGGTATCTGCCACAGCCATCGTGATCTCCCGATCCCGGCGCTGGACAGCCACCGTAACCGTGCCGGCTTCGGTGAACTTCACCGCGTTGCTCAGCAGATTAATCAGGATCTGCTTGAGTTTATCCTGATCCGTGAAAAGCGAGGGGAGATCCGCCTCTATCTGTTTCACCAGGCGAAGTCGCTCGCTCTTAACCATGGGCTCAACCGTGCGAAGACAACCGTCGATCAGGGGTTCCAGCTCAAACTGGACGGGATGTATCTCCATACGTCCCGCCTCAATTTTGGAGAGATCCAGAATGTCGTTGATCAACATCAAGAGGTGCTCGGCGCTGAGGAGGATCTTGTTGAGGTTCTCATACTGCTTCTCCGGCAGGACCTCCTTAGAGCGCTACATGACCAGGCGGGTGAAGCCGATGATGGCGTTCATGGGGGTCCGTAGCTCATGGGACATGTTGGCCAGGAACTCCGACTTGTGGCGGGAGGCTACCTCCAATTTGAGGTTGACCTCCTCCAGCTCCCGGGTCCGCTCCTTGACTTTGGCCTCCAACTCCTCGGCATGCCGCCGCACCTGTTCATAAAGCTTGGCGTTCTCGATGGCGATGGCGGCCTGATCGGCCAGGGCGCTCAACAGCTGCTGGTCCTCCTCGCGGAATTTGTGGGGGTCCCGACTGTGCACGTAGAGGACCCCGATCACCACGTTACGCGCTTTCAGAGGCACCGCCACCACCGAATGGATGTCGGCTTCCTGGACGGCCTTCAAGAAGGGGCTATCGAAATATTCCTTCGGATAATCTCCCACCATGATGGGCATACCTGCCGCAACCACGCGTCCCCCAAGTCCTTCTCCCGGCCCAAAGCGTAATCTGGCAAGCGTCGAGGGGACGGTGCCGCTGTACGTCTGGATCTCGAAGACGTCGCTCTCCTCCTGACGAAGCGCCAGCATGCTGACCTCTGCCTGTAAGAGGTCGCGGGCGCGCTCAACGATGAGTTGCAAAGTCGGTTTCAAAGCGATCTGGGCCGTGATCTCCTGGCCGATCTCATACAGCGTCCGGGTCTCCACGATTTTCCGCTGGAGGGCGGCCTCGTTCTGCTCTAGGCTGGCGGCCATCTCATTAAAGGAACTCGCCAGGCGACCGATCTCATCCTGGGAGTCGATCTCGACCTTGATGGAGCGCTGGCCGGTGGCGATGAGATTGGCGGCCTCGGCCAGACGGCGGATGGGATCGGTCAGCCGCTTCACCCGATTGATCGTCAGGAAGAGCGCAATCCCTAAGCTTATAACCGTGATGAACAGGAAGGTCCGGGCAATCACCAGGGTCGTGCGCTGAAAGTCTCGGATCGGATAGATGAAGTCCAGGACCATGGCTCCCTGAAAGGTTGACGACCGGTCGCTGCTGTCTACCTGATAGGTCGGTAGGGCGTAAATCATTTGGGGTCCGATCGGCGACGTGTAAACCTCGCCGGGGCCCAGTTGCTTCACGGCAGCAAAAAACGGCGCATCCGCGACGCGGCCACGGTCGTTTCGAATCTGGCCCTCCACCACCTTGGCTATCTCCTTCCCTTGATCGTCCACATAACGGACTTGAGGGTAAATCAGCTCCATGCTGTTGCTGCGGTCGGCGAAGCGTTTTAGAGAGCGCTCCAACTCGTGCCGATAGACCTCCGCCTCTTCGTTCAATCCGTAAGCCCGATTGCTGAAGTAATTGGAGATCGCAGGGTTTTCGGCGATGGTCCGGAGGTCATTCTCCCGTTGAGCGAGATAGCGGGTGCTCATCTTAGCAGCCTCACGGCTGGACGTGATAAACCCCACTGCCGCGAGGATCAGCATAGGAACGACGACCAACGGCAGGATGATCCCCAACATCTTATTTTGGATGCTGAGATCTCGGAAGAACGTCAACCACTTCTTATTCATAGCTATCCCCTCTAAAAGCTAGCTTAAAAGCCAAATCTCAAAAGTCAAAAGGAACCATTTTATATCATCCATTCGCCAAATTTATGGGGCCGGATCTATCCTTGTCAGGAGTCCTTTGCCAGGCCCAGGATAAACCCTGCGCGACCGTTCAGACCCTCACCCCCCGGCCCCCTCTCCCGAGGCTTCAGGAGAGGGGGAGTGTCACAGGATAGTTCCGGCGCGTGTCCACTCCCCTCTCCCACAACGTGGGAGAGGAGTTAGGGATGAGGGGGACCTGAACGCTTACAACCCTGCGACGAAACCGTCTGTTTTTTGCACTCTTGTATGTAGAAAATTATCTCGAAAAATAGACAAACCTGTCAAGAAAAAACAACCGGACCTTCCCTACCCGTTGTAGGATCCGTTTTACCTTTCTGCGGCTGCTTTCTGCCCCTCTCGCACCGATCGGGGCTGGTCCGTCACTGAGGTCTTGTCCAACTTCAGTTGAGTGGTCACATACGGCACAAACTCTACGACTTTGTTCGAGGAAATCGGTCTTTATCCCAATAGTCCATATTCGCTTCCAGAACAACACGGTCCGAACGCTTATTGGGGAGGGAAAACCCTCCCACCCGTTTATACGGGCCCGTGCCCCATGGGCCTGCAGCTTGGACCACGCACCAACTCTCTTCCCCCATCCGAGTTCCCGATAGAACTGTCGGTTGCCGATATGCATGTCGCTCAGCTTAGCGAGGGCCCCTCCGTCCGGTTCTGGCAACACGAATCGAACCGTCTGAGGATCTATAATTTCCACCCTCTTTCTTTTAATGGTCCGCGTCGTGATTCCACTCCGGTAACAACACAATGCTGTTCGGATTCAGCCCTTGATGCTTCAACGTGTCCATGCTCTTGATCACTTCCCCTTTAGCCAGATCTATCACCGTTACGGAACCATCGCTCATCCCCGGGAGGTTGATGAAACTGTTCTGTACGAACGCGTACCGCTCATCGGGCGTAAAGGCCACGTGATGGGCTCCCCCTGCGGTCGGGATCGACTTCAACAGCTTGGGTTGCTTTGGATCCTGGCTGATGTCGAAGATATGAAAATGGCCGGGCATCGCTGTGGTCACATAGAAACGGTCTTTTTTATTGTTGAAGTACATTTCGAGCGGCACACCACTACCGACGGACGCAAAGTCGAAGGCTTGATGGAAATTGAAGTCCTTCTTGGCCGAATCCCAGACTCCCATCCATAGGGTTCCACCGCCCATATTGGTAATGTAGACCATGGCCGGTTCGGATTTTGGCATGAATAGCACCTCTACAGGGGCCTCCCCAGACGGCGAGGCCTTGTTCGAAACTTTGTGGGTGGAAAGGATCTCGCCGGTACTTGCCTGGAGGACCGTTACCGTCTCACCGGGGTCTTTACCATCCGGACGGATCGTGCTGGTGACGATGAGACGATCGATGCCGGGGTGGAGGCTGATCCCATGTGGGTAGGGTTTGGGAAGGGCGATCGCTTTGATGGGTTGATCGGTCGTGGCGTCTCCGACAATGACATTTTGAGATCCCATGCAGGTCAGGTACCAGGTCTTGTTATCCTCCGATAAGATCACGTCCTCGAGGACTTTACACTCGGGAATATCCACCGCTTTCATCCGATAGGGGAAACGGGTCATATCCATCACATGGAGGACACTTTTCTCCAGGGCGGTGATATAAGCCTTGGTCGCATTTTTATTGTAGGAAAGATGATGGGCGACCAGATTGGGAGGGAGGGGAATATCGACGAGAATCTTACCGAAGTTTTGGGATTCCGGATCTACGTCGATGATAGCGATGCCTTCCCGCCGGATCGTCTGTTCTGGTTTCGTCTCGTAGTTCAAGGCGGCCAGGATCTCAGCACGCAAGGTCGAAGGAAACAGGCCGAAAATAGCTAACCAAACAATCATCAAGAAACTGAATCGTCTCATAGAAAATCTCCTTGTGCAAATCTTGAAGAACCATCTGATGAGATAAAGGGTTTATCCCATCAAACAGCTTTTCCTAAGTACAGAGCATACTAAATCCTCCACGAAAGTCTTGAACTGGGATTGGAACTGATTTCCTGATGGGCTATGATTTTTTGTTTATCCCATAATCAGCTTGAATCCTAGCTCAGACAGTTACAACCTACAACTATCGAGTAATGTAACCAACACTTGAATCCTGTTACTCTCTCATGGCTTTTCCGCGGTTGCTTTCTGCACCCCGTACAGACCAATGCGGATCTGTTACAGAAGTTTCAGTGAGGTTAAGAATCGTAGTGATATACGGCACGAACTCCACAGCCTTGTTTACTGCATAGAGCTGAATGGGGTTGTACAAGAAGAGAAAATAGGCTTGATCGTGGGTATGCCGTTCCATCTGTCGAATCAGCTCCTGCTGCTTCTCCCGATCCACGGTACGTAAGATCTGGTCATCGAGCTGCCGGAGCTGGGGTTCTTCATTAATCCAATCAAAGGGACCATCGAGGGCAAAGTAGTGATAGAGCGGATAAATCGGGAAATTCGCAAAATCAAAAAAAGACGTCAGAGCAATGTCCCACTTTTGTTTCTCGGGCGGTTGATCCAGATGGCTTAAGAAAGTCTTCTGGTTAAAGTAGACAGGGTCTAAAATCTGTAGTTCCACCTGGAGGCCGACCTGCTCCAGCATCTTGCCGACCACCGTGGCCTGAACCACCAGGTCCTCGGGGGCGATCAGGACGATAGGAAATCCATGAGGATAGCCCGCGTCCTGAAGTAATTGACGCGCTTTGACCGGATCGAAGGGATAAGGAGCAAGGTCGGAATCATATCCGAACCCCTGTAAAGGGACCAGCGCAGGGACGATCCTCCCATTCCCTTTGGTGGCATATCGGATGAGATCCTCTCGGTGGATGGCGAAATTCACCGCACGTCGCAATCGGACATCTCTCCAAGGGCTCTCTGTCTTCTGCATATTGAACTGGCCGATCACGGTCGCCAGACTTCCACGGTTTTTCACCACCTTGGCAAAGGGACTTTGAGCCACCCGCAACGTGTCCAGAGGACTCAATTCACTGACTATATCTACCCGCCCCTCTGTGGTCTTTACCAACTCGACCGCTTCTTTTTGGTCCAACGTGTTATCAAAGATAATCCGTTTCAGCCGAGGAAACCGGCTCTTATCCCAATATTCGGTATTGGCTTCCAAGACGACCCTATCTGAACGCTTATCCGGCGTGGAGAATCCTTCCACTAATTTATAAGGACCCGTGCCCCACGGGCCTGCACCTCGGATGATTCACCAACTCTCCTCCCCCCAGCCGAGTTCTCGATAAAACTGTCGGTTGCCGATATGCACTTGGGTGAGCTTGGCCAGGGCCCCTCCGTCCGGTGCAGGAAAGATGAACCGGACCGTCTCAGGGTCCACGATCTCCAACCTCGACCCCGGTTTGAAGTTCAAAAACTTACCGATCATGTGAGGCTGTCGTAGCCGGGTATTCTCTTCAAAATTGAGCTTGACGATTTCGGCATCGAAGAGTTCACCGTTATGAAATTTTACCCCTTGGCGGAGTTTCATCTCCAGAGTCCTATCATCGAGCCATTGCCAACCGGTTGCGAGTCGTGGAACCAGCTCTCCATCCTTGTCTACTTCTATGAGGTGCTCGAAGACATTATACGTAATCCACGCCCAGTTAGCAGGGTGTTTATCCACAACCCGAATTTCCCCCCGGGGAGTTGGGACTTCTTGTCCAAATGTAGGGACGGGTGTAAAATCCGCCCCGACTCCCCACCCGAAGAGAATGAATGGAAGAAGGATTTGCAATAGTTTTTTCATAATTGACCTCCCTTCTAATCCCTTACCCGATAGTTTGTTTTGTAGAGATCGCTTAAAGTCTGAACTATGACTCGAGCTGGTTACCTGACGGACTATGATTTTTAAATCAAAACTTATCAAATAACCCCCTTTAATCATAGTTCACCCGCTTACAAATTACAACGATCGCGTCCCCTATAAATCCTCCACGCGGAGTTGCGTGTCGGCGTTCTGCCAGGCCGCTTCAAACTCCTTTTGAGCCCATTGAGCGTCATAGGTCTTTCCTTGCGCTTTTAAACTTTCCATAAGGCCAAAAAGGGAACGCCCGCTGCGGGGATTCTTCTCCAGATCCACCCGGAAAACTTTCTCGGCTTCTGCATAGTCTCCGTTTCGCAGGAGCGCCCCGCCCAACGACTCCCGGACCGGGGGATACCAACTCGGAGGTTCATCGTAGCTCAGATTATCTTCCATTTCTACGGCCTTTCGCAAAAGCCCGATGGCCGATTTTTTATCTCCCCGAGCCATAGCTATTTTGGCGTCCAGGACGTTTTGGGCGATATTGAGGATGTCACCGGCTTTATTCAAAAGACCGAAGGGGGTTTCTGGAGGAACGGTCTCCATAACCGCCCCGAAAGCTTTCCGTTCCGCCTCCGCGTCCTCTACTTTCCCGGTTGCGGCGTAGGCCATTCCCCGAGCGAAGCGCCACAGGGCAGTGGTTACTGCCATCCCTGGGTCGGGCTCCGGCGATTGCAAAATATCGTCCCAGCGGTGAAAGCGAAGGAGGACGAGCGTCGAAGTCGGCATGAACCCTTCCAGGAAAGGGACCTCTTTAACGTACGGGCCCACATGCTTTACCAGTTGGTCGGCGGCTTTTTTCGCATCCGAAAACTGCCCCTGGATACTGCGGGCCACCGCCAGGAAATGGAGGTTGTGGCTGTAGTAACCCAGCCGGTATATGCCCTGGGCATCGTTATTTTGGAAATAGGCCCGGTCTGCCTCAGCGCCTGCCTGGTTCTGTCGTGCCGATGCATCATAATCTCCCGTTCGCATATAAATGTGGGCCGGCATATGGACCAGATGCCCCGCCGCCGGGGCCAGGGTCTCCAGCCTTTGAGCGCTCGGGAGGGCCCATTCCGGGTGGGGAGAAGCCTCCACGGCATGGATGTAATAATGGTTCGCGCCCATGTGATGGGGGTCCCGCCGAAGGACCGACTCCAGCACGGCCACGATCTCCTCGGTACCCTCCGCCGGGGTCCCATCCTTATTCCAGTGCTTCCAGGGATTTAAATCCATGGCGCTCTCGGCATAAAGGGTGGCGGCATCCAGATCGTCCGGGTACCGTCTGGCCAGCTCCCCCATGGCGTTTTTGTAATCCACGGCGAGTTTTTTCAGATCCACGTTGGGATCGATGGAATATCTTTTCGCCAGCGCTTCGATGTAAGCCCGCTCGTGCTCGGGCGCCGTTGCCGCCAGGACTAAAGCTTTCTGGACCGCTTCATAGGCCGCTTTTTCTCGTTCAGGATCTACATCCAAATTGATATTAGGCCCGAGGGCCAGAGCTATTCCCCAATACGCCATGGCCAGTTTCGGGTCGAGCTCGGCAGCGCGTTTAAACGAGCGAACCGCCTCGTCATGGTTAAAAGCGAAAACCCATTTGAGCCCCTGATCAAAGAACTGTTGGGCCTCCGGATTGTCGGTGGAGACAGGATGATGGTGATCTCCAAGCCCGGCCATCAAGGTCACCGGTCTCGTATCGACGGAAGAACTCTGTTGATGGCCGACCGCGGTGCCGGAAGTTAATAAAAACGCAAGGGCCCCCAGGATGACCGTAACCTTGTATCCAACCGCTATCCGTATTTTTATTTTTGATAGAGATGATCTCATAGTAACCTCCTTCTTTTCTAAAAAGGGCAATTTCAAAGTGATTGCCCGTTCCATGACCTTCTTTACCCTTTGTCTTTTCACTTACCCCGGTCAGCAGGTATCGTGCCCCTCCCAGGGGAGAGCTGTCTCCCCGCCAAAAGTTTAGGAAGGAGATCCAGGCCGGTCTCCGTGCCCAAGCGTAGATCCGCGAAGGCCAGATCAAAAGGCACCTTCGAGGCCTCTAGGAGGGCCTCCTGCAGGTTGTCAACCCCAACGATCTGGCCGCCCTGCCCCTCCAGACCATCTGCAAGACCTCCCTGCCCTTCGGGTCATCGTCTCCGATCAGAACGTTGGGTCTAGAAGTTGTAACCTTTGGGTCAACCATCGCGGGCTTCCTTCGTTTTTTATCCCCTGTCGAACGTGTCCCTTGGAGGGGATTCACTCGCCATGGTAGTATATTTACTTCTTCCTGACAAGCAGCAAAAATCCTAGGAGAGCCAGCCCGCGACCACGTAGGCTCTTCCCAGTCCCCAAGAGATGAAAGTCTCCTTGGTGGAATATAAACGAGAGTCAACCCGCGACCACGTAGGCTCTTCCCAGTGGAGCTTAGCGATCCTAGGCCCTGTTCATTTTGAAATTGGTCATAGGTCGTAGGGGCACGTCTCTGGTTCCGGTCTGCCGGCGCTTCACCCTTATCCTCATCAACCCTCTTCGAAGGCAATTTTTATACCATCCCCCATAAAGATCATATCCCTCCCCTCTATCCGTGGAAGTAAGCGTATTTCAAAGGTTTATAAAATCTGCCGGGATAGGCCTCCCTTTGCCTTGTCTCTGAAGTGGAGACAAAATAAAACCGCCATTTCTGCATAAGTGGGCAAATATTAATCGTTTTTTAACGTCTCCATCTAAGAGACGTATGTCTTCCACAGGTTGACAGGGGAAAGGGGTTTGCGTAACTTTTACGTCTTCCCCTCTCCCACCGCGTGGGAGAGGGGAGGGGGGAGGAGACAAAGAGGCCCTTTCAAAGTGAAGTAAACCGTGGAGTCGTACATCGTCCAGCTCATGCTGATCAACCGCTCCCTCACGGTCGCGGCTCTGAGGACTTGCGTCACCTACGCCTCTGAGCCACGACAAAAGCTCCGATAAGAGCGACCCGTTGGTAGCCAAGGTTAGCCCCAACAAGCCTCCAAGCTCCGTAAGGAGCGACCGGTTTCCTCGTCTACAAACCGGTCGCTCCTCCCGGAGCTTCTAAGACGGGATCCCTGTTTGGCT
>Ga0073934_10005271_pt1 | contig 20240 bp, 12 predicted proteins | sample LarsenN4metaG_FD_76834 | JGI IMG/M metagenome (GOLD analysis project Ga0073934, IMG submission 76834) | Hot spring sediment bacterial and archeal communities from British Columbia, Canada, to study Microbial Dark Matter (Phase II) - Larsen... ... | reverse complement strand
GCCGATGGCGAGGCCAAGCGCCACCCGGTCGTCCGCGTGCCACTCGCGCTCCACGGCGGCGAACCCACCGCGCACCTCCACGGGCACCTGCGCTCCGTTCACACGGATTGTGGGACTTGCGGCCCACGCCGGCACGCGCAGGCGGAGGCCGAAGCGACGGGGCTCGGGCACGGAGACCGTGATGCGGACGCGCCCCGATTCGGGGTAGTCCGTGTCCAGGCGCAGGCCCGCGCTCGCCAGCCCCGGGCACACCACCTGGCATGGAAAGTAGAAGTTCACGGAGACACCCTCGGACCCGCACGTGCAGATGTGCACCAGGGCCTCGTAGAGGGCGCGCACTCCGTGGAAGCAGCAGCACCAGTAGGCCTCCGCGCTTCCCACCTCCACGCGGCCTGGATAGCCGTGCTGCTTGTTCACTCGCCATGTGCCGAATCCGCCGCTGGCGAACTGGTTGAAGAACATGGCGTTGAAGAGGCTCCGCTCGGCACGCTCCAGGTAGTCCGGCTTGCCGGTCGCCCGCCAGAGCCGCAGATTGAGCATGAACCAGTCGGCATCGGAGCAGAACTCGGTCACGTGCTTGTCGGGCAGCATCTCCGTGACGCCGCCGTCCACCGTCACCATGCCGCAGAGGTCGCGGTGCCGTGCCTCCACGAAGTCCAGACGCCGCGGGTCCCCCGTCGCTTCGTGGAGGGCCAGAATGCCCAGGAGGCTGGAGAGGTAGGAGTGGGAGTGATGCCGGGGCTCCTCCCAGAGAAGGTCGGCCATCTCCTCGCAGGCACGCAGGTGGCGCGCGTCGCCCGTGAGCCGGTACGCACCCACCAGCCCCTCCAGGCCCTGGGTGTAGTAGATGAACTCGCAGTTCGAGACCACCTCGGGCGCACGCCAGTGCGGAGCGATGGCCACGTACCAGTCGGCCAGCCTCTGGACGGCCCTGAGCACGGCGGGGTCGGGGGTTAGCGAACAGTACTCCACGAGCCCCAGCAACAGGCGCCCGTGGCCATAGGCCAGGGGGTAGTAGATCCTGTCTGGCGGGTGCTCCAGGTTGAAGTGGCCGTCCTCGCGCTGGACGGCGGCCACTTCGCGGGCGATCTCGTCAACGAGTGGAAGCGACTCGCCAGTGCAGGTGCGTCCCAGGCTCACCGCGCCGATGAACCGGCCCGAGATGTCGCCGGCATACTCGGTGAAAACGCGCCAGTATGAGCCGGCAACATCCGAGAGGATGAACTCCCGGGTGAACTCCGGGCCTTCCACGAGGCGCCTGAGCGCGGCGCGGAACCGCTCATCCAGGACGCCCCGCACTCGGATGCGGGAGCCGTCTGGCAACGGGTTCACGGGGTCCTCTCTTCCCCTCGCCTTCCGGTTCCAGTCGGACGGCAGCCTATACGAGGGCGGTCCTCCCCGGGATCGCCATGGGAGCGATGGCGAGCCGGCCGTTCCACTCGAGACTCGCGGGGTAGAGGTCCTCCTTGGAGTTGAGGATGTGCTCCCAGGTGACCGCGGCGCCTGTGTACGCGGCCATTCGCCCCATGATGCCCGCCAGAGTGGAGCGCGCCATCTTCTCGGCGTCGTTGATGGACTTGCCGCTTCGGATCGCGGCGAAGAGGGCGTCGTGCTCCAGGTGATACATGGACTTCTTGGGAGGATCGGTGCGCCAGCGGGTCTCCCCGGACATCTCCGCGGAGCTGAAGCGGACGATGCCCACTCCCTTCGCGCCGATCACGTAGTCCGTGTTGTCGTTGTGGGGCAAGTCGGGCATCTGGCGCTGTGCCATCGTGGCCCGGGTGCCGTCGGCCCACTCGTAGAACACATCGATATGGTCGTAAATGTTCCCTTCGTTGTTTGGAAACACCCGCCCGCCGGTGGCCACGGCGCGGATCGGCGGCACATCCTTCATAGCCCAGAGGATCTTGTCAATGCTGTGGCAGGCCTGCTCCACCAGTCCATCGCCGCTGAGCCACACGAAGTTGTACCAATTGCGGATCTGCCACTCCACGTCGCTCATCCCCGCGGGGCGGGCGGAGGGCGGCGGCATGGGCTTCACGGGGCCGGTTATGTAGGTGGCATGGACCGCGCGCACGGGACCCAGGGCGCCGTCGTGGAGGCGGCTGTAGAAGGCGCGGTGCGTGGAGGCATAGCGGTAGCAGAATCCGGACACGAAGCACTTGCCCCTGGAGCGGGCCGCCTGCACCGCCTCCAGCGCCGTGCGCACGCCCACCGCATCGGTCCCCATGGGCTTTTCGGCGAAGATGTGCTTGCTCGCGGCCACCGCCGCCTTGATGTGCACGGGCCGGAATCCCGGCGGGGCGCACAGCAGCACCACATCCACCCCGCTTTCCAGCACCCGCTCGTGGTTGTCCAGCCCCACGAACTGGCGGTCGCGGGGGACCAGCACGCGGTCGCCGAAGGTGGTCTGTTCCTTGAGGTTGCGCAGGCTGGCGTCGATCTGGGACTGGTAGACGTCGCCCATGGCGGTGATGCGCACTCCGGGATCGGCCTGGAGCGCGTCGGCCGCCGCGCCGGTGCCCCGTCCTCCGCACCCGATCAGGCCCACCTTGATGACGTCGGAGCCTTGTGCGAAGGCATAGTTGCCGGTCGCGGCGAGGGCGGCGACGGCGCCCGCCGTCGCGGTGAGGAACTCCCGGCGCGATGGCGAAGAATCGGACGACTCACACGCGTTGGACATGGTCTCTCCTTGTCTACGGCTCGCAGGCGATGCGGAATCCCACGAACTTGCCGTCGGCGAGCCACCAGCGGCTTTTCGGGAACTGGGGGTCGGTCTCCTGCCACTTGGGCGTCTGGCGCCGGCGCGTGGATGGGGTCATGGCCCTGGGGCCGTCAAGGAAGGTGGGGCCGCAGAGGATCGGCTGGCCGTCCAGGTCCGTGGCCCACTCGCCAGGATTCCCCAGCATGTCGTGCAGTCCCAGGCGGTTGGGCTGCTTCTTCCCCACTGGATGCGCGGTGCCATCGCTGTTTCCCGCGTGCCAGGCGACCCTGTCCAGGGTCGCCTTGTCCAGCTTCCACGGCCCCACCACGCCGCCGCGACAGGCCAGCTCCCACTCGGCCTCGGTTGGGAGGCGGTACTTCCGGCCCGTGCCGGCGGCGAGCCAGCGGCAGAACATCTGGGACGAGAGAAAGGAGACGTTGATCGCCGGGTAGCCGTTGTGGCCCCACCCCAGGTCTGGCAGAATATAGCTCTTGCTGGGCCGGGCGATGGCGTCCGGCAAGAACTCGGTCTGATCGTAGGCCGGAGAGGGCGGTCCGCTGTTTGTGAAGGCGTCGAAGGCCTCCCAGGGGGTCTCCGTGCGGGCGATCCAGAAAGGCTTGACGGTTGCCTGCCGGCCTCGAATGGCGATCGTGCCGCCCGGGACCGGCATCATGCGGACCTTGACGACGGAGCCGGGAAGCGTCTGGACGAACGGCGGCAGCTTGCCGCCGGCGGCCGGCTGCTGGGCCCCGGATGGAAGGAGGAGCCCCGGGATGAGAGCTCCCGCTCCCAGCACTGCCAGGAGGACGTGGAGCGCGCGCGCGGCGCGGGCAGGTGCGGCATTTGCGGTTGGATTCATGGCTGTGGTGGCGGCCGGCGCGGCCCAAGAGGCAGCGCTGGCCCGGTTCTCCTATGTTCAGTACCACATGGGGGTGGATGCCCGCCTGGTGGTCTACGCGGCGAGTCAGACGCGGGCGGAGGAGGCCTGCGCGGCGGCCTTCGCCCGCATCGCGGCGCTGGATACTATTATGAGCGACTATCGCCGGGATAGCGAACTGAATCGTTTGAGCGCCTCCGCGGGGGGCCCGGCACGCCGCGTGTCGCGCGATCTGTTCCGCGTGCTCTGGAGGGCGCAGGAGGTGTCGCGCCGATCCGGAGGCGCGTTCGACGTGACCGCGGGGCCGCTCATCGAGCTCTGGAGGCAGGCGCGGCGGACCGGCATGCTCCCGTCTCCGGCGGAGATCGAGGAGGCGCGCAGCCGGGTGGGCTGGCGGAGGATGCGCCTGGATGCGCGCCGGCGCACTGTGCGGCTCGATGCGCCCGGCATGCGGCTGGACCTGGGCGGCATCGCCAAGGGCTACGCGGCCGACGAGGCCCAGCGGGTGCTGCGCGCTCACGGGGTCACCCGGGCCCTGGTGGAGCTGGGCGGCGACATCGTGGTGAGCGGCGCGCCACCGGCTGCGGACGGATGGTCCATCAGCATCCCCAACGCCCTGGGCGCGCAGATCCTGCCGGCCCCGAACAGGGCGGATTCGATGCCCAGCGCGAGGTCGGAGAAGCGCTCCAGCGGACCCGCGCCCCGCGCCACGATCCTCCGCCTCAGGGACTGCGCCGTCTCCACCTCGGGCGACACGGAACAGTTCGCCATCATCGGCGGGCGCCGCTACTCTCACGTGGTGGACCCCCGGAGCGGGCAGGCCCTCACGAACCGGGCCCAGGCAACGGTGGCTGCCCGCGACGGACTCACCTCCGACCCCCTTTCCACCGCACTGACAGTGCTGGGGGATGGGCCCGCGGCGCGACGGCTGCTCAAGTCCTACCCTGTGTCCCGCGCGTGGATCCGTGTGGTGGGCTCAGACGAGCCCCGTGAGCCGGTGGCCGAACCGGGCGGTCGGCAGGCTTCATGGCGCACAAGCCGGGATGAGACAGCCCGCAGGCCGAGCCGCGTCCTCGGCGTCCGCTCCATTGCCCCCGGGACCGGCGCCCACGCAGGGAGCCGCCCGAACCCTGGTGAATCAGCCGGCGGCTTCCGCCATTCCCTCCCTGGAGCATCGCATGGCGCTTCTGTTCGCTCTTGTCGCCTTCCTCGGCCTTGGCCAGCAGCCCGGTCCGCGGGGCTATTTCCGCTATCCCGCCATCCGGGGCGAGACGATCGTCTTCACCGCCCAGGGGGACCTCTGGCGCGTGGGAATTCAGGGAGGAGAGGCGCGCCAGCTAACCACCCACCCCGGAGAGGAGATCCACGCCGCCATCTCCCCGGACGGGGGGTCCGTCGCCTTCGCGGCGAGCTACGAGGGGCCGGTTGAGACCTACGTGATGGACATGAAGGGGGGACTGCCCAGGCGGCTGACGTGGCATGGTGAAACGGCCCGGCCGGTGGGATGGACGCCCGACGGCCGCGTGCTCTGCACCACTGGCCGCTACTCTACTCTGCCCAGTGCCCAGCTCGTGGCTGTGGATCCGAAGACGCTGGAGCGCAGCCTGGTGCCCCTTGCGCAGGCCAGCGACGGCTGCTACGACCCGGCGGGCGCCACGCTCTTCTTCACGCGCCTCCCCTTCCAGGGGAGCCACGCCAAGCGCTACAAGGGCGGCACCGCCCAGAACCTCTGGAAGTGGACCGGCACCGGCGAGGCCATCCCTCTTACGCAGAACTGGCCCGGCACCAGCAAGCAGCCCGGCTGGTCCAACGGGCGCGTCTTCTTCCTCTCGGACCGGGACGGCACCATGAACCTCTGGTCCATGCGGCCCGACGGCGGCGACCTGCGCCAGCACACCCGCCACGCAGGCTGGGACATCCGCTGGCTCTCCGTGGACGCGGGCCGCGCCGTGTATCAGCTTGGAGCGGACCTGCACCTGCACGACCTGGCCGCCCGCACCGACCGCAGGCTCTCCATCCAGCTCACCTCGGACCTGGACCAGCTGCGGGAGAAGTGGGTGGCCAAGCCCATGGAGTACCTGACGGCAGGCCATCTGTCGCCGGAGGGGGACAGGGTCGTGCTCACGGCCCGGGGGCAGGTCTTCGTGGCGCCTGCGGGTCCGGGACGGCTGGTGGAGGCCACCCGGAGGCGCGGCGTCCGGTATCGAAGCGCGCGCTTCTCCCACGACGGCAAGGCGCTGGTGGTGCTCTCGGACGAGTCCGGCGAGACCGAGTGGTGGCGGCTGTCCGCCAACGGAGTGGGCGAGGCGCGCCAGCTGTCAACCGGCGCGTCGGTGACCCGGTTCGACGGCCTGCCCTCCCCGGATGGCAGGTGGATCGCCTTTGGCGACAAGAACCAGGACCTCTGGCTGCTCAGCACGGCCGACGGCGCCACGCGGCGGATTGCCCAGTCGCCCTGGGGACAATACGGCCAGATGGCCTGGTCGCCCGACTCCCGGTGGCTGGCCTACGTGGAGTCCGTCCTGCCGTTTGACAGAATCTTCCTGCACTCCGTGGAGTCCGGACGCTCGACGGCGGTGACGTCCGAGCGCTGCGACAGCCACAGCCCCTCCTGGAGCCCCGATGGCCGGTGGCTCTATTTCCTTTCGGACCGCACCTTCCGCTCCCTGGTGCCCAGCCCGTGGGGGCCGAGACAGCCCGAGCCCTTCTTCGACCGGCAGACCCGCATCTACGCGCTCGCCCTCCGGAAGGGACTGCGCTTCCCCTTCCAGCCACCGGACGAGCTGCACCCGGCGGAGGAGGGAAGGGCCGCTGCCTCCGTCGGGAGTGGCGCCGCGCGGACCGTCGGCCGGGAGGCAGCCAGCCCGGCCAACGCTCCCGTCGTGGAGATCGACCTGGACGGGATCCAGGACCGCCTCCACGTGGTGCCCGTGCCGGCGGGCAACTACGAGGCGCTCGCAGCCTCCGAAGGCCGGCTCCTTTTCCTCTCCAGGGAGACGGGTCTTGCGGCGAAGCGGCACCTGCAGTTCGTGGAGGTGCGGAATCGGGATGTGGAAGCGAAGACCCTGGTGGAGGACGTGGCCTTTCATGAGCTCTCCGCGGACGCGAAGAAGCTCCTCGTGCGCAAGGGAGACACCCTCTACGTGCTGGATGCCGGCGCGTCTCCCGGAGGCAATGTTCTGGACAAGAAGGCCGTGGACCTCTCCGGGTGGAGCTTCGCCCTGGACCCCCGCGAGGAGTGGCGCCAGATGTACCGGGAGGCCTGGAGGCTCCACCGGGACTACTTCTACGACCGAAACATGCACGGCGTGGACTGGCCCGCCATGCGCCGGAAGTACGAGCCGCTTGTGGACCGTGTGACCGACCGGGGCGAGCTGAGCGACGTGCTTGCCCAACTTATCAGCGAGCTGTCGGCGCTGCACGCGGTCGTGCGGGGCGGAGACTTCCGGAGGGGCCCGGATTCCGTGGTCCCTGCTTCGCTGGGCGCGGAACTGGAGCGCGATCCCGCTGCGGGAGGCTGGCGGGTGGCTCGCATCTATCGGGGCGACCCGGACGACCCCGAGTCCCTGTCTCCTCTCGCCAGGCCTGGAGTGGAGGTGCGGGAGGGTGACGTGGTGGTGCAGATCAACGGGCGCGGCCTGGCAGACGCTCCAGAGCCGGAGGCGCTTCTGCGCGGCACCGCGGGCCGCCAGGTGCTCCTGCGCGTGCGCCCCCGCGGACAGGCTCCGGAGCGGGACGTGGTGGTGGTGCCGCTGAACCCGGCCCAGGCGCGCGACCTGCGCTACACGGACTGGGAGTTGAGCCGCCGCGAAAGGGTCGAGCGCCTGGGCGGTGGGCAGATCGGCTACGTGCATCTGCGCGCCATGGGGACCAACGACATGGCCCAGTTCGCCCGGGACTTCTACCCGGTCTTCATGCGGCAGGGTCTCATCGTGGATGTGCGCCACAACGGGGGCGGCAACATCGATTCGTGGGTTCTGGAGAAGCTCATGCGGAAGGCGTGGTTCTACTGGCAGCCCCGCGTGGGCAACCCTCACTGGAATATGCAGTGGGCGTTCCGCGGTCACATGGTGGTGCTCTGCGACGAGCACACCGGCTCGGACGGAGAGGCGTTCACGGAGGGATTCCGGCGGCTCGGGCTGGGGAAGGTCATCGGCACGCGCACATGGGGCGGGGAGATCTGGCTCAGCGCGAGCAACGTGCTGGTGGACCGGGGGATCGCCACGGCGGCCGAGTTGGGCGTGTACGGCCCCGAGGGAGCCTGGCTCATCGAGGGGCACGGGGTGGACCCGGACATCGTGGTGGACAACCTGCCGCATGCCACGTACAACGGGGAGGACGCCCAGCTCCAGGCGGCCGTGGAGCACCTGCGGAAACTCATCCGGGAGAAGCCTGTTCCCGTCCCGCGCGCGCCGCGCCACCCTGACAAGAGCCGCTGAGGAGCGGACCTCTCCCCGGATGAGCGGCCGACAGGCGCTCGCGGGCGCCCGTGGACGCATCCGCGGAGGACGGCATCGCCCATGCACGAGTCGCCAGGAGTTGAGTTCCTCGGTGAGCTGGGGCTGGTCCTGGCGGCAGCGTTTGTCGGGGGATACGCTGCGCGAGCGGTGGGCCTGCCTGTCCTGACGGGCTATCTGCTGGCGGGGATCGCCGTGGGTCCCCACACGCCGGGCTTCATCGCGGACCAGGCGGCCGTCCGCACCGTCGCGGACCTGGGCGTGGCCTTGCTCATGTTCGCGGTGGGGGTCCAGTTCTCGCTGGAGGAGCTTCGGCACGTCCGGAAGACCGCGATTCTGGGCGGCGGCGTCCAGATGGCGGGGACGGCGCTCCTGGGCCTGGGTCTGGGCTGGCTGTTCGGCTGGGGCGTCTATCCGGGGCTGTTTCTCGGATGCGCGCTGGCCCTCTCCTCCACGGCGGTGCTGATGAAGCTGCTGGAGGAGCGGGGCGAGCTTGGCACGGCCCACGGCAACGTGATGCTGGGGATCCTGGTGACCCAGGACCTCTCTCTCATCGGAATGATGGTGCTGCTGCCGGCCCTGGCTGAAGTGGGCACGAGCGGCACGGGCGCCTTGGGCGCGGTGGTCGTGGCCGTGGCCAAGGCGCTCCTCTTTCTGGCGGCCACGGTGGTGATGGCCACGCGCGTGGCCCCGGCCGTCCTGGAGCGCGTTGCGCGCACGGGCTCGCGGGAGCTGCTCCTCCTGGCTGCGGTGTGCCTTTGCCTCGGGGCCGGATTCGCCGCCGAGAGGATGGGGCTGGGTCTCGCCCTGGGAGCGTTCCTTGCCGGGCTGGTGGTCTCCGAATCGGACTTCGCCCACGAGGTCTTCTCCCAGGTGCGGCCCTTGCGGGACGTGTTCGCGTCGCTCTTCTTCGTCTCCGTGGGGATGCTGCTAGACCCGGGCTTTGTGGCGGCGGCGTGGCCGGAAGTCCTGGCCGTCGTGGCAACCCTGCTCCTTGGCAAGCCGCTGGCGACGATGGTCCCGCTGCATCTGCTGCGCTGGCACGGCCGCACGACGGTGCTCGCGGGCCTGGGCCTGGCGCAGATCGGTGAATTCTCGTTCGTGCTGGCCACAGCCGGCACGGCGCAGGGGCTGGTGGAGGCCCGCCTGGGGTCGGTCATTCTGGCCTCGGCCCTGGTCACGCTCCTGCTGACGCCGTTCGTGTATGGCAGCGCCGACCGAGCGTACCAGTTGGCGAACCGCTGGCCCCCTCTCTCCCGCCTGCTGAACCGACCGCCGGGACCGGAGGACCAGGCTGCCGAGCAAGACCGGCGGGATGTTGTGGACGCGCGGGTGCTCGTCCTGGGCAGCGGGCGCGTGGGCCGCTACGTCTCCGACGCGCTGCTTGCCCGTGGGATATCCCACGCCATCGTGGACTTCGATCCCTTTGCCGTGGACAAGCGGCGTGAGCGCGGCGTGCCGGTGATCTACGGCGACGCCACGTCCGAATCAGTTCTGGCGCAGCTGCACCCTGAGAAGGCGGAGCTGGCGGTCATTGCCCTGCCAGAGGCGGACGCCACGGAGATGGCCCTCCGACTACTCAAGCGAATGGCGCCGAAGCTGCCGGTGGTGGCGCGCGTGCACCGCGGGCGGGACATTCCGCGCATGCGGCGCGCGGGGGCGGATGCGGTGATCCAGGCGGAATTCGAGGCGGGAATGGAGATGGTGCGCCAGACTCTGGACCGGCTGGGCGCACCGGACCCGGAGGTGGACGCCCACATCGCGCGTGTCAGGGAGCACCGCTACCGGGAGCAGCCGCCGGAGTGAGCCCCCTGGGCCCGGCCGGGAGGATTCGGGGCCCGCCCGTGACAACCGGATGGCGGGAGCAGGGTTCCGGGAGGATTCGCTGACCGGCTGTCGCCAATGCACCAAGGACACCCCTCTTCAGGAGGCTCACATGACTCGCGCGCGCCGGGCGGCCTGGGCCGTCCTTCTCCTTGCGGTTGCCGCCGCCTCTGCGCGGCAGAGCGCCGGACCCGCCCTCATTCCAAACGGTTCGTTCGAGACCGTTTCAGGCTCCACGCCCGAGGGCTGGTCCACCCACACCTGGGGTGGTCAGGCGCGGTTCTCGCTCGCCGACGAGGGCCGAACCGGGGCGCGCAGCGTCCGCATCGATTCCGACGCCGGAGCCGACGCCGCATGGCATCGGACGGCAACCCTCCGGTCGTGGTCCCGATACCGCCTGACCGCCTGGATTCGCACGCAGGGCGTCGCGGCGCAGGGGGATCGGGGCGCGCTCATCAACCTCCACGGCAGGCCGGAACATACGCGGGCTGTCACCGGCACGCGGGACTGGACGCGCGTGGAAATGGAGTTCGACAGCGGCGCGGACGACGCGGTGCAGGTCAACTGCCTGCTTGGATACCATGGGCTCGCCCGGGGCACTGCCTGGTTCGACGACGTCTCCCTGGAGCTTCTGTCCACGCACCAGCCCGCCCCCGCCGTCACGATCGACGCCACGGCCCCGGGCGAGCCCATCTCCAAGTACCTCTACAGCCAGTTCATCGAGCACCTGGGCCGGTGCATCTACGGCGGAATCTGGGCGGAGATGCTGGAGGACCGGAAGTTCTTCTACCCTCCCGGCAACCGGGACTCGCCCTGGAAGGTGTTTGGAGGAGCGCGCGTGGAGATGGACCGCCAGCGGCCCTTCGTGGGCGATCAGTCGCCCCAGATCACCGTTGCCCGCGGTGCGCCGGGGGGAATCCGACAGGAGGGCCTGGCGCTGGTGGCGGGCCGCCCATGCACCGGCCACATCTGGCTGGCGGGAGACACAAGCGCCGCGCCCGTTACAGTGGCGCTGGCCTGGGGCGACAGCAACGCGGAGCGCCTGACCGTGCGCATCCCCCGGCTGGGCGGCAGGTGGACCCGAACATCCCTCCGGTTCGCTCCTCCAGCGTCCGCGGACAACGCCCGGCTGGAGATCGCCTCCTCCGGCACCGGAAGCTTCCGTGTGGGCACGGTGTCGCTCATGCCCGCCGACAATGTGCGCGGCATGCGCTCGGACACCCTGAGGCTGCTGAAGGAGCTCAACGCGCCACTCTACCGGTGGCCGGGCGGCAACTTCGTCTCGGGCTACGACTGGCGCGACGGCATCGGCGACCGGGACCGTCGTCCGCCCCGAAAGAACCCCGCCTGGCTGGGAGTGGAACACAACGACTTCGGCATGCACGAGTTCATGGACTTCTGCCGGGAGGTGGGCGCGGAGCCCCTGGTTGTGGTGAACACCGGGTTCGGCGACTCCCACTCGGCCATGCAGGAGGTGGAGTACGCCAACGGACCGCCCTCCTCCCCCATGGGGCGCTGGCGTGCCCGCAACGGGCATGGGGAGCCCTTCCGCGTGAAGTGGTGGGGCGTGGGCAACGAGATGTACGGCCCCTGGCAGCTGGGGCACATGGCGCTTGACCAGTACATCATTAAGCACAACGAGTTCGTGGACCGCATGCGGAAGGTGGACCCCACGATCAAGGTGGTGGCCGTGGGCGACGCGGGCCGCTGGTCGGAGGGGATGCTGCGCAATGCGGCGGACCGCATGGACTTGATCAGCGAGCACTTCTACGTGCAGGAGCGGCCTGGCGTCGCCAGTCATGTGGCCCAGGTTCCGGCGGCCATCCGAGCCAAGGCCGAGGCGCACCGCCGCTACCGGCAGACGATCCCCGGTCTGGCCTCCCGGGACATCCGGATCGCCATGGACGAGTGGAACTACTGGTACGGCCCCCACGTGTTCGGCGAACTGGGCACCCGCTACTTCGTGAAGGACGGGCTCGGGATCGCCGCCGGGCTCCACGAGTACTTCCGGAACACGGACATCATCTTCATGGCAAACTACGCCCAGACGGTGAACGTGATCGGGGCGATCAAGACCTCACGCACGACTGCCGCCTTCGAAACGACGGGGCTTGTTCTGAAGCTCTACCGCGACCATTGGGGCACCATCCCGCTCCGCGTGTCCGGCTCGCCTCCGCCCGTGGACGTGGCCGCCGCGTTGACGGAGGACCGCCGGACGCTCACGCTGGGCATCGTCAACCCCACGGGCGAGGCGCAGACGGTGAAGCTGGCCTACAGTGGGATCCGACCCGGCACGGCGGGGCGGGCCTGGCGCATGGCGAATCCCGACCCCATGGCCCACAACGATCCGTCGGACCCCCACCGCGTGCGCATTGAGCCCGTGCCGGCCGCAGCGCTGGGGGACTCTGTGACCGTTCCGCCCTACAGCGTGACCGTGTATGCCGTGCCCGCCGGACCCCAGGCTGCCAGGGGACGGCGGGAGCGGTGACTCTCACCACGCGCCCCTGGCGCCCCGCCCATCAGCGCACGTGGGGCGATTAGGGACCACGCCGCTTCCCGCGGGAACGCGGCGACCCCGCGGGCCGGGAGAGGAGATCCAAGAGCACGGCGGCTCCCGGCCCCCGCCCTTCAAGGAGCGGGCCACGGGGTGGGGCCGCGCGGTGCACAAGGGCGCGCTGCTCCCTGCGCACCCGCGGCCTTCTCCGGGCACCGCGCCCGAGCAACCGGACCGGGGGCAGCACTTCACTGGCAGATGCACCCGGAGCGCGCCCGCACGCACAGCCTCGCACGCCACACAGTATAATAGGTGGACGAATCTTTCCCACTCCGCCCACGCGCCATGCTCGACGCCCGGATTCAGGAGAAGCTCGCCGCACTGCCCGCCCGTCCGGGCTGCTACCTCTTCAAGGATGCAGCGGGGCAGGTGCTCTATGTGGGGAAGGCCATCAGCCTCCGGAGCCGCGTGCGCTCCTATTTCCAGAGGAGCGCCAACCTCACGGTCCGGATCCGCCGCCTGGTGGAGGCCGTGCGCGACCTGGAGGTGATTGTCGTCGAGTCCGAGCTGGAAGCCCTGGTGCTGGAGTGCAATCTGATCAAGAAGCACCAGCCCCACTACAACGTGCGCCTGCGCGACGACAAGCAGTACCCCTATCTCTGCGTGACCACCTCCGAGCCTTTTCCGCGGCTGCTGCTCACCCGCCGTGTGCGCCAGGATGGGAACAAGTACTTCGGTCCCTACTCCGGCTCCCGAGCGGTGTACGCCACGATGGAGTTGATGAAGCGCCTCTTCCCCCTCGTTTCGTGCGGCAAGGCCTTTGACGGCCGGCCCGTGCAGAAGCCCTGCCTCTACTACCACATGGGCCAGTGCCTGGCACCCTGCGCCGGGCTTGCGGACCGGAAGGAGTACCAGCACGCCGTGCGAGACGTGATCGCCTTCCTCCAGGGGCAGCCGGAGAAGGTGGTGCGCGACCTGCGCGTCCAGATGGACCGGGCCGCGGAGGACCTGAACTTCGAGAGGGCTGCCCGGCTCCGGGACCAGATCCAGGCTGTCGAGGAGGTTATGGCGCGCCAGAAGGTGATCAGCTCCCAGGTCATCGACCAGGACGTCATCGCTGTGGTGGCCGACCAGGGCGGGGCCTGCGTGCAGATGTTCTACATTCGGGGAGGCAAGCTGATCGGCCAGAACAGCTTCTTGCTGGAGGGAGAGGGCGAGGAAGGCTCCCCCTCGGAGGCCGTGCAGGAGTTTGTGAAGCAGTACTACACCAGCGCTGCGTATGTGCCCCAGGAGATCCTGCTTCCCTGCGACATCGACGAGACGGCGATCGTTCAGCAATGGCTGCGCCAGAAGCGCGGCAGCAAGGTGGAGATCACCGTGCCGTTGCGCGGCGACAAGCGGCGGCTGGTGCAGATGGCGTCCGAGAACGCGGGCCATGCCCTGGAGCAGATGCGGGCGGAGATGCGGACCCGGCTGGGGAGCCGCGAGCGCGCCCTGGAGGAGCTGGCCGAGGAGCTGGGCCTCCCCGCCCCACCCCGCCGAATCGAGTGCTTCGACATCTCCAACTTCCAGGGCGACCACTTCGTGGGCTCCATGGTCGTCTGCGAGGATGGCGAGATGTCGAAGTCGGAGTATCGGCGGTTCAAGATCAAGTTCCACGACCACAAGCCCGACGACGTGGCCATGATTCGCGAGGTCGTCTCCCGCCGATTGGCCGAGGCCCGGGCAGGGAACCCCAAGTTCATCCGCCTGCCGGACCTGCTCATGGTGGACGGCGGGAAGGGCCAGCTCGCCTCGGCCGCCGCCGCCATCCTGGCGTCCGGATTCAGGATTCAGGGCTCGGACGTCCTGGAGGCGCCGGGGGAGGAGGAGCGCCAGGCGACCCGGGAAGGGGAAGGTGCGCCGGGTGCCCACGGCCCCGCAATGGGTGCGGGGACGGAGCGGGAGAGCGGCGCGCCGGCCGGGGCCATCGAGGCTGGAAGAGAACCCGAGCGGCCCTCAGCCAGCAGCCACCAACCGCCGTTCGCCGTCCAGGCCTGCGCCCGCACGGCACCGGTGATTCCCGTGGCCGGCCTGGCCAAGCGGTTCGAGCACCTGCACGTGCCGGGCGAGCCCGATCCCGTGATCCTGCCACGCACATCCCAGGCGCTCTATCTGGTCCAGAGAATTCGCGACGAGGCCCATCGATTCGCCAACGCCTACCGCGTTGCGCTGCAGACGAAGCGGCAGACCACGAGCGCGCTGGACCTGGTTCCTGGAATCGGCCCCCGGCGGCGGCGCGCGCTGCTCCGGCACTTCGGGTCCATCGAGAAGATCCGCAACGCCACGGTGGAGGAGATTGCCGCGGTGCCCACCATGAACCGGCAGGCCGCCTCCACGCTGCACTCCTACCTCCAGGCGGCCGCGTGAGCTGGCCGGGCAGCGGCCAGTCAGGTCGCGGCACGGCCCCTCCGGACGATCCCGCCCACGGTGTGTGGGCTATGGGCCGCCGCGACGGCGGCGACAGACGCCTCCACGTGGCCGTTGGGAGACGCCGCGTGCTCTTCCCCGCGGCGTGCCAGCGGGTGCAGCCTGCCGAAGCGGCGCGCCGAACCCCTCGCGCCCTCCGCAGGCCCGGGGGCACGCTCTCCCAGCAACGGGGCCTGCCGCGTCCCGCCGGAGCCGGGCTCGCCCTGCCCAGAGGTGGGGGCCCGCGGGTCCTCCCTGCCGCGCGCGCTGACCCCGGCGACGCGACGGGGCGTGAAAGCGGCGATCACCCGGCAATCCGGCGAGCAATATGCCGGATGCTGCGGGCACGGTCCCGCGAGAAGCTGCGGACTGGCGTGGCCTACGCGGCGCGCTCGGCTGGCTCCTCGGGCTTCTCGGCCTCCGGACCCTCCACGGCCTTGGGCACTTCCGGAACGGGACGGGTGAGCGGCACGAGGATCAACATGAAGACCGCCGTTCCGGCGAGCAGGGCCTGGACGCCCGGCGAGACCGGCAGCAGGGCCGCCGAGATCCCCAGGGCCACAGCCAGCGCGACGTCGACCGCCAGGTGTGCCGTCATGGGGATCCGCCCAAACGCGGACATCTCATACCGCGTCAGCAGACTGCAGACGAGCAGGACTACTGCGAGCACCGTGAGCGTCGTCGTCGCGGCGCTGGGCCAGTCCAGGAGGCGCGGAACCGCGTAGAGGGCGATCGCGATCACGTAGTCCAGCAGTCCGTGGATCAGACTCGAGATCGGTTTCATGGCCTTCACCTCCATGCGACGAAGGGAATCGAGGCTCGCGAGGCGGGCCTCCGACTGAACAACGAGCGCGCGCTCCCGTCGGTTCACGGACCCATCCTCAGTTTTGATTACGTGTCCGGGCGCGCCGGTTGCGCCCTTCACCGGCGTGCGGCCGCTTCCCGCACCACGGACGCTGCTGGGACGGACGACAGCCAGAGCGGGTGCCGCCGCGTTGACGGCCCGGAAACGGCGAGTCTATACTACGGGCGCGAAGGGAGGGGCAAGCCGGCATGGCGCCTGGGGCGAGCATCGAGGAGCGGGTGGCCTGGCTGCTGCGGGGCACGGCGGGAGTGATTCCCGAATCAGGACTGCGGGAGAAGCTGGAGAAGTCCGACCGCACCGGCAGGCCGTTGCGCATCAAGCTGGGACTGGACCCCACCGCGCCGGACATCCACCTGGGGTTCGCCGTGGTCCTCCGCAAGCTGCGCCAGTTCCAGGACCTGGGTCACCAGGTGATCGTGATAATCGGCGACTTCACGGCCCTCATCGGCGACCCCAGCGGCCGCTCCGCCACGCGTCCCATGCTCACTCCCGAAGAGATCGAGCAGAACGCCCGCACCTACGTGGACCAGCTCAGCCAGATTCTGGACCGGGACCGGACCACGGTGCGCTTCAACAGCGAGTGGCTGGCGCCCCTGGGGTTCGCCGACGTCATCCGGCTGTGCTCCAAGCTCACCGTGGCGCGAATCCTGGAGCGCGACGACTTCCAGAAGCGCCTGGCCGAGGGGGTGGCGGTGGGCCTGCACGAGGTCCTGTACCCGGTGGCCCAGGCCTACGATTCCGTCGCCATCGAAGCGGATGTGGAGCTGGGGGGTCTGGACCAGATGTTCAACATCCTGGTGGGCCGGGACCTCCAGAGCCAGCTCGGCCAGGAGCCCCAGGTGGCGCTCTTCACGCCCCTTCTTGTGGGGCTGGACGGCGTCAAGAAGATGAGCAAGTCCCTGGGCAACTACGTGGGCATCTCGGAGCCGCCCGACGCCATGTTCGGCAAGATCATGTCCATCTCCGACGAGATGATGGCGGACTACTTCGAGCTGTGCACGCAGGTTCCCATGGAGGAGGTCCACAGCCTGCTCGCCGCGGCCCGGGAGGGCCGGGAAAACCCCAAGAACGTGAAGCGGCGGCTGGCCCGGGAGATCGTGGCCCTCTACCACGGCCACGCGGCGGCGGAGCGGGCGGATTCCGAATTCGAGCGGGTGCATGCCCATCACGCGCTGCCCGCCGAAATGCCCGAGTTCACCGTGGACACCGACCTCCTGCGCGACGGCCGCGTATCGGTCTGCCGGCTGCTTGCCGCTGCGGGGCTGGCGAAGGGCACGAGTGAGGCCCGCCGGCTGGTGGAGCAGGGCGGTGTGCAGCTCCGGGGCCAGAAGGTCCGGGATCCCGGGGCGGAGCTGACGCTCAGCGAGCTCGAGGGGGCGGTGCTGCAGGTGGGCAGCCGCCACTTCGTGCGCCTCCGGCTCGGCTCGCCGCCTCCCGGGCAGTAGAGTGGGAAGAATCTTCCACAGACCCCTGCGCGCGCCGGCGAATCCAGTGTCATTGGACTCGTCTAGCGGGAACATACTCCCCGAGGGTGTCGTCCGACAGACGACGCCGTCGCTTTCAGGATCCTTCGACGGTCTCCGAGTTCAGCACAGGCAGACGGCTCGAACCGGCGAAGGAAGGGGGCCGCAGCCAAGGGGGAAGACTGCGGCCCTTCTTTACGCTTCCGGTGCCTGGTGATATAATCGCTCCATGCGGATTGAAGCGCGCGGCGTCTCAGCCGGATACGGCCGCCGCGCCGTCCTCCACGACGTCACCTGCTCGCTCGCCCCGGGCGAACTACTGGGCATCATCGGCCCCAACGGCTCCGGCAAGTCCACCCTGCTCCGCGTGCTCAGCGGCTATCTGCGTCCCACCCAGGGAGTGGTGGAGCTGGACGGGAGGCCGGTGGCTGGACTGCCGGCGCGGGAGCGCGCGCTCCACCTGGCGTTCGTGCCCCAGCAGGAAGCTGCGCTCTTCGAGTTCAGCGTGCGCGAGGTGGTGCTCATGGGCCGAACGCCCCGGATCCGTGCCCGCCGCCGGGAATCCGAGGAGGACTACGCCGCGGCTCGTCGGGCCATGGCGGAGGCGGACGTCCTGCACCTGGCGGACCGACCCATCACGGCCCTGTCCGGCGGCGAGCACCGCCGCGTCCTGCTGGCGCGCGCCCTGGCTCAGGATGCCCCCATCACCCTGCTGGACGAGCCCACCGCCCATCTGGACCTGAGCCACCAGGCGGAGATCCTGGCGCTGCTGCGCCGCCGTGCCGATACCGGGGGCGCCCTCCTGGCCGCGGCCCTGCACGACCTGAATCTCGCAGCCGAGTACTGCGGACGCCTGCTGCTGCTGGCCCACGGGCGGGTGGCCGCCTCCGGGCCGCCCGCAGAGGTGCTCACACCCGCCGCGCTGGAGCGCGCCTTCGGTGCCGCGTTCCGCGTGGCGGCCAGTCCGGTCTCCGGCGCCCCCCTGGTAAGCCCCTGTCCGCCATCCGCCGGGATCGGCTCGGGGCGCCGGGTCCACGTCGTGTGCGGCGGCGGCAGCGGCGCGGCCGTCATGGCGCTGCTGCACCGCCACGGCGCGCACGTCACCGCAGGGCCGCTGAACCGGCTGGACGCAGACCAGGAGACGGCGGCCGCACTGGGGATCGAGCACGCGGTGGAGGCCCCCTATTCGCCCATCGGGCCGGAGGCGCTCGCCCGTGCACGGGAGTTGGCGCTCGCTGCCGACGTGGTGGTGGTGTGCCAGGTGCCCTTCGGGCATGGAAACGTGGCCAATCTGGAGATGGCGCTGGAACTGGCCCGTGCTGGCCGGCAGGTGGTGGTGCTGGGGGAGAGCGAGCTGGGGGACCGGGACTTCACGGGGGGCCTGGCGGCAGCACTCTGGGGCCAGCTGCTGGAATCCGGCGCGAGGCCCGTGCCCTCCCCAGAGGCGCTGGCATCGCTGGTGATGCACGCAACGGTCTCCTCAAGCTGAGCGCCGGCGCTCCGCGGCCATGGAGGCATCGCGGCTACCAGAGGTGCCAGGCGCCTGTCGCGACCACATGGGCCCCCAGGGCCAGATTCGTGACGCTGTGCGCGACGACGCACGCATACAGGCTGCGGGTCCGCCTGAGCAGCAGTCCGTAGGCCACGGCGCAGATGAGCGCGGGGAGCCACTCGGGATGCGCCAGGGCGAACCCCGCCGCCACCAGCCAGAACGCCCCCCAGGTGAACTCCCCGATCGGCACGCCGTTGAACTGCGGGCGGCTGAGCCAGCGCAGCAGGAACGACCGCCAGAACAGCTCCTCCATCAGCGGCACGAGCAGAACCAGGCCCCAGAAGCGCGCCGCCAGGAAGGCGCCCCGCTGGAGGGGGTCTTGGATCGCCTGGAAGGGGTTGAATCCCGTCCGCGCTCCCAGCCGCGGATAGGGCACGAACCGCTCGATGAGCACCCACTCGGCGAAGACTGCGAGCCCCACCAGGATTCCGGGCAGAAGCGCCCCCGGCCGCGGGCGCGCGTCCCGCCACGCGCGCCGAAACACCGTCATGAGCCCCGCAACCAGGGCGATCTTCGCGGTGTAGAGCCACGGATAGGCGGCACCCGAGCGGGGTTCGAGCTGAGTGAGGAGGACAAACGCGGCCATGGGCGCCACGTAGGCGGCCCAGCCGGGGGAGGCGCCCTCGGGCTGCTCCTGGGTGGAGGCTGGAAGCGGCTGCATCGTGAAGGGAGGGTGCCCGCGGGGGCGCGGAAAAGGCAGGGGTCCGTGCCCGCCCCGCCGGCCCGGGTCTCAGGGCGGCGGGGCGGGCGGAATGCGCATCCGAACAGTGCGCGGCGGATCGCCGCGCCAGCCGGCTAGCGCTTGCTGAACTGGAACCCGCGCCGGGCCCGCTTGCGGCCGTACTTCTTCCGCTCCTTCACCCGGGGATCCCGGGTGAGAAAGCCCAGCCTGCGCAGGGTGGGGCGCAGGCCGGGATCGGCCTCCAGCAGAGCCTTGCTGATGCCGTGGCGGATGGCGCCGGCCTGGCCGCTGATGCCGCCGCCCTTGCAGCGGGCCACCACGTTGAAGCGGCCGACCGTGTCGGTGGCCTCGAAGGGCTGCTGGATGAGCCGCTGGAGGACCAGCCGGCCCAGGTACTTTTCCGCGGGCCGGTCGTTCACAGTCACCTCGCCGATGCCCGGAGCGATCCAGACCCGGGCCACGGCGTCCTTGCGCTTGCCGGTTCCGTAGTAGCGAATGACAGAAGTCACGTTGCTCTCCTATTGGGTGCCAGCCGCACCCTCGGCGGGGTCGCGGTGCGGGCAGGCAGTGCTTGCTAGTCGGCGGGAGACCACGGCCGCGGCTGCTGGGCGGCATGGGGATGGTCAGGCCCGGCGTAGATTTTCAGCTTCCCCAGAAGCCTGCGGCCCAGGCGGTTGTGGGGCAGCATCCCCTTCACCACCCTCCGCAGGGCCTCCTCGGGCTTGCGGGCCAGCTCATCGCCCCGGGTGATCCACTTCAGGGCGCCCGGCCAGCCGGAGTGGCGGTAGACGTTCTCGCTGGCCTTGCGCCCCGTGAGCACGACCCGGGCCGCGTTCACCACCACCACGAAGTCGCCGGTGTCCACGTGGGGGGT
>Ga0073934_10005270_pt1 | contig 20241 bp, 25 predicted proteins | sample LarsenN4metaG_FD_76834 | JGI IMG/M metagenome (GOLD analysis project Ga0073934, IMG submission 76834) | Hot spring sediment bacterial and archeal communities from British Columbia, Canada, to study Microbial Dark Matter (Phase II) - Larsen... ... | reverse complement strand
TCTACGAGTCGGCGAACCGCGGCGAGGACAAGTTCCGGGAGCCGTACCGGTTCGACGTCGAACGCCATCCCAACGAACACGTCGCGTTCGGCTTCGGCACCCACTTCTGCCTCGGCAACAGCCTGGCACGCCTCGAGCTGCGCGTGATGTTCGAGCAGCTGCTGACGCGTCTCCCCGACCTCGAGCTCGCGGCCGACCCCGCGACGCTCCCCCGCCGGCGCGCCAACTTCATCAGCGGCCTCGAGTCGATGCCCGTGCGCTTCACGCCGACGGCTCCGGTGCACGCATGAGCAACGAGGACATCGTCGCCGCGTTCTGGGACGACCTGTACCGGCGCGACTTCGACGCGGTCGCCCGCTACTTCGGTCCGGAGAGTGAGTACACCGACGTGCCGACGCCCGCCGACGACGTCGCGCGCGGCCCGGACCAGATCGTCCGGCGCCTGCGCATCGGCCTCGACCCCCTCGAGCGGATCCACCACGACGTGCTCACCGTCGTCGCCGGCGGCGACCACGTCGTCACCGAGCACGTCGAGCACTGGCACTGGCCCACCGGCGAGCACGCCGCCCTGCCGTTCGTGTCGGTGCAGCACCTACGCGGCGGTGTGATCGTGCGCTGGTGGGACTACTGGGACCTCGGCACGTTGATGGGCGCCGCCCCCCAATGGTGGATCGACCACATCATGGCGCAGGCCGCCGAGGGGCCGTAACCCTTCGAACTGGAGTCAGCGCTGCTTGCGGGCGATCGCCTGGGCGAGCTCCATCTTGGTCATTCCTGAGCGTCCCCTGACGCCGAGCTTCTTGGCGCGCTCGTAGAGCTCTTCCTTCGTGTGGCCGTTGACGTCGACCCCGCCGGCCGACTCGCCGCTCGGGCGCCGGCCGCCACTGCGTGCGCGCGGATCCGACGGGCCCTTGCGCTGCTTGGGCTCCCAGTGGTCGCCGACCTTCTCGAACGAGTGCTTGACGGCGGCGAGCGCAGCACGGTGTGCGCGCTCCTCGTCGCCCCTGTAGGTCCGGTGCGCCGAGTCGAGCGTCTTGCGGTAGGTGTCCTGCGCCTTCTTCGGCGACCGCTGCAGCGTCTTGGGAATGCCCTCTCTCGATGCAGGCATCGTGCGCTCCTTTCGTCGCGTCGCGGTTTACCCACACCGGGTGCCCGGGTACCCGCCTGCGGTCGCGGGCACCGCCCGCGCGCGCCGAGGGAGGCCATGGTCGAACACGCGGGCTACCACGAGCCGACGGAGCGGCTCGATCAACCGACGATCGAGCGGCACCGCGCGATCGTCTCGCTCATGGAGGAACTCGAAGCGGTTGATTGGTACGACCAGCGGATCACGGCGACTTCCGAGGAAGCGCTGCGGGCGGTGCTCGCCCACAACCGTGACGAGGAGAAGGAGCACGCCGCGATGACGCTGGAGTGGCTCCGGCGCAACGACCAGGGATGGAACGACGTGCTGCGCACCTACTTGTTCACCGACGCACCGATCACCGAAGTCGAGGAGATCGTCGACGCGATCGCCGAGGGCGCCGAGCGCGCGGCGAGCGGGCCCCACGACGGCTCGCTCGACATCGGCGACCTGCGGGGCGAGCCGGCGCGATGAACCATCTCACCCGTGAGCTGGCGCCCGTCTCCGACGAGGCGTGGTCGCAGATCGAAGCCGAGGCGAAACGGACGCTCGTCCACTTCCTCACGGGCCGCCGGGTCGTCGACGTCGACGGCCCGCACGGGTGGCGCATGGAAGCCGTACCCCGCGGCCGCGCCGAGGAGCTGACCGAGGCGCCATCGGGGATCACGGGACGCATGCGGACGGTGCTCCCACTCGTCGAGTACCGCGCCGAGTTCGTGCTCCGCCGAGTCGAGCTCGACGCGATCGAGCGCGGCGCCGCCGACGCCGACCTCGACCCCGTGCGCGACGCGGCGCGCCGCCTCGCGATCGCCGAGGACACCGCGGTCTTCCACGGCAACCGCGCGGCACTCGTCGACGGCATCGCGGGTGTGACGCCGCACCCGAAGCTGCCGATCAGCGACGACTATCGCGACTATCCCGGCTCGGTCGCGCGCGCAGTGTCGATGCTGAAGACGTCGGGCGTGGCCGGCCCGTACGCCATCGCGCTCGGACCCCGCTGCTACACCGGAGTGATCGAGACGACTGAGATGGGCGGCTACCCGGTGCTCGAGCACCTGCGGCTCATCGCGGGCGGGCCGGTGCTGTGGGCGCCCGCGGTCGACGGCGCGCTCGTCATCGCGACGCGCGGCGGCGACTTCGTGCTGACGATCGGCCAAGACGCCTCGATCGGCTATCTCGACCACGACGCGACGAGCGTGCGGCTCTACCTGGAGGAGTCGTTCACGTTCCAGCCCGTCACGCCCGAGGCCGCCGTCCACCTCGCGTACCTGTAACCGGGCCGCGGAAGCTACTGGAGGTAGTGCTCCACGGTGTCAGGGTCGCGGGCGCCGGCCTCGTCGGGATCCATTCCGAACTCCTCCCGCGCCCGCCGCTGGCGAAGGAGGTCCCAGCACTGGTCGAGTTGCTCCTCGAGCCGGCGCAGCCGGGCCTTTTCGGTCTCGCTGACCGCATGCCCGTCGCCGTGCGCGGCGCGCAGCCGGGTCTCCTCGTCCATGAGCGCCTGGATCCGAGCAAGAACATCGGCGTCGTCGGTCATGACGCACACCGTACCCACGCTCGAGGTATCAAGCACCCGTGGCCGACCAGACGATCCAGATCACTGCCATGGAGCCGGACCACTTCGGGGTCCAGGTGCACGAAGGTGCGGTCGCGACGAGTCACCGGGTGCGCGTGCCGCCCGCCATGGTCGACGACCTCGGGCTCGCCGGGATCGAACCCGAACGCATCGTCCGCGTGTCGTTCGAGTTCCTGCTGGAACGCGAGCCGAACACTGCGATCCTGCGAGACTTCGCACTCGACGAGATCGCGCGGTACTTCCCGGAGTACTACGACGAGCTGCGCACGAGGGTCGGCCCCGTCGGGTGACGGTGCGCGCGGGCACAGCCGGCCACGCCGTGCATGCGGTGCAGCACCCACTCGACGCCCATGAGGAACAGCGCGCCGATGATCATGCCAGCGACGACGTCGGTCAGCCAGTGAACACCCAGGTACACGCGGCTGAAGCCGATCGCCACGATCATGAACGCGGAGACTGCGACGGATGCCCACCACAGCGTCCGGCGCGTCGTGAACAGGCCGACGACGACGGGAATCATGCCGTACAACGCCATCGCCGCGAACGGGTGGCCGCTCGGGAACGAGTAGCCCGTTCCCTGCACCATCCGCTCGAAGTCGGGCCGGTCGCGCTCGACGAGCTCCTTGAGGATGAACTCGATCGCCGGCCTCGCGAACGTCGCGACGATCAGGGCGACTGCGACCGCCTTGCAGCGGCGAACGCACAGCACGGCGAGCAGCACACCGAGCGAGAGCACGACGACGGTCGATCCCATGCGCGACATCGTCCGGAAGAAGATGTCCCACATGTCGCTCCGGTTGCCCTCGACCATGCGCTGGAACGGCTTGTCCCAATGCAGCAGGAGCCAGCCGTTGGAGACGACCGCGGCGGTCGCGAGCAGCCCGAACACGCCGACGAGCCCGTGGAGCAGGCGGCGGCGGGCTGCGAAGAACGAAGAGGGAGTCGCCGGGGGGTGGGCGTGGAGGCACGGCCGGGCCGGACGCTCGATGGCGGCCGGCGGCGCCAGAACTGTCGTGGACATCGTCGCCATTATTCCCTCCGCTGGGGCGCCCACCCTCACCGGCGTTCGTCGAGTTTCCGTGAAGATCGGCACGCGAGGCGCTGACCAGGACTTGTATCGGGCGGAGTTGGGTCGGTGTTGAGGGAGCCGTCCGACGCAGCGCCTACTTGGGCTGGAAGCGGACCGCCCCGTCGAGGCGGATGACCTGGCCGTTCAGGTAGCCGTTCTCGGCCATGTGGAGCGCCAGCGCCGCGAACTCCGCCGGGTCGCCCAGCCGCCGGGGGAACGGCACGTTCGCTGCGAACGCGTCGCGCATGGCGTCCGGCACCATCATCATCGGCGGAGTCGCGAACGTGCCGGGGGCGATCGTGTTCACCCGGATGCCGGCCGCCGCGAGATCGCGGGCGGCGATGATCGTCATGCCAATGACACCGGCCTTCGCGGACCCGTACGCGACCTGCCCGATCTGGCCTTCGTAGCCCGCGATCGACGCCGTCATGATGCACACTCCCCGCTCGCCGTCGGGCCCGGGGTCGTTGGTGGCCATCTGCGCAGCCGCGAGCCGCAGGACGTTGAACGAGCCGACCAGGTTGAGCTCGACGACGCGGCGGAACGCGTCGAGCGCGTGCGGAGTCCCGTCGCGGCTCAGCGTGCGGGCGGCGATGCCGCCGCCCGCGCAATGGACGCACACGCCGAGCGGGCCGGCTTGGGCCGCGGCCGCCACAGCCTGCGCGACGTCGTCTTCGGACGTGACGTCGCACCGCACGAACGCGGCGCGGGCACCGAGCGCCGTCGCGACGTGCGCGCCCTTCGTCTCGTCCATGTCGGCGAGCACCACGTGCGCGCCGCGGCCGTGCAGTGCGCGAGCGCTCGCCTCGCCGAGGCCGGATGCCGCTCCCGTCACCAGTGCGACAGTGCCGTCGATCTCCATGGTTGTCCTCCTGTGGCACGCTCCACGACGTCGGCATCGCCTGCGACGACGACGTACTCGACGTTCCGCAGGCGTGTGACGGTACCGACTCTCTCACCGCGGGGGTTGTGGATGCCGATCTGGGCACCCACGTAGCGCTTCGAGTCGAAGGCGAGCGTGCGCACCGTGCCTCCCCGTGCGGCGGCCATCGCTTCCAGCTGTTCGATCGTCACCCACGACTCGTCGTTGTACGAGACGACGACGAGTTCCGCGTCGACGTCACGGATGACCTGCTCGAGCGCGGCCGGCATGCGGCGACGCTCGTTGAACACGCTCTTCGTCGCACCGTCACGTGCGTCGACGCGCTTGCAGGCGACGCCGTAGTGGTCGGGTGCGTCCCACGCGACCAGCGTCTCCCAGATGTGGTAGTTCGTGAAGTATCGGTGCTGGTTGTACGGCGGGTCGAGGTACGCGACGTCGAAGCCGCCGAGCCGGCCCACCACTTCGGCGGCATCCGCGCGCAGCGCACGGCCCGGACCGGGAAGCAGCTCGGGGACCCGAAGCGCGAGCGACTGGTACGAGCGGGGTGCCCACGACTTCACGTACGCCATCTGCACGCCCGTGGTCGAGTCGACCCGGTCGGCGGCCTCGATGAGGCTCGTCAGGAGCACGGGATACAGCCAGGTGCCGGCGTAGTCGCACTCGATGGCGTCGCGAATCGCGTCGATGCGCCGCCCGTTGTGACGCTGGAAGAACCTCGACCGCACGCAGAACGTCTCGGTGACGTACCCGTCGTATCCGGGGCGCGCCGAGAGGTCGGCGAGCGCCGCATCCAGCTCCGCGCGCTCCACCGCGCCGGCGTCGAGCGCGACGTAGCACTGCGCGAACACCTCGGCATAGCGCGCCGTGTCGACGGCGGTGACCTCTGCACCGTTGCGCTTGAACTCCTGCGCGACCCGCGTGGTCCCGGTGAAGAGGTCGAGCGCGGTGCGCGCGCCGACGGACCGGGAGATTGCTCCGAGCACGGGCACGAGCCGCCGCTTCGAACCGAGGTACTTGATCACGCCCGGCGAAGGCTACGAGAAACACCGTTTCCTCCCGCGGACCGGCGGGTACCGCCCGCCCGGTGGCGGCGCCCACTCGCGTGCAGCGGATCGCGGAGACGCACGCGCGCACGCAACTCGGCTTCGACACGCTGACGGGCGAGCAACGCGAGGCCATCGCGGCATCCGTGATCGGGCGTGACGTGCTCGTCGTCATGCCGACGGGATCCGGGAAGTCGGCGATCTACCAGCTGACGGGCGAGATGCGCGACGGTCCGACGGTCGTCGTCAGCCCGTTGCTCGCGCTCCAGTACGACCAGATCGGCAGCATCACCGACAGCGGGCTGTCGCACGCCGCCGCGCTCAACTCGCTGATGGGCGCGCGAGAGTACCGGCGCACGCTCGGCGCACTCACCGACGGCGGGATCGAGTTCGTCTTCGTCGCGCCCGAGCAGCTCGCAAAGCCCGAGGTCGTGGACCGCGTGTCTCGGCGACGTCGCGCACGCGGTCGGCCGTCCACCCGTACTCGCGCTCACCGCGACGGCCGCGCCGCCCGTGCGGGCGGAGATCGTCGAGCGGCTCGGAATGCGGGAACCGCTCGTCGTCACGGGGACGTTCGACCGCCCCGAGATCGACCTGCGCGTGGACACGTTCGCGCGCGCCCAGGCGAAGCGCGATGCAGTCGTCGAGCTCGTCGTGCACCGCGGCGGTCCCGGCATCGTCTACGTCGCGACGCGGCGCAACGCGACGGCGGTCGCGTCGGCGCTGTCCGCCGCCGGGGTCGAGGCGGCCTCCTACCACGGCGCGCTCGGCCGCAAACAGCGCGCCGAGGTGCACGACGGCTTCCTCGCCCGTGCGACGCGCGTCGTCGTCGCGACGAACGCGTTCGGCATGGGCATCGACAAGGCAGACGTTCGTTTCGTCGTCCACCACGACGTGCCCGCGTCGCTCGACGCGTACTACCCCGAGATCGGGCGCGCCGGCCGCGACGGCGACGACGCCGAGGCGATCCTGTGCTACCAACCCGGCGATCTCGCGCTCCAGAAATTCTTCGCGGGCGGCGGCCTCGACGTCGAGACGTTCGCCGCCGTACTGCGCGCCGCGAGCGCCGCTTCGCGCCCTGTCTCGGCGACGCGCCTCGCCGCGGACACCGGTCTCCCGCGTGCCCGAGTGACGGTCGCGATCGACGGGCTCACGCGCGCGGGCGCTGTACGCCGCGACGGGCGCGGCCGAGTCGCCGACGTCACCGCCGCCGACGCTCGCGCCGCCGTCGCGTCCGCCGTGGAGGCCGAGGAGGGACGCCGGCGGCTCGAGCGCAGCCGCATCGAGATGATGCGTGCCTACGCGGAGACGGCGTGGTGCCGCCGGGCCGTGCTGCTCGGGTACTACGGCGAGGAGCTCGTTTCACCGTGCGGCCGCTGCGACAACTGCCGCGCCGGGCTCGTGGAGCCGCCGGCCCGGCGAGCACCCTTTCCCGTGGGCGAGCGGGTCGTGCACACCGAGTGGGGTGGAGGCACCGTCATGATCACCGAGGCGGAACGCTTCGTCGTGCTCTTCGACACCGCGGGCTACCGCACGCTGTCGACCAAGCTCGTGCTCGACAAGGGGCTGCTCGAGCACGGGTTTCGCCGGCCGGGCGTGGGCAGCGCACGAGGTGGGTAGCGCGCGTCCGACGCCGGAGAGGGAGGAACGCCATGGCACGCTGCGAGGTCTGCGGCAACGACTACGACAAGACCTTCGAGGTCGTCGCGGCCGGTGCGCGTCACACGTTCGACAGCTTCGAGTGCGCGATTCACCGGATGGCTCCCGTGTGCGAGCACTGCGGATGCAAGGTCGTCGGTCACGGCATCGAGGTGGACGGGCAATTCTTCTGCTGCGCGCACTGCGCGCGCGAGGCGACCGGCGACCGTCAGGCGCAGGACCGCGTCGAGAGCCGGGCCTGACGGCGCATCAACCGTCGCCGGCGCCGCGGCCGGGCCGGCGCCCGCCGATCATCACGCGCCGCTGGAGACCGGCTTCGATCGCCGCCAGCGCGTTGCGCCGCTCACGTTGCCGCTCATCGAGCAGCGCGCGCGAGATCACCGCCGCGAGCTCGTCTGCTCGCGCATCGCTTTGTTCGATCCACGCCCGCATGGTCGCGTGGTAGTCGGCAGTGCAGTCGATCTCCTCGACGTCGACGAAGCCGGCCGACCGTACGAGTCGCGCGTGGTCGGCCCGCGACCAGCCGTACTTCGGAGCCGCGTCGCGTGCCCATCGCCGCCGGTCGGCGGGCACGTCGCGCGGCGCGAAGATCGTCAGGAACGCCGTCCAACCGCCCGGCCGGAGCAGCCGCTTCGACGCTCTCAGCACGGAGAGCTTTGCCGACAGTCAACACAAGACGTCGGTATGCACCAGGGCGTCGAACGACTTCGGTCGGAACGGCAGCGCGCGCGCCGACGACACGACCCCTGCCGCGAGCCGATCGAGACCGCGCTTGCGTGCCGTCTCGGCTGCGATCGCGATTCCCTCGAACGGGAGGTCCGTGAGCACGACGTCGCACCCGAACTGCTGCGCGAGGTAGAGCCCGGGCCAGCCGCGACCCGCTCCGAGGTCGCACAGGCGCACGCCTGGCGCGAGGCGGAGCCGCCGGCCGAGGTCGTCGGCTTGCGCGCGCGTCGTGTACCCGTTGGCGCCCCACGCCGAGCCGATGACCCGGTTCTCGATCTCCGCGACGACGCCGCCCGTCGGGAGCCGGTAGCGCTGCGCGAAGTTGTCGACCGCCCATCGCTCGTCCCGCCGGTCCACGGCACCATCGTCGCACTCCGGCACGAACCGGGCCAGCGCCCGGTGGGCGTGGGCCGTCACCCTGGGTGAAACGCGGTCGTGGAGGGAAGACCGAGCCTGATGTCCACAACGGTGCTGGTCGACGACCGCTACGAGCTCGGACCGGTGATCGGGCGCGGCGGCATGGGTGAGGTGTACCGCGCCCATGACCGGCGCATCGGCCGCGACGTGGCCTTCAAGATCATGCACGCCGAGCTGGCGGACCGCGACGACACCCGGCGGCGATTCCGCGGCGAAGCCGTTGCGGCGGCGCGACTGCACCACCGCCACGCGGTCGTGGTGTTCGACGCGGGCGAACATGAAGGACGCCCGTTCGTCGTGATGGAGCTGCTCCCCGGCCGAACCGTGGCGGACGAGCTGGTGCTCGGACCGGTCGCCGAGCACCGCCTTCGCCGATGGGCGCTCGAGGCGCTCGCCGCGCTCGACGCCGCGCACGCATGCGGCATCGTGCACCGCGACGTCAAGCCGGGCAACCTGCTCCTCACCGAGGACGATCACGTCAAGGTCGCGGACTTCGGCATCGCCCGAATCGCCGAGCACACCGAGGTGACGCGCGCCGGCGAGATCGTCGGAAGCGCGGCATACCTCGCGCCCGAACGGCTCGCGGGCGAACCCGGGACACCGGCCGCCGACGTGTATTCGCTCGGCGTCGTGATGTACGAGGCGCTCGCCGGACGAAAGCCCTTCGTCGGGAGCGGTCCCGTCGAGCTCGCGCACGCGATCCACGTGCTCGACCCGCAGCCTCTCGCCGAGCTGCGACCCGACGTCGACCCCGCGCTGGTCGCGGTCGTCGAGCGCGCGATGCGCAAGGATCCCACGGAACGGTTCGCGAGCGCCGCCGACATGGCGAGCGCACTCCACGATCCGGCGCGGACGGTCTCGATCGCCGCCGTCGCACCGCCGCACACCGCCGAGACGACGCAGGTGCTCCACCGGACCGACGTCGAGCCATCGACTCGACCGCGTGCCCGCGGGCCCGTCGCCGTGCTCGCCGTCGTCGCGCTCGGTGTCGGCGTCGGTGCCTACGCCGCGTCACGGTCCGGCGGCGACGCGACCGAGCCGCCGACGACCCAGGTGCCGGATGCGCCGCCGGTCACGCTCCCCGCACCCGTCGAGGACGCGCTCGCGCAGCTCGAAGAAGCGGTGCGACCGTGAGGGCACTTACGGCGGCGTGCCTCGCCTTCGCGCTCGCCGCGTGCGGGAGCAGCGGTCGCGACGTGTCCGACGCAGCCGCGCAACAGTTGCGCGCGCACGTCGACGCGTTGCGGGCGAGCGCGCTCGCGGGTGATCCCGCCGGCATGGACGCTGCGATCGCCGCGCTTCGCGGCTCGGTCGAGCAGTTGCGGGGAGCGGGCGAGATCGACGACGCGGCCGCGGCCGGGGTCGAGGAGGCGGTCGCCGGGTTCGAGGCGGTGCGCGCGCTGGTGCCGGTCACGACGACCACGTCGACGACGCCTGCCACCGCTCCCCCGCCCACTGCGCCCGCCGAGGACGATGACGGCGGCGACGACAACGGGCACGGCGAGGGGCGAGGCCGCGACAAGCGCGACAAGGACGAGGACGACGACGACGATTGACGGCGTACGATGCGCCGCCGTGGGCCTTCCCGAGCACGGACTCGACAAGGAGCAAGTCCTCGCCGCCCTCGACGCGAAGCGCGCAGGCGACGCCCGCTGGCGAGAAGGTCGGACGTTCGGGATGGTCTTCGACGGTGGACCCGACGTGCACGAGGTCGCGGAGGCCGTCGCGCTGCGGTTCCTCCACGAGAACGCCCTCAACACGCTCGCCTTCCCGAGCCTCGGAGAGATCCAGTCCGAGGTGGTCGGCGCCACCGCGGAACTGATGCACGCGCCGCCGGGTGCGGCGGGCTTCATGACGTCGGGTGGTACCGAGAGCATCCTGATGGCGGTGAAGGCCGCGCGCGATCGCGGGCGCGCGGAACGCGGCATCACGGCGCCGGAGATGGTGGTGCCCGCGAGCGCGCACGCCGCGTTCCACAAGGCAGCGCACTACTTCGGCGTCGAGGTCCGCAAGGTGCCGGTACGGCCCGACTACCGCGCCGACGTCGACGCCGTGGCCGCCGCAGTCAGCGAGCGCACCGTCCTCGTGGTCGGCTCGGCGCCGCAGTATCCGCAAGGCGTCATCGACCCGATCCCCGAGCTCGCCGCGCTGGCCGCCGAGGCGGGCGCGAACTTCCACACCGACGCGTGCATGGGCGGGTTCGTCCTGCCCTTCATGGAGATGCTGGGCGAGATCGTGCCGCCCTGGGACTTCCGCGTCGACGGTGTCACCTCGATCTCTGCCGACGTCCACAAGCTGGGCTACGCCCCCAAGGGCGCGTCGGTCATCGTGTACCGCACGAAGGAGCTGCGGCGCTACCAGACGTTCGTCTTCGACGACTGGCTCGGCGGCTTGTACGCGTCGCCCGCGATGCAGGGCTCGCGCCCCGCGATGCCGATGGCCACCGCATGGGCAGTGATGCATCATCTCGGCATCGACGGCTACAAGCGGCTGACCCGCGCCGCCGTCGACGCGGCGCGGCAGATGATCGCCGGAATACGCACCGTCCACGGGCTGCGCGTGGTCGGCGATCCGGAGGCGCACCTCGTCGCGTTCACCGCCGAGCCACCGCTCGACGTCTTCGCGGTGGGCGACGCGCTTCACAGGCGCGGGTGGTTCCTCGACCGGCAGGCACCGCCCGAGTCGTTGCACGCGACGGTCAGCGCCGGCAACGTGCCGGTGATCGAGGAGTTCGTGCGCGACCTCACGGCGTGCGTCGGAGAGGTCGGCGGAGCTCGGACCGACGATCGGAGCACCGACTACGCGACCCTGGAGTGACGTGGTCCCGCGCGGCTAGCGTCCCGGCTCTTGCGGCGGGCAACGGTCTCGGTCCTGCTCATCGGCCTGCTGATCACGGTCGCGCTCGCGGTGACGGCGCGCGGCGTGTACGACCGCGACGAGGACCGCCTGCTGCGCCAGCGCGTGCTCGCCGCCTCGTCGACGCTGACCGCGGCCGTCCCCTCACTCCAGGCCCGGTTGAGCGCGGCCGCAGAGGTCGCGGAAGAGACCGACGGCGACGACGCGGCCTTCGATCGTACGATCGGCGATACGGCTGGCGAGGACGCCCAGTTTGCCGGCGCTTCCGTCTGGGACGTCGAGCGCGATGCGCGCGTCGCGACCACCGGCCAGCTCGTCGGCCTCGCCGACCTGCCGGCCGACGAACGCGCCTCGATCCTCCGGCAAGGTCGTGCGAGCGACACGTTCACCGTGATCACGCGCTTCGACACCGATCCACCACGTCTCGCGTTCCTCGCCGCTTCTGACCTGCCGCTCGACGACCGCCGCTACGTCGTCTACGCGGAAGCCGTGCTCCCGCCCGATCGCACTGCCGTTCCTCGGCGTGACGACGCGTTCGCCGACCTCGACTACGCGCTCTACCTCGGGCCATCGGAGGAGGACGAATCGCTGGTGGCCGCCAGCACGCCGGCGCTTCCCCTCGACGGACGCCGCGAAGCCATCGACGTGCCGTTCGGCGACACCACGTTGCACCTCGTGATGACGCCGCGCCAGGTGCTCGGGAGCGAGTGGGGGCAGCGCGCGTGGTGGCTCCTCGCGCTCGTGGGCACTGCCTTGACGCTCGGCGCGGCGGCGCTGACCGACCGGCTCGTGCGCCGGCGCGTGCGAGCCGAACAACTCTCGGAGGAGAACGCGCGCCTCTACGCGGAGCAACGTACGGTCGCGCAGACCTTGCAGCACAGCATGCTGCCCGAGGTGCTCCCGACGATCGACGGCGTCGAGCTCGCGGTTCGGTACGAAGCGGGGGTCGAAGGCGTCGACATCGGCGGCGACTGGTACGACGTCATGACCGTCGGGGACCAGCGCGTGCTGGTCGTCGTCGGCGATGTGTCCGGGCGTGGCCTCGAAGCCGCGACGGTGATGGCGTCGCTCCGGTACGCCATCCGCGCGTTCGCGAGCCAAGGCGACGATCCGGCGACGATCCTCACGAAGCTCGGTCCGCTCGTGTCCGTGGCGCGCGACGGCCACTTCGCGACCGTCTTGTGCGCAGTGCTCGACGCGCCGACGGGCGAGGTGACGATCGCGACCGCCGGGCACCCTCCCCCGGCGTTGGCCGAGGGTCGCGACTGCCGATTCGTCGACGTTCCCGTCGGCGTACCGGTCGGACTGCGCGCGTCGGGCCCGTACGAGTCGGTGACGATCAGGCTGCCGGCACGCGGGACGCTGCTCGCCTTCACCGACGGCCTGGTCGAGCGGCGCGGCGAGAGTCTCGACGACGGTCTCGACCGGCTGTGCGCGACTGTCGCGCAACACGACGGCGATCTCGACGGCCTGCTCTCTCGACTCGTGGAAGCCTTGACACCGGACCGCTCCGAAGACGACGCCGCGATCTTGGGACTGCGATGGACGAGATGAACGAGGCGGAGTCGCCCGGTTCGGCGACGTGCTCGACCGAGGGCGGGCGGTCCGTCGTCACCGTGGCCGGCGAGTTCGACGTCGCCAACGCCCACGTGCTCCGCCAGGCCCTCGCCACCGCCGCCGGTCCCGTCGTGCTCGACGCCCGGGATCTGCGCTTCATCGACAGCTCGGGCCTCGCCGTCCTGCTCCAACACGCCGAGTCGGCCGGCGCCATCGAGATCCGTAACGCGCCCACGATGCTGCGACGCATCGTGTCGATCTCCGGCCTCGGACATCTGCTGAGGATCGGCGAATGAGCGACAACACGCGGACCTTCCCCGCCCAGACGTCGTCGGTGGCGGCGACCCGGCGGTTCGTGCTGGCTCATCTCGACGAGCTGTCGCAGGAGATCCGCGACTGCGTGGCGCTGATGGTCTCGGAGCTGGCGGCGAACGCCGTGTTACACGCGCGCACGGAGTACGACGTGCGGGTCCGCGTGAGCGAGCGAGAGGTGCGCGTCGACGTGAGCGACGACGGCGACGGCATGCCGGAGATCCGTTCACCGCGGCCCGACGAACCGTCGGGCCGCGGTCTCCAGTTCGTCAGCAACCTCGCCGACTCGTGGGGCGTCGCGCGGCGCGACAGCCGGGGGAAGACCGTGTGGTTCGCGCTCGCGCTCGACTCGCAGCCGTCGCGCCGCACCACGGAGCGACGGACACGCGCTACCAGGCGTACGCCGAGCGATCGAGACGGCGGCGCGCCCGCGCATCACGCATCAATCGTCCGTGGCGACGAGCTCGTACCCCGCTTCGCCGACCGCGGCGCGCACCGCGTCGCGCTCGAGCGGGGCGTCACTCGTCACCGCCACGGCGCCCGATGCAAGATCGACCACGACGTCCTGGACTCCCGGGAGCTTGGAGATCTCGGCCGACACGGCCGCGACGCAGTGGTCGCAACTCATGCCCTGCACCGTGTAGACCGCTCGGTTCATCGTTCCTCCTCCCCCGCCGCGACAGAGACACGGCGCAACAACTGCGCGTTGAGCGCGACGACGATGGTCGAGCCGCTCATCAGCAGCGCACCGACCGCCGGCGACAGCGTCACGCCCGCCCACGCGAGCGCGCCGGCCGCGAGCGGGATCGCAACGATGTTGTACCCCGCCGCCCAGGCGAGGTTCTGCACCATCTTGCGGTAGCTCGCTCGCGACAGCCGGATCACACCCAGGACGCCTCTCGGATCGTTCGAGGCGAGCACGACGCCGGCCGACTCGATGGCGACGTCCGTACCGGCTCCGATCGCGATGCCGACGTCGGCGCGCGCGAGCGCGGGTGCGTCGTTCACACCGTCGCCGACCATCGCGACGCGCATCCCCCGTCGCTGCAGCTCGCCGACCTTCGCGTCCTTGTCCTCGGGGAGGACCTCGGCGAAGACCTCGTCGATCCCGAGGTCGGCCGCGACGGCATCGGCGACCTGCTGCGCGTCGCCGGTGATCATGGCGACCCGCACCCCCAGCGAATGCAGCGCGTCGACCGCCTCGCGCGCCTCCGGGCGAACCTCGTCTTCGAGCGCGAAGGCGCCGACGATCTCGTCGCCGCGAGCGAGGTAGAGCACCGCGGCGCCGCGGCCGCTCCACGCGCCGACGCCGGACTGCAAGGCGTCGGGAACGTCGAGACCGCGCTCGCGCAGCAGCGCGGGACCGCCCACGGCGTAGCGCGTGCCGTCGACCGTCGCCTCGACGCCCCGGCCGGTGATGGCACGGAAGTCGGAGGCCGCGGCGACGGCGCCGCGTCCGCGCGCGGCAGCGACGATCGCTCGGGCGAGCGGGTGCTCCGAGTCGGATTCCACGCCGCCCGCGATGCGCAGCACGTCGTGCTCGGTCGCGCCGGGCGCGGCGGCGACGGCGCTCACGACGTGCTGCCCCTTGGTCAGGGTGCCGGTCTTGTCGAACAGCACCACGTCGACGGTTCGCATGCGCTCGAGCGCGAGCCGGTCCTTGACGAGGATGCCGTGCCGGGCCGAGATCGCCGTCGAGAGGCTGATCACCAGCGGGATCGCCAGTCCGAGCGCGTGCGGGCACGCGATGACGAGCACGGTCACCGTTCGGACGACGGCGTCGTCTCCGTCGCCGGCACCGAGCCACGCCGCGAACGTGACGATGCCGGCGACGACCGCGACGTAGAACAACAGCGCGGCGAAGCGATCGGCGAGTACTTGGGCGCGGCTGCTGCTGGCCTGCGCTTCCGCGACGAGGCGCTGGATCCCCGCGAGCGCGGTGTCGTCGCCGACCGCGGTGACCTCGACACGGATCGAGGAGTCGGTCGAGACGGTGCCCGCGACGACGCGGTCGCCCGCGGTCTTGGTGACGGGCCGCGACTCGCCGGTCACCATCGACTCGTCGAGCTCGGCCTCGCCGTCGACGATCGTGCCGTCGGCCGGTACGCGCCCGCCCGGCCGTACGAGCACGGTGTCGCCGACGCGCAGCTCGTGCAGCGCCACCGGCTCGATCGTGCCGTCGGCGGCGACGCGCTCGGCGTCGTCGGGCAGCAGCTCGGCGAGCGCGGCGAGCGCACCGCGCGCCTGACCGATCGCTCGCATCTCTTGCCAGTGCCCGAGCAGCATGATCGTGACGAGCGCGGCGAGCTCCCACCAGAACTCGAGGTCGAACCAGTCGAGGCTCGACGCGAGCGATGCGCCGTACGCGACGACGATCGCCATCGAGATGAGGAGCATCATTCCCGGCTGGCGCACGCGCAGTTCGGCGACACCGCCCGCGAGGAACGGCCAGCCGCCCCAGAAGAACACGATCGAACCGAGGACCGGCCCGACGAGCCCGATGCCCGGGAAGTCGAGGCCGTAGCCGAACCAGTCCATGACCATCTCGGACGTCACGACGACGGGCAGCGTCAGCAGCAGGCTCAGCCAGAAGCGCCGTCGGAACATCTCCGGGTCGTGCCCCGCGTGCTTGTCGTGGGCCGCGTGCTCGGCGTGGGTGGCGGTCATGGCGGCTCCTCCGTACCGCCATCTAGTATACCCCCCTAGGGTATATGCCGCAAGTCCCGGTCCGGAGGTGGCACGCTGGCACCGTGCACCTCCACGGCCGTGTCGCGATCGTCACCGGCGCGTCGCGCGGGATCGGCAAGGGCCTCGCGATCGGGCTCGCGGCCGAGGGCGCCGCCGTCGTGTGCGCGGCGCGCACAGAAGTCGAGACGTCGCCCACCTTCCCCGGGACGATCCATGAGACGGTCCGCGTCGTCTCCGAGGCGGGCGGGCGGGCGCTCGCGGTGCGGTGCGACATCGGCCGTCCCGGTGACATCGAGCACCTCGTCGACGTGACCGTGAAGACGTTCGGCCGCATCGACGTGCTCGTCAACAACGCGATGGCCGGCACGCGCACGTCGTTCGCGGACTCGACCGTCGACGAGTGGGACTCGTCGATGCGGATCAACGTGCGCAGTCTCTACCTCCTGTGCCGCGCGGTCGTGCCCCACATGGCGCAGGAAGGCGGCGGCAGCATCATCAACATCTCGTCCGGCGCCGCCGGGCACGAGTCGACGCCGTTCATGCCACCGGGATACCTGTTCTACGCCGTCGCGAAGGCGGCACTCGAGCGCTTCACGAGCGCGCTCGCGCCGGAGCTGCGCGAGCTCGGTGTCACGGTCAACGCGCTGCGCCCGGGCGCCGTGAAGACCGAGCACGCGGCGTACGAACTGGGACCCGACCACGACTGGACCGGCTGGACGGCCCCCGACGCCGTCGTCCCCGCCGTCGTCTGGCTTGCCCGGCAGATCGGCACCGACTTCACCGGCCGGATCGTCGACTCGACGCAGTACGGAAGGACATGGCCGTGACCGGCCCGCCGCGCGTGTCGCGACTCGTCGGCGTGTACAACGCCGACGGCTCGCTGCTGGGCGAGCTGCGCTACGTCGTCGGCCGCGCGTTCGGGAGCGTGCACTGCGAACTGTGCGACATCACCCACGGCCGCGTCCGCAAGAAGCGAGCCTTCGTGGCGCTGGAGCGAACACTTCCGGTCCCACTCGAGCTCCTCCATCGCGACGAACAGCCCGACGAGCTCGCGGCGGCGACTCGCGGCGCGTTGCCGTGCGTCGTCGCGCAGACCTCGTCCGGCTACCGCATCGTCCTCACCGCCGAGCAGCTCGCGTCGTGCAACGGTGATGCAGGCATCTTCGACGCGATCTTGAGGCGGGCACTGCACGCCAACGGCGTCGCCGTCGAGCAAGCCCCCGATCTCTGACGCGCCGCAGTCATTGCCGGCTGCGCAGGATCTGGTTCAGCCGCGCGGCCTGTCGTGTCTGATGGTCACGCTCGGCGAGGTTCGGCGCGTTGCGGGCGGCGGCGGCATAGAGGCGCGCCGCCACGTCGAGCTCGCCGTTGCGCTCGTGGAGATAGGCGGCGACCGCGTCCCGCCGCGGGACATGCTCCTCGACCTCGGCCAGCGCCGCCAATCCGGCGGGCGCGCCATCGGCTTCACCGATCGCGACCGCGCGGTTGAGCCGGACGATCGGCGTATCGGCGAAGCGGAGCAGCTCGTCGTACCACTCGACGATCTGCGGCCAGTCGGTCTCCTCGACGCGCGCCGCGTCGGCGTGGAGCGCGGCGATCGCGGCCTGGGCCTGGTACTCACCGAGCTGATCGCGCGCGAGCGCGGCCTGCAGGATGGCGATGCCCTCGGCGATGAGCTCGGTGTCCCACTCGCTTCGGTCCTGTTCGGCGAGCGGAACGATCCGCCCGTCCGGTCGCGTGCGGCTGCGGCGGCGCGCGTGGTGCAACAGCATCAGCGCGAGCAGACCGTCGACCTCGGCGACGTCGACCAGCGCGGCCAGCTGCCGGGTGAGCCGGATCGCCTCGGCGGCGAGGTCGACGTCGCCCGAGTAGCCCTCGTTGAACACCAGGTAGAGCACGCGCATCACCGTGCGCACGTCGCCCGGACGATCGAGGCCGGTGCGGCTGACCGTACGCTTCGCGCGGCTGATCCGCTGCGCCATCGTGCTCTCGGGCACCAGGTAGGCCTGCGCGATCTGGCGCGTGGTCAAGCCGCCCACCGCGCGGAGCGTCAGCGCGACGGCCGACGACGACGTCAGGTCGGGATGCGCGCAGAGGAAGTAGAGGTACAGCGTGTCGTCGACGCTCGGCACCGCCTGCGGCCGCGGCTCGCTCTCGAACCGCGATTCTCGGTCACGGCGCGCGGCGTCCGATCGCGCCGTGTCGAGGAAGGCTCTCCACGCGACCGTGACGAGCCAGCCCTTCGGATCGGTAGGCGCTTCCTGCTTCCACGCGCGGAGCGCCCGGATGAGCGCCACCTGCACCGCGTCCTCGGCCGTCGCGAAGTCGGCACCGCGACGGACGAGGACGCTCAAGACGCGTGGTACGAGCTCGCGCAGCTCGATGTCGTCCACGGTCACTCGGCGACGGTGGGCGGTGCGGTCAGGAAGGGGCGGACCTCCAGCCATTCGTGGATCGGTGCGCCGCCGGCCCCGGGCGCGGCGGACAGCTCACCCGCGAGCTCGACCGCGCGCTCGTAGCTGTCGACGTCGATCACCATCCAGCCGGCGATGAGGTCCTTCGTCTCGGCGAACGGGCCGTCGGTCACCGGCGGGCGGCCCTCGCCGTCGTAGCGAACCCACACGCCGTCGGGCGACAGCGCCTGCGCGTCGACGAACTCGCCCGTGCGCTCGAGCCGCGCCGCGAAGTCGTTCATGAACCGGATGTGCGCGTCGACCTCTTCGGGCGCCCACTGGTCCATCGGGACATTGTTCACGGCGGCAGGCGCGCCCCGGTAGTGCTTGAGCAACAGGTACTTGGCCATGGTGTCCTCCTGGTGTGCCGGCGGCTCCCGCGAGCCGCATCTCACCCCTGGGACGGAGCAGCCTCGGAGTTCTCGACATCGCGAGCCGAGATTTCTGGCTCTACGCGATGAAGCGTGGTTGACGGCCTCGCACTCTCGCGGTTGAGGGAGTCTGCCATTCGACGCCGCAGTGCAGCAGCAGCCGCAGCCGGTAGTTCGTGAAGTTGCGGAAGCCGTGCCCGACGCGCTTGACCTTCTTGATGAGCAGGTTGATGCCCTCGGTCGGTCCGTTCGACCGTCCCGTCGTGTGGAACGCCAGGAGTTCGGTCTCCCATGCGCGGATCGTCTTGGCGAGCCGGCGGCACTCGCGCACGGACGCGTGGTCGCAGTGCTCGTAGAACCGTTGGAGTCGTCGACGCGCCGTGCGCAGCGATCGTGCGGCGTACACCTCGCGCAGCAGTTCCTTGGCGAGGTAGGTCGCCGCGACCTCACCGTCGGGATCGCCGGAGCGCAGCAACGTGACGACCCGTTCGCGTTGGGTGTCGGTGAGCCGGTCGTGGGCGACCAACAACGTGCGGCGAACCCGGTACAGCGGATCGTCCTTGCGGCCCCGATGGCCGAGCTGGGCTTGTTGTACGCGTCGACGCGCGTCGTCGATCGCCGCGTTTGCCAGGCGGACCGCGTGGAAGTGGTCCACCACGATGGTCGCGTCGACGAGCCGGTCGGCGAGACCGGTGGCGTAGCCGCGGAACGGATCGATCACCGCGACCCTGATCGCTTCGACCCAGTCCGCGGGGCGTTGGTCGAGCCAGTCGCGAACGACCTGGCCAGAGCGGCCCTCGACCACATCGAGGAGCCGGTGGCGGTCCAGGTCGACAAAGCCGGTCACCATCACCCGCGGGTGCGTCGGCCCCGCGCGCAAGAAGCTCGTCTCATCCAACCCGAGCGTCGACGGACCTCCGAGCCGGTCAGGGTCATCGACCAGCGCCTCGCCGTGGCTGCGCACCGCAGCCATCGCGGTGTGCCACCCGACCCCGAACGCCCGAGCCACCTCCGCGACGCTGTCGGCGTCTTCGCCGACGCGGCGGCAGATCTCCACGCCGGCACGCGCCGTCAGCGACGCGCGGGGAGGGATCAGCTCCGACGTCTCGCTCCACGTCTTGGTCGCGCAGTCGGGATCGGCACACCGCCACACGCGCTTGGTCCACACGAGCCGCACCGGCCGACCCGCGATCGGCAGATCTCGCACCTGCACGCGTCGGCGACCATGACCGACCGCACGCACGCCACACGTCGGGCACCACGCCCGATCGGCGGTCGTCTCGATCAACAGCCACCACTCGTCGTTCTCGAGCATCTGCGCGCCGACGACGAAGCCAGCCATGCCCAACAGCGCGGTCGCGCCATCGCTACCGTGAACCGACACCAGGGGTCTCTCCTTCTCGAGCAGCCTTCGACAGCCGCAAGAGTGGTGAGGCCCCTGGCCCCGTTGGTGGACCTATGCGTCGGCCCAGGTCACGACACGCCCCCAGCGTTCATCGCGAAGAGCC
>Ga0073934_10005269_pt1 | contig 20245 bp, 19 predicted proteins | sample LarsenN4metaG_FD_76834 | JGI IMG/M metagenome (GOLD analysis project Ga0073934, IMG submission 76834) | Hot spring sediment bacterial and archeal communities from British Columbia, Canada, to study Microbial Dark Matter (Phase II) - Larsen... ... | reverse complement strand
GCGCCGCATCCGTCGTTGATGTTCCTGCCGTTCGGGGACGTCCCTATTGGCAACACATCGGCCTTGAGCGACGTGAAAACGCGCGGCGCGACCTTGTACCCTGCCCCGTTCGCACAATCGACCACGAGCTTCATCCCCTCGATGGACAGATGCTTGGGGAAGATGCCCGCGCAGAATTCCTGATAGCGGACCCGCTCCTCGTCGACACGCACCGCGCGCCCAAGTGATTGGGAGTCGCGGGTGACCGCCGGTTCTTCAATGTATGTCTCGACTTTCTTCTCCAACTCATCCGACAGTTTGCCCCCGTTCTTATCGAAGAATTTGATGCCGTTGTCGTTGTATCCGTTATGCGACGCGCTGATTACGACCCCGAGATCGCAGTTAAGGTGCTTCGTCATATACGCGACGCCGGGCGTAGGCAAGGGGCCAATGAGAGCGACATCAACGCCCGCCGCAACGAAGCCAGCCTCTAAGGCGGATTCGAACATGTAGCCGGACAGACGCGTATCCTTCCCGATGAGCACTTTGCCGCCTTCCGGCAGCAATGCACGAGCCGCTGCGTTTGCGATCTTCAATGCGAAATCCGCTGTCAACGGCGGCGTGCCGACTTTGCCGCGCACCCCGTCGGTGCCGAAATATTTCCTCCCGTTCGATGCTGTCATGGTTATGCCCCGTCTCCGTATACTCCCTTGAGGAGATCCAAGTCTTTCCGTGTTTTCTTCAGAAGCTTGATATTCTTGTCCTCAAGCGCGCGAAGGATGGCGATCGCCTCTTCGTCCTTCGGAAGGATCTTTTCATACAGTTCCCTGAACGCGGCGAAGTCCTTGATGAAACAGTGGCCGCCTGCGCCTCGCCCGGTCTGAAGCCCCATGTGATCGTACTGATGGACCGGCTGCATGTGGGAGAAGCCGATGCGCGGATCTGCACGTAGATTCGCCGCGATGACATCGAATCGAGCGCCAAGGGCGTTCGCCATGTCGTACATGAGATTCATGAATATGACTTTGGTGTAGAGAAAATTGTTGCCGCCGTACTTGGTCATTTCGGCCTCGGTCGCTTTGCAGATGGATTCGTACGAGGCGTACGGAAGGATCTTCATCACCCGTGCGGCCGCTTTCTGAAACTCCGCATCGTCATAGAAGTCTGACGGAATGCCCACGATGTTCCGGTCGGGATAATCGATATCGTGCTTCACCGATACTTCGCGCAGGAATTCCGGAACATGGAGAATGATGATGTCGGGGTTCTCCTTCTGGATCGAGTCGGTGGTACCCGGCACGACGGTCGACTTGATGACCGCAATCTTCCCTTTTCCGACCAAGGGGATCACATCGCGCAGGATCGAATCGTCGAATCCTTTCGGTGTTGTGGGTGTCGGAACGGCGATGAATACGATATCGCACTCAGCGATCTTGGTCTTATTCTTCTTGTACTTCGGAGTAACGTCGTAGCGCACGCATGAGAAACCGCGCTCAGCGAAGTGATCCGCCAAGTGCTTCCCGATCCACCCCTGTCCTATGAAGCCAAGTTTTACGCCGTTTTTTGCCATGAAATCTTAAGTTGTAGTCATGCTACCACGATGCATTAGTGAGTACACGTGAAGACAGACTGCAGGTAACATATCTAGAGAGACGGCCCCTTCCTCTATTCCTTACGCGATGCTGGCGCGCCATACCTTCTGCCACTCCTCCCTTGAGAGAAGGGGGATGCGAAGCTCGCCTCGTCTCTTTTCAGAAAGCGTGCGGATAAGTGCTTCCGGCAAGCCATCGTATGGTACGACTATGGCTCCGGCCTCGCGCGCGATGCCGACATCCGGCGCTACTACCGGAACCCCCGCGGCAAGAGCCTCAACCATTGCCCCGCCCCAGCTTTCGGCACGCGACGTACTCATAAGGACACTCGCCTTCACTAGGTAGGGTGTCACATCCTGCTGCCAACCGGCAAACTGAACCGGCAACCCGACGGATCGCTTCCTTACTTCCTCTTGGAGTCCCCCGCTCCCCACCATGATGAGGCGCGCATCTACGCCGCGTGCGATTACGGCGCGGAACACATCGACTGCCTTATGCGGGTCTTTCTCTTCTTCGAACCGACCGATCCACAGTATCCACGGGGGATCCTGCGGTTCGGCTTTGACAGCGCGGAAGCGTGCAGCATCGACGAAGATGGGAACAACGGAGACCGGCGCTTTGATGTTCATTTGGCGGATCTGAGTTTCGATCTTTTCTGAAACGACGCGGACGGAATCGGCACGACGAAGAACGTGGCCCGCGATGATACGCCTCCACCAAGTCTGTGCGGAGAGATCGGCATGCACCTGCACGTTGAAACGAGCGCGCATCCTCCGCGCGACCGATAGTCCGTATAGGCCGCGAAGAAACGGATCCTGAACCGATACAGCATCAAATGAACCACCGGGGACCTGTGGGAACAACGACCCGGGTCCCCAGTAGACGGATTCCAGATGCTCCACGGCCTCCGCCTGGATATCGAATCTCGGATGACCCGGTCTGAACGCACGATCTCCTGTGATGACGAGAACTTTCATATCTTGGCGGCGTAGAGGCGCTTCAGTAGCTCATGCGTCTCCGCGACCATTCGGAGGTTCGAGAACTGCGTCACCTTGCGCTTTCCTGCGGCAACGATCTTCGCCCGGAGCGCCGAGTCGGCAAGCAGAGCCGAAATCCTTCCGTAGAGCGCTTCCATATCATCCGGTTTCACCAGATACCCTGATGTACCGTCCTCTATAACTTCCGGGTTACCGCCTACATTCCCCGCGACGACCGGAACACCGATCGACATCGCTTCAAGGATCTGATGCGACAATCCCTCGTACCGTGAATTCAGTGCGAATACATCAGAGGCGCGCAGGTAGCGGATAAGGACGTCGCGCTCAAGGTCGCCCGTGAATATCACATCATCTGAGAGGCTAAGCGATGCGGCTTTCTCTTCGAGCGCCCCCATTAGAGGGCCTCCGCCTGCGATAAGCAGCTTAAGTTCAGGAAACCGCTCCTTAAGTCGCGGCATGAGTCGGATCAGCGTGTCGAATCCTTTCCACGGAACCAATCGTCCCACTGAAATGAGAAGCTTGCCCTGGAATTTCAAAAGCCCGCGCAGGACCGCTTTGTTCCCGGTGTTATCGATTTCTTCGACGCCGTTATAGATAAGCACGGCCTTTGCAGGATCAATTCCCCATCGCTTCACGACTTTCCGCATGTAGGCTGACGGAGCGACCAGCGCTGCGGCGCGCTTCACCACGAACTGCTGCAATCCCCGCATCATCGTAAGGAACCAGGGCCAGTTGTCGCCATAGAGCGGGAACTTTTCCAAAGGCATCGCGACGCCGAAGCTCGAGGTTCCCTTCTCCCACACCTGGTCCCCCGGCACCCGAACTACAAATATCTTGCGAAGAAAAAGATTCGCGACACACGCTGGCAATCCCACTGAAAGCGTGTCTTGAGCATAGATGACATCGGCATCTTTTCCTTTCGAAAGGATGCGCGCGAAAAGCACGACGTGGCGGACGAGGGGCCAGTACTTCCGGACGTCCCCGAACGAAATCACCGACACCGTGTGGCCGTACCGAGGAAGATGCTCCGCAAGATACCGCGAGTATGTCGCGGGGCCTCCGATATCAGGCGGGAAAAGACCGGTGACAATGAGTATCTTCATGACAGTAGTTTTGAAAACACCTTTTCACGCATCTCTCGTGCAATGAGTTCCCAGTCGTATTTCTCGACAACCATCGCGCGGGCGGTCCGCACCACGGCTGCGGTCTTCTCGCGCTGCGACATCACATCAAGTACCTTGTGCGCGATGTCCTCCGGAGAATCCACTTCGACCGCCCATCCGGTTATCGGCTTCTCCGGGTTTTTCTTCTCATCAAAGAGGAAATCGGACAATCCCCCTTCCTGTGTCGCGATGACCGGTAGCCCCGCCGCCATCGCTTCGATGAACGAATTACCCATCCCTTCGGAACGGCTGGCACGGACGAAGATGTCGGATGCTTTGAGGTATAGCGGTAGCGAATCGTGACCCACGTGCCCAAGGAATTTCACGCGCCCCGTGATTCCCTTAGCAGTCGCGAGTGCGCGAAGCTCTGATTCGTCCGGCCCTTCGCCCAGTATGAGCGCATGGACATTCGGGGGTAGAAGCGCAAGCGCCTTGATCAGCACGTCGACCGCGTTTTTCTTTACCAGACGGGAGGACGTGATGAGATACACATCCCCCATTTTCTTTCCAAGCTCATCCTTGATTTCATTCACGTCTGATTCCGGATATTCCTTTCCGAACCGGGCGGTGTCGACGCCGTTCCCGATGACGACGGGCGCGTTGACGTTAAAACGCCGCGCCCATTCTGCAAGGTAGGTCGAGATCGCCTGGACGACCCGCGCAGACCGGAATCCTGATGCAAGAAAAGGACGGAGGAGCGCGACATGCGGACGGTTGAACATATGCTCGAATGTGTCTCCTTCCTGCAAGGAAAGCGCGAACGGCACCCGGATGCCGAGCGCGCGCATGATAAGCACTGGAAACAGCATGTAGGACATCATCGACCACATCCCGTCGTAGCGGTACCGGCGGTTGAGCGCGAGCGCTTTCCAAGCCGCTTGCGGGATGAACAGCATCTTCGCGAGGTACCCCGCGCCTCCTCCGACGCGGTATACATCGACGTTCCCGATGCGTTCATGCGCGGGCGCATCGCGTTCGAATCGCAAGGTGATGAGATGGAACGTGACCTCCTCAGGGTCGATGCGGTCGGTGATCTCCTTTATCGCGACCTCCGCGCCGCCGACGTGCTTTGGGAAATACGCGAGCGAAAAGATAAGGATCTTCTTCCCGGCAGTCCGATACACCGTCTGGCTTTTCCTGATGATATCCGCATACGCGAATCGCAGGGCGTTTGCGAACGCGTCGCCTTCGCCGAGCGTGTTTCTCGGCAACGCGCTCCCTGAAGCCGCCATCGCGTCCTTCTCCTGCGCGCCATGCGTGCCGTACACCTGATCCGCCTGCGACAGCATCAAAGAGAGAAGCAACCGGTGCGGCAGCGGCACATCGTCGAGCCCCTGGTCCGCAAGCGTCACGAGTAAGGGCGCCTTCACCATGTTCTTGAATATGATGCCCGCAAGCGTTGCGTAACTTGCCATAAGCGACCATGCGAAAAGGTACGAGCGTGACCGCCAGAGCGAAAGCGCCTTGAGCGGCCCCAAGAACGGCAGCAGGAACTTATCGAACGGGACGCCGAATCCGACAGGATGAAGTGTGATATTAGGTGCCGGTGCGATACCTGCTTTTTTCGTAAAGCGTGCGGTCACCACGTCGAAGGCAACATCAGGGAGCGCGAGCGCCAATTCCGCGAACGCCTCTTCAGCCAATCCCGCGACCGGATGCATCGTCGTAGAGAACACGAGGACGCGTTTGTCGCGCGGGGTGCCTTTCGGATGTTCGCGTACGAACGCTTCGATATAAGCGGGAAGCGTCTGCTGCGTCTCCCATCCCAAACTGCGGACCTTGCTTGCATCCAGGGTCGATGTCATGCGGTTACCCGACCGTTCGGGAAACATCACGATGTTGTCGCCGAAACCGAACAGCTTCGCGAGATCAAAGATGGAATATGCTTTTTCATTCCCCAGTCCGTACTCGTCGCCCTGTCCCTTCTCGCCGACACGGATAAGCGCATCGACGATATCGGACACATGCGTGAAATTCCGCTCCTGCGTCCCAGGGCGAACCACTGCGCAGGGGCTTCCCGCGCTATACATCCTTTTGAAATGTTCGACGACGGTGCCGTAGACGCCGGATCGTTCACGCGGACCGTACACGTTATAGAAATAGGTGATGGCATACGGCAACCCTTCGCGCTCCCCCGTTTCCCGAACCAACTCCGTGTTGTCCGCCTTCGTCGAAGCATACGGGGAGGTGTACCGCGCAGCTCCGCTGTCACCGAACTTGGTCGAGGAGCCGGCATACACGAGCTTGCACCGCTTCGACTTCCAGAACTCCACGACTCCTTTGGTACCCACGATGTTGAGGTCATGGACGATATCCGGCTCAAGGACGCTTTGCTCCACGCGCGAGTATTCGCCTAGGTGGAATATGAGGTCAGGCGTCTCGGGTATCAGGCGCGCGATATCCTTGGTGTGCCCTTCGCGGTATTCCACTCCGGAAACGTGATTATCTCGGCTACCGGCGAAATAATTATCCAAAGAGATGACCCGATGGCCCTCCCGCTGAAGGCGTTCACAGAGGTGCGACCCCACGAACCCGGCTCCTCCGGTAACGACGATAGTCTTCCGCGCATTCATGGTTTCTCTTCAATGATAGTGTACCCGCTTCTCCCCACTCTCCGTTTTTTTCCGAAAAGCGCCGCCCACGCGAGAATGAGCACGAAAAGGAGCGCGACAATCCAGATCGGGTCCGGGAAAACGGATGCACTGCCGTTCATAGAGACAGCGCCGGCTATACCGGCGCTATCGAAATACGATACCTGGAAACCGGGCATCAGGTTCCGTAGGCGGATACGTCTATTTCTCAGGCATCGGATCGACATGGAGCATCTTCTTTAACTCTTCTTCCGGTATCTCTGCAGGCTTCTTGTTCGCGTCCGCCTTCGGTGGCGGGGGCGGGGGCGGAGGGATGCGGGAGGGGGGAGGAGGAAGGGGAGCGGCGGGTGCGCCGGGCGGTCGCGTGCCCCCCTGCGCGTTCCTTGCGAATATAGAACGGAATGCGTTTGAGAATGAACCTGGGTCCGTGCCCGGACGCGCCTCGCGCGACGGCGGCGCGTACCGCTTCGCGAATATCGTGTCGACCGAGCGACGTGACGTCGCATAACGGTTTCGGGAAAACATCTGGATATCATGGTACGAAACGCTCTCTCTCCCTTTTATGGGAAGCGTCCGTGCGAAAAAAGGGCGGCTCCTCACGGAGTCGATAGCAAGCATCACGACCGACTCTTCCGACTCCAGCTTCTCCAGATCCTCGATCGTGACGTACGGGAAGAAGAGCTCTGCAGCATCGGTCGCTTCTTCGCCCGAAGGAGCATACGCGATCACCGTACCCGAACGTGACAGAGCGACCTTCCGCAGATTCCAATCCGCCTCCGTCGTCGCCGAATCCGAAAGCAGCGTCATGATCGTCCGCTCAGAAAACAGACGAGTGACATCGGATTCTGAAAACGCACGCAAGCATTCGTGGATGTAGAGGGCAGGCGTGTCGTTCAGATGCGCTGCGTGCGCACGCAGCGCGTGCACGAAAAGCCGCGAAAGCGGTGCGATCCGCGTCGGGAACATGCGAATACGCGACAGGTCGAGAACGATGATCATCCCCGCCTGAAACTGCTCGAAATCCAGTTTCGACTCGATCTGGCCGATCAGGTTTCGGACGAGCGTGTCTTTCGCAAGGTACCTGCCGTTCTGCCGAACCGCGTCAGCCGTTTCCGCATCGTTTGCAAGAAGCGACTCGAATTCTTTCTGAAGCGCAGCATCCGTGCCGAAGGTGCGGTCGCGCATGTAGGGTTCGGCCGTAAGCTCATAGAGCGCGATGAACGTCGCGCTCTCATTCCGATAGAGAAACCGCGCCGCCCATTCGATGAGCGGGCTCGTTTTCGCGCGATACAGCGACGCTATCGCATCGGATAAAAGCGGAAGCGCCGCCTCCTCCGGCAGCGCTCGGAACGCGACAAGAGCATTGAATGCGAACGGGTATTCTGCGTCTGAGGGATCGAGGTACACCAACCGCTCACGCGCTTCAACTGGCAGGCGCTCGATAAGCATTTCTGAGAGTTTCCCGAAACCGTCGAGCACGAGCACGCCGCGTCCGCGCTCCGCGTCCGCAAGGACGGAATTCACGATGTGCCACTCACGGCCAGCATCGTTCCTGCCGATGAGACACATGCGTTCCAGGCGGTCAGCATCCTTTATGCCGAAGCGGACCTTTTTCCCCTTGAGCGTCACTTCGCCGAAGTACGTGATACCGCCGACCGTATCCATATCCGCCAGTATACTCCTTATGCATCCTAAGAGGGAGAAAAAATATCAAGCAAAATATAGCCGAAACAGAAAACGCTCGGGAGAGTAGCAACGCGGTATGGGCTTCTACGCGCCTAGAGCGGATCCTCGTTTGCGAGCGCACGGCGAAGCGACTCGTATTTGTTAGCCGGGTCCCAGAAGATCCAACTTGTTAGTCCTGAGTCGTACGTCCCCTTCACCTGCGCTTTTATATCCGCTTCCGTGTAGTCTTTGCCGTAATCGAAATCCTGAAGCCACGGGCGCTGTTTCAGAGGCGAATACGACTCTTTCGTATAGAGCTGCGGCGAAGTCGAAGCGATCGGTACACCCGCCAAAGTCGGGACTGGTGTTTCCGTCGCTTGGGTGCGGCGTGCTGCAGCTGACATCGCGTACTGGATCACTTCGTATGGGAAAAGATTCGGATTCGATAAACCGTTCCAACCTTTAGGGTAATGCGAGGGGTACATCATCGGCATGATGTAGTCGAAGTGCGGCAACGCACGCTCCAGCTGCTGACCGATATTGAGGTCATCCGTATTTGTGGTCACCATGCCGAAGAGATCGGCCGACATGACGAGGCCGGTATCTTTCAGTGATGCACGGAGATGTTTCCAAAATTCTTCGATTGCCTGCGCACGACTGACGTTCGGGTACACCACGTCCGACATCGGCCCGTCCGAAGGCCAGCGGATGTAGTCGTAGTTCAATTCATCAAAACCCATCACCTCATATGATTCTTTCGAAAGCTCGACGACATACTCCCAGTACGGTTTTGCCAAGGGGCTGATGAATGAAAGCCCTTTGTGATCTTTCCAGGGCTCACCTGGCCGCGACTTCGATTGCACCGACTGTTCGGGATGCAGTTTCGTATAGTGCGGGTCCTGGAACACCGTGATTCGGCCGATGACGTATATCCCCTTCTCATGGAGCGACTTCACGAAGTCGCGCATGTCGCGCGCGCCGCACTTATCAGAAACCGAATCTTTGAGAGCGGGGTTGTCGGTCTGGAATCCGATCTTTCCGGTGTAATCCTTGATATCGATCACGACCGCGTTGAGTTCCGTCTCGTCGATAAGTTTCACCAGCTGTTCGCGGAACGATGGCGTGCCGACGACGCATTGGCTCATGTAGATGCCTTTCAATGGCTCCGGCGTCTTCACATGCTCGGCGACAGGTCCTTTCGGCTCTTCCTTTGAAGTGGGCACAGCATCGATCGCCGCAAGCGTACTTGCTTTCCATTCATTCGGCATAGCGAAAGCACCCGCAGCGATAGCGCCCGCGATGAAAAGCAGCACGACTGCGCCCGTCCGCGCCGGAAATTCAGGTCTGCGGGATGTCCGAGGGTGTGTATGCCGCGCCATTTTCGGTGTATGCATCGGTCTTATGCTCGCCTGATAATGCGCGGAGAAGCCAGATGCGCTCCTGCCGCACCAGGAAACCGAGCGCCATGATGGAGAGACCGATCAATGCGCCGAGCGCCATCTTGACGCCGCCGGGAAAGCCGGTGAACGGGAGAAACGCTGCAAAGAAACCAAGGACGATGATTGCAGCAGCTTTCGACATGCGAAAAGTGTACCGCGAGGAGCACGGAACTCAAAATGCACATGAAGAACCGCGCCGCTTCTTAGGGCGCGAGGATGACGACAAACTCGCCTTTTCCGGAAATGGCGCCGTTCCGAAACCTTGCCTCCACCTCTGAGACCGGTCCAACCGCTATTTCTTCGTAGAGCTTGGTTAACTCCCGACAGATAACGACGTGACGATCCGGCGCGCGAAGACACAATTCCCTCAGAAGCTTTTCCATCCGGTGCGGCGACTCGAAAAGGATTATCGGAAGCTCGCTCTTCAAAAGCCTGTCAAGGGTCTTTTGCCGCCCCTTCTTATGCGGAAGAAAGCCTGCGAAGGTAAATCCGTCGCTTTCGATCCCTGATACGGAAAACGCCGCGACTACCGAAGAAGCGCCGGGAATCGGGTGAATCTTCGCATCCGGCAGTTCTTTCCGGACGGTAGATACAAGATGGGCCCCGGGATCCGACAATCCGCCCGGGGTTCCTGCGTCTGAAACGAGAGCTATCTTTTCTCCTTTCTCTAGTCGCGAAATGACTTCCAATGCTTTCTTCCGTTCGGTGACCGCGTCCAACCGGAACAGCGATTTTTTTATCTGATACCGAGCCAATAACTTTGACGTGACACGGGTATCTTCGCAATAAATCGCATCAACTTCCTTCAGCGTCTCAAGCGCCCGAAGCGTAACGTCTTTCAGGTTTCCGATCGGAGTCGCGACGATATACAGGGTTCCGCTCATGTACACACCATACCTTACGGAACCGCTTGGTAAAAACGCTACGCAGAGAGATCACGCTCAAGTTTCGGTTTCTGATCCAATGCTCCTGTTTCCGCGATCAGCTTCTCCGCCTCCTCGCGCGCGCGGTCCGTCTTACTGACGTCCCCCGTCTGACGGTAAAAACGGACCAAGCCTCGGTAGAGTCGTATCGCCTGCCTCCGGTCGAGCGACGGATCTTCAAGATACGTTTCAATCTCTTCAATCGCTTCTTTCGCCTCCTCCTGTTCTCCACGCTTGAGCGCTAGATCCGCGCGCCCGAGCGCAAGCAAGGCGCGCAAATGGAGCGGTGTCTCGTCATCGACCTTTGAAATAGCAAATACCAACGTTTCCTCGGCCTCATCCAACCGTCCGGCCTCCTGCAGTATCTTTTGCCACACGTCTAACTCTTCAACTGACATGTGCTCTCCGGTGACGATCGCATGCGCGTCTGACACTGCAACCGCTTCCGTGAGAAGCGCCGTATATTCACGAAATCCGCCCTCCGCGCGCTTCTTTCCCGCGGCGGTGTAGAGAATCGAAGACAATTCGCCTCCTTTGATGTCGTTACGAGAAAATGCAGCACGCGCTTCTTCAAGGTCGGCATCCGTATAGGTGCCTCCCCAGAGTGTGTCTGGTGAAAGGATCGGCATATATACCGTATCCTAAAGCCTCTCTATGAAGCTGCCGTGAGCCCGGTTGTAGAGTTTGGCGTTGTGATTTTAATGCCATGCCACGCGAACGAACATTCCTTAAAAAATGCTGACTCCCTACCGCCTGGATTGTCTGCAGTAAATCACGCCGGCATGACGCCGAACTTCACAACCGGGTGAGCGCGTCAGCTACTTTGTACACATCTCCAGCTCCTATCGTCATGACGACATCCGCGTCCGATGCAGACTTTCTGATCTCTGCTTCGACATCCGCGAAGGTGGGAAGTGCGATGGCATTCGGATTCTTCGTCCGTATCGCATCCGCGATCGCATCCGATGTGATGCCGGGAATCGGCTCTTCTCTCGCCGGATAGATAGGAACCAGTAGCACGCGGTCTGCTTTCGACAGCTCTTCTACAAACCCGTCGAAGAGGTCCCGTGTCCGCGAATAAAGATGCGGGTGGAATACAAGCGTGATCGTTTTTCCGGGAAATTCCTTTCGCAATTCAGCGAGCGTCTCCCGTATCGCGGTCGGATGATGCGCATAGTCATCGTAGATTCGTGATCCCTGCGGCCCCATACCTTTGAATTCAAACCGGCGCCAGGTGCCCTTAAATGCAGCGAGGCTTGCATCAATCGCAGTTTGATCGAGGTCGGGGAAAAGCGCTTTCGCTCCGGCTTTTGCCGCTCGTGCATTCATCCGATTGAATTCCCCGGGAAGCGAAAGCGCGGGCACGGATTCTAGAGAGTAATCGATGACGCGACACGGAGCGCCACCGACGATCGATGCGACGTTCGGATCCTTGAGATTCGCAATGACCGCCCCGTTTTTAGGCAGCTTGGCGACTGCTTCTTTGAACATCTTTTGCATCGCCGCAAGCGAGGGGAACCAATCGGTATGGTCCCACTCCGCGTTCGTCAGAACGAGTACCGCGGGCGAGAGTTTCAGAACATGATCCTTATACTCGCACCCCTCGACAACGTAGAGGTCGGAGGAACCGGGAAGATAGTTCGAGCCGAATTCCGGGACGATCGAACCGACGACTGCTGACGGGTTCTTGCCCGCGTCCATAAGAACTTTCGCAAGAAACGCGGTCGTGGTGGTTTTGCCGTGCGTACCCGTGACCGCGATCAGCGTTTTGCCGCGTGTCGCCTCACCCAGCGCTTCGAAGTATGAAACCTGCCTCAACCCGAGCTCTTTCGCGCGCATCCGCTCCGGATTGTCTTGCCACACCGCATCCGAATACACGACAAGTTCAGCGAGTGCGGGAACATTCGCGGCACTCTGCGGTACCGCAACCGCGATGCCTTTTGCGGCAAGAAGCTCGGTCGTCGGTGACTCTTCCCTGTCGGAGCCTGACACCGTGTGACCCTCACGCGCATACAACTGCGCCAAGGCACTCATGCCAATCCCGCCGATGCCGATCATGTGTATCCTCATATCGAAAGGAAATTGTCCATGAGCCGATAGCAGTGCTCTCGCATGACGAGAGAAAGCCGTTCCGCATCGGCTTTCACTTTCTCATCGTCCATCGCAAACCCTTCGTGCGTCCACGTAGCATCATCGGCAATCCATTCGGATACGATGCCGGGTGTTGCTTCCATATGAAACTGCAGTCCGTATGCGGTGCCGTATGAAAAAGCCTGGTTGGGGCATTGCGGGGCAGTTGCTAAAAGCGTAGCCCCTGACGGAAGTTCGAACGTGTCCCCATGCCATTGCAAGATCCGGAACTCGCCTGGGAAACCCGCAAACAGCGGGCTCTTCTTCCCCTCATCTGTAAGCGATACGTCGTAGTAACCGATCTCTTTGCATTTCTTGCCGTTTTGCTCGAAGGGATAGACGCGCGCACCTAACGCGTATGCGAGAAGCTGAGAACCGAGGCAGATTCCTAATATCGGCATCTTCCTCTGTAGAGCGTCATTGATCGCTGCTACCTCCGCATCCTTTGAGGGAAATTCTTCGTACGCTCCCATGGGGCCGCCGAGGACGAGAAGCGCGTCGTATGCAGAAAGGTCAGGGATGCTCTTCCCTTCCCATAAAGCGATGACCTGAAGCTCGATCCCCCGCTCCGCTGCATATTCCGCAATGAGGCTCGGATGCTCCCTCTTGATGTGCTGGAAGACGAGGATTCGGCGCATGGGGTCAGTATACAAAATCAGAGTATTGCGCGGTGGGCACGGATCTTTTTTCCGAAAAAGAGACGGGACTGTTTGGCGAATCCCGGCGTCGTATCCGTCGTATAGAAGGTCACGCCCTTCCGTGATGACAATACCTCCTCGATCTCCGTATGACGTTTCAGATACTGTTTGAGCTTTTTCGCGACGACCGTGCTCTCGCCGACGACCTTGACCCGTTTTCCGACCGCTTGTTTTATGTCCCGCACCATATGCTCGTAGTGGGTGCAGCCCAGGATCAGCGTATCGATCTTCTTCTTCAATAGCGGAGCAAGGTAGCGCTTCAGAAGCGCTTTCGCGGCGCTTGTGGAATGGTTGCCGGACTCGATCAGCGGGACAAGGAGCGGGGCGGCGCTCTGGTAGAGCTTCACATCAGGAGCGATCTTCTTGCACTCAATCGGAAACGTCTTTGACGCGACGGTGCCTGCCGTCGCGATGACGCCGACCCGCTTGTGGCGAGGGTCTTCCGCGACATATTCCAACGTCGGCACGATGACTCCAAGGACCCGTTTCCTCTTCGGATATTTCTTATGAAGGTATGACTGCTGGATCGCACGCAGCGCCTCTGCCGAAGACGTGTTGCAGGCAAAGAGTATAAGCTCGCAGTTTTTCTTGAAAAGGAAATCGACCGCTTCTTTCGAGAACTGCAACACTTCCTCCTTCGACCGATCGCCGTACGGAGCGCGCGCGGTGTCTCCCAGATATACATACCGGTACTGTGGGAGTTCCTTCATCACCGCTTTGAGCACGGTTAAACCCCCAAGCCCCGAATCGAAAATGCCGATCGCTTTTGTACGCCCCCGAGTCTGTGAACTTTTTTTATTCATACGCAAGCGAACGGAATAACTCGTTGAATTGATCGCCACGGTCAAATTCGTTCTTGAACATCCCGAATGACGCGAAGCCGGGAGAGAAAAGGATGCTGTCGCCGGGAGATGCAAGGAGTAGCGCTTCAGCGAAAGCGCTCTCGAGGGAATCATGCGGTTTCGCTCCTTCTACCACATCCGGGTACTGCTCTGAAAGGCGCTTCGAGCCGGTGCCCGCGGTCAGAACGACTCGTTTCGTGTACGCCGGAAGCAGCGCGGCCAACTCGGACATATCTAACCCTTTATCCGCACCCCCCATGATGAGGATGATGTTCCCGCCCTGGATCGAGTGGAGCGCAGCGATCGTCGCTTCGGGAGTGGTCGCGGTCGTGTCGTTGTATATCTTCACGCCGTTCTTCTCGCCAAGAAGTTCCAACCGGCCGGGAACCCCGCCGAATGTCGCAATCGCGTTCCTGATATGTTCGTCCGGAACATGGAGCGCACGTACCGCTTCTATCGCGCAGACGGCATTCAGCAGGTTATGCGCGCCCGGGATCTTGAGCGTCCACTCATCCGGAAAATGCGCCGGATTCGCGACGACGACATGCGCTCTGATGGATGACCCATACGCATTCAGTATTGTATCCACGACCGGAAGGCCGAGTACGAGCGTATCGCCGGACTTCTGATTGAGAAAAATCTTTGCCTTATCTTCAAGGTACTCATCCATCGTGCCGTAGTAGTCCATGTGATCGGGATAGAGCGTGGTGAAAACAGCGATGTGAGGACTTAGGTTGCTGTCGCCAAAGCCCTGGCACTGCCAGGAATCAAGCTCGAACACGGCAATAGAATCTCCCGCCGCTTCAGAAAGCAGGGCGAGGGTCGATACGCCCCGAACGTTGCCTCCGAGAAGGACGGGTATGCCGGCGGTCAGCAGGATGTGGTGAATAAGGTGCGTGACGGTTGATTTCCCCCGAGTGCCGGTGACCCCGATGATGGGGAGACCCGTAAGTTCAGCAAACCACGACGCGCTCATCTTGATCGGGATGCCGTTCTTTCGCGCCTCAGCAAGATACGGCGAATCTTCCCTGACGCCCGCGGCCTTGAGAATATAATCGCGCTCCTTGAAGTCGGCCATATCGTGCCCGCCGAGCCGGTACGTGATGTTTGGGAAATCCTTGAGAAGCGCCACGGACGGTGCCAACTCTTCTTCGGTCTTGAGATCGGTAATGATGAGTTCCGCCCCGTGCTCCGCGAGAAACCTTGCATCCCCCACCCCGCGGCCTAATAAACCAAGCCCCATGACGGTGATCTTCTTCCCCCCAAAATTGCCTTTCCAATCGCGCATTGAGGGCATTGTACAATTGACCGTACGAATACATAAGGACTCATGGATATCTTTACCGAGCTTGCGATCATCCTCTCTCTGGCGTGTTTCTTCGGTCTACTGACCCTGAAGCTCCGGCTTCCGCTGGTAGTCGCGTATCTTCTTGCGGGAGTTACGCTCTCCGTCATCAGTTCAGCCGATGCATCCGTCCTGCATGAGCTTCCGGAAATCGGCATCGCGTTCGTCCTTTTCCTGGTGGGAATGGAGTTGAATTTCAATGAGATCCGTTCTCTGGGCCGCCCCATCATTTTTGCAACCTTGCTTCAAGTCGCGCTCTCAACGGTCGTCGGTTTCTGGATCGCTTCGCAATTCGGATTCCATGGAGTTGAGGCGGTGCTCATCGGATCTGCCCTCGCCTTCTCTTCGACGGTTGTCATCGTCAAGACCCTCCTCGAGAAGCGCGACCTGGCGTCTTTGTACGGCAAGCTCTCGATAGGCATCCTTCTGATCGAGGACCTGGTCGCGATCTTCCTCATGACCGCGATCACGACCAATCTCTTTGAATTCGGATTTTCAGCGGCTGACATGGTGCCGCTTCTCATATTCTTCGGCAAAGCGATCGGACTTATCGCGCTTGCGTTCCTCACGTCGCGATACGTTCTGGACCGGATCTTCGACATATGTGCGCGCTCCATAGAACTCCTGTTCCTTGCAGCGATAACCTGGTGCTTTGTTGTGACCTCGCTTGCTGTCATCTCGGGCTTCTCCGTCGTTATCGGCGCGTTTATCGCGGGCATCGCATTAGCCACATCGCCGTATGAGATTCAGATCCAGGGCAAGATCAAGCCGTTGCGTGACTTCTTTGTCGCACTCTTTTTCGTCTACGTCGGAGCGCAGGTCGAGCTCGGCCACATCATCGATGCCCTCCCGATAACGCTCGCGCTTGCGGCGGTCGCGCTTCTCATAAAGCCCTTGATCTACCTTATTTCCCTTTCGGTCTTCGGATTCAGGAAACACACGCTGTTCCAGACGGCGCTCAATATGACGCAGGTGTCCGAATTCTCGCTCATCATCCTGCTGTTGGGTGTTGAGTACGGCTTGGTCTCATCGTTAAGCTTGTCCGTTGTCGCCGGCGCCGCCGTGATATCGATCATAGTCTCGTCCATCCTGATCGCGAACTCAGATGTGCTCTATAAGGTACTGAAGCCGTTCGTCGCCGTTTTTCAAAGACAAAAGGAGCGCGATCTTCCGCATGTCCTCAAGCCCGCAACGCTCACGGATCATGTGATCGTGATCGGCGCGGACCGTGTCGGACACGCGATCGTAAGCTATCTCACTAAGGCCGGCATCCCGCTTCTCGTGGTCGACTACAATCCGAAGATGGTCCGGCAACTGCGAAGCGAGGGTATACACACCATCTATGGCGACGTATCCGATCCTGAGATCCTTGACCATCTGGAGCTCGAGCACGCGAAGCTCATCATCTCGACCGCAAGCGGACTCATGGATACCCGTTCGCTTCTTGAAGCATGCAAACGGAAGAACGTTACCGGCACCGTAGTGGTGCGCGCTGCTGAACCGGAACACGAAAAGGAGTATCTGGAGATGGGGGCTGATTACGTGATGCTTCTGGAAAAAGTGTCGAGCGACTTCCTGCTTTCAAAGCTTAAAAACGAATGGCCAAACGTTACGTTTGGCCATCGCGAGGGGGCTGTAGGGCTTTAATCCGATTCGAAAAGCTCTGAAAGCGATTCGTCGGTCTGGATGCGCTTGATAGCATCGCCGAATATCTCGCCGACCGAGATGACTTCGATCTTCGATGAGAGGGCGCGTTCAGGAGTAATGGTATCCGTTATGAAAACCTTTTCGACCGGCGCGTTATCGATGCGTTCGTTCGCGGGACCGGATAGTACGCCGTGAGTCGCCGCGGCGTATACCGCCGTCGCGCCGCTGTTTTTCAGAAGCTCTGACGCTTTCGCAAGCGTTCCGCACGTATCGAGCATGTCGTCGATGATGAGTGCGACTTTTCCGTTCACATCTCCTGCAAGGCGCACTTTCGCGACCTGATTCGGCAACTCCCGCTCCTTGTGGATGATCGCAAGATCGGCACGCTGCATGAGGCGTTTCGCATAGGACTGCGCACGCGCCGCGCCGCCGACATCCGGGGAGACGACGACCAGCCGGTCTTCCGCAAGCTCTTTCTTGAAAAACTCCTTGAAATGGCGGATGAAGACGGGTCGCGCATACAGGTAATCGACGTTCGCCTTACGGAAGAAACCGCCGATCGAGTCGGTGTGAAGGTCCATCGTCAAAAGGTGATCGGCACCCAGGGTATCAAGGAGCATCGAGAACGTGCGGGCAGAAATCGCTTCCCGGGGCTTTGACTTCCGCTCCTGTCTTGCGTACCCGAAGTACGGCAGGACGACAGTCACTTCTTTTGCAGATGCGCCGCGTGCCGCATCAAGCGCGATGAATAGACGCACCCAATTCTCCGCCGGAGGGTTCGTTGATTGGATGAGAAAGACGTTTCGGCCGCGGATATTCTCTTCGAACTGGACGTATTGCTCGCCGTCGGAGAAGGTCTTTAATTTGACCTTGCCCAAAGGGACACCGATCCTATCCGCGATCTTTTTCGCCAGAGCATCATTGCTGCCTAAGCTGAAGATCGCGATACTCTGGGCCATCGACATGCGCCGATTATAACCCCTAGAATCGGAAAAGACGAAACTGAATGTGCCGGAGAGAGGACTTGAGCTCCCTCCTTACAGGAGCTGTACACCTTTTCGGTTTTTTACTTCGGAATCTCGTAAAAAACCTGTAAAGGTCTTGCGAAGCTCCACGTATTCGCTTCTCACCCTTGCGGGATACGCTTCTCTAGCATACGCGCCCGATCAAAAATGTGGGCGAGAGGAGACTTGAACTCCTACCCTCTTGCGAGGACTACGACCTGAACGTAGCGCGTCTGCCAATTTCGCCACTCGCCCATTTTTGTACGGGTAAATATACCAGATTCCTTGCCCGTTCGCTTTGCGAAGGAAAGCGTCTCGGGCGCCACACGCCCACTTAGGATACGAACCCTGAGGTGGAAACTATACCAATTCCCTGTCAAAAGGAGAACTTACTTCCGCTTCAGGTTATGCCGCACCACATGAATGCCGCTTGAATTCGTCCGATCAAATCGTCCTATGAGGACGCCATCCCAATCTCTGACTTCAAGCACTGGAGGGCTACCGTTCTGAATTTGAATATGAGTGACTCGTCCTTCTCTCTCCCCATGACGAAAATTTGACTTCTTGTAACGAACTCGTATCCGGTCGTGCAAAGAAATCAGCTTCCCGTGAAAAGAGGCAGAAGATACTTCGTGCGTCTGTTTCTGCCAAGGAAGGGTTTCAGACATATTACCGAGGGTTGTGAGGAAGGAATTCGTAACCCTGCGGCACGGTTAGGGTATTTGGATCAATTCCATCCCACCAAATATGCCCATGGACGACCAAGTTCGTGACTTTCGGCTGGAACTCGTGTTCTACCGTATGCACCAGCTCCGCTATCTCTTCTTTCGATATGCCGTCCTGATACGGGATGCGGTACTCGAAAAATACGGGTCCACGATCGTACTCATCCGTCACGAAATGCATGCTCGCGCCGAATTCGTGTATCTCCTTTTTTTGAAGCGCTGCGTGTATCGCGTCGGCGACTTTCTGTCCCCACATCCCCTCTCCTCCGAATTTGCCGTTCAAGAGCGACAGGGGTGCCGGATGAATATTGAACGTGCGCTGGGGAGGAAGGCCTTTCACCATCTTGAGCCATCCTGAAAGCGCGAACCACTCCGCCTCTATCCCGGTCTTTTGCAAAAAAATGGAATAGTCGGTGTCGCCTTTGAAAAAGTAAAACGGCACCCCTAACGCGTCCGCTCGTTTCCGTACGCCGCCGTTCTCATGATTCGACACTACCCCGACTACTTCAAAACTGCCCGGATTCTTGCGAGACCATTGCACCAAATTCTCAAACCCCGACCCTCCGCCATCTTTCGTGCCTGATGCGAATACAAGGACTTTAGGCATGCTGTGCGAAATACTCACGTAAAAGCGTACGCCAATCTTCCCACGTGCGGAGGGTTTCTACCTCCCCCTTCCCCACCCACTTCAATTCCTGAAGCTCGTCCTCCGCGACGTCAAATTTCGCGCCCTGGTCGGAAAGCGTAGCTTCGAACACCACGTAGTACCGCGGGATGTCCCCCGGCGTCTCATACGTGACGCACGTCAAAAGCGGTTTACCGATGATGAAATCAACACCCAGCTCCTCTTTCAATTCTCGCTCCAGTGCCGGGATCGGCTGCTCACCTGTGTGCATCCGTCCGCCGGGAAAGTCCCAACGTTTGTCCATTTCCTTGAAATCGACCCGTCCTCTGCACATCAGTATCTTCCCGTCTTTCATGACAAGGACTTTCTGTCCCACATGCGCGAGAAGAAGCGCGTTCGGGTCTTCTTGTGCCACGGCTTCACTATATACCACGTTTAAGCCGTCGCAAGGAGAAACCGTTTGAAATCAGCAAATTCCTTCGACATCGGTACCGCCTGTTTCGTGCGGTGTTCGTACTCCGCAAGCTGTGGCGGCATCGGCACTTTTGAGCCGATAACCGGCTCCACGATTTCTGCAAACTTTGCCGGGTCAGCGGTTTCAAGGAAAACGCCTGAAAAGCCGGGGTTCTCCGTCTGAAATTTGGTAAGTCCCAAGTACGCAACCGCGCCGTGGGGATCGAGAGTATACCCGCCCTCATGCACCGCTTTGATCGCGTGCCGCGTCTCATCATCCGTGAAGTCAGCGCCGTACACATCAGCTCGCATTGCGGCAACATCGTTCCCATACAAAGCGCGCATCCGAACAAAGTTGCTGGGGGCACCCACGTCCCTGGCGTTTGAAATGGTGTGGACCGACGCACGCGGATTATAGTTTCAGGT
>Ga0073934_10005268_pt1 | contig 20246 bp, 17 predicted proteins | sample LarsenN4metaG_FD_76834 | JGI IMG/M metagenome (GOLD analysis project Ga0073934, IMG submission 76834) | Hot spring sediment bacterial and archeal communities from British Columbia, Canada, to study Microbial Dark Matter (Phase II) - Larsen... ... | reverse complement strand
GAACCTGCTCTCGGTCGGCGCGGCGTACGGGCTCATCGTCCTCATCTTCCAGAAGGGCGTGGGCAACGAGCTGCTCGGCTTCCAGCAGGTGGAGGCCATCGAGGCCTGGCTGCCGTTGTTCCTGTTCTCCATCCTCTTCGGCCTCTCGATGGACTACCACGTCTTCCTGCTCAGCCGCATCAAGGAGCGCTACGACCTCACCGGCGACAACACCGGCGCCGTGGCATTCGGCCTGCGCTCCACGGGCCGGCTGATCACCGGGGCGGCCGTGATCATGGTGGCCGTGTTCGGCGGCTTCGCCCTCGGCGACCTCGTGATGTTCCAGCAGATGGGCTTCGGCCTGGGCGTGGCCGTCTTCATCGACGCCACGGTCATCCGCAGCGTCCTCGTCCCGGCTTCGATGAAGCTCCTCGGCCGCTGGAACTGGTACCTGCCGCCCGTCCTGCACTGGCTGCCGCGCATCGGCATCGAGGGCCGCAGGGCGTACGTACCGGAGGGCGCCGGCGGCGGCTCCTAGCCCTCGGCTGACTCCCGCCCTTTACGAAAGGGCGTGAAAGAGGGGGTCCCGTTCGGCCGAGCGGGACCCCCTCCGCGCGCCCGCGATCTCCCGGCGCGCGTCAAACGTTCGCCGGCGGGCGCGCGCGCCTGCGATAATAGTCCTCCCGTCGCTGGAGGACCGCCTGACTCACGATTACCACGACCACGACCACGCCGAGGCCGGCCCGCGCCGCTTCTTCGGCGTCGTACCCGTCTTCATGGTCGACGACGTTACGGCCGCGGCGGAGCACTACCGCGACGCCCTCGGCTTCGAAATCGACTTCGTCTGGGGGGAGCCGCCCGTCTATGCCGGCGTCTCTCGCGACGACGCCGTCATCCACTTCAGCCTCTCGCAGCCGGGAGGGCGCCGCAACAGCGTCGCCGCCGCCGGCCACGGGAACGGCGTCGACGCGCTCATCGTCGTGTCGGACCTGGACGAGCTGTTCGCGGAGTTGAAGGAGCGCGGCGCCCGCCTGCTCTCGGAGCCCGCCGATCAGCCCTACGGCATGCGCGAATTCCAGGTGGAGGACCTAAACGGATACCGCCTCCTGCTGACGGAGGAAGTGGAGGAGGAACCCCTATGACCACCGAAGCCGAGCTCCTCGCCCGCCGCTGCGTGGAGTACCCGAAGGGCTCGCCGACGCTGAGCGCCGAGGCCGTACAGCGCATGCTGCCCCTGGTCCCCGGCTGGGAGCTGGTGGAGGAGGGCAAAGGCCTGCGCCTCAACCGCCGCCTGGCCGACTTCATGGCCGCCGTCGACCTCGTGAACAAGGTCGCGGCGCTGGCGGAGGAGGAGCAGCACCACCCGGACATCCGGGTCTACGGCTACCGCAACCTGACGCTGGACCTTTCGACGCACTCCATAGGCGGCCTCTCCGACAACGACTTCATCATGGCGGCGAAGATCAACCGTCTGCTCCGCGAGAGCGGGGCCTGAGCATCGCGTCAGATGCCTTCTCCGGCGGCTGCCAGCTGCCGGCCCGCCAGCGCGTAGAAGCGGCGCTCCACGGCGAGGAGCGTCCTCTCCCGCAAGCCCTGCGCCGCCACCTTCGCCCGGTTGCGCTCCGCCGCCTTCTGCCGCAAGCCGGCGTCCGTCAGCGCGGCATACAGGGCGTCCGCCAACCCGGCCGCGTCGCGGGGCCGCACGCGCAGCCCCTGGACGCCGTGCTCCACCCAGCCGTCGACGCTGGGCAGGTCCGCGAGGACCGGGAAAGCGCCCGCCGCCATCGCCTCCAGGTTGCTCAAGGCCATCGAGTCCGAAGATGGGACGGAGACGTAGACGTGCGCCGCCGCCAGCGCCTCGGCCAGGGCCTGCGGCGCGAGACGGCCTAGGAACGTTACCGCGTCCTCGACGCGGAGCGCGCGCGCCAGCGTCTCGAGGCGCGTCCGCTCCCCGCCCTCGTGCGCGATCAGGAGCCGCGCCTCCGGCAGCCGCGCCCGGGCAATCGCAAACGCCCGCAGCACGACGTCGACGTTGTAGAGGGGCTCGAGGGCGCGGTCGCTGATGGCCGTGAGCGGCCCTCCCCCACCCTTCAGGTTCACGGACCGCTCGCCCGCGTCCAGGAACAGCCTTTCGATGCCGAGGTTGGCGACGACGACGCGGCCCTCGGCTGCGCCCAGCTCCCGCACCCGTTTGGCCAGCGAGGCGTCGTTGCAGGTGACGAGGTCGGCGCGGCGCAGGGTCCAGCGCGCGATCGCCCCGCCGGGGGGCTGGCGGGACTCGACCAGCAGGTCGGAGCCCCAGACGCTGACGGCGTAGGGATGAAAGGCGGCGGCCGTGCCGTAAAAGCCGTGCTCGACGGCGTAATGGGCGTGGAAGACGTCCGGGGCGATCGATTCGATCGCCCGCCGGAGGCCGGCCCGCCGGTAGCGCAGGTAATGGACCGCCCGCATCAGGGACGGCGGCAGGCGGTCCTTCAGGCCGCGCGGCCCGGCCACCGCCGGGGCCCGGGCGGGCACGCCGCGCTGCCTCAGCACGTGGTAGCGCACGCCGGACAGCTCCTCGCGCGGCGGGTAGAAGGAGACGGCGTGCACCTCATGGCCGCGGGCGGCGAAGAAGCGGGCCCATGCCAGCGTATGGGGGCCGTCGAAGTCGCCCAGCATGGCGATCCGCAGCGGCGGGCCGGGCAGGAGGGCGCTCAAGGGTTCTCGCCCAGACGCGCCCGCCGCGTCGCCCGCGCCAACGGCGACTTCGCGAGCAGCGACCGCGCCCCCTCGACGTACAGGCGCGCATCGCCGAGCCGCGGCAGCAGCGCCTCCCAGATCCCGCCGCCGGACAGCCGCCGGTACGCGACGGCGCTCAGCGCCAAGCTCACGCAGTAGGCGACGCTCGCGCCGATCGCCGCGCCGGTGACTTCGAGCGGCGGTATGAGGACGAGGTCGGCCGCCACGGTGACCCCGAGGGTCAGGAGCGCGATCCGGGCGTTCGTCAGGGGCCGGCCGCGGCTGAAGATGTAGGCCGAAAGCACTTTGCCGCCGGCCAGGGCGGTGGTTCCCGGCAGCAGGCACAGGAAGGGCACCACCGCGCCGTCGAAATCGGCCCCGAAGACGCCCGGCACCACCAGGGGCGAGACCGCCGCGGCGGCCAGCGACGCCAGCGCCGTCACCAGCAGCGTGTTCCGGCATACCAGCGGGGTCCTGCGCGCCGCCAGTTCCTCGCCGCCGGAGGTCAGGTCCGTCAGCAGCACCACGGCGACCGAGTTCGCGATGAACCACAGGCCCTCGCTCAGGGAGACGCCGACGCTGTAGAGGCCGACGCCCGCGGCGTTCACGAGCCACAAGACCAGATAGGCATCGATGCGGTAGTTGAGGAGCTGCAGGAGGTTGCTGAGCTGGCTCTGCGCCCCAAAACGCACGGTCCTCCCCAGGAGCCCGGCCCCTGCCAGGCCCCGAGGCCAACCGGCGGGCCCGAGGAGCGCGTAGGCGATGGCAACGGCGGGCCAGGGCGCCAGGCTCCACGCCGCCACTGCCCGCTCCACCGTCAGGCCCGCGGCCGCCTCTACGGCAGCGAGAGCGCCCAACACGGAGACGGCGAGGGCGACCTCGGCGACGTTCATCGCCCCGAAACGGCCCTGGGCCCGCAGCGTCGCCTCCAGCGTCCGGAATTGGACGAGGGCAGGGACGGCCAGGACTGCCAGCCAGAAGGGCACGTCCCCTTCGCGCAGGCCCCCAAATACGACGGCGCCGGCCCCGACGGCCGCGGCAGTGAGCGCCAGGGCGGCGAGCGTGACGCTGAGGGCCGCCTCCACCATCGCCCGAGGGGCCACTTCCCGCCTGCCGACGAAGTAGACGGACGCCGAGGGCATTCCGGCCGACAGGAACGCGAACGCCAGCCCGACCGCCGATTGGTACACGGCAGTCACGCCCCTGCCCTCCGGCCCCAGCGCCCGCGCGAGAAGCACGGCCGTGAGGAAGCCGAGGCCGTAGGAGGCGACGGTCGCCACGAAGACGAGGTTTACGTTGAGCAGGAATCCGCCCGCCGCGGCCGTCTGCGGGGAATCGCTGGGGCGGGCCATCACGCCGCGGGCAGGGGCTGGGCGCGCGGCACCAGGGCTTCGACGGCGTCGAGCTCCGCGTCCATGCGCTTCTCCCAGCTCCAGAAGGAGGCTTCCGCCAGCCGCCGCGCGCCCTCCCCGAGGCGGCGGCGGCGCTCCGGGTCGCCGGCCAGGGACGCTATCGCCTCCGCGATCGCCGGCGGGGCGGCGCCCGCCGGCAGCAGCACGCCCGTCTCGCCGTCGCGCACGAGGTCGCGCGTATCGCCTTCGTCCAGCGTCAGGACGCAGCGGCCGGCGGTCATCGCTTCTAGCAACGGATTGCCGACGTTCGAAAGCTCGTTCACGGACAGGAACACGTCAGCGGCCCAGAGGTAGCGCTTCACCTGGTCGAAGGGGACCGCGCCCGCGAACCGCACCCGGTCCTCCAGCCGTAGCGCGGCGACCCGGCCCTCCAGCGCCTGCCGCTCCTCGCCATCGCCGACGATCAGGAGCTTCGCCTCGCGCCCCAGGCGGCGCAGCTCGGCGACGGCGTCGATGGCGCGGTCGACGCGCTTCCAGCGCGCCAGCCGCGACGAGGTCACCAGCACGAAGTCGCCGGCGGCCAGGCCCAGGTCCGCCCTCGCGCTCGCCGTCTCCTCCGGCGAAGGCGGCCGCAGCGCCTCCAGGTCCAGCCCGTTGCGCCAGAACCGCACCCTGCCCGCCGATTCCGGGTTCAGCGCCGCGAGCACCTCGTCGCCCCGCGTGCCGTCGTCGGTCATTATGTAAAGGCTGGCCGGCGTTTTCAGGGCAAGCACCTCTTCGTATTTGCGGGCGAGGCTCTGGGGCCTCCCCAGATAGGGGTGCATGACCGTGCCCTGGAAGCGCGCCACCAGCGGCAGGCCTCGCCGGCGTCGCAGGAGACGCAACGCCAGGACGCCGTGGACCTCATAGCCGTACAGGAGGTCGAAGCCGCCGCCGGCAAGGAGCCTGCCGCCGGCGCGTGCGGCGAGCAGGGGGAACAGGGCCGCGAACCGGAGTTTCTCGTCGGCCTTGGCCGCCGGCGCCGGCAGCGGCAGACGGCTCTCCTGCAGGGACGGCAGGTGGAAGAGGTGGTAGCGCACGCCCGGGATCGGCGGCGGCGCCTGAGGAGGGGCGCCGTGGTGGTGGTTGGCCCCGACCGTCGACGACACGAAGTCGACCTGGTGGCCGCGCCTCCCGTACGCTTCCAGCGTCTTGTAGAGGGAAGGCGCTCCCCCCTGGCCGGAAAGGGCCCAGACCTCGAGCGCGCTGATCATCAAAACCCGCATCTGAGCAACTTCGTCGCGCCGGCCGGCCGCGGCCCGCCGTGCTCGCCCTAGTCTACCCCGCGCCGTGGAGCGTCCCGCCGCCGTCCGCAAGGGCGCAGGCCGGCGCGGCGGCTGCTGTTGACAGAAGCAGGGCCGTCCCGTACGTTCAGGGGGTAGTGACCGTCTGCCCGCAGCTTGGAGGAAGCACCTAGGCCACGCCGGCGGTAAAAACTGCATGCGTGCGCCCCGAGACCGGTCTCGGGGCGCTTTTGTCCTTGACCGAAAAGAAAGGCGGTGGCCCCTATGATCCTGCTTTACGCTCAAGTCGGCGAGCTCAGCGAAGACCAGCTCGATTTCCTCATCGACAACCTCGAAGAAGAATGGCCGGCCGACCGCGACTACTTCATCAACCGCTCCATGATCGACATGCTCAAGGCCCGCGGCGCCGACAGCGGCCTGATCCGCATGCTCAGCGACGCCTTGAACGGCCGCGAGGAGGTCGACATCCTCTGGGTGGACACGGAAGAGCTCGAGGACGAGGAAGAGGAAGAAGACGGGGACCTGTGAGTGGAAGGCCCGAGGCGCGGGCTATGCCGCGCACGCAGCCGCCCGGGCGCGATCCCAGGCGGTGAGCGCAGCGGCGGGCGGACGTGGGGCTCGCCATTCGGGAGCGCTGGCATAAGGCAACGGAGGATACGTTGACGCAGTCGGGAGTCCGGCGGCAGCGATGACAGAAGGCGAAGCCCTCCAGTTCGAGACGCTGGTCTCGCTGTGCAAGCGGCGCGGTTTCGTGTTCCCCGGCAGCGAGATCTACGGCGGCATCGGCGGCTTCTGGGACTACGGCCCCCTGGGCGTGGAGATGAAGAACAACATCAAGCGCGCCTGGTGGAAGGCGATGGTCCAGGAGCGCGACGACATCGTCGGCATCGACGCCGCGATCATCATGAACCCGCGCGTCTGGGAGGCCAGCGGCCACCTGGCCACGTTCACGGACCCCATGGTCGATTGCCGCAACTGCAAACGCCGCTTCCGCGCCGACCACGTCGAGTCGGACGTGTGCCCGGAGTGCGGCGCCCGCGGCCAGTTCACGGAGGCGCGGCCCTTCAACCTGATGTTCAAGACCTACGTCGGGCCCGTGGAGGACTCCGCCAACGAAGTCTACCTGCGCCCCGAAACGGCCCAGGCGATGTTCGTGAACTTCGAAAACGTGGTCACCTCCATGCGGCGCAAGCTGCCGTTCGGCATCGCCCAGATCGGCCGCTCCTTCCGCAACGAGATCACGCCCGGCAACTTCATCTTCCGGGACCGCGAGTTCGAGCAGATGGAGATGGAGTTCTTCTGCAAGCCGGACACCGCTGCCTACTGGCTCGACCACTGGGTGCAGGAGCGCCTCGCCTGGTTCAAGCGCCTCGGCCTCAACCCGGACAACCTCCGGATCCGCGCTCATGAGAAGGAAGAGCTCTCCCACTACTCGGCCGGCACGTTCGACATCGAATATCGCTACGCTTCCATGGGCTGGACCGAGCTGGAAGGCATCGCCAACCGCACCGACTTCGACCTTCGGCAGCATTCGCAGTACAGCGGCAAGAGCCTCACCTACTTCGACGAGGAGAGCGGCGAGCACATCACGCCGTACGTAATCGAACCCGCTGCCGGCGTCGACCGGGCGTTCCTGGCGCTGCTTTACGATGCCTACCGCGAGGAGGAGGTGCGGGGCGAGACGCGGACCTACCTCAAGCTGCACCCTGCCGTCGCGCCGATCAAGGTGGCCGTCCTGCCCCTATCCCGTAACGAGAAGCTGGCCCCCCTGGCGCGGGAGGTCTACGCGATGCTGCGCCCGCACTTCATGACTCAGTTCGACGACGCCCAGTCGATCGGCCGCCGCTACCGCCGCCAGGACGAAATCGGTACGCCCCTCTGCGTCACGATCGACTTCGATTCGCTGGACGACCACGCCGTGACGATCCGGGAGCGCGACAGCATGGCCCAGACGCGGGTCCGTATCGAGGAGCTGGTGCCGGCCCTCAGGGACAAGCTGGAGTAAGAGACTCCCGGGCCGAAGGCAGGCCGCGGCCGTCCGCGCCGCGGTGCGCTGCCTGCGGAGACTGCGCACGAGGCAACGGCCGCACAAAGAGCGACCCCAAGCGGTGGGGTCGCTCAGATTGGGCCGGGGAAGGCGGCGCGTCAGCCGCCGTGGACTTCCCGGACCTTGGCCCGGGCGGCCTCCTTGTCCTTGTACCAGAGAGCGTTGATCTCGACGTACGGCTTGAGGTTGTCGGGCACGTCGTCCTCGGCGAAAATCGCCGTCACCGGGCAGGCGGGCTCGCAAGCGCCGCAGTCGATGCACTCGTCGGGATCGATGTAGAGCATTTGGTCGACGTCGCCCTCGTCGTGGATGCAGTCGACGGGACAGACGTCAACGCAGGAGCGGTCCTTCGTGCCGATGCACGCTTCGGTGATGACATACGTCACGGCGTATCTCCTTCGTCTGGCTTTCTATCAGGCCGCGGCCCATTCTAGACCCGCCCGAGTCTTACAGGGAAGGTCTGCGACCCGCGCAAGCCCGCGCCGGTCAGCGGCCGAACGGCCACCAAGCCCTCCGCCTGGGCGAAGCCGGCTGCTCCTCGTCCTTCTCTTCCAACGCCGCCGTCTCATGGTCGATGCGGCGCTTCAGGGTCAGCATCCGTTCCGCGACATCGAGGGCGAGGGCCGGGTCGTCGACTACCTCCGGGAGGAGGTGCTGCAGCGACCCATCGAAGCCCGGGACCGTGCTGCGCCTGCCGCTGCCATCGGTCCGCAGGCCCAGCATCGGGTAGGCCTTGAGCTCGGTCACGGAGCCCAGCATGCCGGAGAGAAGGCGCCGGAGCTGGCCCGTTCGCAGGGATACGGTCGCTACGGCGAGGCGGAGCTGCGGTTGCAGCGCCTGGGCCACCTCAGCCAGGCCGTGCTCGACGGGCTGCTTCGTGATCGGGTCCAGCTCGGAGCCGGGCCGCCCCAGGTGATAGGCGATCGCCAGAAAGGCGAGCTTTGCGTCCTCCTGGCGTAGCTGCAGCGTGATTTCAGGCATGACGGTGAAATCGCCGTCCGCTACCGCGGCGGCGGACGGCGACTACGGGGCGCCTACTTGTGCATGCGCGCCCATCTGGTCTTCTTGCGCATCTTGCGGTACTTGTGCTTGCGGATCTTCTTCCGCCGCTTCTTGACGACTGAAGACATCAGCCCTCCCTACAGACTGGACACCCTGACATTATAGCCGGGGCCATCCTTCGGCCAAGCCTGGGACCGTGCAATCGCCACGCGTTCGCCGGCCCTGCCGGTTCCTCGCCCGGGGAGGACGCGCGCGTGCCCGCCCTTCCCGCCGGCGCGGGGCACTGCCGCACTCGCGGTCACCCGCCCGCCTCCGTCAGGGGCAGCGCATACGCCGTGCTCATGTACTGCTGCAGCATCCGCTGCGCCGTGAAGTAGGAACCGTTGACGGCGATCGTCGAGCGCATGACGCGGCCGTAGTTCGAGGGCGCGCCGTAATAGAGGGGGACGATGACGTAGCTGAGCTTGTTGTAGAGAGAGCCCACCTCGATCCTCGGGTCTTCGGACTGCTCGCCGTCGCCGATGCTCCAGCCGGTGACGCCCTCGATCCAGCCTTCCGGCCACCAACCGTCCAGGACGCTGAGGGAGGGGACGCCGTTGAGGGCGGCCTTCATGCCGCTGGTCCCGGAGGCCTCCAGCGGCTTCAGCGGGTTGTTGAGCCACAGGTCCACGCCGGAGCAGAGGAGCTTGCCCAGCCTCATGTCGTGCTCCTCCAGGTAGACGACCGGGATGTCCTCCCGCAGGCTTTCGCGGGCCGCGAACACCCGCTTGATCAAATCCTTGGCCGGCTCGTCGTGAGGGTGGGCCTTGCCCGCGTATACGAATTGCAGCCTCCCCACCTGACGCGAGATCGTCCGCAGGCTATCGACGTTCGTGAACACGAAGTCGGCGCGCTTGTAAGTCGCGGCCCGCCGGGCGAATCCTATCGTCATCGCCCGTGGGTCCAGCCGCGCGCCCGTGCGCCGCTCGACTTCGGCCAGCAGCTCGCGCTTTGCCTGAAAGTGCGCGTCCAGAACTTCCTCCACGCTCAGGTTCAGCGCCTGGCGCAGGTAGTAGTTGTCGACGCGCCAGCCGGGGATGCGGCGGTCGAAGAGCCGCGCGAAGGGCTCGGCGACCCAGTTCGCGGCGTGGACGCCGTTCGTTATGGGATGCACCGGATAGCCGGGGTAGAGGTCCTGGGCAACCTCCGCGTGACGTCGCGCCACGCCGTTTACGTGACGGGAGAAGAACAAACCGAGGAACGTCATGTTCAGGACTTCGCCCTCGGAGCAGGGCAGGGCCCTGATCGTCTCGGCGAAGTCTTCGCCGAGGACGCGGGCGACAAGCTCCAGCGAAAACCGGTCGTGGCCGGCGGGCACGGGCGTGTGGGTGGTGAAGACGCAGCTCCGCCGCACGGCCTCGATATCGCTCTCGTCGGCCCGGGTGGGGAGGACGCCGCCGCGGCGTTCCGCCAGCAGCGCCAGGGTGAGGAGGGCGCTGTGGCCCTCGTTCATGTGGTAGGTATCGATGCCGGTGTAGCCGAGCGACCGCAGCACGGCTGTGCCGCCGAGGCCCAGGAGCGCTTCCTGACGAAGGCGGTAACGCTGGTCTCCGCCGTAGAGTTGCCCGGTGAGGATGCGGTCCTCGGCATCATTCTCGGGCAGGTCCGTGTCCAGCATGTAGATGGGCACTTCCGCCCCCCACGCCCCTCGCACCCGGAATAGCCACGGCCTGATGGCGACAGGCCGGCCTTCGAGGACGAGCGTGACCCGCGTTTCCAGGGGTTCGAGGAACGCCTCCGGGTCCCAAACCGGCACGGTCTCGCTCTGGGTGCCGTCCGGGCCGATGTGCTGGCGGAAGAAGCCCTGGCGGTAGAGGAGCGTGACCCCCACCATGGGGGCGCCGAGGTCCGCCGCCGCGCGCAGCGTGTCACCGGAGAGCACGCCGAGGCCGCCGCTGTAAGTCGGCATCTCGGTCATGAGACCGATCTCCATCGAGAAATAGGCGATGCGGGCCGCCGTCATGCGGCCTGCCGGGGAGACGATCTCAAACGCATTCGTGATGATACTCGGCAGGCGCCGCCTTTCCGTCAATCTCCGCCCGCTCCGGCGGGGGGCAGGGGGCGCCTAGACGACGTTAGGCAGCGGCCACTTGAGCTCGCAGCTGAGACAGCGCGCCTGGATCAGGGTGCCGTCAGACCAGTAGCTAATCGTGAAAGACTCATGGCAGCGCGGGCACTCGAGCTCGCCGAGACGCACTTCGCGTCGTTTTTCCGGCTGAGGGACAGGCCGAGGGGCTGTCAATTCGTGCCTCTATTGCCGCCGGCGCGTCTTCGGCTCGTCCGCCGGTGGCCTCGCCCAGTATAGCAAGCAGGGAAGCGGGGACGCGGACCCACGGGGTCCGCGGCGGCTTAGGCCGCCCGATGCGACGAGCCAGCCTCCGGGTCGATACGCAGGCCGAGCTGGACGAGCGCGCTCGCCACGCGCCAGCGCAGCGACCTCCGCTCCGCTTCTTCGGCTTCCTCGAGCTCCCGCAGGAGCCGCGCCTTGATTGCGCCCTGGAGCGCTTCCTCCTTGGCTGTCGCCAGCCTTCCTTCCAGGACCGTCAGGTCGAACACCAGATTCCTCCTTTAGCTGTCTGTATAAATCATACTTATTTATCGGCGGCTTGTCATTAGACAACATTAATCGCACGTTAAGACCAGGTTAAGCCGGCGGGAAAGGAGACGGCGCGCGTGCGCGCGCCGTCCGCGGCCGCCTAGCGCGCCCCTGATCCCTTTGCCTGGTCTCGGCTTCTATCCTGTGGCCATCTCGACGACGGTGACCCCCTCGCCGCCTTCGTGAGGGGAAGCGAACTCGAAGGCTTTGACGAGGGGGTGCTTGGCCAGCAGCTCGCGCACGGCCTGGCGCATGCGCCCCGTGCCCTTGCCGTGGACGACGCGCAGGCGCGGGACCCCGGCCCTGAAGCCTTCGTCCAGGAAGCGCTCGATGCGCGGCAGCGCCTCGTCCAGCGTCTGGCCCCGCACTTCGATCTCTTCGGCCGCGGCCGGGGGCCGCGGCAGCGACGGGCGCTCGGCGGGCCGGCGGGGCAACCGCTCCACGCGGACGATCTGTCCCAGGCCCACGCGCGCCCGCAGCCCGCCGAGGCTGACGTCGACTTCGCCGCGGGCGTCAGGCGCGGAGAGCGCCTCCGCCGCCACCGGGATGCCCTGCAGCCACACTTGGGCGCCGGGGACGACGTCGGCCGGCCGCGGCGAGCTCCGCCTGCGGCGCCGCGAGCGCCGCCTGAGGCGCTTCGCCGTCTCCGACGCCTGCGCCACCGCCTCCTGTGCCTCGGCGGTCTCCTCCGGCGTGACGGCAGCGCCCCGCCTTGCCGCCAGGCGGCGGACGCGAGCGAGCGCGTCGCGGGCAGCCTCGACTTCCGCCTCGAGCGCGGCGGCGGCCTCATCGAGCCGGCGGGCCCGCTCCTCGTCTATGCCCGCGAGGCGCTCTTCCACGCGGGAGCGCGCTTCCTCGGCGCGGCGGCGGGCCGCCTCCTCGGCCGCCCTCGCCGCGGCCGCGGCCTCCCGCTCCGAATGGAGCTCGGCCAGCAGCGAGTCGAGCGCGGCCTCCTCCGGGCCGAGGGCCGCCTGCGCCTCGCGCAGGACCTCGTCCGGAAGGCCCAGCCGCGCCGCGATCGCGAGGGCGTTGCTGCGGCCTGGCACGCCCATGACGATCCGGTACGTCGGCGCCAGGGTCACGGGGTCGAACTCGACGGCCGCGTTGACTACCCCCGGCGTCGAGTGCGCGAAGACCTTCAGTTCGCCGTGATGCGTGGTCGCCAGCGTCAGGCAACCGCGTTCGAGCAGGTAGCGCAGGATCGCGCGGGCGAGGGCGGCGCCCTCGGCGGGGTCGGTGCCGGCAGCCAGCTCGTCCAGGAGGACCAGAGAGCGAGGCCCCGCCCGCTGCAGGAGGGCGATGATGTTCTTCATGTGGCCGCTGAACGTCGAAAGCGACTGCTCGATGCTCTGCTCGTCGCCGATATCCGCCAGGACCTCCTCGAACACCGGCAGGCGCGAGCCTGGGGCGGCGGGCACGGGCAGGCCGGCCTGCGCCATCAGGCACAGGAGGCCCACGGTCTTGAGGGCAACGGTCTTGCCTCCCGTGTTCGGGCCCGTGATCAGCAGGACGCGGCCGTCGCCGCCGGCCCGGAGGGATATGGGCACGGGCGCCGCCAGGAGGGGGTGGCGCGCGTCCACCAGCTCCAGGGCCGCCGGCGCTTCCGTCAGCCAGGCGGCGGGCTCGGCCTGGGGAGCGGCGCCGGGCAACGGCGCGGCCAGCTCTTCCGCCAGCCGCGCGGCCGCGAGGGCGAGATCGATCTCGGCCAGGCATTCCACGTTTGCCCCGATCGCCGGGGCGGCGCCGCCGGCGATACCGCTGAGCCGCCGCAAGATGCGCTCCACCTCTCGCGTTTCCTCGATCTGCAGCTCGCGCCACTGGTTGGCGAGCTCCACCACGGCGAGAGGCTCGATGAACAGGGTCGCGCCGCTGGACGAGACGTCGTGGACGATGCCGCGGACCTCGCCGCGGAACTCCGCCCGGATCGGCACCACGTAGCGGCCGTCGCGCAGGGTAACGATGGGCTCCTGGGCCGCCTGGCGCCCGTGGGCGGAGGACAGGAATTCCTGCAGCTTCGCCTGGAGGCGGTCGTGCGCGATCTTGATGTCCCGCCGGATGAGCCCCAGGGCCGGGCTCGCCGCGTCCACGACCTCGCCGCGCTGGTCCAGGGCCCGGCCGATCTCTTCGACGACCTGCTGCCGCTCCACGAGCCTGGCGCCCACCGCGCCGAGGTGCGGCAGCGACTGGGAGAGCCGGCTAAGGACCGACCGCGCCTGGTGGGCGACGCGTTGCGTCGAGGCCACGGCAAGCAGTTCCTGGCCGTCGAGGACGCCGCCCAAAGCTGCCTTCTCGAGGGCGGGCCGGACGTCGACCGCCCCGGCGAGGCTCAGGGGGGCGCGCATTTCCCGCATACGGACGGCGTCCAGGAGCAGGCCCTGGCGCCGAAGCACCTCGGGCGCTTCGGGCGAAGGCCGAAGCGCCAGCGCCAGGTCACGGCCGGCGGAAAAGGAGGTCAAGCCCGCCAGCCGGTCCAGCACCTTGTCGAACTCGAGGACGCGGAGCGCGTGCTCGTCCATCGCATGAATTGTAGCGGGGAGAGAGCGTCTCCCCGGCGGGTACGGCGGCACGGGAGTACCCTGAAGACAGGCCCGGCCGAAGTCCAGCCGCACGGGCAGCGGGCTTCAGGTTGCCGGGGCGTTCGTATGTCATTCGGCTTCCTCCTTGCCGGGCTGCTCCTGGCTGTCACGAGCTACGCACTCATCGGCGGCACGGCAGGGATCGTGTTGGCGGTTTGCCTCGTCGCTTCCGGCTCGCTGCTCGCCTGGATCAGCCGGCCCTGAGGGGCGGCGGCGCCGCGCCCGCGTATCTGGACGGCGCCGCGGTGAAAATGCCACTATGGCGGCGCAGCTTTGGGAAGGCACTGCCTGAGCGACCTGGGAGGACCAGCATGACGAGCCTGACGGGAGCCGGGGCCGCCGCGACGGTCGGCGTCGGCGAGACGCCGCTTTACCTCCTGCGCGGCGGGCAGGGCAACCCGGCCCTGGTACTGCACGGCTTCGAAGGGCCGGAGGGCTGGCTGGCCTTCCACGAGCAGCTTTCCGCCCGGCGCACCGTCTACGCTCCCTCCCATCCCGGCTTCGCCGAGACGCCGCGTCCCGAATGGCTGGAGAGCATCACCCACCAGGCGCTCTTCTACAACTGGTTCCTGCAGGAAGAGCGGCTGAGCGAAGTCGACCTCATAGGCTTCGGCATCGGCGGCTGGATCGCCGCGGAGATGGCGACGATGTGCACGCACTCCCTGCGAAGCCTCGTGCTCGTCGGCGCGGCCGGCATCCGCCCTCAGGAGTCCGAAGTGCCGGACGTCTTCATTCGCCCCTGGCGCGAAGTGGCCGAGAGCTGCGTGGCCGACCCGGATACGGCCGCGGAATTCCAGCGCATCTACAGCGCCGACCCGATCGTGGACTTCGGCGGCCGCCGCGAGCCCGGCCGCTCGATGACGATGCGCATGTGCTACCGTCCCTACATGTACAACCCGGCGCTCCCGGCCCTGCTGCCGCGCATCCGAATCCCCACGCTCGTCGTTTGGGGGGGCGGAGGACCGGATCATGCCCCTCGAGTGCGGCCAGGCCTACCAGCGGTCGATCCCGGCCGCCCGCCTCGAGGTGCTGGACGGCTGTGGCCACTGGCCCCACTTCGAAAAGCCCCGCGAGCTGGCGGACCGCATCCTCCGGTTCACGGGAGGCTAAACGGAGGCTTCTAGGACCAGGAAGGGACGCGCAGCGTTGGGACGGAAATGCGGGAGGCGCCGGCCTCCCGCCGGGGGCGAGCTCGGCAGGCCTCGGGAATCGAAGGTGTCCCTGCGAGGAGGATCACCATGGAAAAGACGCAGTACTACTACTTCACCGAACAGCCCTACATCGGCTACGACCCGGCCGTCCAGGAGCAGCACCCGTCCCTGCGTCTGACGCTCCCCAACCAGCTCTTCGATGCCGCCCTCGGCAGCGAGCTCTACAACCGCTACCACGCCGAGTACGAGGTCGCCGACCAGGTGGGCTTCGACGGCATCATGATCAACGAGCACCACACTGCGCCTTTCTGCATGCAGGCCTCGATCAACATCACCGGCGCCGTCCTCGCCAAGATCACGGACCGCGTCAAGATCGTCATGCTCGGCAATCCCTTGCCCATCGTCGATAACCCCCTGCGCCTGGCCGAGGAACTGGCGATGATCGACATGATCTCGCGCGGGCGCCTGGTTTCCGGCTTCGTCCGCGGCGGCGGCGTCGAAAGCCTGGCGAACAACGTCAACCCGGTCTACAACCGCGAGCGCTTCGAGGAGGCGCACGACCTGATCCTGGCGGCGTGGACGCGGCCGGGCCCCTTCTCCTGGTACGGCAAGCACTTCCAGTACCGCGTCATCAACCCGTGGGCCCTGCCCCTGCAAAAGCCCCACCCGCCGGTCATGGTCCCGGGCACCGCCAGCCCGGAGACCGTGGTCTGGGCGGCGAAGCACCGCTACCCGTACGTGGTCCTCGGCTCCTCCCTGGAGCAAACGCAGGAGCTCATCGCCATCTACCGCGAGACGGCGCAGCAGGAAGGCTACGAGATGGGCCGCGAGCACGTCGGCTATCTGATCCGCGTCTTCGTCGCCGATACGGAGGAAAGGGCGCAAGAGCTGGGCTACAACTTCTTCTGGCAGAAGGGGGCCCTCACCAAGCAGATCCGGGAGTGGCTGGCCCCGCCCGGCTACGCGAGCATCGACTTCGCCGGCGTGCGCCGCACCCGCGCCGTCTCCCGCGACTTCGACAGCCAGGCGTATCAGGAGGCGCAGGACAACTACCAGCTCGTCCTCGGCACGCCGGACCAGGTCATCGAAAAGCTGCGCTACGTGCGCGACCTGCTGGGCATCGGCCACATGTGCTTGTGGGCGCACGACGGCTACATCGGCCACGAGGACACGGTGCGCTGCATCGAGCTCCTCGGCCGCGAGGTGCTGCCGGCTTTGCGCGAGGACTGAGGGGCAAGCGGCCTGCTGTCAGTCGCCCGGCCAGGTGGCGCCTTCGAGGGCCATGTCCCAGAACGCGATCTCGTAGCGCGTGGTCAGCTCGAAGACTTCGGCCATGGCTCGCCGTTCCTCCTCGGCCGCCGCGGCGGCCAGCCCGTCGAGCTCGGACTCGAGGCGGGCGACGAAGGCCGCGAAGGCATCGCCGGCCCAGTTCTCGACGAATCGGTGCCACCGGAAGCCCTGCCTCACACCTGCCCGCACGACCCGCCAGGAGTCGTGATAGGCGCGCTCGGCCACGTAAAGGGCGGTGAACGCCTCCGCGTATGTCCCTCCGTAGGCCGTGGCAAGAAGGAAGTGGGTGTAGGCGTGATTGACGAAGCCCGGGCGCACGCCGGCCAGGGTCAGAGACGCCTTGCCCGCTTCCTCTTCGAACAGGCGAAGCTCCTGACGATAGGCATCGATAGTCGTGGCGAGAAGGTCGCGGTGGCGCTCGGGAGCCCGCGCCAGAAGCGCGGCAAGGAAGCGCACCCCCTCCGCGACGAACCAGCGGTCCTGCTGCATCCAGCGCCCGAAGACGTCATCGCCGAGCGTGCCGTCGCGGACGCGGAGCAAGAACGAGGGCGAGCATGCGCCGCCAGAGCGCGTCCAGGCGCCGCCGTTCATCATCTGCGAAGCCCATGGCTCTTGCCTCCCTTCGGGCCAATTTTGGCGGAGCGCCGCCGCACGGAGGACCATGAGAACCAGGAGAACCAGGGCACCATAGAACCATCGGCCGCCGGGATGCCGGGACGATGGGAGAAACCGCGAGGCAACCTTTGCCGGCTCCGGCCGCAGAGTTCATGCCGGCGGCGGGTAGGGTGATTCTCTTACCGCCGGCCGTTGCCCCGCCGCCCCCGCGGCGAGCGGCCGTTCCCGGACGCGCCGTTGGCTGAGACGGCGCCGTTGCCGGTCCCGGTGCCGCCGGCCGGCGCTTCCGGCCGCTTCGATAGGTCTATGGTCGCGACGGCCGCGACGCGGTCCCCGGGGCCGACGTTCATGATCTGGACGCCCTGCGCCGAACGCCCCGCCTTCGAGATGCTGCCGACGGTAGTCCGCATGACGATGCCGCTTTCCGAGATCACCATCAGCTCGTGGCTATCGACGACGGCGCGGGCGGCGACGACCTTGCCGGTGCGGCCGGTCACGTTGTGGGTGAACACGCCCTGACCGCCGCGGGCGTGCTTCGGGTACTCGGCGAACTCCGTGCGCTTGCCGAGGCCGCGTTCGCCGATGGTGAGGAGCGTGGCGCCCTGCTGCACCACCTCCATGCCGATGACGGCATCGTCCGCTTGGGTGAGGCGCAAGCCGCGCACGCCGCCGCTCATGCGGGAGGCGGAGCGCAGCTCGCTGGCGCCGAACCGGATCGCCTTGCCCATGGAGGAGACTATCATCACGTCGTCGTCTTCCTTGGCGAGGCGGGCGAAGACCAGCTCGTCGCCGTCCTCCAGCGCCATGGCGATGAGGCCGGCGCGCCTGACGGACTCGAACTCGTGCAGCGGCGTCTTCTTGATCTCCCCCCGCTTCGTCGCCAGGAGCATGTAGTCCTTGTCGTACGTCGGCGTGGCCACCACGGCCGTCACCAGCTCCGTGGGTTCGATCTCGATCAGGTTCACCAGCGGCGTGCCGCGCGCTTGGCGCGTGGAGTCCGGGACCTCGTAGGCCCGCAGCTGGAACACGCGGCCGCGGTCCGTGAAGAAGAGCAGGCTGTCGTGCGTGTCGCAGACCAGCAGGCGGCGGATGGCATCGGCCTCGCGCACGACCATGCCGGTGATGCCGCGGCCGCCGCGCCTTTGCGGCCGGTACGTCTCCAGGGGGATGCGCTTGATGTAGCCCCGGTTCGTGAGCGTGATCACGACTTCCTGGTGGGCGATGAGGTCTTCCTCGCTGAAGTCCTCGAGCTCCTGCTCGACGATCTGCGTCCTGCGCTCGTCGCCGTGGGTCTTCTTCATCTCCTGGGCTTCTTCCTTGATCAGGAAGTCGATCTTGCGCGGGTTGGCCAGGAGGTCCTCCAGGTAGTTGATCCGCTGGATGAGCTCCGCATACTCCTCTTCCAGCTTCTGGCGCTCCAGGGCGGCCAGGCGGCGCAGTTGCATGTCCAGCACGGCCTGCGCCTGGCGCTCCGTGAGGCTGAAGGGCCGCTCCTGCAGCCGCTGGCGGGCCGCCTCCGCGGACTCCGATTCCCGGATGGCCCGGATGACCGCGTTCAGCTGGCCGATGGCCTTGATCAGGCCCTCGAGGATGTGGGCGCGCTCGCGCGCCTTCTCCAGCTCGAATTCGCTGCGGCGCCGGATGACGTCGCGCCGGAATTCGATGTAGTGCTCCAGCGCCGTCTTCAGGCGGATGGTCCGCGGCTCGCGCTCGACGAGGGCGAGCATGTTGACGGCGAAGGCCGTCTGCATGGACGTGTGCTTGTAAAGCTGCCGGAGGACGGTCTGCGCCTGGCCGCCGCGCGACAGCTCGATGACGATGCGCATGCCGTGGCGGTCGGACTCGTCGCGGAGGTCGCTGATGCCGTCGATCTTGCGCGCCTTCACCAGCTCGGCGATGCGGGCGACGAGCGCCGCCTTGTTCACCTGGAACGGCAATTCCGTGACGATGATCTGGGCGCGGCCGGAGCGCGATTCTTCGACGTGGGCGCGGGCGCGGACGATGATGCGGCCGCGGCCGTCGCTGTAGGCCTGCTTGATCGCTTGGCGCCCGAAGATGATGCCGCCGGTGGGGAAGTCCGGCCCCTTGACTATGTTCGTGAGCTCGTCGGTTGTGATCTCGGGGCGGTCGATGAGGGCGACGACGGCGTCGCAGACCTCGCCGAGGTTGTGGGGCGGGATGTTGGTCGCCAGGCTGACGCCGATGCCGGAGGCGCCGTTGACGAGCAGGTTGGGGACGCGCGCCGGCAGGACGGAGGGCTCGCTCTTGGTGTCGTCGAAGTTCGGCTGGAAATCGACGGTGTTCTTGTCGATGTCCGCGAGCATCTCCATGGCGATGGGCGAAAGGCGCGCCTCCGTGTAGCGGTAGGCGGCCGGCGGGTCGCCGTCGACGCTGCCGAAGTTGCCCTGCCCGTCGACGAGGGGGTAGCGCATGGAGAAGTCCTGGGCCATGCGTACGAGGGCGTCGTAGATTGCCGTGTCGCCGTGGGGGTGGTAGAGCTTGATCACCTCGCCGACGATACCGGCGCACTTGGAGTAGCGGGCCCCGGCCGCGAGGTTCAGCTCCGACATGGCGTAGAGAATGCGGCGCTGCACGGGCTTGAGGCCGTCGCGCACGTCCGGGATGGCGCGCGCGACGTTGACGCTCATGGCGTAGTCGACGTAGGAGGCGCGCATCTCCTCTTCGATGCGGATGGGTCGGATGGTACCGGCGCTAAGGGGGAGGTTGGTCATCGGCGGGCTTTCTCAGTCGAATCTGCTGAACCTGACCGGGCGTTCGGGCCGGGCTTCCAAGGCGGGCCGGACTCCGTGAAATTGTTCACTCAATCTTACCATTTCGCAGGCTAGCGCGTACAGCGCAGCAAGACTCGCAGCGCTTCGTCTCAACGTCCGTCCTGTATGGCAGTTGCGAACGCTTCGAACAGGCGCCGGCTCGCCGCCGCGAAGGCCGGCGTCTCGGCCTCTTCCCGCTCGGGGTGCCACTGCACGCCCACCACCCAGCGGTGCGCCGCGCTCTCGACGGCCTCGATGAGGCCGTCCGGGCTCGCCGCGGCGGGCGTCAGCCCGGCAGCGAGGCGATCGGCCGTGACGGCCTGGTGGTGGCGTGAATTGACCCGCAGGCGCTCGGCGCCGTAGACGTCCCGCAGCTTGGTGGCGGGCCTAATGGCGACCTCGTGGAAGCGGGAGGCGCGCGTCTCCGCGTCCGCCGCGTGGGCGCCGCCCGCGACGTGTTGGAGGAGGCTTCCGCCGAAGCAGACGTTCACGAGCTGGTGGCCGCGGCAGATGGCGAGCACCGGCAGGTCGTCCTCGAGGGCCCGGCGCAGGAGCGCCAGCTCGAACTCGTCGCGGGCGCGCTCCGGCGGCTGGGTTTGCGGCGCGGGCGCTTCGCCGTAGAGCGCCGGGTCGATGTCGACGCCGCCGGTAAGCAGGAGCCCGGCGCAGCCAACGAGGGGCTTGCCGGGCTCGGAGAAGTCGACGGGCTCGAGCCCCACTTCGCGCAGCCGCTGCCAGTAGCTGGCCAGCCGTTCGCCGGGGACGTCCTCCCAGCGCGCGACCGCGACGCGAGGCGGCGGCGTGCCTACGCCTCCTCTTCCTCT
>Ga0073934_10005267_pt1 | contig 20247 bp, 20 predicted proteins | sample LarsenN4metaG_FD_76834 | JGI IMG/M metagenome (GOLD analysis project Ga0073934, IMG submission 76834) | Hot spring sediment bacterial and archeal communities from British Columbia, Canada, to study Microbial Dark Matter (Phase II) - Larsen... ... | reverse complement strand
GGACCACGGCGGTCGTAGACCGCCGCTACAGATGGGGACCACGGCGGTCATAGACCGCCGCTACAGTTGGACCACGGCGGTCATAGACCGCCGCTACAGATGGACCACGGCGGTCATAGACCGCCGCTACAGATGGGGACCACGGCGGTCATAGACCGCCGCTACAGAGGGAGCACGGCGGTCATAGTCCGCCGCTACAGTTGGACCACGGCGGTCATAGACCGCCGCTACAGATGGATGGATTATGCCGACGAGCCACGCTGCTGAACTTTTGATTCGGATCTCCGCCGATCCCTCGCGCGCCGAGGCTTCGATTGAGCGCTTTCGTCGCGGCTTCTCGCGCGACTTTTCGGCGCTCGGAGCCGACCTCGCCCGCTGGGCCGCGCACGGGACCGGCCAGCTCAGCCAGGTGGATAGGACCGTTCAGAATCTCGCCCGCCATTTCAAGGTGGGGATCGGCGAGATCAATATTACTCTCGATCGTAACCGGCAGTTCGCGCAGCTTTGGAAGACCGATCTGGTAACGAGCTTCGCCGACGTGCTCAACGCCGCCGACGCGCTGACCAACAGCCTGGGGCGGAGCTTTTTAATCTTCGATACGGCCCTGGGCGTCAACATCGCCAACGCCGTCATCTGGCAGCGGTCGATCGGCGAAGCGTTTCGCAAGGCCGCGTTGCAGGCCGTCGGCGCGATCGCCCAGGAGGCCATTGTCCGTGCGATCTATTCCACCGCGCTCGGACTCTACCTGCTCGCCATCCAGGACTATCGCGGCGCGGCGCTTGCGTTCAAGTCGGCTGCCCTTTACGGGGCGGTGGGGGGCGCGGCCGCCATGGCGGGTCGCGCGCTCGCTGCCCCCGATGCGCGGGAAGCCGAGCAAGGCGCCGCGGTGCGCCGTCCGGGCTCGGTCGCTCCGGACCTGATCGTCTCCGCCCGCGCGGCGGGCGCCGCACCATCGCCCGCGCCGACCGTGCAGGTCATTTTTCAAGGGCCGGTTTATGGCGGCCAGGCGGGGATTGACGAAATGGTGCGGCACATCTCGCAGGCCGTCACCGAGCGGGATGTGAACCTGGTGGCCTATACGACGGTGCGCCCGCCGGCCCCGCGCGCCTGAAGGAGGCGGTCAACCGGGGCGCCGCGAAGGGTCTCCGCAGTTCGGCACGGCCGGGATCCTTCGCCTGGCTCAGAATGACCTGAAGAGGTATGGCCAATCCAAAGATTATCTACACACCTACGGGCGGCACGGAACAGACGCTGAACTTTGTCTTTCCCCCGCGCGAACGACCGGGCTATCAGAAGGTCGCCGTGCGGCACGACAACGTCTCGACAGCGGGTGTGCGGGAGTCGGTGCTGGAGCGCACGGATGAGTTCATGGAGTTCACCATGGAGTTCATCCAGTCGGGGACCGACCTCGCCAACTGGCAGGCCTTTCTCGACCACGCGCTGACCGGCGCGGCGTTCGCCTATTACCCCGACAGCGCGCAGCCGGGCTTCACCCAGTACGTGCTCGAGGATACCGAAGCCACGCTCGAGTGGAAGGCGCCGGGGCTCTACACGATTACGCTGAAAATGAGGAAGCAGATTGTGTGATCGGATCTGTGTAGCCTCGGTGCGTCGGGCCATCCCAGCCCAGGGGGAAGAGGCGGCGGCCCGAGGGATCGATGAAGCGATGAACCGATGTTAACAACCAACGCGCAGTGGAACATCGAGAACGCGAAGCCGGCGAAGCGGCCCCTCTACGTACTCTCGATCGAGAATCTGCCGGAAGCGCTCACCACCTTCCGGGCCGAGGACCAGCAGGTGCAGTTCACCGGCTATGGCATCGGCGGGTACGGAACAAACGGCTATGGATACTAGCAATTTTGGATTAGCGATTCCGGATTTTGGATGGAAAGAGGATCTGGTGTCGGTGCGAATCCCCTATCCCCAATCGACAATCCAAAATCGAAATGAGCAACCACAGTGAAGCGCGTGAAGGATTACTGGCGGGGCGATTTTGACCGCGACATGCGGCGAACGCTCGACTGGCTTTTCGCCCGGCAGAACGCTCCGGCGGGCAACTGGCAGGCCAATGCCCTCCCCACCGCGACGACGCAAGCGATGTGGCAGTGCGGGATAGTTTCCGCCGCCGATTTCGCGGATTTTGCGCAGGCGGCCATTGAAAACATCGTCTTCGACGTGCCGACGGGCATCACTGAGGACGCGAGCGCCGCGGGTCCGGATGGATTTCCCATCAACTACTCCCCCATCGTACTTCCCGGGGGCCAGATCTTCCTCAACACCTTCATGCTCACGCAGGCGATCACCGCGAGCGGCCGCTGCTTCTCCCTGCTCAATCCCGCCAGTCAGTATCGCGTCGATCTCTTCGTCCACACCGACGTCTGGTATTACAAGGGCTCGGCCGCGCTGAATGATCTCGGCGGCGGGATGGCCACATGGTCGGCAAGCATCAGTTACAGCGGGACGCCGGGCGCGATGATCGCCGTGCTCTATCCGACGAGTGTGGCGCAGCCACCCAGCGGATGGTACGGCGCGACCCTGCCGACCGGCTGGCGAGCGCACACCAACATGGGCGTGGGCAAGAAGTTGGCGGATTATATCGGCCGGGTGTATTCCAAGACAGATATTGAGTACCTTAAAGAGGACAACCTGCCGGTGATCGTGCAAGACGGCCACCACGCGCGCGTCGGCTCGACCAAGGTGATGGGCTCGGGCACGCCGACAATGCACGTCATCTACAACGACCCGGTGGCCGGCTGGATCAGCGTCTTCTCGTCGTTGCAACACCAGGCGGTGTTCGGCGACCTGCCGCGCTCGCTCGAGATTCCCACCTCGGACCCGGTCTATGTGCCCGACGTCACCATCACCAATTCCGCCGCCGTGCAGAATCGCTCGTGGATCTACGACGCGGCACTGGCCATGATCGCCTATGCCGCCGCCGGGAACTTCGCCGCCGCGCAGCGCATCATCACGCAGCTCAACAGGTGCCTCGACAATCCCGAATACCTCGCGCAGACGACACTCGAGAACTGCGAGGACGGCTCGACGGCGCGCTGGACGGTGGCGGGCGCCCCCGGCGCGTCGATCACCATGTGGAACGACCCGCTGCGCGCGCCCTACGGCGGCGGCAAACAGATGCAGTGCCATGCGGCGGGGGCGGGCGATACGTTCACCTATATCGGCCCGGCGGTTTACGGCAGCGGCCTTCCCGACTCGAACGACCACATCATTCAATGGCAGTTTCGCGCGCACCCGTCCCTGACGTGGCATTTCGAGGTCGGGCTCACAACCCAGCAAGGCGGCGTGACCAAGCTGAAAGTCACGAGCGGCGCGGAAAGGCCGCCCACCTACGACGCCCCGAGCGGGACCATCACCTATCCCATCGGCCCCGGGAACGACGACTACCACTTCTACAAATTCGACCTCAAGGACCTCTGCGCGGACCTGGCGAACAACACCTGGACTTCGACGACGGGGTTCACAGTGGTACCTCAGCAGGCGGGCGATCTGCATCTGGATAATCTCTCCCTGGGTATTCCTCAACCCGAGGGCTCGCTCAGCTTCAGCTACGACATTTACAACGGCCTACCCGACCAGGTGTACATCCGCACCGGCGCCATGGCCTGGGTCGCCTACGGCTACGCGTTCTATATGGAAGCCGCTGCCGACCCAACGCCGGCGCTTTATCTCCAGAAGGTGCTGAACTTCCTGCTCACGCTCGAAAGCGCCGACGCGGACCTGCGCAACGGCCTGCTCAAGGGCGGTTACGGGCGCTATCTCGATCCGGGCTACCACTACGAGCCCGGCCTGCGGCAATGGGTTTCGACCGAACACAACATTGACGCCTTTTTCGCCTTCCGGCGCGCCGCGCGCGTTCTGCCCACGGCCGCTGCCGAGCTCGAGAAGCGTGGTCTGATCACAAGCGCCCAGGCGGCATCCCTCGCGACCACTGCCACGACGGTGAGCGCGAAAGCCGATAACATCAAAACCAGGATCCTCACCAACCTCTACATCGCCCCCGGCGCCGACCCTGGCCACTTCGCGCAGGGCGTCAATGCTGACGGTACGCTTGATACCGCCGTCGCGCTCGATGCCGCGGGCGCGTGGGCAGCAATCTTCTGCCACGCAGTGGGCGAGGATACAAAGGCCACCGAATGCCTTAAGTTTATCTACCAGAAGCTCTTCCTCACCAATCAGACGATCGTTAAATCGAGCGCGAGCCAGACGTGGAATATGGCCTACGAGCAGCTCACGCCATTTGACGGCTTCCAGCCCTATGGCGCGAGCTACACTTCGCCCCCCGCCACCGTTTGGCAGGAAGGCACATGGGGGACCATCGCCGCGCTTCTGCGCTGCCAGGAGGTGAGCGGCGTTCAGACCTATTTCGCGAGTGTGGAAGGCTCACTTGATGAATTTCTGACCCGCTTGATAAGAGGTCAGAAAACGATCCTGACAACCACGGGCGACGGCTCGCTGCTCAACCACTCGCTTGCCTCGCGCGGCCTGCCCTACGAGATCAGTGTATGGGCGGGCATCGGCTCAACGGCCTGGATGTGGCTCACGGCGTGGAATCCCACTCTGTTGCTGGCTTCCGAAACCACCTGGGAGTGGCGGCCGTACCTGAAGGTTCCGCGCGGCGTTCAGCAATCCATCCGGCAGCTTGAAGGCCGGGGCTCGATTGGCGCGCTTGAACTGGAAGCCGTGGACGGCGCGGGCACCCTGACGGCGCTGGTAAGCGGCGGCAGGCTCGAAGGCCGCCGCGCCACGCTCAAAGTCGGTTACCCGGGGATGAGCTCCTCTGATTTCGTCACCGTGGCCACGCAGGAAATCGAATCGGTCAGCCCGCTCGCCGACCTGACGGGCTATGTACTCGAATGCCGCGACCCGAAACGCAGCGCCAAAACCAAAATCTTCAAGCGCGGCGACGACGGTTATCCCGTTTCGAAAGACCACCCCCACACGCTTTCCGCGAACCCGATGGATGTGGCCTTGATCGTCTTCCAGAACGAGCTCGGGGTCGGCCAGGTGTCCAACACCCCGCAATCCGCCTGGAAGCTTTACGATCCGGCGCAATGGTCCGGGGGAACCAATCCGACATTGCTCGACCCGAATCCGTACCTCGATCTCGACCTGTTCCTCTTTTATCGTGAAGGAATCTTCGCCGGCTACACGCTCGACTTCAAATTCGAGCAGCCGGTCGAGGCCAAGCAATTCCTCGAGCACGAGATCTTCCAGGCGCTGGGCGGTTACCTGGTCGTGCTCGCCGACGGCCGGCTGAGTCCGCGCTTTTTCGTGCCGCCCTACTCGCTGACGAATTTATTTCTCTTCAACGACCGGAACATAACCGTCCTGCCGCGTGTCGAGCGGCATCCCATCATCAATCAGGTCAGCTTCCGGATGGACTACGACGGGTCGAAATTCCAGACGGAGCTGCTTTTCATCGATGCTCCGTCGCTCCAGCAATACGGGCTGGCAGGGCAGCACATTATCGAATCAAAGGGGATGAGGCTGGCGCGCGGCGCCGCGTCACTGGCCGGACTGAGCGCAAGGCGCATTTTCCGCCGCTATGCCGGCGTGAATCCCGCGACGGGCGCGCCGACGGGCGGCGCCGTCATCTTGACCGTCGAGAGCCATTACATGACGCTCACGACGGAGGTCGGCGACTTCGTCAGCCTCTCCCACCCCCTCGTGCCAAACTTTGAAACAGGTCGGCGGGGCGTGACGAATCGAATCTGCGAAGTCATTGAGAAACAGCCGAACTTTTCGGAAGGCACCATGACCTATCGCCTGCTCGACCTGGGCTGGCTGGCGGGCAAGAAACTCGCGAAAGTAGCTCCGAACGGTACTCCGGCTTGGACGGCGGCGACCCAGGCGCAAAAGGACAAATATATGTTCATCGCAGCGAATGCCACGGGGCAGTATAGCGATGGGACGGCGGGGAAAACGATCTGGTAATGAGTTGAGCAGGCCCTCCGAAAGATGCACCGATGCATCGAGGGTGCACTGGACGGAGGGATCGAGGAACCCATGGCTCGATCAACCGGGGGTGATGAAACATGGCACAACTGACTTGGGCTACAGTTCCGGGCGCGGTGGACATTCCGGATGCCAATCTCGCCGCGGACCAGCCGGTGACAGACTACACGCTCACCAAGATCTCGAACAATGCCAAATTCGCCGCGGTGCGGCCGGAGACCTTTTACGGCTGGTACAAGCATGGCGAGTCGGTGGCGCTGCCGACGAGCCCGGTGGACGGCTATCATTACACCCGGGCGGAACTGGAGTACGAAATCGCCGCCTTCTGCACGCGCCTGCCCATCGGCGCAACCAATGGCGCCACCGCGAAGCCGGCCATGGCCAGCGGCAACTCCGGCGCTGGCAACCTCTACTGGACCGACTTCTGGGTCGAAGAAAAAAACGAGGCTAACCCAGGATTGGTCCATTGCCTTGTTTCGTATTACGTCCAAGGCGGCGCGGAAACGGTAACGAACGACGGATATGTGAAAGTGCGGACCATCGCGACGCGACTGTCGGGATAGGAAGCTGGCAGCCGTCAGCATTCAGCTTTCAGCCTGGAACGCTGAACCCTGGAAGCGTGCTGAAGGCGGAACGCGGATAGCTATACGAGGAAACCATGGCCATTGCGAGAACAGTTCTTCCAAGGAAAGGCATTATCCAGCCGAGACACGGGGATAATTACGAAACCGACCTCGACACGAACTGGTCGCTGATCGATTCGCTCTTGCAGGACAGCGCGGATGTTCAAGCTGCGGTGCTGGCGGCGGGAAGCGTCGAGGCCTGGCTGAGCGACCGCGGCGTGTGCGGCGTCGTCTCCGGCTTCACGCTTTCGACGTCCGCCAATCTCACCCCCGGCCTTTCGACGGGGGTGCTTTACGCGCAGGGCAAGCGTTATGCGCCGGCGACGGCACCCAATCCCGGCGGGGCACCGGCGAGCACAACCTCCTACCTCTTCTACAACAGTACGAGCGGCTTCTACTACAATCTCACGGGTTCCCCCACCACTACCGGCGACGCCTTCCTCGGCACGGTGGTCGCGGACGCCACGCGGGTGACGGGCGTGACCGAGCCGACGAAGCTCTACGGCCAGGTTTCCGCCGCACCGGGCGCGCCGGGAAATTTCTCCCTGCCGCATAGGCTGGGCCGCACACCCGTCGGCGCGCTCGTCCAGATGACCTCGTCCGGCGCCATCTGGTTTCAATCCGGGACCATGTACGACGGGACGAATCTCTATCTTGTGGCTTCCGACGCGGGAGTCACGGCGAAGGTGCTTCTATGGTGAGGAGTCAGGAGTCAGGAGACAGGCTAGGGAAGTCAGGAGCCAGGAGCCAGAAGAAGAGGCTAGGGCCCAGAGGCTGGGGAATGGGGCCGCTGTTTTTGGCGCTCGCCCTGTATTCCGAGTCACTCGTCCCTGCCCTTGCCGCCCAGCAACCGCAGGCCCAGGCGGGGCAGCCGGTGTTTGCGGCCAACGCCAAATATGTGCAGGGTGTAGGGCCGGGCTACTGGCCGACGGCGGGCGCGGGCCTCATCTTAAACATCTCCGCCGGGACGGCATTTTGCGGCCATCCGCCGACACTTGTAACCTACGCAGGCGGAACGCTGACGCTCGCTGCCGGCGCAACCAACTACGTGTTCCTGGACCCGGCGGCAAACTGCGCTCCCGCTTCAAACACGACGGGATTCTCGGCAGGACACATTCCGCTGGCCACGGTCGTTACCGGGGCGTCGAGCATTACCAGCGTGACGGAAGGGCGCAACTGGTTTGTCCCGCAACCGATCGGGACGGACGCGGCCGGGCGCGCCGTGACGAAGCATTTGAACGCCCTGCGCTTTGCCGATCAGTTTCCGGGCGGCAGCGTCACGGCCAAGCTCGATGCGGCGCTGGCCGACATCGGCGCGGGCCCGGGGGTTCTGGTCGCGACGCCCACGCTCGGCTTCGGTTCGCCTACCAACTGGCGCAATGACGTGGCCTTTCTCGATTTTCGCCAGGCTTACGATCCGATTGATACCGTCACCGACGATCCCGACCGCGTGGCGCTCTTCCTGCTTGAGAATCGCCTGGGCGACATGACCACCCGGCCACTGACCGGAACGGTGACGCTCACCAGCGGTTCGACGGCGGTTAGCGGCACGGGCACGAGGTTTCTCACCGAACTCGCCAATCATCTTGGGCGCTCCATCAAGCTGGACTCCGATCCGAGCACCGCGTGGGCCGAAGTTCTGAGCGTTGCCAGCGATACAAGCGCCACGCTGAAAGTTCCCTACCCGGGCACGGGTGGCACGGGTCCGGCATCCTACTTCCGCACCGAGCTCGGCCTGGTCGTGAATAGCCAGCTCACGGGCGGAACGCCGAACACGGGCTCGGGCGGTGAATCGGTGGGCATCTCGGCAATCTCCTGGCGGACCGGAGGCACGCGAGGCCTCTGGGGCGCCAACTTTAATGTGGGCTACACGACGCGCGACGTGAAGGCCTCGGCAGTGGGCCTGGAGATCGACCTGACCAACGATTCTTCCGCCGATGGCGTCTCGGGGGTCAACGTTGAACAGGCCTTGCGGATCCTGAGCGCCGGCAGCAAAAAGCCTGCCGACGGAATCTACATCGGCCGGATCTATTCGGGCGGAGAATTTGATCGCGCCATCACCATTAATAATTCTTTCGCCAATCGCGGCGTGCATATCAAGGGGCCGGCGAACCATCTCTATATGATTCCCAACGCCGACAACAGCAGTCCGATGATGGTAGGGCGGAATGCCGCCGATTCGGCTACAAAGTGGGCCATCACCAATGACGGGGCGGCGACCTTCGGGAGCACGATCTATGGCGGCCCGGCCTCCTCGAGTTTCAGTTCCACGATCTCCCAGGACACCATTGCCCAGGCTGTGCACGCGCTCGGCACGGTGAATCCCACCACCAAAGCCTACGCGTTGCTCGGCGTGCACGAAGACAATTCCTTGGGAGTGCAGGTGGGCACCGCCGGCGCAGGTGTGGGAAGGCATACCTCCGGCACCAAGCCACTCATCGAAGGGGTCGAAGGCGACGCGTATCACGACGCGGCGGGGGTCGTTACGACGCTGGCAGGTGTGGCGGGCTACGCCAGCATGTCCGGCGCGGGCGGCACCGTCAACAAGATGGCAGCCCTTTACGCCTACTCCAACGACCGCTCCGCCGGCACGGTGACCAACAACTACGGCCTCTATGTGGATGCGCAAACGGCCGGGACCAATAATTACTCCATCTATACGGCAGGCACGGCTCCCGCGCAGTTCGGCGGCGCGGTGATTCCGGGATTGAATACGGTTGCGTTTTCAGCCACACCCACTTTCGACGCGAAACTGGGCAACACGCAGAAGATCACCCTCACGGGCAACGTGACGAGCTCAACACTCTCGAATGCCACGGCGGGCCAGCAAATCGACTTCATCATCTGCCAGGACGCGACCGGCAACCGCACGTTCGTCTGGCCCACCAACGTCAAGGGCGGCATGACCATCGGCGCAATCGCGTCGAAGTGCAGCGCGCAGAACTTCATCTTCGACGGCACCAACGCCTACGCGCTCTCGACTGGCGTCGCCAACATGTGAGCCTCCGTCCCCCGGCCGCAGACAGAGCGCGCTGTTGGTCTTGTTTGCCGCAGGCACTGTGCTATAGTGAGCCGCGGCGACGGGCCGATGGCGGACAATTCCGAAACATCCATTGCATCCCTACTGCGCGCGCTCGCGGTAGTGCGGGCGGTGCCTTGGTATCACCTGGCGGATCCGGCGTCGCCGGCGCTGGATGAACTGGCGGCGCACTTTGGTCTTCACCCTCTGCAGGTGGAAGACTGTCGTCATCGCCGCCAGACGGCGCGCGTCGAGGAGCACGAGCGCTACACGTTTGTCGTGATCAAGGCGCTGGTTCCGCCCGGCGGGGCGAACCCCCCCATGCAAGCGCAGCCGGAAAGCAAGGCGCGGGGAGGACCTCGACAGGACAGTGCAGGGCGTGAGGCTGCTCCCGGGGCTTCTGGCGCCGCCCGGGTGCGCTTCGAGGACTTTGACATCTTCCTCGGCCCCGACTACATCCTGACGGTCGATGAAGGCGAGTCTTCGTTGATCTCGAACGTGGCGCGGCGCGTGGCGGCCGAACCGGGGTGGCATAGTCCCGACCGCATCGCTTACGCGCTCATCGACGCCGCCGTGGACCAATACCTGCCGGCGCTCGATCATCTCGGCGAATTCATCAACCAGCTCGAGGATCGGGTGATCCGTCACCCCACGCCCGCGACGTTGCGGGAGATCTTCCGCTCCAAGCGCACGCTGCTCGACTTCCGCCGGGTGGCCAGCAGCATGCGCGAAGCCGTCAACGCGCTGATCCGGCGCTACGAGGCGGTGGGGGCAAGCCCGCGGCCGCTTGACCGCGAACTGCGCATCTACTACCGCGATGTGTATGATCACGTCGTGCGCGTGCTGGATTTCGTTGAAACCTATCGCGACCTCGTGACCGGCTCGCTTGACATTTATCTCTCCGCCGTCGCCCACCGCACCAATGAAGTGATGAAGATCCTCACGATTTATGGGACGGTGGCCCTTCCCTTCCTCGTCTTCACCGGTTTCTACGGCATGAACATCCCCCTGCCCTTTCAGGAGAGCCAACTGGCCCCGCTATTGCTCGTCCTCGTCATGGTGGTGTCCGCCCTGGGCATCTATGCCTATTTCCGCCGCAAGCGCTGGTTCTGAGGCGACCGACGCGCCGCCGTCTCGGCCTGCCGGCCGCGGCGCGTCAGGGGGCGGGGCCGTCTCGAGGTCGTGGAGCAATTGTGTTATTCTAAACGGGGTGCGCGCAGAATCTCGGTCGGGTGCGAGGGCGTCCCGGCTGTCGCGCCGGGAGAAGGTGCATGGCTGACAAACCCAGTTCTTCGCCTCTGCGCCGGAGCGCGCGGGTCAACATTCGGCTGCCCGTGAAGATTTCCGGCACGCTCCCTGACCACAAGCCGTTTACCGAAGAGACCGTCGTCCTCACGGTGAGCAAGTACGGCGCCAAGATCAAATCCCAGCAGCCACTCCAGCTCGGGATGCAATTGAAAGTGCAGCCGAAGGGGCAGAAGGACTCCGCGCTTTTCCGCGTGGTGTGGGTCGGCCGAGCCGGGTCCCCGCGCGAGGGCGAAATCGGGATCGAGTACGTGACGGTTTCAAAACTCCTGGGGGTAGCTTTCCCCGAATAGACATCCGTTGGCCGGAAAGGTAATGGCCGGCGGGCCCCGACCCGCGTGGCGAGCCGTGCGGTTCCGCCGATCCGGCGTGGGCACAGGCCAAACATCGCAATGACCTCCGAATGGCAACCCGGGCTCCGCTCCAAAATCGCCTTGGCCATCCGTGTGCGCGGCATGTCCAACGACAACAAGTTCTTCGACGAAATGACGGAGACTTGCTACATCAGTCCCAGCGGGCTGATCACGCGCCTGCCCAACCGCGTCGAGCTCGACAGCGAGATCCATGTGATCAACAAGGCCACGCGACGGGGCGGCAACTTCCGGGTCGTCTGGGTCAACGTGCAAGGGCGCGAGGGCTGGCACGACGTCGGATTGGAATTGATCGACATGGAAGGAGATATGTGGGGCCGGAGCCTCGGCAAGGCGAGGGCCGGGGAAGCGGGAACGGTGGCCGAGGCGGTCCTGCAGTGCCAGCGCTGCCAGGCAAGCGCGCTCACGCTAGTGCCCGAAGCCGCCGGGGAGTTTATCGTCGATGGCTTCACGATTTCCCGTCCTTGCGAGCGATGCAAAGCCTCCACCCCGTGGGCCTTCACGCCCGGGGCAGCCGCCCCCCAGGACCGGTCCCGTGCCGCGGGGGGAGGTGACCAGCGCCGCAAGGGGCGTATCCCCATGAAAATGAAGATCATGGTCATCCGCGACCGCGAAGGCACATCCCTCGAGGATATCTGCGAGACCGTCAACGTTTCCGCCAACGGCGCCTATTTCCTCACCAAGCATCGCTACGCGCAAGGGGAGTGGCTGAAAGTCATCGCGCCCTACCGAGAAGGCGCCGTGGCGATTCCGGTGCGCGCCCGGGTCGTGCGCCTGGACGAACCCAAGGATTCTTATCTTCACGCCGTCGCCGTCGAACTGAATCGCGAAGAGTTGCGCGGTCGAACACTCCGCGGCGACTAGCCGGCGTCAGTCCGACGCTCGGAGCCGGAGACTCCCATGCAGCAGATGCCCATTCTCGCACGCTTCATCGCCGTGCTGCTTTTCTCGGGCGGTGCGGAGCTGTCGCTGGGCGCCGGGCCCGGGGTCAGAGAAGCCGGCAGTGGTCCTTTACGCCCATGCCTCGCTGCCGCGCCGCTTTCCGCATCCAGCTCGCAGGAGACCATGAACTTCACCGTGGAAGGCAAGATTTCGAAGCATGCCGGACAGAAGCTCACCCTCTCGACGGAAAACAACATAATCTTTCATGTCGCCTATAGTGAGAAGACCTCGATCACGCGCCAGGACGGCAGCGCGGGCACCGCCAAGGACCTTCGGGTGGGAACCCGCATCTACGTGGAGGGCGAACTGACCGAAGCCGGCGAGATCATCGCCCACAGAATCACGATCCAATCCGCCTCCCCGGGCGAGAAGCGGTAGTAGGGGCGCAGTCGTCGACATCACGAAACGATGTCTGCGCCACCCGCGGGTTTTGCAGCGAGAAGCGTTGCCCTAGCCGCCTGCCGAAAACCGTGTTATCATGAACGGGGTGAGATGATAACATGATACGAACGCAAGTCAGCCTCGACAAACAGGACTACGCCTTGGCCAAGAAGGAGGCAAAGGCGCTGGGCATTTCCGTGGCGGAACTCGTCCGCAGGGCGCTCCGTCGCGTGCTCCCGCCTTCGGGCAAAGCGCCCTGGATGCGTTACGCGGGCTTGGTCGAATCCGGGAATGCCCGATCCAGCCAGTTAATCGATGAGATCGTCTATGGCTCCAAAGACTGAGGCTTACGTCGATACCTCCGCGCTGATCGCTTTCCTGGATCGTTCCGACTCCTACCACCCGTTGTTTCGAAGGCTGTTCGCCAGCCCGCCTCAACTCGTGACCTCCGCCCTGGTCGTCGCGGAAGGACACGGTTGGTTTCTCCGACGATACGACCAGAACCGGGCGGTCCAGTTCCTGAATTTCATCAGTGAGTTGCCGGGCCTGAACATTCGGCCATTCGATGGTGAGGGACTCAGGAAAACGAGTCGCCTGGTGAAGAAGTTTGCCGACCAACCGCTCACGCTGGCCGATGCGCATGGCCTCGTCATCGTCCGGGAGCAGCAGATCACCATTTGCTGGTCAACGGATCGCCATTTGAGCCTTACGGGTGCGCGGCTGGTCATCCGGGGGGCGTGACCTTTGGCAGGTAGCCACCGTCGGCGCTCTCCCAACCGCGGGCATTTCCCCAGAAAATAAACCACGGTGACTTCGAACCTCAGCTCGACCGCGGCTACCGCTACGACAAGCCACCCCTGCCCGAAAACCAGAGGCGATGCCTTCGCCACCCGCCGAGAACGGCATCTAGGCAGCGGAGGTTGTCGTGCCGAGCGACCGATAGGCGGCCCGCACCAGCATCCAGAGAAAGTAGTAGAAGACTGTGATCACGACAACGAAGACCCCGCGCAGCGTGACCGGCAGCGCGACTCCCGCAATTCGCGAGGGCATGTGCAGAACGAAGACACCCAGCAGTCCAGCAATCAGACCCAGAATCGCCCCCCAGATCGGCAAGCGTTGCGGCACCCACGTTGCCGGTGCAAATACCATCCACAGTCCCCAGACCGCGGGTACGAAACACCACACAACTGTCAAGGGATAGAACCTTTCTTGCGTCCCCGCCGGCATAAACAGCACGACGAGAACCGCGCAAGCGATGGCGATGGCCGCGACCGCACTGCCCGCAGCAAACCGTCGAAACATGTTGACCTCCCGGACCGCTTCGCCTTGGAAGTGCGACCCCGGCGCGGCTGGCGGCCGGCTCGACCCGGGATCTCTTTTCTGGAATCCTCGGTAGCTCGGAGTTTACGCCGAAACGGTTGAGATGGCACCCCGACCCGGCGGAGCCCGCCGAGGCCCTCACGAGCTCAAGACTCCGCCTAAGGACCTGATTGCGTACCGGCGGGCGGAACTTGTCCCGGCTTTGTCGGGAGCCCGCCATCCGTCGGCTGATGGACTCCCAGCGAAATGGCGACCTGAAGGTCGCCGCTAAGACCTCTGATTGCTATCAGGGCCGGTCAGTCCTAGAATGAAGCCGCGCGATCTTCCGACGCGGAGGCGTTGCGCAAATCCTGCGACCCGCAGTCTGGTCTATCCCTCGCCATCCCGGAGTGGGGCATAACTTCGGTGGCCCGCGCACGGGCAGCCTGATCTAAGGGAACTTCCATGTCACTCCCATTCAGCTCACACCGCGTGCCTGCAAGACGACGCCGGCGCGACGAAAGACGTCAGCTATCCTTTCTCTGCGCGCCATACGTACTCTGCCTTGTCATCGTAGTGGCCGGCTTGGCGCTGTCCGGATGCGGCGGCCAGAACGCCGGGCCCACTGGACCCACGCCGAGCTTCGGCCTTACGCTCTCGGCCCCCTCCGTGTCGCTCTATCCCGGAGGCACCCAGTCGCTCGAGGTCCGAACCGTCGCGCACCACGGCTTTCAGGGTCAAGTCTCGGTCTCTTTTTCCGGACTGCCTTCCGACATAACGGCCTCGCCGAGTTCGTTGATGCTTTCGGTGGGCGGCACCGGGACGGTGGAGTTTAGGGCCGGGCTGCGCGCGGCCGGGGAATACTTCAATCCCTGGAACATCAATCCCGACAGTGTCTCCATCCCGGTGACGGTCCGGGGAACCTCCGGCTCATTGCGGAGCACGACTTCCTTCGTTCTCATCGTCACGCTTCAGAACCCGTCCTTTGTGCCCACGACGACTGACCTGCCGGTTGTCTGGATTACCACGCAGGACGGCGCGCCGATCACCGACACGGAGACCTACGTTCCGGGCACGCTCGCGATCTCCGCCGACCTCGCCGGCGCCAATATCATCTATACCGGCACCATGCAGATCCGGGGCCGCGGACATTCCACCTGGTGGATGCCAAAGAAACCCTACCGCATCAAACTCGACAGCAAGGCCAGTCTGCTCGGCATGCCCGCGGACAAAGACTGGAACCTGCTCGCCAATTACAACGACAAGACGCTCATGCGCAATGCCATCGCCTTCGAGCTGAGCCGCCGCCTGGGCATGCCCTGGACCCCCCGGTCCGCTTTCGTGGAAGTCTTCCTGAACGGACGCTACGACGGCAATTATCAGCTCACCGAGAAAATCGAGGTGAATCCGGAGCGTGTCAATATCACGCGGATGACGGAAACCGATACCAGCGGCGACGCCCTGACGGGCGGCTACCTCATGGAAATCGACGAGCGGCGCGACGGGGCCTTCTGGTTCGTTACCCGCCGGAACCTTCCTATCGTGATCCAGGACCCCGATCCGGCCCACCCCGCGCAATATGACTACATCAAAGCCTACGTCATACAAGCGGAGGATGCTCTGTTCTCTGATTCCTACGCTGATCCCGCCCTGGGCTGGCCCGCCTACTTCGACGCGCGTACTTTCATCGACTGGTACCTGGTCAATGAGATCACCGCCAGCCAGGATTCCATCTTCTTCAGCAGTTGCTGGTTCTACAAAGACCGCATGAATCCTCTCCTTTACATGGGCCCCGTCTGGGATTTCGACATCAGCATGGGGAACGTGAACTACAGCACCGCCGTCCAGCCCACGGGCTGGTGGGTTCAGCCCTGATTGTGGCACTGGACGATAATGTAAAATGTCCAGCCCACGGGCTGGTGGGTTCAGCTAGGCCCCTGGTACTCCCGCTTTTTCCAGGACCCCAACTTCGCCGCGGCGGTGGCGGCGCGCTGGAACGAAGTCAAAGCCGCCGAGATCGATACCATGCTCCCCTACATTGACCAGACCGCCGCCGCGCTCGAGCGGTCGCAGCAGAATAACTTCCAGCGCTGGCCGATCTTGGGCCAGTGGGTCTGGCCCAACTCGGAATGCGCCGGCTCGCATGCGGGGGAGATTGATTTTGCCAAGTCGTGGCTCGCCCAACGCATCGCCTGGCTCGATGCGCAGTTCAACTAGAAGGTCAAGGGGGCCGGGGTCTAGAGTCTGGAGTCTAGACTCCGGATCCCGGACTCCGGACTGAGAGACTCTCTTCCGCGAACTCGTCGCGAACTTGATTGAGGTGTTGGAGGAGGGATTTCCGAAGCTGCCGCAAAGAGGCGGCGCCGTGGGGAAGGATTCGCGCGAGGTAGAGGAGGCGGATTCGCGTTTTGACAAGGCGGCTGTACCGCCACAGAACGGCGCCACTGAGCGGCAGCGAGAGGGCGTAATAGCCCGCCGCGGCCCGTCCCCACAAGCTCTGGGAGAGGGCCACCTGGACAATGTAGCATCCGAGCACGACAAGGGCGCGCAGGAGCCAGACCTCGCCGGGGTCTCGGTCGGCCAAGCGGCGGGTGAAACTGCGCCGCGCCAGCAGCGCCAGCGGCACGACGTGATTAAGGAAGCCGTAGAGGGCGATGGGAAAGCCCAGAAGCGCCGCAAGCCAATACGCGGTGCGCCGGGGGCCCGAGTGTAGCCATGGGCCTGCCGCTTCGACTTCCGCCTGGTGCCGCGACCACTTCCTGAGCTCTTCCTGATAGTTCTCCAGTTCGATGCGCAGGCCGATCAGCCGGGGTGGGTCGAGCGCATTCAATTGCTCCACGCACTCCACGATGAAGCGGCTGATTGCAAACCCCTCGGTCTTTTGCTTCCAATTCGGCTTCTCCGCCCATTCTTCTTCGAGATCGGCGCGCAGGACTTTTTCAAGATCCGCGAGAAAAAACTGGACGTCGCGCTCCTGGAGGCGATAGGGATTGTCGGTGAGGCGGTCTTCGAGTTCTCCCGCCAGCGTGCGCGTGGAGGCCTCGGGGCTCGCGCCGCCCAACAGGGCCCGCGTCTCGAACGGCGGGCCCGCGGTTATGAGAAGTTCCGGAACAGGGGTCGCGCCATAGGAGCTCAAAAGATGGAGAGGAAGGAGAACCACGCCGGGGCCGCCGGCGCGTCCCGACTCGGCCTCAACCACCAGCTTCGCGGCCTCCAGGCAGGAAGGCGACAATGCCTCGGAGCGGGCAGTCTCCGGTTGGGCAAAGAGAGCTACGGCTTCACCGCGCTCAAGGGCTTCCCGCGCCTCCCGCAGGGCCACCGCGCGAGCCGCCGCGTCGCTCCCGTGCAAGATCACTCCCAGCCGCGCCGCGAGCCATCGCCGCCAGAGATTCCGGCATTCCCCCGCCGGCAGCACCCAGCGGACAGGCCGCGTAAGGGTGGCTGCCACGGCGACGACATGGAGGAAATTGGCCCGTCCGCTGACAACCAGCAGAACGGGGCCCGCTTCCGGAATCGGCGCCCCGCACAACCAGCGGACTTCGCGAAAGTCCTTGCCCAGCCAGCAGCGCGCGAGCCTGCGTGGCAAGGCCGAGCCGTTCAAACCCTTCCAGGAGGACGAATTCATAATTCAGGTGCCGGCGTGCAATTCTATCGGCGAGTTCCGCGGGAGCCGGCGGGCCGCTCGGGCATGGCCTCGCTCTCCCAACCGTCCACGCTGCCCGCGGGGCGCACGATGGTATCCACCAGGCGATAGACCTTCTGGATTTTCCGGCCGCTGCGGTCCACGACGCGCAATCGGAAATGCGGCACGCCCTCCACCTGGCCCACGCGAATTGGGAAAGAACCCTTCAGATTGCTCTCCACGTAGGCCGTGACGTATTCCTGGCGCGTGCTCCACCAGGTGAAGACGCGGATGCGCGTGAAGTCATATTCCGGCGTGCCCATGCGGTCGGCGACCAGATACTGGGGGACGGCGCGGCCACGGTCATCGACCGTGTTCAGGGTAAGCCAGGCCACCATGTTGGTGCTTTGCGCGTAGTGGGCGATCGCTTCGGGAATATCGAGCTCAATCAGTCGCCCGAGCACCCAGCCCGCCCTCGAATCGGCGCGCACCAGATACCAGGCGTCGTGGATCGGCCCCGCCAGGGGCGGCGCGCCGGGCCGCGGCGGACGCTCCAACAGACGGCGCCGGAAAACCTGCACGGATTGGCTGGCATCGAGTTGCGCCAGGAGCGGCGCCTCGCGCGCGGGCTCGACGCGCAGGTTCGCTGCCCCCGCTGTATGCCCCACGGCTTGCGCTTGCTCCTTCTCGAGTTCCTTCAAAAGCTGCTGGCCCTTCTGGTAGGCGGGGCCCTCAATCAGATGGACCAGCTCGATCCAACCCGTGCGCCCGTCAGCAACGCGCAGCCGCGCCCAGTGGCGCCTCCGCTCGAGAACCTCGACGCGTTCGCCGTGGCGGAGCGTGGCGACGCCGAGCCGAATCTCCGCGGGCGAATCGGAGACCGTCGCGGACTCGGGGAGGATGTAGGCGACCTCCCCCATCTCAGGTCGCGCGCGGCCCCGCCCGAAGTAGTAAGCCGCGCCGAGTGCTCCAATCCCTATGGCCATGATGAGGAATTTGCGGCGTATCGGATTGCTCCACCCCACAGAGTATTGACCGCCATTCTACACTAAGTGCATCTTAACTAGAGGCGGCCATTGCAGCAAAGTGTGGCGGCGATGTCCTCATCGCTGCCTCGCGGCGAACCAGGGTCACGGCCCGGGGGCCGCGCCGCACCAGTTCATGCTTCGACGGGAGGCTTTACGAAAGCCGAACGACTCTTCCTACCCGGCCCGGCGGGGCGCCTCGAAGCGCTGCTCGAGTACGATCCGGCACGTGCAGCCCGCGCCACCGCCATCGTCTGCCATCCGCACCCACTCTTTGGGGGGACGCTCCATAACAAGGTTGTCTATCGCGCCGCCAAAGCCGCCATCATCGCCGGCCTGCCGACCCTGCGGTTCAACTTCCGGGGTGTCGGCGCGAGCGAGGGGGAACATACCGATGGCTTAGGGGAGCGCAACGATGTGTTGGCCGCGCTCGACTACCTCACCTCGCGCTTCCCTGTCCTTCCGGTGTGCATGGTGGGGTACTCGTTTGGCTCGGCGGTGGGGCTGGCCGTGGGGGCAAACGATCCGCGGGTCAGCGCTCTGGTGGGCATCGGCGTTCCCGCCGGCATCTGGGACTTGAGCTTTCTTCGTAACGTCTCAAAGCCCACCCTGATCGTGCAGGGAACCCGGGACTTATTCGGCCCGCCGGCTGCGCTCGCGCCCGTCTTCGCCGCCCTCGCGGGCCGTAAGGAGCTCCGCTGGATCGAAGGCGCAGACCATTCTTTTAGCGCCCGGCTCGATGAATTGCAGGAAACGGTGCGAGCGTTCCTGGCGGAAATCGTGTAGTGTGGGGAGGGGCGGTTGGCGAGCCTCCTGCAGGCTGTCGCGCCGCTCCCTGCGCAGCGGAAGAAGACAAGAAACGCTGGTCACGGACCGGCGCTACAGGTGATGCATGGCGGATACCGAAACCGAAGGCAGCGAAACCCTCTACTGCCCTAACTGTGAGGCCGAAATTGATAATCCCCTCGTCTGCGGCGACTGCGCGGCGGTCATCTGCCGCATATGCGGCACGCCACTCGAAAAGGTGGATGAACTCGGGATGGGATGAAAATCGCGGGTCCCGAGATTCGGATTGCGGGCGAAGGCCTCCGGTTTTTTCTGGCGAAACCTGAAATATGAATTCCGCTTGCCCCTCCTTCAGGATCGATCATCTCGGGCGAGCGCTGGAACTTCGAGGGCGAGGGGGCACTCTAGGCGGGGTACTTTCCGGTGATGTAGTTATGGAGCTGCTGGATGGTTTCTTCCTGTTCGGAGATGATCCATTTCACCAGGTCGCCAATGGAAAGAACGCCGATGACCTGGTCGTTCTCGACGACCGGCAGGTGCCGGATGCGCCGCTCGGTCATGATCGTCATGCATTCGTCGACAGTCTGCCGCGGAGCTACAGTGAACACCGGGCTGGCCATGATTTCGCGCACTTCAGTTTCCTTCGAGTTTCTTCCCTTGAGCACCACCTTGCGGGCGTAATCGCGCTCGGAAAGAATGCCCACCAGCTTGCCTTCCGACATTACCAGCACGGCCCCGATGCCCCGGGTGGCCATCACTTCAATGGCCTCATAGACGGACTGCTCGGGCCTGACGGACCAAATCTCGTTGCCTTTCTGCGCGAGAATGAGTTGCACGGTACCGGTTAGCTTCATTGTTTTCAGAGCGGGAGCGTTTATTTTTAATGCTGGCGCGACCACCG
>Ga0073934_10005266_pt1 | contig 20252 bp, 22 predicted proteins | sample LarsenN4metaG_FD_76834 | JGI IMG/M metagenome (GOLD analysis project Ga0073934, IMG submission 76834) | Hot spring sediment bacterial and archeal communities from British Columbia, Canada, to study Microbial Dark Matter (Phase II) - Larsen... ... | reverse complement strand
CGCTTATCTCATCCAGGTTGACCCGGGTGAACGCCTCGTCGTTGGGGGCAAACAGGGTGAACGGCCCCTCTTCCCCGAGCCTGCCGGCCACACCGGCCAGCTCGAGCAACGAGAGCAGGGTCTGGAACGCGCCATCCGCCTTAAGGGTATCGAGAATATCCTTCATTGTGGCCTCCCTTTTCGTCCCGGAGAGGGATGTCGCGTTACTGCGGCCCCCCTCTCCGGCATGAGCCCTCCTCGCTTTCCCTTACATGGCGGCCTTGTAAATGCCGATGACCTGCTCAAGGGTCGCCTTGCGCGGATTGGTCAGCATGCAGGCGTCCTTCTGGGCATTTTCCGCCATTGTTTTCAGGTCCTGTTCCTTGACGTTCAGCGCCTTGAGACCGGCGGGTATGCCGACGTCGGCGGAGAGCCTGCGGATGGCGGCAATGCCGACCGCTGCGGCATCGACGTCGGACAGGCCGTCGATCTTCTCGCCCATGGCAACGGCAATGTCGGCAAAGCGCTTCGGATTGGCGATCATGTTGAACTCGCAGACCGCGGGGAGCAGGATGGCGTTGCAGATGCCGTGGGGAAGGTTGTAGAAGCCGCCCAGCTGGTGGGCCATGGAGTGGACGTAGCCGAGGCTGGCATTGTTGAACGCCATGCCGGCCAGGTACTCTGCATACGCCATCTTGTCACGGGCTTCCAGGTTTTCTCCGTTGGCCACCGCCGGACGGAGATAATCGGCAATCAGTTCGATCGCCTTGATGGCGCAGGCATCGGTGATCGGGGTGGCAATAGTGGAGACGTAGGCCTCGACCGAATGGGTCAGGGCGTCCATCCCGGTGGCCGCGGTCAACGACGGGGGCATTCCCACCATCAGCAGCGGATCGTTGATGGCTATGTTCGGGGTGCAACGCCAATCGACGATGGCCATCTTCACATGGGTATCGGTGTTGGTGATGATGCAGAAGCGGGTCATCTCGGAGGCGGTGCCGGCGGTGGTGTTGATGGCGAGGAACGGCGGCATCGGCTTGGTGGACTTGTTCACCCCCTCGAAGTCGCGGATGTTGCCACCATTGCCGATGACCAAGCCGACCCCCTTGGCGCAGTCATGGGAGCTGCCGCCTCCCAGGGAGACGATGCCGTCGCAGCCGTTCTCCTGGTAGACCCGCACCCCGTCGTGGACGTTCTTGTCGGTAGGGTTGGGTTCCGCGCCGTCGAAGATGACCGCCTTGAGGCCTGCCCCTTCAAGCTGCGACCTGATCTTGTCGGCGACCCCCATTTTGGAAAGCCCGGCGTCGGTTACGATGAGAAGCTTCGTCGCGCCAAGCGCCTTGGCCTGGCCCCCTGTCTCCTTCGCACACCCGACGCCCATCAGGGAAACTGTTGGAATGAAAAACCCGAAGGTTTGCTCTGCGAGTGCCATGGTAATTCCTCCTTTCGTTTTTCACTGCCGTTGGTTACGACTCGACATGAAAAACTCTTTCGGGATACTTATCTTCCCGGTACAGGAGGAGCGAGACGAGCACGGTGCAAAGGCTGAAGAGAGGGCACCCGAGTCCTCCCTTGGATAGGTATCCCCGGTGCACTTCATATGCATAGTATATCACACCTGATCTTTAAACTTTAAGAGACTTTTAAGGGTCGGGGACCTGTCATGACGAGCTGTTGCCCCGCCGGTGATTTTCCGGTATCATACGCTGCATATTGACGTGACGGGTTGAATATGGCCAAAGAGCTGAAGGTGTTGATGGACTATTCCGGGTGATGATGGACCATGAGCACAGGGTAACGCGAGGCTGGGTCGAATATGTTTGACGGAATTTTCTGGGACAACGACGGGGTGCTGATGGAGACCGAGCACCTCTATTACCGGGCCAACGCGGAGGCACTGGCGCAGGCGGGGGTGGTGCTTTCCCTCGAGGAGTTCTGCCGGATTTCCCTGCGCCAAGGGGAGAGCGTGCTCGGTCTCGCCCCGCTCGCGGGACAGGGGGGCGGCGAAGGGCTGGAGCTGCGCCGGGTGCGTGACGACATCTATTTTCGCCTGCTGGGGGAGGAGTCGCGGGTGTACCCGGGGGTGCGGGATACCCTGGAACGGCTCCACGGCCGGCTGCCGATGGCGATCGTCACCAGCTGCCGGCGGGAGAATTTCCTGCAGATGCACCGTGACAGCGGGCTGCTCGGCTATTTCGATTTCATCCTCACCCGCGAGGACTACGGCGCATCGAAGCCCGATCCGGAGCCGTACCGCACCGCCTGTGCCCGCGCCGGGCTTCAGCCCGGCCACTGCCTGGCAATAGAGGATTCGGAACGGGGGGTCACCTCCGCGGCCCGGGCCGGGCTGGTCGTCGCCGCGATCCCCGGCGACATGAACCGGGGGGGCGATTTCGGCGCCGCCCGCTGGCTGCTGGACGGCATCCACGAGCTTCCGGCGCTCCTGGGGCTCGATGGGGGGGAAGGGACCACGAGGGCACCATAGGTAAGACCAAACGGGGCTACTTTAATCAAAAAAGTGGATGTCCCATTTGTCTTCTGCATGTGACCGGCACCGGGCCCGATTGTCTTCACCACTTTTCCCGCGTTGTGCGACCGCCTATGGCGAAGGAGAGCCGGGCCAGGCGGTGGTGGGGGTAGGCAGGGTCGACGGCGGGGATCCCGTTGCGGGTCCTCACGAGTCCTTCGGCCCGGGCCTGGTCGAAGCAGTCGTGGGCCGCGTTCCTGAGGGTGTCGAAGAAGAAGATGGTGGAGAGCATGGCGTTGTAGCAGGCGAACCCAGCGACCTCGTGGGGCATCAGGCCGCAGAGGAGAGCGCCGGCGGCCACCAGGACGATGAACGGCGCGCTCACCAGTACCGCATAGAGGATGAGGGTCGCCCGCGCCCGGATCGCCTCCCTGGTGAGCCGGACACCGGCCCAGGGGTCCTCGTCGTAGTCGTAGCAGTCGTCGTAGTCATGGTCGCGCATGGCTTCCTCCTTCCCGTTCGAGACGGGTGACGGCCGGTGTGCGGCAGGTTCGGTACCTGCAATTATAGCGTATCTGTCCCGATGCAAAAGGTTTCGAAGCAGGGCAGGCGAGGCTCATGCGCTTCCCCAGCAGCAGGTAGGGGGTAACGATGAGAAAGACCGGCGTCAGTGCCGCCATTTCCTCTTGCCCATGCATCTTCCCTCATCCCAACGTTATGGCTTTGAGGCGTCTCAGGATTTCGCCGAGTATTGTCTCTCGCTCTTTCAGTTCTGCATGCCATTCCTTGTTGTCAGTGCCGACCCTCTCCGTGATCAGGTCGGGGAGATGCGATTCAAGCGCGCTAACCAGCGTTGCCACTTCCTTTTCGCTCAGTTCGATGGCCAACATGGTGAATCCCCCTTTCCCGCTTTCCTGCCCGATGTACCTTCCCGTGAAACCCCTCAGCAAGTACCACTAGTGCCTCTCTGATACCATGGTAGAACTATCCGGTCTACGGGTCAAGAATCCCGGAAGAATTCAGGAATTCGAAAGCTTGGGCGTCAAACCAACAACCCTGGCCCCCAAAACATTCCAAATCCCCAAAAAAACTCCCAGAACGATGTTGCGCCATGCCGGTCGAAAATGCTACATAGATGGGTGATCCTCTTCACGTTGCCCGATTGGATCGGGGCATGCGGAGTCATATCAAATTTGTGAGGTTGATAGAATGACAATGAAGCACTTTGGTCCGACCAGACTGGACGCAACGCTCATCCCGAAAATAGCCCGGCAGTGGGGAACACCGGTATATCTGCATGATCAGCAGTACATAGAAAGCAGCTGCCAGCAGTTGCTGGACATGCCGAATGCCTACGGTCTGCATGTACGCTACGCCATGAAGGCGAACTCGGACCGTACCGTCCTGCGGGTCGTCACCAACAAGGGGCTGGACCTGGACTGCTCGTCGCTCGACGAGGCGGCCCGCGCCTTTGCCGCCGGGATCCCCTATAGCCGGATGATGCTGACGACCCAGGAGGTTCCCTCCGGCGAGGAGCGCAGGGAACTGGAGGAGATGATCAAGGCGGGCCTCAAGTACAACGTCTGCTCCATGACGCAGTTCAAGCTGATCGCCGACTTTGCCAAAGCCAACAGCATCGATCTCTCCATCAGGGTCCATCCGGGAGCCGCCGGCGGCGGTGAAAGCGCCACCCGCGACACCGGCAGCGAATACTCCTGCTTCGGCGTGCACCTGAACGATGTCCCGCAGGTCAAGGCCATGGCCGACGAAAAGGGGCTGCGCTTTACCCAGGTCCACGTCCATATCGGTTCCGGGGGCGACCCGGAAAAATGGCGCCAGAACATCGACCGTGAACTGGGCTTTGTAAAGACCTATTTCCCCGATGCCGTCACCGTCAGCTTCGGCGGCGGGCTCAAGGTCGCCCGGATGCCGGGAGAAAAACAGGCCGACATCGCGTCGCTGGGTGCCTATGCCAAGCAGCGGATTGAAGAGTTCAAGGAGGCGACCGGACGGCAGCTGCAGATGGAGATTGAGCCGGGTACTTTTGTCGTGGCCAACTCGGGCCATATCATCACCCGGATCATCGACAAGAAGCTGACCAACGAGCTGAACTTCCTCATCGTCGACGGAGGCATGGAACTATTGACCCGTCCGCTCCTCTACGGCTCCGAGCACCCCATCGCCATCGTCCGCCAGGACGGCACGCTCCTCTCCAGCGAGTATGACCAGACGCCGACGACCGGGCTGAAGGCGTTCGGCATCGTGGGGCGCTGCTGCGAAAGCGGCGACTCGGTGCGCCTCGACAACGACGGCAACATCGTGCCGGTCATGATTGTCGAGCCGGAAATCGGCGACTACGTCGTCATCGGCGGCACCGGAGCCTATTCCGAGAGCATGTCGCCGGAGAACTACAACTCCCACCGCAAGCCTGGCGCGGTCATGAAGACCCGGAGCGGCGAGCTGGTGCAGATCCGGAAGAAGCAGGTGCGTGAGCAGCTTGTCCAGAACGAGCTGGATGTGACACTGTAACTGATCGATCAGTCGTAGACAGTAAGAGGCCAAGGGGTATGCGTCCCTTGGCCTCTTTTTGTATGGCGGTAGACTGAGAAGAACGTTCTCCGAACAATTCGCCGAGTTGTATGAACGAAAAGGGGACACCTCGGGTAACGGCAGCCCGTCCTCCCTTGTGCTAGCTGTCGGCATCTTCACCCCAGCCACCATCCCAGCCGTAGCGGACGAGATCGACCCGCCCCCGGGCGTCGAACCGCACCCCTTCGGCTTCCAGCAGCAGCCGTTGGATGAGGTCGCCGTCACTGCTGCGGCGCGGGCTGACTTTCCCCTGGCTGTTGATCACCCGCTGCCACGGCACGTCGTGGCCGGCCGGCAGCGCCGCCATGGCGAAACCGACGGTGCGCGCCGTACAGCCGATCTCCCGGGCGATCAAGCCGTAGGTGGTGACCCGCCCCGGCGGGATCCGGCGGACAAGGGCGTAGATGCGGCTATAGAGTGGGCTGGCGGAATCATGCATGTCAGGGTCCATTTTCGTGCAATCTTGGCATGGAACGATTGTAGCTCATAAAGTCTCAGGAGCAAAAACAGCAAAGGCGGCCAATCGGCGTTCCTCGTGAATGCTCTCCCGGGCTTCCGGACGGCAAAATAATCTCATCTGTCCCCCCGCCGGAAATTACCAACTACCCTCCTCCCCCGCCAATCCCCCCTAGTCTCCTCCGACGTAGCCGCTGCCGATGGCGGAAAACGGCAGTTCCAGCGCCAGCTCCGGCACCTGTCGTGCCACCCAGGCCGTGAAGGTGTTGCTGTTCGGCCCGGGAAACGCCTCGTAGGCCATGGGCCAGGGATAGGCACGTGCCGCCGTGTCCACCTTCGCGATCAGCTCGTCCACCCCGTTGCCCCGGAAGCCCTTCAACAGCCGTGGCCGTTCTCCGTACCAGTAGCGGTCCGGCACATCCTGCTCGATCCGGACCGCCGGCTGTCCCCTCTGCAGCCGCCAGCCGACCACCTCATAGACGGTGTAGGCGCTCTCGCCCGTATGCTTGGCCGCGATCCAGGTGTGAATGGCGAACCAGCCGCGCCACCCCCAGGCGGACGCGCCGTAGACCTGCAGCACCGCCTCCCGAGTGGTGTTCGGGTCGGGTGCGATCCCCGCCGAATCGCGCCTGGCGGTGCGCCAGTCCTTGCCGGTGGAGCACCCGCCAATAAGCAGCGCCGCCATGATCAGTACGATGAGCCGTGTCAATGTCCACCCCCAGCGAATTGGCCTCTCAGTCCCCCCCGACGGTGCCCAGGGATAAGCCGTCAGGCTCCAAAAGTGCCCACGGCGCAGAGCCGGCGGCGAGTTCATATCAGGCGGATTTCGCCCTGATCGCGCTGATCCTGTCCGCCGACAGTCCCAGCCACTCCAGGAAGCTCTGGTGTCCGGCCGGGTTTTCCTGTTCAAACAGGCGGTGCCACTTCTCCATTGCCCCCTGGTCCAGGCCGATGGCCTTGAAGCGTGCCACCCACTCCTCCACGGTAACAGTCGGTTCCATGGTTCTTCTCCTTTTCATGTCGTAGTGATTATATCATGGCCATGACAGGGACAACGCTAAACCGTGAAGTGGTAGACGGGTCAAGAGGTTTTTCAGCCATCTCCCTGTATTTGCCTGTTGACAAATACAGGAGTAATAATAAACTTGAGATAGTTAACAGGTTCTAATATTTATTGTGACAAAGCCAAACCCTCCGCGAGAAGGGGACGGAAAGCGTCGGGTCTTCCGATCGAAGATGGCCGGGCTACCACGGATAATCCCTGGTAGCCCGGCCATTTTTTTGACGGCATATCCAGTGTAAGGGTGCTCCTAATCCTGCGGATCACCCTAAAAGACATCAAGACAAGAAGGAGGGATCATCATGATAACTACGAGGGTAGGCTACGTCATGTCCGGTGCAGAGAAAATACTGCGGCAAGGGTTTGGACTACGGCGTATTTTGGGGAGGTTTGTTTCTCCTGTCTTGTTGGTCGTATTGGCTGTCATCGTTTTCCCGGGCACGAGTTCTGCGCGTGTATTTAAAGTGCTCGGCCCTGAAAATTTCGCGCGAGCGCGCTCCGCGCCCGCGCCAGAGGTACGTAAATTCCGTGTCCAGGACCCCGGCGCCTCCCAATTTACGCTGCACCTCTTTTATGCGGGGATACAGGAAGATTTCAAGGGGGTAACGCCGGGCGCCCTCGTAACGCTGAACGGAAAGACTGTTGCCACCCCGGGTGAATTCAGCCGAAACGTTCATTACATCAGAAAACAGGTGACGTTGGCTGACGAAAACACGTTGTCCGTCGAACTGCGCGGGGCACCAGGGAGCGGAATAAGGGCCCTGATTACCGGCCGCAACGACGAACCGCAGGTGGTCCACTTCGGCGATACCATTCTGCCTGACGGCAGGAACCTGTTCGGCATGGACGTCGACTATCTCTGGACCGTGGTAGACAAACCTGCTGGCGCTAGCGGTTTGCTTTCGGACCCGGCCTCGTCCGAACCGTCTCTCAAAGTGGATCTCCCCGGAAAGTATGTGCTGGAACTGAGGATCCGCACCGCTTTGTGGGAGAGCGAGCCGTTCATCATCACCCTGACCGCGACGCAAGCCGAGACATTCGTGCCAGTGCCCGTACAGACCAGACACATTTCGGGCTCGGGCACGGGATACCAGGATTATGCGATCCAGGTCGGCTCCCGGATGTACTACGCACCGCCGCCGCAGACCTGCGGTTCGCCGAGCAATGCCGGGTTCCAGGTCCTGGTCCTCGACCGGGCCACGCTTACGGTCACGAATCATCAGACCTACAACGTGCCGTGCGGGGTCTCGGCAATGAATACCATGCTGAGCGGCCTGAATTCCAACAGCATCGTCATCGTTTCGAGTCTGGCGAGCACGTACAATCGCTGCGACAGCACCTGCACGGTATTGAACAGCATCCTCGCGCAGTTCGGTTCAACCCTGGCTTTCACTAGTTTGCCGCCCCTCTCCTACACCACGCTCGATGGTACTCCTGTTCCATTCACCTATTCCCTGATCGGGGTCCGCGGCCTGAGTTCCGTGGAGGGTGCCGAACTGAACACCACGGACCATCATTTTTTCAAGCCCGACACACGTATGAACTCGAACATCTCGGGGTATTTCGTGAGAGATGTGAATACCGAGGACCTGGTCCACCGCTGGACCTTTGCCTACCCCGAATTCGTGGAGATCGCAACCCGGGCCGATAAAAACCCTGAGGTGAACACGATGAAAGTGGGCGAAACCGCATATCGCTCCGCTGCACTCAAGCCGGAGGCAAACGGGGGGTTCCAGGTGGTTGTCCTGGACAAGGATACCCTGAAAGTGCCGGCCTATTTCCAGGTCAACAACATGAACAACAACAGGACGTTCTCGACCAACTGCGGAGCCGGGACCGGTTCCGTGGGCTGGCTGGAGCAGCAGGCGATGTACGATTTCCTCTATGAAGTGCTGACCCTGGCCTCGAACCATCCGCAGAAATTCGTCGTCCTCATCGCGAGCATCGGAACCCCCATCAACGACAAGGCAACCGTCTTCACCGACCTGATCAAGCTGATCGGCAATTCCTACGGCGGCACCATCGGCGTCCTGAACCAGCTCGGGACGTCTCCGACCTCGATCTCAACATATTCCCTTGTAGGTCTGAACAAAACCAATATGACCCCCTATGACCTGGGCGCGCTCGATACGATCGAGGCGAGTTCGACCGTGGAGAGTATAACCAAGGAACAGCTGCGTGTTGTCATGCGAAAGGACAGGAAAGGCTGGTTCATGCCGGTCGTGTCCTCCACCGGAGATTCAAGCGCAAACGGCGGCCCGGATTTCACCCTCCTCTCCGTGGCCCTGCAGCCTGCCACTCCCTGGCCCCTGCCGGATGCATCGTCTTCGCTCTTCCAGGAGCAGGCGGCTGCCTACGCATATATAAGCAGGCACATCGGAGAGAACACGGACAACATCAGAAGCTTTTACACCTTGAGCCCGAGCTCCCCGGGAGACTGGAAGAACGCGTGTGACGGGCTGGACTACCCGGCGACCCCGCCGAGCCCATACTTCAGCACAGAGGTTTTTGCGGCAATGCAGGCCCAGCTGAGCGCCGAGTTCAACTATCTCAGCCACATCAACGGTTTCCTCGATAAAATGGACTATGTCCTGCTCAACATGCAGGTAAGCTCGACAACCAATCTGGGCCAGGTCTACCAGGCTGTAAGAGACAGTGTCCATGTCCCCGACGGCAACGTCATTCGCTACGATGCCGGCATCGTCATCCGGGGGCTCTTGACTGCAGGAACATCCATTGTAACGAACCCGACCATCAAGGGGATCATGGGCGTGGTCAACGGCGCCATGTCAATTGCCATGAGCCTCTCCAAAAAGCCGTCCGGCCCTGATTACACGGCCATTGATGCCCAGGCCTCGGCCCTGACGGACGAAATGAACAGGCTCTGGGCAAACTGCAAGATGGGCAAGAACGTGGTCCTGGACATGGTCAAGAGCGACTGGGGCAAGCTCCAGTATGTGGGCAACAAATTCATGACCGCTCCGGAACAGGGTGGCTGGAAATACTACGATACGGAGCCGGAGGAATGGGTCACCGTCATAACGAACGCTCTTCAAGGCTACTATTTCCAGACCCTCATACCTGCCGTGTTCAAGATCGACTACCTGGTTGATACCACGACCATTCCGAGTCCCCCCGATTTCGAATACAATGCCGGCGGCAGCTGGACATGCAACCCGTACTGCTCGGGAGCCTCGAGCACAGCCTACTGGGTCGACCACTTTCCGAACGGCCACTACTCCTGGTATGTGCTGGAGAACGGAATTCAAATGGCCCCCATAAGCGGGTGCGGATATGTGGTCTTCGATGATTCAAAAACTGTCCGGGAAGTGCTCTTTGGCACGGGGCCATGGGGAGTCGGTGTCAAGCTCAATCTCTCCCAGCCCGTCTTCTATGAACGATGGCTGCCTGCCTCGGTATACAGGGTTCCGACCATGCCGCTTTTCGATGAAGTGACGGGACACTATGACAAGTGCGGCGGATAGCGGCAACTGCCGCGCTGAGTGAGCGGCACGATCAAGGGCTGCCCTGGTCATTTCGGGGCAGTCCAGGAATACCGGAAGCAATGAGACGATTACGCTCCTGCCCGGGCACTGTTCCGCCCACCGGAAACATCCCGGCACGTATATTTCAAGACCAGACCCCACAGGTGTGTCCCTGTCTTTAGGGTCGTTTGGCCGCCTTTTCCCGGCATGCATCTGAACTGCCCTATATCTCGTGTATAATTGATCTGCAGTCCGATGGGGACTTGCCGACTACCACACAAGGAGACACGCATGAAAATAGATGTGAAGGATGCCATCAGAAACTCACTCCATACCGAGAAGAGCGCCATGCTCTTTTACCAGTACGGCGCCAGGCAGTTCAAGGACCCCGGCGCCAGGCGCACCTTCGAACTGCTGGCCAGCGAAGAGCGGGAGCACGCCGGCCATTTTCACCGGATCTACCCCGGCAGCGACATCCCCTCCCTTGATGAATTCCTGGCCATCGCGGAGACCGACGAGTCAACCTGGCTTGCCGTGGCGAAAAAGATGTGCGGTGCCGATTTCACCGAGAAGAAGGCCCTGGAAGTGGCAATGGAGAAGGAAAAACTGCTGGAAGAGGGGCTGCGCAATCTGGCCGGCCTGATGGACGATCCGGAAGTGCGGGCGGTGTACGAGCTGAATGTCCGGGAGACCCACAACCACTACCTGATGATAGAGGCGGAGTACGCGCGGATCATGAAGATGGTGGATGAATCGGACATGGACATCTTTGTCAGGGAGTGACAGCCAGGAAGAATAGTACTGGAACCACGCGGAATGAAGGCGGCCGATCGGCCGCCTTTTGTATTAAATAGGTATGGATGTCCCCGCACTTCCCCATTGAATATGTTCCCGGAGTTCAGTTCTCTATTTCCGAAGCACAAAGAAGGTATAGTCATAGCAGGTCGAATACCTCCTGAACATGTCGCTCTCTGCCTCGCACCGGGTGCGCCTCCTAACCTATGCTCTGCTCACGACCCTACCCCTTTGGCACGCCTGGATCATTATCCTCGTGAACCTGATTGACAATGTCGCAAGAAAGTTAAATTAACTTTACACAAGATTCAATTGTCCATATATTTCCCCAGATAGATACGCCACTAATCGCTCAATAAGAGTTGCTGCGCAAAGAGGAGAGACAAATGGATGAACGAATCAACCGAATTGCGGCTCTGGCAAACGTTTCGGCTTATAATGCAGAAGCGACCAGGAAATACGTCGATGGCGCACCGCACATAAAACACGCATCATTGAGAGAACTTTACGGCAAGTTGGTTGTACAGGTTTTCGATAATGCAAAGAAGCATTCAACGATTCCCACGGTCCTGGATCTGGGTGCCGGCGAAGGGGCGGTTACCTTGCCATTTCTGGAGCTTGGTGCAAGAGTTGTGGCTGTTGACATTTCCGACAGCCAACTTGCGGCATTAAAATCCAAATGTGCAGATTTTGGCGACATGCTTGAAGTACGATGCGAAGACATCAATGACGCTTTAAGGGACAAGGGAACCAAGTACGACATCGTTGTCGCCAATTCTTTTTTACATCATGTGCCCGACTACCTATGGATGATAAGAGAAGCGACGACCGTTCTTAACCCTCATGGTCAATTCTTCTCCTTCCAGGACCCGCTTCGCTACGATTCCCTTGGAAAGTTCTCCAGAGCATTCTCAGCGTTTGCATACTTCTGGTGGCGTGTTTTTAGAGGCGATGTAATGGGTGGGATAAAACGACGAATACGGCGTGCTCGTGGGATTTATCTTGAAAATTCGGTACAGGACAACGTTGAATACCATGTGACAAGAAATGGCGTTGACCAGGATGCTATTCGTGAATTACTTGATGAGCAGGGGTTTGATTGCATTGTGGTGCCGTATTTCGGCACTCAGAGCTATTTGTTCCAGCCCATAGGAGATGTCCTCAAAATCAGGAATACATTTGCCATAGTAGCCCAGAAACGGCCGGTAAGACATCAGCCCTAAACCTCCGCGCTCCCCGACGTATCACCCGGCATATGCCGGCTATCTCAGAAAGCCTTTACGGTGCAAACGTGTAAACTTCCGTGTGCACTGTTTCCTGATATAATTCGTAGCCGATACTGACACCAAAGAACCGCAACGTTGTGTTCGAGGCAATTGTTATCGGCACGGTATAGAGGGGACTGGTCGTGGTAGGGAAACTGCCATTCGTGGTGTAGTGAATCATGCCGGGCTGATTGATTTCGAGACTGACCGTTTGGGGAGACGTATAGGTTCCCCCTGGGGGGACCGCCCGTGTCTTGGGCGTAAAATCCGTTCCGGAGTCAGAACTGCCGCAACCAGACAGTACAAGTACAATCAATACGATCACCAGGTAATATCGAGCCATCCCGACCTCCGCACCGCTGTTGAGATTAATGTTAACGCTTCCTAACTAGCTGGCAATGCAGACTCATCGTGTCCTGAGCTGAAACACGAAAGGCGGCCGTTTGGCCGCCTTTTACATTGTGAAATGTGTAGACGCGCCCCTTATGGGTTTTTCCACGAACGGCCGTCCGGTTCGCCCCATTTCCCATCAGGGAGCTTGCACCTTGAACCTGTGGCAATCATTGCAGAAGAACTCAGGCGCCGTGTGACCCTTGTGGCAGACTGCGCATTCCTTGTCCCCCACGTGCGTGTAATGGGGATTGGGCTGTTTCTCCGCGGAGGCCTTGCCAAGCTCTTCGTAAGAGCCGCCGTGGCACTTCAGGCATCTGTCCATCTTCGGAGCCTCGGAGGGCACCTTTTCCACGTGGCACTGAGCGCACTTCAAACCCTTTCGGGCGTGACGGTCAGCGAGGTTGTTATCAGCGACAACACTGGTGGCAAATGCAAGGCACGGGGCCAGCAAAACAGACACTGAAAGACTCTTTTTCATGATCATTGCTCCCCGGGTCCGTCAACAGCCTGTCAGGCCTCCTTGCAGGCTTTGGCAATCTGGCGGGCCGCAATACGGCCGAAGACCGTGGCGCCGCCCAATTGGCTGCCGCCGACGTAGTCGCGGAAGAGCAATCCGCCCGCGGCGTTGCCTGCAGCGTAGAGTCCCTTGATGGGCCTGTCTTCCAGGGTGACCACCTGAGCGTTGGCGTCGATCTTCGGCCCACCGAAGGTGGCGGTCATGCCACTTGCCCACGGGAAGGCATAGAACGGACCCTTATCCATGGCGTGGGGGTGCTTGCGGGTGCACGGCGGATTCAGATCCTTCAGACTGTTGGTCCGCAACGCGTCGTTGTAGCCGGTGACCGCGGCCGCAACAGCTTCCACGGGGAGCCCCGCCTTCCTTGCCATCCCTTCGACCGTATCAGCCACGAAGAACGGGGAGTTCATTCCCGCGAACTTGTCAGCCATCTTTTTAACGGCAGGCCAGTTGCTGTCGACCAGTTGGTAGGCCCTGTTTTCAGGGGTCAGGTTCGGCAAGGCGCGAGCCTTGGCCACATAGGTTTCGACTTCGTCGATGATGCGTTTGCCGCGCAGATCCACGATGATGCCGTAGCCGCTGTTCAACGCGTCGACAGGGTTAACGTGCGTCTCCGGAACGATCGGGCCGCAGTGGAATTGGTCCATGTGCACCAGTTTTGCAAACAGGGGCCTGGCGAGCGTGATATTTTCGCCCGTGACGTACGGTGAGCCGCGCAAAGGCAAGCGTGACATGACTCCGCCCATGTATTCGCAGAGCATTTCACGGTTGGCCGAGAAGCCCCCCGTGGCGATCACTACACCACCGCGAGCCTGGAAGTCGACCAGGCCCTCTTCGGTCAGGGCGCGCACGCCGGTCACCGCCATCTTCCTGTCGGTGATGAGTTCAACGGCCTTGGTATGGTAGAGGATGGGGATGCTGCGCTTCCTGCAGGCGGCGAGCAGCAAGCGGATCAACATGCCACCTCCCGTTATCGACCCGCCATCGATGAAGTGCACGCGACTCAGCAGCGGATAAGGCAATTCGCGAACCTTGTGGAACTTCACGCCGATGGTGTCCTGCAACCAGTCAACGTCTTCACCGATCTGTTCGACGTAGGCGCGGGTCAGGGCCGGATCGGCCTGTCCGGCGGAAACCTTCATCATGTCGGCAAAAAGGGCGTCCCTGGTTTCGGTGACCCCGTTCTGCCTTTGGGCGCGGGTGCCGCAGGCGTTTATACCACCCTCGGCGTAAATGGAGTTGCCGGCGGGCAGGTCCATCTTTTCGAGAACCACTGGTTTAATCCCCCGGTCGCAGGCTTCGATTGCGGCCACCAGACCGGCTGTGCCGGCGCCCAGGATGATGGCGTCGTAAATCTTGGTGGACGGAGCCGGCACAACCGCGTGCGCAGCCGTTGAGACCGGGCCCAGCGCACCGGCGGCAGCGGCCATGAGGCACCCTTTCATCATGTCACGACGACTAATTCGCCCCATGGCATGCTCCTTTCTTTTGTTCGAGAACCATCAATCTGTGCAGGGAACAAAAAAAGCCGGACTCTCCAGGGAATGATCCGTGGTAGCTCGGCCGTCTTCGAACGGAAGACCCGCCACTTTCCGCCCCCTTCTCGCGGAGGGGTTGGCTTTGTCACGCAGCAGATTATTTTGCTCTAACTTTCAAGATGTATTTTACAGAGCCCTCCCTACATGTCAAGAACCGTTCAGGACCAGAGGCCCTCGACTTCGCCTGGGACCTCTCCGGAAACAGTGGGCGAAGGCAAAAATATGGGAAGTGTCCCTCATTTCCCTCATTTCCCCGTATGGTGTTCCCCGAATTCCTCCACAGCCGCTGACCACGTGCGGATCAGCAGCGCTTCCTTTTCCGAGATGCCGAGGGAGAGCAGAAAGGCGTGGTGGGCCTCCGGCTCCCGCCGTTCAAACTCCACATGGAGCTTTTTCATGGCGGCGTCATCCATGCCGGCAGCGCGCAGCATGGCGACGAACATCTCCTTGTTCACGGTGGCACCCGGGCCACCCTCACCCTGCACTTTCAACATGCCTGCCAGCAGATGCTGCTTGGTACGTAGCGCCTCGATCTCCGCTCCGATCTCATCCAGCCGCCGCCTAAGCACGGCGGTCGTGTCGTCACCGGCCGTGGCGAGAATTGCCCTGATCCCGACCATGTCCATGCCGGCCCGGCGCAGGGAGCAGATCGACTCCAGCCGGCCCCGATCAGCGGGAGAGTAGTGGCGATAGCCGGTTTCGCTCCGCTCCGAGGGTGACAGCAGCCCGATCCGGTCGTAGTAGAGCAGCGTGCTGCGGGACAGGCCGAACTGCCGGGCGAGCTCTGAAATGCGGTACATACAGGCTCCTAAAGTGCCCCCGGCGCGGTGCCGGGGGCGGGTTCATATCAGGCTGATTTCGCCCTGATCGCGCTGATCCTCTCCGCCGGCAGTCCCAGCCACTCCAGGAAGCTCTGGTGTCCGGCCGGGTTCTCCTGCTCGAACAGGCGGTGCCACTTCTCCATTGCCGCCTGGTCAAGTCCGATGGCCTTGAAGCGGGCCACCCACTCCTCTACGGTTACCGTTGGTTTCATAGTTCCTCTCCTTTACATGTCGGTTGTAATTGTATCATGGCCATGACAGAGACAACGCTAAACTGTGAAGCGGTAGACGGGTCAAGAATATTTTTGTTTGCGTTGTCAGCAATGGCGGCCAGATGGCTGCTTGTTTAATCAAGCGTGGTGTGCCCGGGATTTCCCTGATACATGAGACCAAAGCGATCTTGCCACCAGTGGATTCACCGCCAGCGGCGACAGCCCCAGCTGAGCCGCCACGTAGCGGCAAAGCCCCATGACATCGGGATTGGCCGCCGCATCCAGCCCTGTACGTACTGCTTCATCAACCGTCAGCAGCCATGACTTTCCGGCGGCAATCCGCTCCTTAGGGTCGGCCGCAGACGGTTCCTGCCACGCCTCCAGCAGCAGTTTCACCCCGTTCAACCGCTGCAACTGCTCCAGAGTGGCGAGAGACGTGAAAAAGTCGTCATAGATCGGCATATCACCCGGCACCGGTACGGCATCTCCGGTGAACAGCACATCTTCCTTGTGCAACAAGTACGACAGGGAGCCGGGCGAGTGACCCGGGGTGGAAAGCACCTCCAGAGTAAGTCCGTGGTCCAGCTCCAGCCGGTCTCCGTCAGTCAGGATTGAATCTACCGCCACCGGCCCGCCTACCAGGGAGTGGAAGCCGGGGACCGGCCGCTCCGCCAACTGCCGCTCAGTGTCCTCGATCCAGTCGCGCTCGGTCTCGCCAGCCAGGACCATGCAGCCGGTAGCGGCATGGACGGCACGGGCAGCGCCGATATGGTCCGGGTGACTGTGGGTGAGGAGTAGGCGGCTGATCTCCCTGGTGCGGCCAATCGTTTTGAGGTAGGAAAATATTGCTGCCTCGGCCCCGGCCACACCACTATCAATCAGTGTGACCTGCTCACCGCAGACCAGATAGACGTAGACAAAGCGTTCGATGGCGCCAAGAGGCGTGGGGACGGTAAAGGGGATTTTGACGGCATGAATGTGGTTGCTGATCTGCATCTGATGTGCTCCGTACGGGAAATGGTGCCGCGCAAACAACAAAGGCCGCAGGGAAAATCCCGCGGCCTTGAGAAAAAAAGAGCGCGGGCTTTAGGCCCACGCTCCGGTTACCGGTAACGCAGAGCCGTCACATGGTGACGACTGCTACGACGTTTGCTGTGAGGGGCTGTCTGTTCATGTGCTAGGTTGTAAAACGTTTTCATAAACTTGTCAATATTCATTGGCTGTCCATACCCGGTAAACTTGGGACACTTCCCTGATTTTGTTATTCAGGTGCTGCCACGCCTTGCCGCGCTGGGTAACATGGTATAAAAAAAGGGGACAGGCTACATTTACAATAAAGTAGCCCGTCCCCTTTTTATTTATTCAACTCCAGGAGCTTCGTCCCCCACTCATACCAAAGTGCCTTAATTTATTGTAGTCCTGTCGCACGCAAAACGCGAGGGACAGGAACGATGGGAACCCCCGCCATCCCGGTCAGCCGTGATACAATAGCCATAGAAACAGGGCACTACTTTCCGTGAGCACGAGAGGTGAAAACCATGATCTACCCATCAACGATCATCAACGTGGCTATCGCTCGGGAACCGGCAGCAGTCTATGCCTATGTCGCCGACCTGAACAATCTCCCCCGATGGGCGACAACCTTTTGCCGGTCGATCCGGAGCGAGGATGGGACGTGGCTGATGGAAACCTCGCTGGGGATGATGGCGATCCGTCTCGCCCCGGAGAACGACCTCGGGGTGCTGGACCATTACCTGACGCCGCCAGGGGGCGAAACGATCTACGTACCAATGCGGGTGGTGACTAACGGCTCCGGGAGTGAACTGTCCTTCACCCTGTTCCGCTTTCCCGGGGTGAGCGACGCGGACTATGCAGCCGATGCCGCCCTGGTCAGGCAGGATCTGGACACGTTGAAAGGGTTGTTGGAGCAGGAGAATGAAGGTGACAGAGAAATCGTTACGGGCTCGTTACACTGACCGCTCATTACCGGCTTTTTTTCCCGAGCGGCGCATCACAAAGGAGAATTGACATGGCAACGCAAGCAAAGAACACCATTTGCCTCTGGTACGACCGCGACGCCTTGGACGCGGCACAATTTTACGCCAAAACCTTTCCCGATTCAGCCGTTGGCGCAGTACACCTCGCACCGGGGGACTATCCGTCCGGGAAGAAGGGGGATGTGTTGACGGTCGAGTTTACCGTGATGGGAATTCCCTGCCTCGGGCTTAATGGTGGCCCCGAGGTCACGCACAACTGGGCATTCTCGTTTCAGGTGGCAACCGCTGACCAGGAAGAAACGGATCGTTACTGGAATGCCATTGTCGGCAACGGCGGCGAGGAGAGTGACTGCGGTTGGTGCCAGGACAAATGGGGCTTGTCGTGGCAGATTACCCCGATCGCCCTGACCAGGGCCATAACCGATCCCGACCCCGCCGCTGCCAGGCGGGCGTTCGAGGCGATGATGACGATGAAAAAGATCGACATCGCGGCAATAGAGGCGGCGCGCCGCGGTACCGTGCTTGATAGTGGTGGGGTCTGCGAAGAGTGCTTGAATGAAGATTTTGATTCTTGCGTCTGCCCTGAACCAAAGGGGGGCGAGTAAACAGCAAAGGCGGACAATTGGCCGCCTTGTGCGTAACGGGGTATTGTGTCCCGGGAATTTCTTTATCCTGTCACCGGAGTTCCAGGAGGGGCTTGAGGAACCGCTCAAAGGTTATCAACTGCTTGGCCGACAGCAGGTCGATATTCCCTTCGTTGTCCAGCAGGAAGGTGGCGACGCCGATGACGGTCCGGGGGAGGTAGCCGGTCCCAACAACGATCTGCTCGATCTCTCCCCTGCGTCTGGTTATCAGGTACTGCAGCTGCTTCAGGTCAAGTTCCACTTGGTGTTCTCCTTCGGCGGTCAGCTTCACCACCCAGTCACGGATTCTAATGCCTACGCCGCAACGGTCTCTGCCCCGGCCAGCCGTCTCCCCAGCTCGAAGGCCCGCCGGCAATCCAGGGGCAGCGCCTCAGCCCGTCGCTTCGCCTTGTGGACCGGATCGAAGCTCTCGATCACCACTTTCGCATAGTCGTCCACCTGGCAGGTATCGAAGGCGCAGAGGGTCTCGGCGGTCCCGAGGAGCAGCTGGGTATAGCGTTCGTTCGCGTTGATGAAATACTCGTAGCCGAACTCCCTGCTCCGCTCTTCGGTGACGTTCATGGTGTAGATGAAGGCCGTGGCCAGCTTCCTCGGAAACAGGGTGCCGTAGGGGACGGTGTAGGTCAGATAGGGGAACAGCAGCCGTTCGATGAAGCTGCGCGTCTCGCCGGTAGCCGAGCCGAAGTAGACCGGCGAGCCGACCACCAGGGCGTCGGCCGTGGCGATCTTTGCCAGTACCGGCGTCAGACCGTCCTGCATGGCGCAGCGGCCGTAGCTTTTCCCCCCCCTGGTCTTGCACGCGAAGCAGCTCGTGCACCCCTTGAAGTCCAGGTCGTACAGGTGGACCAGTTCCGTCTCTGCCCCTTGCGCCGTGGCCCCCTCCAGGGCCTTTGCCACCAGCGTTGCCGTGTTCCATTGCTTGCGGGGACTGCCGTTGATACCGATGACCTGCATCGTCTACCTCCTGTTAAGTAGTGCCGGACACGAAGCTGCCGGCCAGGTTGGTTGTCGTTATTCAGCTGCTGCCGAGCCTTGCCATGATGGGTAAAATGGCGGGGTATTCGGGGGCAATTATGCGGCTTTTCGTGGCATGGAGAGAAATTAGTCCCGAAGGGCGGTGTCGTCAAGCGGGAATAAGCATGGTGTACCCGAAATTTTGCCTCAGTGCTGCTATGTCATGATAGCTTCATTGCGCACAACGCTAGTAAACTTTAAGGCCGTATCGTTTATTAGCCAAGGGGCTTATGTAACGCAAATTGGTTTTAGTTTCTTAGCGCCAGGGAGGGCATAAAGCAAAGGCGGCCGATTGGCCGCCTTTTGAACTAAATAGGTATGGTCCCTGTATTTCCGACGGCGACGGAAATGCCCGCCGACTGGTGGCCATGGGAGGGCCGCTGTCGGGGCGACCTGTCGCACATTAGTCCGGACGCTTAACTCGACAAATATGCGATAATAGTAGATAGAAAAGAGGTGATAGTTATGAGGTGCGGGTACAAGGATGACTTCAAAGTCGAATACTCCCACGGATAGCTGCACATCACCAAAGGTGAGGGGGTTGATCTTCTCGTCGCTACGAGCAAAATATCGGCCGACCTCAGGGCTGGTCTCGATGCAGCGGTAACCCATGAAAGCTGCCATGAATTGAGGGCTGCGGCGCGGGGAGTGACGGAGAACATAGAAAGGGCATTTGAGATTGAATGACGAGATGCCCGTTAAGTGGCAAAGGCGGCCAATCGGTCGCCTTATTAGTTGAATAATCTGTCTCCGAAAATCGCCCATGATGGGGGCGATGCGGGGCATGGGTGGCAGATTAGCGCAGGGAGTGGGCGGCGGCATGGAAATACGGGAAGCGTCCCGGGTTTTTCCGAGTTTTCGTTGACAGAGATACTTAGAAAATAATCAAATGTAGAAATGTGAAGGGCGTTATATATGAGAGAAAAAGGGGTTTAACCTCTCAGGATATTTAAATAAAATATAAAATATCAGTCTTGTTAATACAATTTCCTCCTGTTATTGAAAGCTCTAAATTCAATG
>Ga0073934_10005264_pt1 | contig 20254 bp, 15 predicted proteins | sample LarsenN4metaG_FD_76834 | JGI IMG/M metagenome (GOLD analysis project Ga0073934, IMG submission 76834) | Hot spring sediment bacterial and archeal communities from British Columbia, Canada, to study Microbial Dark Matter (Phase II) - Larsen... ... | reverse complement strand
ATTCCGAGACCTTTTTCAAGGATCAGGATTTTACCAAGCACGAGACGGCGTGTCCTCAAGTGACTACACTCAGCCTGTTCGCGTATCAAGTATTCGGACTTAGGGTTCTTCCCTTCAATGACGCGCACAGGCAAGGCTACGCATCATGGCTCATGAAGAGCTCGCCAGCTACTTTCAACATCGCCGTATTCCCCAGGCAGATGACCGCGTGGTGGGAAGCGAACGGTGTTCCGAGGCCTGTTCAATTCATTCGCTCGATCATCCACGAAATTGGGCACTATAAGTTGTCCAAGTACGTTACCTCCGACCCTTCAACCCCCGGCTTTTCCCCTGCCGCCAGTCCGGAGGAAGAGGAGAAGGCCTGGGTGTTCACTTTTCTTTTTCTCGCCATCTTGGTCGGTGATTACTCCTATCGAAGGAGGAAGAGCATCGAAGATTGCGATGACTGCCCTAAGCTGATGATTTGAGTCAACTGCCTTGGAAGGCCCAGTTCGGAGCTGGGCAGGGAACTGGTGGCAGTCAGGGCTCGGTGCAGCAGGAAAGACCTCAGGAACGCCATAAACGACCAAAGGCCTGTGACATGCTCCAAGCCCAGCCTTGAGTGAAGGTCTGATTCCGGACTTATGGTGCTCATTATGGGCTCGCTTGTGCCGGCCAAGCACCAGTGCGGTTGTCGTATCTTGCTTAACCATGCGCCGCAGGAAATGCGTGGATGCTGGTAAGCGAGCCTTAGCATCCTTGGCAAAACCGGGCACGTCTTGACGACGACCTGCACTTCGCTGAGCCGCCCTGTCAACGAACCACCCCTGGCCCGTCCCCCGGCCGGCAGCATGGCGCGCACGGCATTGACGCTCGCGGGCCCGAACCCCCATCCTCGCCCCCATGCTGTCTCAGGAAGAACAGGCAGTGCTGAACTTCCTCGCCACCAGTCGGGGCGCCTATTTTTCGGCCCGGGAGATTTGCCGCAAAGCCGGCGGCAAGCGCCTGTGGGACGAGAACCAGCGCTGGGCTCTGCCCATCCTCAGCCGCCTGGTGGACCGCGGCCTGGTCGAGCAGGACAACGCCGGGCATTACCGGCTGGCGAACTCAGCCCGCGAAGAGCGGCGCTGACCCGGGGGCCAGCCGCGGCGCGGTCTCGACTTCCACCCCGGCCCGGTCCATCTTGAAGCCTGCATGAAGGCACAACGACGCAAGGTCCTGCAACCGGAACTCGAGCAGCAGATCGAGGCTCTGATGGCTGCCGCCGGCGGCGGGTATAACGAGGACCTGGTGGCCGACATCATTGCCAACGCCCTGAAGATGCTCAAAGACGTGCGCCACCGGGGCGATGCGCGGATCATCCAGACGGCGGTGCGCGAGCTGCGGTATTCCTTCCGCCTCTTCGAACCGTTCGCCAGCCGGCGCAAAGTCACCGTGTTTGGCTCGGCGCGCACCGCGCCGGAGGACCCGGCCTACCGGCAGGCGGTCGAGTTTGCCCGCCGCGTCGCCGAGGCGGGCTGGATGGTGATCACCGGCGCCGGGCCGGGCATCATGCAGGCGGGCCACGAGGGCGCAGGCACGGAAAACAGCTTCGGCGCCAACATCCGCCTGCCCTGGGAGCAGAACGCCAACCCCGTCATCCAGGGCGACGAAAAACTCATCACCTTCAAATACTTCTTCACCCGCAAGCTGACCTTCGTCCGCCACGCCGACGCCATCGCCCTCTTCCCGGGCGGCTTCGGCACGCTCGACGAAGGCTACGAGGCGCTCACGCTCATGCAGACGGGCAAAAGCCGGCTTATGCCGCTGCTCCTCATTGACCCGCCCGGCTCGACCTACTGGAAAACCTGGGACAAACACGTGCGCGAGCATCTCCTGCGCAACCAGTTGATCTCGCCAGAGGACCTGAACCTCTACCAGATGACCGACAGCGCCGAGGAGGCGGTGAAAATCATCACCCGCTTCTACCGCAATTATCACTCGATGCGCTTTGTGCGCGAGCAACTGGTCATCCGCCTCCGCCACGAACCCTCACCCTCGGCCCTCGAGGCCCTGAACGAGGATTTCGGGGACCTCGTGTCCCAGGGCAGCATCCGGCTCACACCGGCCCTGCCCGAGGAGGAGGAAGACACCGAGGCCCAGGGCCTGCCGCGCCTGGCTCTGGCCTTCAACCGGCGCGACTACTCCCGTTTGCGCGAGATGATTGATGTCTTGAACCGGCTATGAGCGCACGGCGCATCGTGGCGGGCGCGCTGGCCGGTCTGGCCTGCGCCGCATGGGCGGGCGCGCCGGCCATGGACGCCGGACGCCACCCCGTCCCGGCGGCGCACCCGCGGCTTCTGGGCACAGCCGCCGAGCTGCGGACCCTGGCGCGGCAACGGGCGGCCGACTACCGCCGCATGGCGGCCGTGGGGCGCGACGCGGCTTCGGATCTCCAGCCGCGCCTGATTTCGATGGCCCTCACCGCCGCCATCGAGGACGACGCCGCGCTGGCCCGCCAGGCGCAACGGCTGGTCATGGAGCGGTTTGTCCAGCGGCCCATCCGGCGCGGACACGTCCCCTTCGGAACCGACCTCGCGCTGGGCGGTCTGGTGTATGACCTGTGCCACGCCGCCTGGAGCCCCGAGGAGCGGCGCCAGTTCCACGACTACGTCAACGCCACGGTGGACGCCAACGTGGCCTCGGAGACGCACGTGTTTCACAACGCCTGGTACGGCTACAAGAACTGGGGCATCGGTGTGGCGGCCTACGCGACCTATGGCGAAAATCCCAGGGCGGCGGCGATCCTCCAGACCCTCGAGGCCGATTACCGCCAACGGGCCGCGCCCGCCCTCGAACGGGCCGGGGCCGGCGGCGGCTGGGCCGAGGGCTATTACATCCATTACTGGTTGCTCGAGTGGTTGATGTTTTGCGAGGTCGCCCGCCGCTGCGAAGGCGTGGATTATTACGCCGCCGCCCCCGCCTTCTATGGGCGGCGCGCCCTGGCTTCCGTGTTCGAAATGCAGCCCGGCCTGAGCGACTACGGCTCGCGCCGCCCCATCCCCATGGGCGATGGCGGCGGACGCCGCTTCGGCGGCGACCGCGACAAGGCCCTCTCGGCCCGGCGCATCCTGGCCGCCTATTTCCATGACGACCCGGTGCACCGGGCGGTGCGGGCGTTCGACGCGGCCACTCCGCGGAGCAGCGTGGGCCAGAACGCCTGGATGGATTTTCTCTGGCATGATCCCGCCGCCCCCCGCGGCCGCCTCGACGACCTCGGCCTCTCTCATCACAGCCGCGGCCCGGGTTACGTGTACGCCCGAAGCGATTGGACCGAAAACGCCACCCACTTTTTCTTCAAGTGCGGGGACCGCTTTACCGCGCATCAGCACCTCGATGTGGGGCATTTCCTCATCTTCAAGCGTGCGGAGCTGGCGGGCGACGGCGGCCACTACGACGAGTTCGGCACCGCGCATGATGTCAATTATCATCTGCGCACCATCGCGCATAGCACCGTGCTCGTCCACGACCCCGGCGAGACCTGGCCGGCCATCCGCGGCGGCCGGGTCACGGCCAACGACGGCGGGCAGCATCACGCCTGGCGGCACCACAACGGCGCGGCGGCCGACCCCGAGGACTGGGAGCGCCAGCGCGCGGCCCTCGACATCGCCGACCTTCTGGCCTTTGAAGACCGGGGCGAATACCTCTACGTGGCAGGCGACGCCACGCGCGCCTACGCCTCGAACAAGCTCGAACGCTTCACCCGCCAGATCGTCTATCTGCGCCCCGACACCTTCGTCATCTACGACCAGGTCACCGCCCGCAAGCCCGGTTTCCGCAAGACCTGGCTGCTCCAGGCCATGCGCCCGCCGATGTTCCACGAAGACCGCTGGCTGATGACCAACGGCCCCGGCCGCCTCATCATCCAGACCCTCCTGCCCGAGGCCGCCCGCACGCGCCTGGTTACAGGCGAGGAACTCTACACCGTGGACGGCCGGGCCTATCCGCCGGGGCGGGACACCGGCCCCGCGCCTGCCTGCTGCATGGAAGTGTCGCCGCCAGCCCCGCGCCGCGAGGACCAGTTCCTGCACGTGCTCACAGCCGGCGTGGCCGGTGAACCGTTGACTCCGCCCGCGACGTGGCGTGCGGATGGAGACCGCATCGAGGTGAGTGTGGCCGGCGCGGTGGTGCGGTTCGACCGCCGCCAGACGGGGGGTGACATCCGCGTGGCAGGTCGGGAACGCCCTCTGGCCGCGCGCGTTGAGGCGGAGCGCTGAAAGGTCAGAGTGCCCCTACGGGCCGGGGGGGCTTCCACGGCTTCGATCCCCGCCTCAAAGGCCGGCTGGGCTGGCCCGCGCCATCGAAGAGCAAGGGGGGCCCGCCGCCAGGGAAAGCCATTGAGCCAGCTCTGGCCGTCGTGCAGCTTCCAGAACGACACCCGCTCCATGACATCGGCGTAGCGTCGGAACAGCCGGAAAAGCTGGCCGTATTGCCAGGCCACGTCGCGAGGCACCACCGTCCCCTCAGGCGCCCGGGGCAGGCGCGCGGTGTTGGGCGCGGGCGCTGCCGCCACGAAACCGAGCCGTGCCGCCAGCAGGAGGCCAACCGCTTCGGGGACGTGGCTTTTCCACAGCGCCACCGCCCGGCGCCTTCGTCCGAGGGCGCGGGGTGGGTTGGCCTGGGAGAGTCTCCAAAGACAGTGATGGCAGGGCGTTGGCATGAAACTTCCCGTCGGGGCGGCGGTCCCGGCTGGTGCCGCGGGGACATGCCACCGCCGCGCCAAATCACAACCGATTTCACCCCAGGACCTGCCGGCGCTGCCTGCCGCCCCCGCCGTTCCAGTCCAGTTTTTTCTGCCGGCTCTCCAGGGAGCGCGGCGCGGCCAAACTTGACGTGGACAGAACCGCCGCCTCGTGTCCATGATGCCCCCATGTTTCCACGGCATGAGGAGCGTTCGAGCCGTCGTTCGACGACGGGCGTGCGCCGCGCCGCCCTGGCGGCTGCCCTCTGGGGTCTGGCCTGGACGGCGTGGGGCGCGGAGTTTTACGTGGCGCCCAACGGCTCGGACACCAATCCCGGCACCGCTGCAAAACCATTCGCCAGTCTGGCGCGCGCCCAGGCCGCCGTGCGGTCGCTGCCCCCGGCGGCGCGCTCGGCCGGCCCCGTGACCGTCCAGGTGCGGCCGGGCACTTACCACCTGGCTCAACCGCTGCAGTTCACCGCCGCCGACTCCGGCGCCGACTCAGCCCCCGTCATCTATCGAGCCGAGCCGGGCGCCGAAGTGCGGTTGACGGGCGGGCGGGAGGTGAGCGGCTGGCGAACGGTCACCGAACCGGTCCTTCTCGACCGCCTCCCTGCCGAGGCGCGGGGGCAGGTGCTGGTGGCCGACCTCAAGGCCCAGGGTTTGACCGACTACGGGACGCTGCGCGTGCGCGGCTTCAGCGCGGGCAACCCCGCCGCCGAGGCGGAACTATTCTACGACGACGAGCCGATGACCCTGGCGCGCTGGCCCAACGAGGGCTTCGCCGGCGCAACCAACAAGGCCAACGACCAGACGGTCTTCGTCAACATCGCCCGCGTGGCCCGGTGGGAATCCGAAGCCGAGCCCTGGGTCATGGCTTATTGGCATCACGACTGGGCCGAGCTCTACGAACCGCTGGCCGGGGTGAAGGCCAGCCCGCCAACGCTGTTGCGTAAGACAGACATCCGCCCCGTCTATGGGGTGACCCCGCCCCGGGCCCGCTGGTATGGCTTCAACCTCCTGGCTGAACTGGATCGCCCCGGCGAGTACTACCTGGACCGCGCCGCCGGCCGCCTCTACTTCTGGCCGCCGCGCCCGGGGGGCAAAGCCGTGCTCTCCGTGGCTGGCGGGTTGATCGCCGGAGACAATGTCTCTCACGTGACCTTTCGCGGCTTCATCCTCGAGGCCTGCCGCGGGACGGCGGTCAGCTTCAAGGGCGGCACGAATTGCCAGATCGTCGGCTGCGTCATCCGCAACACCGGCCTGGCGGGGGTGAGCGTGAGCGGCGGAGCCCGGCACCAAGTGTATGGCTGTGATGTGTTCTTCACCGGCGCGGGCGGCCTGAGCCTGAGCGGGGGCGACCGCCCCGCGCTTGCGCCGGCGCGGCACAACGCCGAGAACAACCACGTTCACCACTACGCCCGGCGCGCCCGCACCTATCACCCGGCCATCAGCGTCGGCGGTGTGGGCAACCGCATCGCCCACAACCTGGTGCACGACGGCCCCCACATGGCTCTCTCCGCCGGCGGCAACGATCACGTGGTCGAGTTCAACGAAATCCACAACGTCGTCGAGGAAAGCGGCGACGCCGGCGCCTATTACGTGGGGCGCGACTGGACTGCCCGCGGCAACGTGTTGCGCTATAATTACTGGCACGACATTGTCGGCGCGACCGGTTTCGGCGGCATGACGGTTTATCTCGACGACCAGCACAGCGGTCACACCCTCCACGGCAACGTCTTCGAGCGGTGCATGCAGGCCGTCTTTATCGGCGGGGGCTGCGACAATGTCGTGACCAACAACCTCTTCCTGGGCTGCTGGAAAGCGGCCCATCTGGATAACCGGGGCATGAACTGGCAGAAGCCCGCCACCGACGATCCCAACGGCGAGCTGCGCACCCGCCTGCGGGCCATGCCTTATACCAATGCCCTCTGGAGCGCGCGCTACCCGACCCTCCCGGCCATCCTCCAGGACGACCCCGGCGTCCCCAAACGCAACGTCTATGCCGTGAACATCAGCGCCGGCGGCCGGTGGGACGACGTCATGCCCGCCATCCGCCGTTACCAGACCATCACCAACAACCTCGTCTTCGACCGCGACCCCGCCTGGGCGCGGCTTGTCAAAGACACCGCGGGCCGGCCCGTGCGCGTCGAGTTCAAAGACCCCGAGGCCGTGCGTGCGCTGGGCTTTGCCCCCCTGCCCGTCGAGCGTATGGGACTCTATGCTGACGAGCGCCGCGCCCGCTGGCCGGTGCGCCATGTCGTGCGGCCCGTGCAACTTCCCGGCAACGCAAAACCTCAATCCATTCAACAATGAAAACCAACCGACGCCACTTCCTGGCCACGGCGGCCGGCGCCGCCGCCGCCATCACCCTCGTGCCCCGGCACGTCCTGGGCGGACCCCGCTTCGTGCCGCCCAGCGAAAAGGTGAACATCGCGCTCGTGGGCGCGGGCGGCCAGGGCCGCAGCAACCTTCAGGAGCTCTTCCGCCAGCCCGACGCCCGGGTCATCGCCATTGCCGACCCGGTCCAGGACGTCAGCCTCGAGGACTTCTACTACAAGGGCCAGGGCGGCCGATCCTCCACGCGCAGCCTCGTCGAGAAACGCTACGCGGCCGCCGACCCCGCCTTCCGTTGTGCCGAGTACGATGACTTCCGCGTCATGCTCGAGAAGGAGAAGGCCATTGACGCGGTGTTGTGCGCCACACCAGACCACCTCCACGCCTATGTCACGGTGCTTTCCATGCGGGCGGGCAAGCATGTCTATTGCGAGAAACCGCTCACGCACAACATCTGGGAAGCCCGCACCGTCGCGCGGGTGGCCAAAGAAACCGGCGTGGCCACCCAGATGGGCAACCAGGGCCACTCGACCGAGGGCATCCGCCTCACCTGCGAGTGGCTGGCCGCCGGAGCCATCGGCGCGGTGCGCGAGGTCAAGGTGTGGGTGGGCGCCCGCCGCTGGAATCCCACCCTCACCGGGCGGCCCACCGACACCCCCCCCGTGCCGCCCGGCGTGAACTGGGACCTCTGGCTGGGCCCCCGCGAGGAGCGGCCCTACCACCCCGCCTACGTGCCCGTGCGCTGGCGCGATTTTTGGGCTTTCGGCGGGGCCGGGCTCGGGGATTTCGGCTGCCACGACATGGATTCCGCCTGCTGGGCCCTGGATCTCAAGGCCCCCGAGATCATCGAGGCGCATGGCGCCGGCCCGAGCAACGCCGAGATCGCCCCCCACGGCTGCCTCGTCTATTACCACTTCGGCCCCCGCGGCAATCAGCCGCCGGTCACCCTGACCTGGCACGACGGCGGCCTCATGCCCGACCGCCCTGCCGCCATTCCCGAGGACGAGCCCATGGGCGGACGCGGCGCGATGTTCATCGGCGACCGCGGTATCATGCTCGGCGGCGGGCTCACCGGCCGGCCTCGGCTTTATCCCGAGTCCCTGGCTGCTGCGTTCAAACCGCCCGCCCCCACCCTCCCGCGCTCGAAGGGCCACCACCGGGATTGGCTCGACGCCTGCAAAGGCGGCAAACCCGCCAGCAGCAACTTCGAGTATGGCGCCCGCCTCACCGAGATCACGCTCCTGGGCATCCTCGCCCTTCGAACCGGACGCCGCATCCACTGGGACGCCGCCGCCATGAAGGCCCGCAACCTGCCCGCGGCCGACGCCATCATCCGCGAGCCGGTGCGCAAAGGCTGGGAAATCCCCGAAGCCTGAGCCCCTGCACGATCCCGGGCGCAGGCTGCTGGGCGCGATCAATATGTTGGCTCACCCCGATGCAGGGGGACGCCCCTGAAGGGCCCGGCTCTACGGCCCCGGCATTTCTTGGGCGCATGCCCAGGCCGCCAGCAGGAGCGCGCCCGTGCCCCAGGTGTAGGTGCCGGTGGGCACAGCCGCGTATTGCGCCTTCGTGCCCGGACGTGTGCCGCCCGAAACGCCGGTCAGCCGCCCGCTCGCATCCACGCGGCTCTTCAAGCCCGCCCACGCCTTGCGCATCACCTCCGCGTCGGGCGCCTGGGCCAGCTTGAGCCGGCGGGTCTCGGCCATCCCGTAGAGAAACATGGCCGGGGCGGAGGATTCGAGGTAAGTCTGCGGGTCGTCCAGAATGGTGTGCCACAGGCCGGTGGCGGGATCCTGGCGCCGCGCCAGGGTGGCCAGAAGGGACTCCAACAGAGGCCGCAGACGCGCGGCGGTGTCGGAACCGGCCGGTTCGTTCTTGAGCGTTTCCACCAGGGCCATGACCGCCCAGCCGTTGCCCCGGGCCCAGAAGCTGGTGCTGCGGGTCGCGGTGGCGTCATCCCACAGGTGATACCACAGGCCGGTGGCCGGGTCGCGGAGGCGGGAGGCGAAAATCTCAAGCTGCCGGGCGGCCTCGGCCCGCCACTCCGGCTGGCCGCAAACCCGCGCGCCGTGGGCCAGCGGCGGGCAGCACATATCCAGGGTGTCCACCCACAGTTGCGGTTTGCCGTGGAAGTGGCTCAGGCCGCCGTCGCGGGTGCGCTCAGCCTTCTGGCGCATGAAGGCGATCACTTCCTGCGCCAGGGCCAGCGAGCCGGGCGCGGGGTCGCTTTCATGCAGCTCGATCATGGCAAACGCCGGACCCCAGTGGCCGCAATAACCCTTGGCGGCCAGCGTGGCGGTGATGCCCCGCTCTTTCCAGTGGCGCGCAAACCGCACGACAAAGTCGCGGTGGCGCGCCTCGCCCGTCAGCGCCGCCGCCCGCAACATGCCGCTCATCAGCACGCCTTCGCCCCAGTCAAAGGGCGGCGGCTCGGGGAAGTCCTTGAGCACGGTGTCGGCCACGCGCGCGGCCAGGGCGCGGGCTTCGCCGGGAGGCACGAGAGGCGCGGCGGCGCCGCCGGGCTGTTCAAGGATGCCGCCCAGCGCCACAAGCGCCAGGATCATTCGAGTACGCAGGTTGGGCATGGTGTTGTTGCAGCCCAAGGATGCCCCCCGCCCCGCGCTCTGGCAAGGCCGTGGAAGGGTCCGGCGCCGAGGGCGCCCCCCCCAGCCCCTGGCCCCGGCAAGTTCTCTTTGCCAAACAGGCCAACCGGGGCAATGCTTTCCCCGATGAACGCGGTGTGGCAGCCGGAGGAATGGCGCGACCTTTTCCACAAGGTCGAGGCCGGCGTTCGCCTCAATGAGGCCGAGGCCCTGCGCCTCTTCGAAAGCGCCGACCTGACCACGGTGGGCGCCCTGGCCGACCTGGCCCGCCAGCGCCGGGTGGGCGACCGGGCCAGCTATATCGTCAATCGCTACATCAACTATTCCAACTACTGCATTCTCTCCTGCCAGTTCTGCGCCTTTGCCCGAAAGAAGCGCGACGCCGACGGCTTCGAGCTCAGCGTCGAGCAAATGGTGGACAAGGCGCGGGAGGCGCTGGCCCTGGGCGTCACCGAGCTGCACATTGTGGGCGGGCTGCACCCCTCGCTGCCCTTCCATTACTACACCGACATGCTCCGGGCGCTCAGAGCCGTGGACGCGCGCCTGCACCTCAAGTGTTTCACGGCCATCGAAATCCTGCATCTGGCCTGGCTGGCGCGGAAGACGGTGGCCGCCACCCTCGAAGAACTGCGGGCCGCGGGGCTGGATTCGCTGACCGGCGGCGGGGCGGAGATTTTTCGTCCCGAAGTGCGCCGGCAGATTGCCCTGGGCAAGGAAAGCGCCGAGGAATACCTCGACGTGCACCGCACCTGGCATCGCCTCGGCGGGCGCAGCACCTGCACCATGTTGTTCGGGCATGTCGAGAGCCCGGCCGACCGGGTGGACCATCTCCGCCAGTTGCGGGCCTTGCAGGATGAGACGGGCGGCTTCACCGGGTTCATCCCCCTGCCGTATCAGCCAGAAAACAATCGCCTGCCCGTGCGGCATGCGCCCACGGGCGTGGACGCGCTTCGCACCATCGCGGTGGCGCGGGCCTACCTCGACAACATCCCCCACATCACCGCCTACTGGGTGGGGCTGGGCATGAAGCTGGCCCAGGTGGCTCTGAGCTTCGGGGCCGATGACCTCCACGGGACCATTGTCGAGGAGCACATCTTCCGCATGGCCGGGGCCCGCGCCCGCGAGTTTCAACCCGAGGCCGAGCTGATCAAGGCCATCCGTGAGGCCGGCCGCGTGCCTGTGCAGCGCGACAGCCACTACCAGCCCATCCGGGTATGGGAAGGACCGGAGCGGAGCGCCGGGCCCGGACCGGCGCGATCCCCTATTCTCGACCACAACCTGGCCACGGGCTGAACCCCAGCCGCCAGGCCGGGGGCGGACACTACAAATCCCGCGCGCGGTTGTAGCTGCGCGCCTGGCCGCGTTGCCGCATCATGCGCGGGCGGATAGGTTTGACAGTGTGTCCACGCGGGCGGTAGATTGGTCAGCGTGGCTGTCAGCAGGACGTAACAACTAAAGGTTCCTATGAACAGGCATTTCCTTTATGGGATGGTTCTCGCGGCCACAGTCGCGGCGGTGCTCACCGCCGCGTCAGCGCGGGCGGAGGAGGGCGTGGCCGTGGCCATTGTCTATGACACCTCGGGGAGCATGAAAGACCCCGTGCGCGACGCCACCGGCAAGCTGGCGCCCAAATACAAGATCGCCAACAAGGCCCTCGAGGCCATCCTCGACCGGCTCGAAGCCTACGCCCGCTCCGGCGCAGGCCGCAAGGTCGAGGCCGGCCTCTTCGTCTTCAACGGCAGCGCCGCCCGCGCGGCGGTTCCCTTCGGCCCGTTCGACGCCAAAGCGATGAAGGACTGGGTGAGCCGCTTCAACAACCCCCAGAGCGGCACCCCCCTGGGCACGGCGCTTCAGACCGCCGGCCGCGCCGCGCTCGCCTCGAAACTCTCCCGCAAGCATATCCTCGTCCTTACCGACGGCATCAACACCCTCGGCCCGGACCCCGCCCAGACCCTGCCGCTTTTGAAACAGGAGTTTGCCCGCGCCGGCCAGACCCTGTCCGCTCACTTTGTGGCTTTTGACGTGGCCGCGCGCGTCTTTGACGGGGTGAAAAAGCAGGGCGCGACGGTGGTGGGCGCGGCCGACGAGCGCCAGCTCAACACCCAGCTCGAATTCATCCTTCAGCACAAGATTCTCCTCGAAGACGAGGAGCCACCAAAGAAAAACTGAACCAGGGACCGACCATGTTTCGCGCCATTAAACGACTCTTTATCTGGATGGGCCTGATGGCCGAGAAAGCCACCGAGACCGACGCCATCAACGAAGCCGTGGTCGAACGCGGCATTCGCGACGCCAAAGCCAAGGCGGACAAGGCGCATTACGCCAACGGCCAACTGGCCGGGCAGATCGCCCTGCTCAAGGACCAGGTCAAACGCCAGGAACGCCAGCGCGCCGAAATGCAAAGCCTCCTTCAGGCGGCGGTGGCGGCCAACGACGAGGCCAACGGCGCTCATTACGCCGAGGAGCTGGCCACCCTCGAGACCGACCTCAAAGACAACGAGACCCAGCTCGAAAACCTCGAACAACTCTATAAACAGAACACCGAGATCATCGCCGAGAGCCTGCGCGAGATTCAGCGCTTCCAGCGCGAGTTCGAGGCCACCAAGGCCCGCGTGGCCATCGGCCGCTCCCTCGAAAACCTCGCCGGCATGATGAAAAGCTCCATCACCGAGCTCCAGGGCATGATGGGCGGCGAAATGGCCCAGTCCATGCAACAGCTTCGCCAGTCCGCCGCCAGCGGCGAGGGCCAGATGCGGGCCACGCTCGACCTGGCCAAAGAAATGGGCGCGGGCATTTCCCGCCAGCAGGAAGCCCGCCGGATGCGCGGCAAGATGCTCTTCGAGGAATACAAGAAGAAGATGGGCATGGTGCAGCCCGAAGTGGCAGCCTCGGCTCAACCCGCCGCTCCGGCGGTGGAGCGGCAGAAGATCGCCGAACAATAACCCTAGAGCCCCGGCGCGGCTGCTCGAGGGCGGGCGCGCCGGAGGTTGAAACCCCTTTACGGAAAGGAACTCACTATGACTGCTCGTGGAAAACTCGTTCTGACTCTGCTCGTGCTGGCCATCGTCGGCCTGGGTGTCTGGCGCTGGAAGGACAAAATCATGCCGCCGCCCAAGCCGGCCACCCCGTCGGTCAGCGCCAGCGACATCAAGAAACAGCTCGACGCCGCCAAACCCGCCGCGCCCTCGGCCCCCGCCGATGTGACCAGCAAATTGCTGGCCGGCGACAAGACCGTTTCCCTGGTGGACGGCTCGAGCATCCCCGCCGTCACCGGCGTGAGCGATTACGCCAAACCCATGAAGGACGGCAAGCTGGTGGTCCAGTTCCCCATCAATGTCTGGCCGGGCTGGGCCCCCATCATCGTGGCCAACAACGGCATGGCCGCCAATGAAGGCAGCCTTTTCCTCAAGAAATACGGCTTTTACCTCCAGCTCTCGATCGTGGACGACCCCGTCAAGGCGCGCGACCTCTTCGCCAGCGGCCAGAGCCATGTGCACTGGGGCACCCTGGACATGATCGCGCTCTTCGCGCCCGAGCTGGTCAAGGACTCCCGCACCGTCCCGGTGGTCTGCCAGCAGATTGACTGGTCGGACGGCGGCGACGGCGTAGTGGCCCGCAACGAGATTCGCTCGATCAACGACTTCAAAATGAAGTCCGGCGTGCGCAAGAAGGTGGTGCTGGCCCAGAATTCCCCCAGCCACTACTTCATCATGTCGCTCCTCATTGACGCGGGCATTGACCCGGCCGAGGTCGAATTCAAGTGGGCGGCCGACGCGCCCGCGGCGGCGAAAATCTTCGTCCAGGACAAGAGCTTCGACGCCTTTGTCGGGTGGGCGCCGGATATTTACACCGTGTCCGAAGGCGTCCCGGGCACGCGCCTGGTGGTGAGCACCGAGAGCGCCAACCACCTCATTGCCGACGTCTGGGCCGTGCGCAATGACTTCTTCCGCGACCACCCCGACATCGTCACCGGCCTCGTCCGGGGCATCTTCGAGGGCATGGACCTGGTGCGCAAAGACCCGGCTGCGGCCGCGCGGGCCCTGGCCGACGCCTTCAAGCTGCCCGTCGAAGACTGCCAGGCAATGATCGGCAAGGACGGCGGCATCGTCGAGGGCGACGCCCACCTGACCAATTACCGCGAGAACGCCAACTTCTTCCTCGACCCCTTCAACCCCTCGAATTTCGAGACGGTTTGGAACCGGGCCTCGACCATCTACAAATCCCTGGGGGCCATTGACGCGGTGGTGCCGCCGGGCAAAGTCAAGGCGGCCGCCATCCTCTCGAAGCTGGCCGGCGAGTACCGCGACGCGCGCGACCTCTCTCAGCCCACCTTTAAGCCCGGCGCCCTCTTCAAGAACGCCGAGGCCGAGTCAGGCCAGATCCTGACCAAAGCCGTGATCATCTCCTTCGAGCCCAACAAGGCCACCCTCAACCCGCAATACGACGCCTCCATCCCGGCCACCCTCGAGGAAATCGGCCGCCTGGCCGGCGCCTTCGGCAACGCCTACATCGTCATCGAAGGCAACACCGACGCCAGCCGCAAAGGCGTGGTCCCGGGCGACCTCGTCCGCCAGCTCTCCTACGACCGGGCCGACTCCGTGCGCAAAGCCATCATCGAGAAATACAAATTTGATCCCAACAAATTCAAGGTCATCGGCAACGGCTGGGACAACCCCATGCCGGGCATGACCGACCCGAGCAACCCCGAACACAACAAGAAAAACCGCCGCGTCGAGGTCAAGGTCTTCCCCCTCGAGAAAGAGTAGGACCGGGCGCGGGGGTGGGGGCGCGCCATCCGCAACCGGCGTTTCCTGGGGGCTCCCGGCCGGGGTGGTGCTGTGGTATTCTGTTCATGAAAATCGAGGAACGATATGGCCCGATTCGCGGCATGGATCGCCGGTGGGATGTGGCCCTGTGGCAGGCGGCTGGCCCGGCGGCAATCCTCGAGGCGGCCCGGGACGTGATCCGTGACTGCCTGATGATGCGAGGGTTCGATGCTGACAAGCCAAGACTTCAAAGAACTGTTGGGTATCCTGGCAAAGCACAAGGTGTGGTTCCTGGTGATCGGCGGCTATGCCGTGATGCGCTGCTCTGAGCCCCGCTGCACCAGGGACCTCGACCTGTGGATCGCCACCGATCGCGAAAATGCCACGGCAATTGTCCCCGCGTTGCGGGAATTCGAAGCGCCGCTGGCCAGCCTGAGTGAGAAGGACTTCATGGACCCCGGTTACTGTTATCAAATGGGGCGCCCGCCGCTGCGAGCGGGCACCATGATGTCCATCGCCGGTCTCGAGTTCGAGGAGGCCCCGAGAAATCGCGGGCAGGTTGTCCTGGCAGGAATGGCGGTCCCATTCATCTCGAAACCAGATCTCATTCGGGCCAAGCTGGTCTCTGGAAGATCGGAAGATCTGTTGGATGTTGACCGTCTGCCTCAGGCAGACCCGGAATACTGACCTTATGCTGGGCTTTCTTGTTTTTGCGGCGGCGTTTGTCACGGTCCTGACCCTGGTGGTGCGGCTGGGGGGGCTGACCGTGCGCGCCGATCTGCCCCGCAGCCGCGCCCTGGCGTTGACGGGACTTTTCGTGGCGCTGCTGCTCCTGGGCTGGTGGTTCGTCACCCGCGGCGCCACCGTCGAACAGCGCATCCTCACCCCGATCATTCTGCCCAGCCCGCTCGAGGTGTTGCGCGTCTTTCCCCGGCTGCATTTCGAGCAGGGCCTCGTGCAAAGCGCCCTCATTTCCTTCCTGCGCGTGACCGCCGGGTTTCTGCTGGCCGCCTTGGTAGCCGTGCCCCTCGGCGTGTATATGGCCACGTTCCCTCCCATCGCGGCATTCTTTCGCCCCCTGGCCCTGGTGGGGGCCTACGTGCCCATCGTGGTCTTCGTGCCCCTCACCCTGGCCTGGTTTGGTCTCACCGAAACCCAGAAGGTCGGTTTCCTGTTCATCGGCTGTTTCGTGGCCCTCCTGCCCATGGTCATCAAGGACATCAGCGACGTGCCCGCCGCCTATCTGGATGTGGCGGTGACCAAGGGCGCCACCCAATGGCAACTGGTGCGGCATGTCCTCTTCCCCGTGGCCCAAGCCAGCATCTGGGACCATTTGCGCGGCGTTTACGGCGTGGGCTGGGGATGGATCATCCTGGCCGAGGTCGTCAACGCCGAGCGCGGCCTCGGCTACCTCATTGACATCTCGAACCGCCGCGGCCACACCAACGCCATCTTCGCCGTGATCATTGTTATCAGCCTCATCGCTCTGGCCTGCGACCAGTTGTGGAGGCTGGGCGGGCAGATGCTTTTTCCCTACGCCCGGAGGAAATAACATGGAAACAACGCCACGGCCATTGAGCCGTCTCCACAGACCCTGCAAGCAGTCAACACGCCGGAACCGGGCCGGCGCCCATGGTCTGCCCTCGTGGCTGTTGCTCCCCGGCCGCTGGCCACGCGCATGAGCGAGAATACTCCAGACCCCAAAACCGCCGCCGCCGGGGCGCTGCCCGAGCTGGTGGTGTTTCAGAATGTCACCAAGCGTTTCGGCGAAGGTCCGGACGCCAAAGTGGCCATCCAGGATGTGTCCTTCAAGGTCGAGGACCTTCCAGGCGCGGGGGAACTCATCACCATTGTCGGACCCTCGGGTTGCGGCAAGTCCACCGTTCTGCGTATTATCGCGGGGCTGGCCCCTCATTTTCCGCCCACCAGCGGCGAGGCCCGGGTCTTCGGCAAGCCGGTGCAGGCGCCGGGGCCCGACCGCGGCCTGGTGGACCAGAAGTATTCGCTGCTCCCGCACCTCAACGTCATGCAGAATATCGCCTTTGGTCTGCGCCTGCGCGGCGTCAGCCGTTCCGAGCGCGAGGCCCTGGCGGCCGAATGGGTGAGAAAGGTCGGGCTCGAGGGGTCCGAGGCCAAATATCCCTCCGAGCTCTCGGGCGGCATGCAGCAACGGGTGGCCATCGCCTCGACCCTGGTGCTCAAACCGCGCATACTGCTCATGGACGAACCGTTCGGGGCCCTGGACCCGGGCATCCGCCTGCGTATGCAGGAGCTGCTCATCCAGCTCTGGCGCGAGCAGCAAAGCACCGTGTTTCTGGTCACACACTCGGTCGAGGAGGCGGTTTACCTGGGAGACCGGGTCTTTGTCATGGCGGCCCGTCCGGGCCGGCTGGTCGAGGTGCTCAAGGTGCCCCGGCCCGACGAGCCCCCCGAGCAAAGCCGGCGCAAGCCGTGGTTCATCAATTTCAGCCAGGAATTGCTGCGGCGGCTCGAGGAGTCGTCCCCCGCCGCCGTGGATGTCAAAGTTTAAGGTTTTGCCCGCCGCCAGCCCGCGTTAGGCTGGACCGTGTTGGCCATGGAAAGTCAGACGCCACAGTATCGCCGTGAGTTCTGGCGCAGCCCGCATCACGCGGGTTTCGCCCTGGCCACGCTCGGGCTGGGCTTCCTCAGCGCCAGCCCGCTGGGGCTCATCCTCGGCGCCACAGCCTACATCCTGGGCTGGATTTACCTGCCCGACCTCGGCTTCTTCAAACGCTGGGTGGACCGCCGCCACGAGGCGGCCCGCCAGGCGGCCGACCTCGCCAAAGTCCAGGAGTTTATCCAGCGCCGCGACGCCCTCATCCACTCGCTCTCCTCGGCCCTCAGCCAGCGCTACCACCGCCTGGTCGAAGTCTGCCGCGACATCGAATCAGCCAGCACCGACAGTCCCCTGGCCGCCTCCGGCGCGGGCGGCGATCCGCGTCTGCGCAAACTCGATGAGTTGATGTGGACCTACCTCCGCCTTCTCGGCATCGAGGAATCGCTCCAGCGCTTCCTGGAAACCGAGCGCCGCGAGGACCTCCCCGCCCTCGTCAAAGAGGCCGAAGACGAAGCCGCCCGCCTGACCCGGGAACTCGAGGAACTCAAGGCCAAAGGCGGCGGTCCGGTCTTCGAGACCCGCCAGCGTTACCTGAATTCCCGCCTCGAACGCCTCGAGGTCCTGCGCAAACGCCTCGCCCGCGTTGAACAGGCCCGGGCCAACCTCGCCCTCGTCCTCGCCGAGCAGGAACGCCTCGACCAGCAAATCAAGCTCATCCGGGCCGACGCCGTGGCCAGTAAAAACGCCGACGCGCTCACCGCTCGCATTGACGCCACCGTCGAGCACCTCGATCAGACCAACAAGTGGCTCTCCGAGATGGACGAGTTCAAGGACCTGGTGGCCGACATGCCGCCCACCGACCGCCGCGTGGGTTACGAGGCGGCCCGCGTGCCCCCGATGTTGCCCGAGGAGCCCACCCGCGGCCGGCCCCGCGCCTTCCAACGGCAGCGGCTGAGTTGATTCCTTTCCCATGCGCCAGCACCCCCCACCGCCTCCCGCCCCCGCGGCCGAATCCGAAGGACGCCTGCCGCTGCGCGGCTGGGCCCTCGAGCTGGCCCGCCGCTGGAATGCCGGCACCTACTCGATGTTCGTCCTGCACGGCAACATCTTCGACGTCTTTCCCGTCCAGGAAGGCGGGCAGACGGTGTTCGTGCCCCTCAAGACTTTTCTGGCCCGCCGCCTCTTCCCCGAGCGCTCCTTCCTGATGTTCTACGACATCGCCGACGGCCTGACTTTTGGTTCGCCCGAGGCGCAGCGCCGCTTCTTTGAATGGCTCGAGGTTTACGACAGCGTCGAAAACACCACCTTTCACATCACCGGCCCGCCCCGCGAATTCGCCCGCCTCGCCCCCCTCCTGCGCCGTTTCTTCCTCAAAGCCGCCGACGAACCCGACAAATGGCGCGGGGTCACGCTCATCGTGGATTTCCCCGAGAAACTCATCCCCGCCTCCGAGGAGGCCGGCGCCTCCACCGAGGAGCGCGTCAACCTCGTCACCTTCCTCAAGTGGGCCTCGGGGCCCGAGTTCGCCCGCCTCGATGTGGGGGTCATCCTCGTCTGCGAGTCCGCCTCAGACCTCAAGGCCGACCTGTTGCGCAATCCGCACGTGGCCCAGGTCCGCCTCGACCTGCCCGACGCCGAGGAACGGCGCCGCCTGCTCGAAAGCGCCTGGCCGGAACGGATGGCGGGCGGACGGCCCCTCAGCGCCTGGTGCGATTTCTCCGCCGCCGATCTGGCCGCGCGCACCGCCGGCCTGAACCTCCTGCGCATCCAACACCTCCTGGCCGAAGCCGCCCGCAACGGAGCCCGCGTCACTCACGAGCACCTCAGTGCCGGCAAAAAACGCCTCATCGAGGAATTCTGCCAGGGCCTGGTTCGCTTCAAGGACCCCCGGCCGGGGGTGACCCTCGACCGCGTCGCCACCCACACCGCCGCCAAACAAAAACTGCGCGAGCTGGTCTGGCTCATCCAGCACAACAAGAGCGATGTGCTCGAACGCGGCATCCTCGTGCCCGGCCGCGTGGGCGTGGGCAAAAGTTTCCTGGTGGACTGCTTTGCCAGTGAATGCGGCCTGCCCGTCATGGAGATCGGCGAATTCCGCTCCAAGTGGGTGGGTGACACCGAACGCCAGCAGGCCCGCATCCTCATGACCGTCCGCGCTCTTGGGCCCGTCATTGTTGTGGTGGACGAGGCGGACGCCGTCCTGGGCCGCCGCGATGTCCAAGGCGACAGCGGGGTCTCCAGCCGCGTCTTTGCCGCCTTCGCCGCCCACATCGGCGACTCGTCTCTGCGCGGACGCGAAGTCTGGGTGGCCATGACCTCCCGCCCCGACCTCATGGCCATTGACATGAAGCGCCAGGGCCGCTTCGGACTCTGCATCCCGCTCTTTCCCGCCCAGGGCCCCGACGATGTCCTCGACCTCTTCACCGCGGTGGCCCAGGCCCGGCGAATCACCCTTTCCGAGGCCTTGCGAAGCTTCATTCACCAGACCCTGGGCGCGCGGCCCCTCACCGGCAGCGATGTCGAAGCCATGCTCATTCGCGCCAAGGAACGCGCCGTCCTGGCCGGCCGGGACGACGACGTCAGGCCGGCCGACCTCGAGGAGGCGATCCAATCCTTTATTGACCCCCTGGACCCCAACCTGCTGGCCCTGCAGGAGCTGGCCGCCGTGCTGGCCTGCTCGGACAAGCGCTACCTGCCCGAACGCTACCGGGAGGCCGACCGCGCCCGCCTCCTTGAGGAATTCAACCGGCTCCAGCTTCGGCTGGGCCAGTGAGGCTTTCCCGCCTGGGTCGGGCGGCGCCTCTTCGGTTGGATACACCGCGGGAGAAAACACCGCCCGGCTGCCCGCACCCCAAAAAACAACGAGGGCAGGCTGTGCACCTGCCCTCGCGCGAAATCCGATGGAGCCAAACCTACTTGCTGGCTTTGCCGCCCTTGGCCGGCTTCTCGGCCTTCTCCGGCTTCTCGGCCTTGGCCTCGGCCTTCTCTTTCTCGGGGCGGCGTCCGCGTTTTTCCGTGACGCGCCCGGCCTTGGCCTCTTCGGCGGCGGCGGGTTGAGCCTCAACGGGCGGCGGTGGGTTGCTGCTCTCGACCCGGACCTTCATCGTCGCGGTCACCTCCTGATGCAGGCGCATCTCCACCTCGTACTCGCCCAGGGCGTGGATGGGCTTCTCGAGGTGAATCTTCCGCTTGTCCAGGCTGATGTCGAACTGGGTCTTGAGCGCGTCGGCAATGGTGCCGTTGGTCACCGACCCGAACAGTTTGCCATCCT
>Ga0073934_10005263_pt1 | contig 20269 bp, 25 predicted proteins | sample LarsenN4metaG_FD_76834 | JGI IMG/M metagenome (GOLD analysis project Ga0073934, IMG submission 76834) | Hot spring sediment bacterial and archeal communities from British Columbia, Canada, to study Microbial Dark Matter (Phase II) - Larsen... ... | reverse complement strand
GGGGAAGCTGGTGGCGATCATCTCGGCGCTGTCAACCGCGACCGGCTGTTGCGCCGCGAGGCCGAGGATCAGGAAGGCCATGGCGATGCGATGGTCGCCGTGCGCCGCGACCCGCGTCCCGCCGCGCACCATGCCGCGCCCGAAGATGTGCAGCGCGTCGCCGTGCACGGTGGCGGTGATGCCGCAGGCGATGAGGCCGGCGACCAGTGCGCCCAGCCGGTCGCTTTCCTTGTGGCGCAGCTCGGCGAGGCCGTGGATGACGCTTTCGCCGTCGGCGAAGGCGGCGGCGACGGCCAGCAGCGGGATCTCGTCGATCATCGCCGGGATCCGTTCGGCGGCGACCTCGACCGGCTGCAGCGGGGCATGGCCGACACGCAGGGTCGCGATCATCTCACCCGATTGAAGCCGCTCATCGGACAACGCCACCTCGGCGCCCATCTCCTCCAGCGCCGCGAACAGGCCGGTACGCAGCGGGTTGACCAGCAGGTCGCTCACTTCGACCGACGAGCCCGGGATGAGCGCCGCCGCCGTCAAGGCGAAAGCGGCCGACGAGGGGTCGGCGGCGATGGCGATATCGCGGCCTCTCAGCTGCCGCCTGGCACCGAGCGCCACCGACCCGTCCGCAGCGACTTCAACATTGCAGCCGAATTCGCGCAGCATGATTTCCGTATGGTCGCGGCTCGGCACCGGTTCGCGGACGACGACGGTCCCCCGGGCGCGCAGCCCGGCGAGCAGGATCGCCGACTTGACCTGCGCCGAGGCCGGCTCGTTGAGCCAGTCGATGCCGCCCAGCGCCCCGCCGCGAAGCGTCAGCGGCAGGCGGTCCGTTCCCTCGAACCGCGCCCCCATGCGGGCCAGCGGCGCGGTCATCCGCGCCATCGGCCGCTGAGACAAGGACGCGTCGCCGGCGAATGTCGCCTCGAGCTCGAATCCCGAGGCCGCCCCCATCAACAGCCGCGCCGCCGTGCCGCTGTTGCCGCAGTCGATCGGGGCGCCGGGACTCCGCCATTCGGCGCCATGGACCACCCAATCCTCGCCATCGCGTTCGATCCTGGCGCCGAAGGCCTCGAGCGCGAACCTGGTCGCCGCGATGTCGTCGGATTGGAGCAGGCCGGAGATGCGCGTCTCGCCCTGCGCCAGGGCGCCGAGGATCAGCGCCCTGTGCGAACAGCTCTTGTCGCCGGGAATAGCGGCCACGCCGCGTAGCGGCCCGCCAGGCGTCGCGCGCAGGTCCATGCAGCGATGATAGAAGCAGAAGTGGCGGAGCGGGAGGGATTCGAACCCTCGATACGGTTTTGCCGTATACTCACTTTCCAGGCGAGCGCCTTCGACCACTCGGCCACCGCTCCGCATGCTCTGGAAGAGCGGGCCATTTAGGGTCTCAACCGCGCGCGGGCAAGTTGCATGGCGGCGCGGCTCGTCTATGCCGCTTGTAATGGAGCGAAGGTTCGGAACGGCGCCCGGCGCGGCGGACATCGAGGCCATCGCCCGCGCCTCGCTCGAACGCCTGCCCGAGCCCTTCGCCGCCCACCTGCGCGCCGTTGTCCTCACTGTCGAGGAATTCGCCGACGACGCGACGCTCGACTCCATGGGCATCGACGACCCGTTCGAGCTCACCGGCCTCTATCACGGCCTGCCGCTGGCCGAAAAAAGCGTCGAGCATTCCGGCACCTTGCCCGACCGCATCACGCTGTACCGCCGCGCCATCCTCGACGAATGGGCCGCGGAGGGCGAGACGCTCGAGCATCTCGTCCACCATATCCTCGTTCACGAGGTCGGCCATCATTTCGGCCTGAGCGACGAGGACATGCACGCGCTCGAGGACCAGGGGTGAGATTGCTGGAAATCGAAGGCGCGGCCCTCGTTCGCGGCGGCCGGCTGCTGTTCGAGGGCCTCGACCTTCATCTCGATCGCGGCGAGGCCTTGCTGCTCACCGGCCCCAACGGCAGCGGCAAGTCGAGCCTGATCCGCCTGGCCGCCGGCCTCTTGCGCCCGGCCGCCGGCCGCATCTTCCTTGCCGGCCCGGCGGCGCTCGCCGACGACCATCTGGCCCTCGACCGCGAGCTGCCGCTCGGCGCGGCGCTGGCCTTCTGGAACCGGGGCGCAAGGCCGGTTGCGGCGATGGACGCCATGGGCATCGCTCACCTCGACGAACTGCCCGTCCGCCTGCTCTCCACCGGCCAGGCGCGGCGGGCGCGGCTGGCGCGGGTCATCGCCAGCGGCGCGCGCCTGTGGCTGCTCGACGAACCGCTGAACGGCCTCGATGCCGATGGGGCGGGCCGGCTGGGGCAGGCGATCGCCGGCCACCGCGCCGCTGGCGGCGCGGTGCTGGTCGCCAGCCACCACCGGCTCGGGCAGGACTGGCGCAGCCTGGAGCTTGGCCAGTGACCGGCGCACTGGTCCGCCGGGAAGTCCGTCGCGCCCTACACGGGGCGGCCTGGCTGCCGGCCATCTTCTTCCTGCTGATCGCGACTCTGGTGCCGTTCGCGGTTGGGCCGGATGCCCAGCTGCTGGCGCGCATTGGCGGCGGCATCCTGTGGATCGCGGCCCTGACCGCGGCGCTGCTGCCGATCGAGCGGCTGGTCGAGCCGGACCGGGCGGATGGCGTGTTCGACCAGCTGGCGCTGGCCGGCGCCAGCGAGGAAGCGGTCGGCGCGGCCAAGATCCTCGGCCACTGGCTGACCTTTGGCCCCCTGCTGCTGCTGGCGGCGGTGCCCGGCAGCTTCCTGCTCGGCCTCGAAGGCCGGGACCTGGTGGCGCCGCTCGGCGCCCTGGCCATCGGCACTCCGGCGCTGGCGGCGCTGGCGGTCGCAGTTGCGGCGCTGACCGCCGGCCTGCCGCGCGCCGGGGCGCTCGGCGGCCTTTTGCTGATGCCGCTCGCCGTGCCCTTGCTGATTTTCGGGGCGGCCGCGGCGAGCGGCGATGGTGAAGGTGCGCTCAAGCTCGAAGCGGCAATCGCCCTGCTCATCGTCGCCGGCGCGCCGTTCGTCACCGGCGCCGCAATCCGGGCTTCCCGGACCTAGCGCGACCAGCGGGCGAAAATGGCGGTCGGCAACAGCAGGCCGCGCGCTTCCTCGCGGACGCTCATCTCGCCGCAATCGACCGCGCCGCCGAGGCCGGCGGTCACCTGGCGCAGCAGTTCGCCGATGGCGAGCGCCGACATGCGCACGGCATAGACGGTCAGCACCAGGAAGCGGCTGTCAGCGTCGAGCAATTTGCGGCAATCGGCGAGCAGCGGCGCAAGATGTTCCTCCAGCCGCCAGATCTCACCCTCCGGCCCGCGCCCGAACTTGGGCGGGTCGAGCAGGATGCCGTCGTAGCGGCGCCCGCGCCGGACCTCGCGGGCGGTGAACTTGCCGGCGTCGTCCACCAGCCAGCGGATCGGCCGGCCGGCGAGGCCCGAGAGCGTCGCATTGGCCTTGCCGCCCTCGACCGACTTTTTCGACGCGTCGACATGGACGAGGCGGCCGCCCGCTTCGCTCAGCAGCAGTGTGCCGACGCCGGTATAGCCGAACAGGTTGAGGATCTCGGCGTCGGCCGCCCGTTCCCGCATCCAGTCCCATTGCGGCGCCATGTCGGGGAAGAAGCCGAGGTGGCGGAAGGGGGTCAGCGACGCATGGAAACGCACCGGGTCACGGCCCAGCGGCCAGCTTGCAGGCACCGGCCGGTGCTGGACCCAGCGGCCGCCGCCTTCCTCGTCGGAGCCGGGGACGAAGGTCGCCTCGGCGTCCCACTCCGCCGCGGCGGGTGCCCACATCGCCTGCGGCTCGGGACGGATGACGCGCACCGGGCCATAGCGCTCCAGCTTCCGGCCGTCGCCGCTGTCGATCAGGCCCCAGTCGTCCCAGGGTTCGGCGACCAGGGTCTGCAGGCCGTTCATGCGGCGCGGGCCGCCGGCATGCCGATCGTCGCCCGCGCGCAGGGGCCGGCAAGCATCCGCGCGCCGGCTTCGCGGACCTGGTCGAGGGTGACGGCAAGCAACGCGTCGACGACTTCCGCCGGGTCGACCAGGCGGCGGTGGACGGCAAGCTGGCGGGCAACGTAATGGGCCTGGCCCCAGGGCGTCTCCAGCGACATCAGCAGGCCGGCGCGCGCCTGGGTGCGGACCCGGTCGAGCTCGCGCTGCGTCGCCATGACGACGCAGTCGGCGACCACTTCCTCGATCAGCTTGAGTGCCGCCGCGGCTTGCGCGCGGGCGGTGGCTGCATGGATGTAGAACAGGCCGGTATCGGCATAGGGATGCAGCGTCGCGCTGACCGTATAGGCCAGGCCGCGATCCTCCCGCACCTGCTGGAACAGCCGTGACGAAGCGCCGCCGCCAAGGATGTCGCAGAACAGGCGCGCGGCATAATAATCGGGGGCGGTGTCGTTCGGCGCTGGGAAACCGAGGGTCAGCTGCGCCTGCTCGGTCGGATGGCGGCCGATGCGGCTGCCGCCGACGAAGCGGGCGGTTTCGTGCGCGGCCTTGGGCCCGGGCGGAAGCGCCGCCAAGTGAACCCTCGCCAGTTCGACCAGTTGATCGTGATCGACTCGGCCGGCGGCGACCAGGGCCACGTCTTCGCCGCGATAATGCATGTCGCGCCAATGGAAGAGGTCGGCGACGCTCACCGCGCCGATCGTCGCTTCCTCGCCAAGGATCGAGCGGCCCAGCGCCTGGCCGTCGAAGGCCGCGGACCATAGCTCGTCGAAGACCATGTCGCTCGGGCTGTCGCGTGCCTCGGCCAGTTCCTGGAAGACGACGTCCTTCTCGCGTTCCAAATCGCCCGGCTCGAAATGCGGGCGCAGGACCATGTCGGCAAGCAGCTCGACGGCCAGCGGCACATGCTCGGCCATGACCGAGGCGGTGAAGCTGGTGGCGTCGCGCTCGGTCGCGGCATTGAGGTCGCCGCCGACCTCCTCGATCGCTTCGCTGATGGCGCGGGCCGAGCGGCCGCCGGCGCCCTTGAAGACCATATGCTCGAACAGATGGGCGATGCCGTTCAGCGGCGCCGGCTCGTCGCGCGACCCGACCTCGGCGAACAGGCCGACGGCGGCGGTCTGCAGGTCGGGCATGGCGTGGCTGGCGACGCGCAGGCCCGATTCGAGCGTCGTCAGCCGCATTGCGGTCATGGTGTCTCCTGGCGCCGGCGCTTCTTCAGCGCCAGCCAGTAGATGAGCGCGGCAATGGCGGCGAACAGGAACCATTGCACGGCATAGGACAGATGGTTGTTGGGGATGGTCGCGGGCGACGGCGGCGCGCTGGCCTCGAGCCCGCCAAGGCCGGTGGCCGACACCAGCCGCATCCGGCTGGTGCGGTCGGGGGCGATCACGCCGCTGACTTCGCCGCCCGTCCAGCCGGCCCCGGCATTGGGGTCCTTCGACCAGCCGATCTCCACCGCCATTCCCGGCCCTTCGGCGCCGCTGCCGCACTCGGCGATATGGAGGAAGCCGGTCTCGCCCTTGCGGTTCTCGCCGGCCGCGGTGCGTCGGCCCAGGACGCGCAGGCAATGGCCGGACGCCCGGCGGAACAACGGCAGGCCATCGTCGGCGACGGGGATCGTCGGGAAGGCGACCGGCGGCAGGCCCTGCGCGGCGTGGTAGCGGGCAAGCAGCGCCCGTTTTTCGTCGGCGCGCTGCAACTGCCAGAAGCCGAGGCCGATCATGGTCAGCACGGCGGCGGCGACGAACAGGGTCGGGACGAGGGGCAGGCGGGGGGTCACCGGCCGGCTCCATGCTCGCCGGCGCTGGTGTGGAACTCGCGGGCGATGAGCAGCGCCTTGGCCAAGCGCAGGCCGCCGACGGTCAGGGCGGCGCCGACCGGGACCCAGACCAGCTGCACCCACCAGGGGGGCGCAAATTGCAGCTCGAGGGTGATGGCGCCCGCGGTCAGCATGGCGCCGACAATGAGGATGAGGAAGGCGGCCGGGCCGTCGCCGACGTTGAAGGCAGCAAAGTCCAGCCCGCAGGCCCGGCACCTGGGCGCGAAGGCCACCCAGCCGGCGAACAGGGTCCGTTCGCCGCAGCGCGGGCAATCCCCCCGCAGCGCCGCGGCGACCAGGCTCATTGCGCTAGCCGTGGACCGGCGCGCCCCAGCCGCCCCAGACGTAGATGGAGACGAACAGGAACAGCCAGACGACGTCGACGAAATGCCAGTACCAGGCCGCCGCCTCGAAGCCGAAATGCTGCTTGGGCGTGAAGTCGCCCCTGTAGGCGCGGGCCAGGCAGACGCTCAGGAAGATGGTGCCGACGATGACGTGGAAGCCGTGGAAGCCGGTCGCCATGAAGAAGGTCGAGCCGTAGATGTTGCCCGGCAGTTCTTCGTTGAGGCGGGAGAAGCTGAAGGGCGCGTGGATATATTCATAGGCCTGGATGCTGGTGAACAGCAGGCCGAGGCCGATGGTGCACCACAGGCCCTTCTTCAGCCCCTCGCGGTCGCCGTGGATCAGCGCATGATGCGCCCAGGTGACGGTCGTGCCCGAGCAGAGCAGGATGAAGGTGTTGAGCAGCGGCCAGCCGAACGGGTCGAGCACCTCGGTGCCCTTGGGCGGCCACTGGGCGCCGACGGCGTCGACCGCGCTAGGAAACAGGGCAGCCGAGAAGAAGGCCCAGAACCAGGCGAGGAAGAACATCACTTCCGAAGCGATGAACAGGATCATGCCATAGCGCAGGTGCAGCTGGACGACCGGCGTGTGATGGCCCTCGTGCGCTTCCTTCACCGTGTTCGCCCACCAGCTGTACATGGTGACGGCCACCGCGATCACCCCGGCGGCGAAGAAGAACTTGCCGTAGGGGTTGTCGTGCATCCACATGACCAGCCCGCCGAACAGCGACAGGGCCGAAAAGGCGCCGATCAGCGGCCAGGGATCGGGCGGCAGGATGTGGTAATCGTGGTTCTTGGTCGCGGCCATGGATGCTTCCCTTGGAATCGTGCTTGGCGCTCTAGCGGCTGCTTTCCGGCTTTTCCACCGGGTAAAATGTGTAGGACAGCGTGATCTCGTCGATGCCCCTGGTCGCCTCCTCGTCGCGGATCTTGGGGTCGACGAAGAAGACGACCGGCATCCGCACGCTCTCGCCCGGCTTCAACGTCTGCTCGGTGAAGCAGAAGCATTCGATCTTCGAGAAGAAGGGCCCGGCCTGGGTCGGCGTGACGTTGAAGATGGCGCGGCCGGTGGTCGGCCGGGCGGTATAGTTGGTCGCCAGGTAATAGACGGTCGTGCGCGCGCCCGGATGGACCCGCACCGTCTTCTGCGCCGGCTCGAATTTCCACGGCAGCGCCGGGTCGATATTGGCATCGAAGCGCACGCCGATCTGGCCGGCGACGGCGCCCGGCGCGTCGGCCGCGCGCACCGTCGCGCCGCCGAAGCCCGTCACCTGGCAGAAAATGCGGTAGAGCGGCACCGAGGCGAAGGCGAGGCCGACCATGGCTAGGGCCAGCAGCGCCATCTTCATGCCGGTTCGGGCGTTCTTCTGCGCCAGCGCGGTCACTGGTTGACGCTCATCTTGGCGATGGTGATGGCGAACAGCAGCAGCGCGAACAGGCCGAGCAGCAATGCCATGACCTTCGCCCGGCTGCGCTGGCGGCGGCGGATCTCTTCTTCGGGGAGGGGAGTCATGCCAGCACCCATTTGTCGGCGACCAGGGCCGCGAACAGGCCGAACAGATAAAGGATGGAAAAAGCGAACAGGCGCTTTTCCGGGCCCATCTGTTTCGGCTCAGTGGCGCGGTTGGCGGCGACGGCGAGCGCGAGGATGAGGAAGGCGGCGCTCAGGGCGAGGGCGACCGCGCCGTAGATCCAGCCGGCAAGGCCAAGCGCCCAGGGCGCCACCGCCGCGGCGGCCATCGGCACGGTGTAGAGCAGGACATGGCGGCGGGTGGTGTCGAGCCCGGCGACGACCGGCAGCATCGGCACGCCGGCGGCGGCATAGTCGGAACGGACGAACAGGCTCAGCGCCCAGAAATGCGGCGGCGTCCACAGGAAGATGATGGCGAACAGCAGGATCGGCAGCGTCGACACGTCGCCGGTCGCCGCCGCCCAGCCGATCAAGGGCGGGAAGGCGCCGGCGGCGCCGCCGATGACGATGTTCTGCGCCGTCCGCCGCTTCAGCCAGACGGTATAGACCAGGACATAGAAGAGGATGGAGACGGCGAGGATCGCCGCCGCCAGGTGGTTGGCGGCAAGGTCCATCAGGACGACAGAGAAGACGGCCAGGCCGACGCCGAAGTGCAGCGCCGTCTGGCGGCCCATGCGGCCGGCGGGCAGCGGCCGGCCGGCGGTGCGCTTCATCTTGGCGTCGAGGTCGGCCTCATACCATTGGTTGAGCGCCCCCGCCGCGCCGGCGCCGAGCGCGATGCACAGCACGGCGGCGAAGGCGAGCACCGGGTGCACCGGCACCGGCGCCGCCAGCAGGCCGCACAGGCCGGTGAACACCACCAGGCTCATGACGCGCGGCTTGGTCAGCGCGAGCAGGTCGCGCCAGTCGGCGGGAATCGCCGTCGTTTCGCTGATCGGCAGGCTGGTCACGAGGGGGGCCTATAAGGGCTTGGAGGTGCGCGGCAAAGCCCTCTCCCGCTTGGCGGAGAAGGCGGCTAGATTTCGTTCAGCTTCGCCGCGTTATGAGGCCTGCCATGCGTATTCGATTCCTTGCCGCCGCCTGTCTCGCGGCCTTCGCTGCTCCCGTCCTCGCCCAGACCCCGACGGGCACCATCGCCCCGGCGCCGAAGGAAGACCTCGTCACGGTCGCGCTCGATACCGACAAGGGCCGCATCGTCCTCGCCCTCGACCGTGGCCGGGCGCCGGTCACCACCGCCAATTTCCTCGCCTATGTCGACAAGGGCTATTTCAACGGCGAGACCTTCTACCGCGCCTTCCAATATGGCGACGGCGGCATCGTCCAGGGCGGCGCCCGCAGCGCCGGCAAGCAATTGCCGACGATTCCCCATGAGCCGACTTCAAAGACGGGCCTGTCGAATAAGGCCTGGACCATCGCCATGGCCAATGCCGGTCCGGGCACGGCGGGCAGCGACTTCTTCATCATGACCACCGACATCCCGGCCTTCGACGCCAAGGGCGCCGACATCGGCTTCGCCGCCTTCGGCCGGGTGATCGAGGGGCGGGAAGTGGTGAAGGCGATCCTCGCCGCGCCGGTGTCGCCGACCAAGGGCGAAGGCTCGATGAAAGGCCAGATGCTCGAGCCGGCGGTGAAGATCGTCAAGGCGGAGCGGGTGAAGGGCTAGAGTCAGCTTCGGGTCGAAAGCTGACATTTGCGTCCACCCAATGAAAACGCCCCGGCGGTTAGGCCGGGGCGCTTGGTTTCAGCAATCAGCTAAGCTCAGTGCTTGGCGTGCCCATCATCAATGACCGGCAGGGTCTCGAACTGGTGGAACGGCGGCGGGCTCGACAGCGTCCATTCCAGCGTCGTCGCGCCTTCGCCCCACGGGTTGCCCGGGGCCTTGTTGCGATTGAGGAACGACCAGGCGATGTTGACGAAGAAGATCGCCACGCCGGCGATTGTCACCATGTAGCCGATGGTCGAAATCTCGTTCCACTTCTGGAAGGCCGGCGAGTAGTCCGGGATGCGCCGCGGCATGCCGTCGAGGCCGAGGAAGTGCTGCGGGAAGAACACCAGGTTCACGCCGACGAACATGACGAAGAAGTGCAGCTTGCCGAGCAGCTCGTTGTACATGTGGCCGGTCATCTTCGGGAACCAGTAATAGAAGCCGCCGAAGATGGCGAAGACCGCGCCGAGGCTCAGCACGTAGTGGAAGTGGGCGACGACGTAATAGGTGTCGTGCATGTAATTATCGACGCCGCCGTTGGCCAGCACGACGCCGGTGACGCCGCCGACCGTGAACAGGAAGATGAAGCCGATCGCCCACAGCATCGGCGTCTCGAAGCTGATCGAGCCGCCCCACATGGTGGCGATCCAGGAGAAGATCTTCACGCCGGTCGGCACGGCGATGATCATCGTCGCGGCGGTGAAGTACATCTTGGTGTTCACGTCCATGCCGATGGTGAACATGTGGTGCGCCCAGACGACGAAGCCGACGACGCCGATGGCGACCATCGCATAGGCCATGCCGAGGTAACCGAAGACCGGCTTGCGGCTGAAGGTGGCGACAATCTGGCTGACCATGCCGAAGCCCGGCAGGATCATGATGTAGACCTCCGGGTGGCCGAAGAACCAGAAGAGGTGCTGGTAGAGCACCGGGTCGCCGCCGGCCGAGGCGTCGAAGAAGCTGGTGCCGAAGTTGCGGTCGGTCAGCAGCATGGTGATGGCGCCGGCCAGCACCGGCAGCGCCAGCAGCAGCAGGAAGGCGGTGACCAGGATCGACCAGACGAACAAGGGCATTTTGTGCAGGGTCATGCCCGGCGCGCGCATGTTGAAGATGGTGGTGATGAAATTGATCGCGCCGAGGATCGAGCTGGCGCCGGCGAGGTGGAGCGAGAAGATCGCCATGTCCACCGCCGGCCCTGACGAGCCCGAGGTCGACAGCGGCGCATAGACCGTCCAGCCGGTACCGGCGCCAAGGCCGGTGCCGCCGGAAACGAAGGCCGAGCCGAGCAGCAGGATGAAGGCCGGGACGAGCAGCCAGAAGCTGATGTTGTTCATCCGCGGGAAGGCCATGTCGGGCGCGCCGATCATCAGCGGCACGATCCAGTTGCCGAAGCCGCCGATCATCGCCGGCATGACCATGAAGAAGACCATGATCAGGCCGTGGGCGGTGATCAGCACGTTCCAGTGGTGCAGCGCCTCGTCGAAATTGGCGCTGCCGGCGCCCAGAGGCCAGCCCTGGGTCAGGATCTGGATGCCCGGCTCCATCAGCTCGGCGCGCATGATGCCCGAAATCGCCCCGCCGATGATCCCGGCGACGATGGCGAAGATCAAATAGAGCGTGCCGATGTCCTTGTGGTTGGTTGACATGAACCAGCGGGCGAAGAAGGCCGGCTTGTGGTCGGCGTCATGGTGCGCGTGGCCCTCGTCGTGGGCCTTGAGCGGAAGGGCGTCGGCGGGAATAGTGCTCATGGTTGGTCTCTGCTTCCGCTCTTAATTCTGGGCCGTCGCGGCCTGGTTGGTGACGGGCGGCTGGGTGGCGGCGCTGTCCGGGGTGCCGGTAGCCGGCTGCGGCTGGGCCGCGGCCGGGACCGCGGCATCGCTGACCGGCGAGCTGCCCGTGCTGTCGGGGGCCGCCGCCGGCTTGGCGCCCGGCATGGTGCCCCCCTTGCTTGCCACCCAGGCGGCGAACTGCGCCGGCGGCACGACCTCGATGGCGATCGGCATGTAGCCGTGGCGGGCGCCGCAAAGCTCGCTGCACTGGCCGAAATAGACGCCCGGCCGGTCGACCTTGACCCAGGTCTCGTTGAGGCGGCCCGGGTTGGCGTCGATCTTGGTCCAGAAGGCGGGGATGGCGAAGGCGTGGATGACGTCGTTGGAGGTGACGATGAACTTCACCACCTTGCCGGCGGGGATGACGATGCGCTCGTCGACGGCAAGCAGCGGCGGCCCGTCGGCGTCGGTGCGGAACCGCTCGCCGGCCTTCACGTCGGCCTTTTCCTTGAGCATGTTCGAAATGATCTCGAACCCGCCATTGTCCGGATATTGGTAGGTCCAGTACCATTGGTTGCCGATCACCTTGACGGTGAGGTCGGCGGGCGGCGGCGAATATTGCTTCCGCAGCAGGGAAATCGAAGGCACGGCAATCGCCACCAGGATCAGCACCGGCACCAGGGTCCAGACGACCTCGATGAAGGTGTTGTGGCTGGTGCGCGACGGCTTCGGGTTGGCGCTGCGGCGATAGCGGACCATGGTGTAGGCAAGCAGTGCCAGCACAAACAGGCTGATGACGGCGCACAGGGTGAGCAGCCAGTAATCATGGAAGTTCGCTGCCTCGCGGCCAAGCTCGGTCACCTGCTCCTGGATGCCAAGTGCGCCGGGGCGCGGCACTCCGAATTCGGCATCCGCGGCGATCGCCGGGGTTGCGGCCGCTGCCGGGGCTGCAGTCGTGTTCGCCGCCGCTTGAGCGACCGCTGGCGTCGTCGCTTGCGGGGCCGCAGCGGCCACTGGTGTCATTGCCGCGGCCGCGAGGGCGATCGCCCATCCAATCCGTTTCATTCTCACCCCGAAAAATGGGTTGGCAGGTCGGCCCGCCGCGAAAGACGGGCCCGTGAAATCGGCGGCCTTATAGGCGTGGGTTTCGCTCCTCTCAAGGGCGTTGAACCGAAGGCTTCCCGCGCCTAATTGGCGGCCATGACCGATGAGGAAATCCTCGCCGAATTCCGCGCCGCGCAAGCGCTGCTTGACGGCCATTTCATCTTGTCCTCGGGCCTGCGCAGCCCGCGCTACCTGCAATGCGCGCGGGTGCTGATGGACCCGCTGCGCGCCGAGCGGCTGGCCCAGGCGCTGGCCGCCAGGTTGCCGGCGGACGTCCGCAATCGGATCGAAGCGGTCGTGTCGCCGGCCATGGGCGGCGTCATCATCGGCCATGAAATGGGCCGCGCCCTGGGCAAGCCGGCGATGTTCGTCGAGCGGCCGGACGGCGAGTTCCAGCTGCGCCGCGGCTTTTCGATCGAACCCGGCACGAAGGTGCTGATGGTGGAGGACGTGGTCACCACCGGCCTGTCCAGCCGCGAGGCGATCGAGGCGGTGCGCCAGGTGGGCGGCGACGTCATCGCCGAGGCGGCGCTGGTCGACCGCTCGGCCGGCAAGGCCGATTTGGGCGTCCCCTTCTATCCGCTGATCCGCATCGACGTGCCGACCTACAGCGCCGAAGACCTGCCACCCGAACTGGCGGCGATCCCGGCGGTCAAGCCCGGAAGCCGCGCCGCGGCTTGAGCCGGCACCTTCGCCTCGGGGTCAACATCGACCATGTCGCGACCGTGCGGAATGCGCGCGGCGCTGGCTATCCCGACCCGGTCCGCGCCGGCCTGCTGGCCGCGAAGGCGGGCGCCGACGGCATCACCGCCCACCTGCGCGAGGACCGGCGGCACATCACCGACGAGGACATCGCCCGCCTGTCGGCCGAGCTGCCGGTGCCATTGAATTTCGAGATGGCGGCGACCGAGGAAATGCTGGCCATAGCGCTGAGGCACAAGCCGCATGCCGCCTGCATCGTCCCGGAAAAGCGCGAGGAACGCACCACCGAGGGCGGGCTCGACGCCGTCGGCCAGCACAACCACCTTGCCTTTTATTGCGACCGGCTGCGCGAAGCGGGCATCCGCGTCAGTCTGTTCATCGAGCCCGCTCCCGAGCAGATCGAGGCGGCTGTTCGTTTGGGGGCTCCGGTCGTCGAATTCCACACTGGCCTTTACGCCCACCTCGAGGGTGAGGCGCAGGCAGTGGAACTGAAGCGGATTGCCGACATGGCCGCGCTGGCCGTCAAGAACGGCATCGAGCCCCACGCCGGCCACGGCCTCACCTTCGACAACGTCATGGCCGTAGCCGCCATCCCCCAGCTGGCGGAGCTCAACATCGGCCATTTCCTCGTCGGCGAGGCGATCTTCACCGGACTTGAAACCGCCGTGCGGCGCATGCGCGAACTGATGGATGCGGCGCGGTGATCGTCGGCCTCGGCTCTGATATCTGCTCGATCGAGCGCATCCAGAAGTCCGTGGATCGTTGGGGCGACAAGTTCCTGCGCCGCGTCTTCACCGAGACGGAGCGGGCCAAGGCGGCGCGGCGGCCGCATACCATCGCCGGCACGCTGGCGAAGCGCTTCGCCGCCAAGGAGGCTTTCTCCAAGGCGGTCGGTACCGGATTCAAGCGCGGCGTCTTCATGAAGGACATCGGTGTCGTCAACCTGCCCAGCGGCCAGCCGACGCTCGAGCTCACCGGCGGCGCCCGCGCCCGGCTTGACGCGCTGACGCCTTCGGGCCACGCGATGCATGTTCATTTGACCATGACCGACGATTTTCCCTGGGCGCAGGCCTTTGTCGTCCTTGAAGCCCGCAAGCTGGAGTCCTGAGTGACCGAAGAGACTGCCGCTGTTGCCGAGACCGAGGCCGCCCAGCCCGGCAAGCCGAAGGAGTCCGCGCTGTGGCGCGAGATCAAGGGCCTGTTCTGGGTGCTGCTGGCGGTGCTGGCGTTCCACAGCTTCATCGCCAAGCCCTTCTACATCCCGTCGGAATCGATGATGCCGGTCCTACTGAAGGGCGACCGACTGGTGGTCAGCAAATATCCCTATGGCTGGTCGTGGGTGAGCCCGAGCTTCCACGTCCTGCCGCATTGGGAAGGGCGCCTCCTGGGCAAGATGCCCAAGCGCGGCGACATCGTCATCGTCACGCCGCCGGGCCAGAGCGACGATTATATCAAGCGGGTCATCGGCCTGCCCGGCGATACGGTCGAGGTACGGGGCGGCCGCCTCGTCCTCAACGGCCGGCCGGTGCCCTCGCAGGTGCGCCCGCCGGCGATGATTCCGGTCGATCCCAATGCGCCCTGCGGCCTCGAATTCGCCGGCAGCCAGGTGGCGAGCGACGACGGCGAGTCCTATTGCCGCCTGCCGATCGTCCGCGAGACGCTGCCGGGCGGGCCGACCTACGACACCATCGACCTTGGTCCCAGCCAGGGCGACAATTTCGGCCCGATCAGGATTCCCGCCGGCCATCTCTTCCTGATGGGCGACAACCGCGACCGCAGCGCCGACAGCCGTTTCCGGCTTGGCCCGCCGGACAATGGCCTCGGCGGCCCGGTGCCGTGGGAGAATATCGGCGGCCGCGCCGAGTTCATCACCTTCTCGCTCGACGGCACCACCGAGCTGCTCAATCCCGTGAGCTGGTTCCGGGCGCTGCGCGGCGGCCGCGCCGGCGATTCGCTGCGCGGCTCGGCCGACGCTGAGGAAAGCGGCCGCTGATGGCCCGGCGGCCAGGCAGGAAGGCTGCCAAAGCCGTTCCCGCCGAACCGTTCGTCGAGCAGCCCGGGCCGACGGAGTTCAGCGATCCGCTGATTCGCCGCGAGCTGCAGAAGGCCGTCGTCTGGTTCGGCATGGCGCTGGCGATCATCGGCATCATCGTCCTTGCCCACCCGTTGATGCTGATCATCGGGGGCGCGATCTTCGCCGTCTTCCTCGACGGCGGCGCCAGGCTCGTCGGCCGCTATTTGCCGATCGGCCGCGGCTGGCGGCTGGCCCTCGTCATCCTGCTCGGCTTCGGCTTCGTCGGCTGGGTCGTCTGGTACGCCGGCACGACCATCGCCGAACAGTTCGAGACCCTGCGGCTGGTCATCACCGCCCAGTTCAATCGCTTGATGGAGTTCGTCGCCTCCCTCGGCCTGATGCCGAAGGGCAAGCCGTCCGACCTGGCCGGCGAGCTATTGGGCTCGGTCGGGCGCCTGACCAGCGCCGTCGGCAGCGCCATCGGCGCGGTCGGCAGCATGATCCTGATGCTGGTCATCGGCATTTTCCTCGCCGTCGAGCCGCGGCTCTATGACCGCGGCATCGCCTGGATGCTGCCGCTCAGGCATCGCCGGCGCTTCTACCGGCTTGCCGACAAGGTCGGCTTCACGCTGCGCCGCCTGCTGGCTGGGCGGCTGGTCGGAATGGTCTTCGAAGGCGTGTTCACCTGGTTCATGCTCGCCCATGTCGGGCAGGTCTTCGGCATCGGCCCGGTGCCGATGGCGGCCTTGCTCGGCCTGATCACCGGCCTGCTCGCCTTCCTGCCCAATATCGGCGCCATCACTTCCGGACTGATCATGGTCGCCGTCGGCTTTTCCGCCGGCCCGGAACAGGGCGTCTGGGCGATCATCGTCTATTTCCTGGTGCAGAACATCGACGGCTATCTGGTCATCCCCTACATCGCCCGGCGCACGGTCGACCTGGCGCCGGCGATGGTGCTGGCGATGCAGCTGCTGATGGGCGCGCTGTTCGGGATCCTCGGCGTCCTGTTCGCCGACCCGATCCTGGCGACACTGAAGGTGACGCTGATCGAGCTCAGCGGCGCGTCGCCCGAGGAAAAGGAAAAGATGGCCGAGGCTCAGAGCCCAGGCTGACCGCCGGCCTGGCCCTGCTGGCCCATCATCAGCGCCGCGTTCGGCACGACCTGGACGACGTGGACGTCGAACTCGAGCGGCGCATTGGGGGGGATCGGGCTGCCCGGCGGCGGGCTGGCGCCATAGGCAAGCTCGGCCGGGATGCGGATGGTGTAGCGGCCGCCCTTCTGCATCATCTGCAGGCCCTCGGCGAAGCCGGGGATGACCTGGCCGGCGATCATCGGCACTGGCTCGCCGCGGCTCGAATCGAACACCGTGCCGTTTTCCAGCCGGCCTTCATATTCGATGACGACGCCGTCGACCGGCTTGATCAGGGGGCCTTCGCCTGCCTGGAGCGTGCGAAACTGCAGGCCGCTGGCCGTGGTTTCGCCGCGCATCGCGCCGGCGCCGGCCCAGGCCAGCAGCAGCGCCGCGCCGACCAGCAGCAGGATTCCGAGCCACAGCTTGGCGAGCGACCCGCGCTTGAGGGGACGAAGCGGAACCTGGCTGACCGACATGACTGGCCCTTCTTGGGGAATCGACCAAAAAGAAGGGCGCCGGCCTCGGCGCCCTCCGGATTATGCTTGGCCTAGCGGGCCGTGCCTTCGCGCTCCATGCGCTTGCGCTCCAGCTTGCGGGCGCGGCGGATGGCGGCGGCGCGCTCGCGGGCGCGCTTTTCCGATGGCTTCTCGTAGTGACGGCGCAGCTTCATCTCGCGGTAGACGCCCTCGCGCTGCAGCTTCTTCTTCAGGGCGCGCAGCGCCTGGTCGACATTATTGTCGCGAACGATGATTTGCATAAAAGCCGTCCAACTCCCTTACCCGTTTCGCGGGGCGAAAATCGCGGTGTTCGGGACGCCCGGTCCCGGCAAAGCCGCGCCAAAAACCATTGTTCGCCGCGAAGCATTCCTCGCGGCGGTGGCGGGCCCACTACCAGCCGTGGGCCGGATATTCAAGAGCGGCCGGTTTGCAGACACTTAAATCGCCGACTCGATGGGAATCGCGACGAATCGAGCCTTTGGCGGGATGGAAGCCGCAACCGGCCAATCAAGGTTATCGGCAGTTAACGATTCCCCTGATACACCATGCGCTTCGTTTTCGGAGGGGTGGATGTCCTTGAATCGTCGGGAAATGTTGCGTCTGGGTGCGGCCGGCGCCGGGGGGCTTTTGGTCTCTTCGGCGGCCAGTTCCGTGCCGCTGCCGATGGGCATTCTGACGTCCCCGCCGGTCAAGCTCGACCCGCTTGCACCGGCGCCTGCCGCGCCGATGACCGCGCCCGGCGGGATCAATCCCGTGCTGTTCCAGAAGGCCAAGGCAGCGCTGGATTCGCGCCCCTGGATTCGCGACCGCGACTATATCGGCGTCGTCGATTTTTCCCGCAGCTCGGCCGAGGGACGCTTCCACGTCGTCCATCTGCCCAGCGGCCAGGTCGACAGCTACCCGGTCGCCCATGGCCGCGGCTCGGACCCGGCTCATTGCGGCTATCTCGAGCAATTTTCCAACCGGCCAGGTTCGGCCGCCAGCTCGAACGGCGCCTACACGACCGGTGACTATTACCACGGCAAGTACGGCCTCTCGATGAAGGTCCACGGCCACGACTGGACCAACAACATGGCCGAAAGCCGGGCCATCGTCATCCACAACGCCTGGTATGCCGAACCGGACATGATTGCCCAGCACGGCAAACTTGGCCGCTCGGAAGGCTGCTTCGCCTTCAGCCGCGCCGACCAGTTCAAGGTGATGAGCCGGCTCGCCGGCGGCCGCCTGATCTACGCGGATAAGATTGCCTGAAGGCGCCGAGGTTAAGCCAAACGACGCGTAGCGGCGCTTTGGCTTAATTGAGAGACGCCGCAGGCCGGCCGGCGTGCCGGCGCAGCCGGACACGTCCGACGTCACGCGATTCACTCGCGTGACGGCCTCTCATTGCTTACTTCGCTGTCTTGGTTGCCCCGTTCCCCGTCGGCTTGCGGTCAAGCAGCGCCGCCAGCACCTTGGCGTCGCGCTTGTACAGGTCCTGGTAGTCGACGATCGTCCCGTCGTTGAGCGCGGCCGAACTGAAGTAGACGATATAGACGGGGACCGGCGTGACGAACTTGGCCTCGACCGTCTTCTTGCTGGCCAGCACCTCGTCGATCTTCTCGCGGGTCCATTCGCCGCCGTCGTCGGCGCCGAGCTCGGCCGCCAGATCATGGATGTTCTGCGTGCGGATGCAGCCATGGCTCAAGGCGCGGACGCGGCTGTTGAAGCGGCTGCGGGCATTGGTGTCGTGCAAATAGATCGCCCATTGGTTGGGCATCACCATCTTCATCTGGCCCAACGCATTGGTTGGCCCCGGCGGCTGGCGCCAGCGCTGCACCTTGCCGTCCTTGCCCTTGACGGGGACGAAGCCGGCCTTGCCGCGCACCTCGCCCTCGATACTCTTGGGGACCTCCCACCAGGGGTTGAGGATGACTCCGGTCGCCAGCGCGCTGAGCTGCGGCGTCGGGGTCTTGGTGGCGCCGGCAATCGCCCGCTGCTTCCAGCGGGTCACGCCATTGTCCACCAGCGTCGCATAGAAGGCCGGCACATTGACGATGATGTACTTCTGGCCGAGCTCGCGCGGCAACCAGCGCCAGCGGTCCATGTTCAGCCGGATGCGGTTGATCTTGGCAGTGTCGAGCTTGTCGGACATCGCCAGGGCCTTGCGCAGGAAGCCGTATTGCGGATGCGCCGGCAGCAGGGTCTGGAGCACGGCGGTGACCCGGTGCGTGGCCAGGGCAGCTTCCAGCATCTGCCGCTGGCGGGCATCGTCCAGGTCCTTGTCGGTGATGTGCCAGCCCTGGCGCTGCTCGCCGCGGACATGGCCGAACGCCAGGTCCGACGACACGCGGTTAAACCGATCGGTCGCCGCCGCCGACATGGCCATCGGGTCGCCGGACCGGATCGCCAGAGAAAGCCCCGCTGGGTCATAGTCGGCCGGATCGAGGCCTTCGCTGCCGATGCCGAGGATGTAAGTCAGCAGTTCCTGCGCGTCGCCGACCTGCCAGATCGGCGGCGGCAGCTCCTCGACGACCGGCGCGGCACCTTCCGGTGGCAGTGGGGCGATCGGGTCCTTGGGCTGCGCCTGCGCAGCCGGACGGGCCTGGCCTGGGACCGGTTGGGGAAGGGCCTGGGCCAGCGCCTGGGCAGGCAGGGCGGCCATGGCGGTTGCCAAACCGAGCGAACGTAAACGCTTGAACTTCATCACGGTTTTGGAATCCCCGTTCATTTCTAATTGGTTACGCATAAATCAAGGACCTTTATGCCCGACGCCAAGCATACACGGGATGAACGCGCGCCTCCAGTGGCGGATTGGCGCTCGAGGCAAGGATTGATGCCGTGCACACCAATCTTTAAGTGGCGACGATTACGTTGGAATTTCGCTCCCGCGGAGATGGGCCTTGTCCGGCAAGTTCGGTTTCGATGGCAGCAAGATTCCCAAGGCCGTCAAGCGCATGTTTGACGAACGCGACGAGCCGCGACTTGACGCCGAAGGGGAGCTCCAGACGGCGGTCCTGTCTCACCGGGGGCATAATCATGTTGTTCGGGTCGGGAATATTTCCGCGTCCGGCGCGATGGTGATTTACGCCGATAAGCCCGAAATCGGCGAAGCGGTGACTCTGCAGCTGCTTGACCACGGAGCGGTCGCGGGGCACGTGCGTTGGGTGCGCGATGGGCGTGTCGGCATTCATTTCGCCGTGCCCTTGGACTGATCCGCTTGGAGATGAAGATTTCGATGATCAAGGCCCGCATTGCCGAAGCCGATCCGACGGATCGGCGGCAAGGTCCGCGCTACCCCGTCGAAGTCGAGGGCAAGGTTCGCGAGCTTGGCTCGGAAGGCGCCGAGGCGCGTGTCCTCAACATTTCGGAAAAGGGCTTCATGGCCGAATCGACCGGGCATTTCGAAGTCGGCTCGCGGGTCTGGCTGATCCTTCCAGGCCGCGACCGGGCCAGTGCCGTCGTCCGCTGGACCGCCGGCAATCGCCTCGGCGCCGAATTCGCCGAACCGATCTCGCTCGACGGGTTGGCCGACTAGCGGCCGAGTGCCGCCTTCACCGGCCCGGAGAGGCGGGTGACGATGACCTTCACGCCGCGGAAATTCGGATGCATGCCGTCGGGCAGTGTCATGCCCGCGACGGCCGCCACGCCGTCCAGGAAAAAGGGATAGAAGGGAACGCCGTGCTTGCCGGCAAGCGCCGGGAAGATGGCCTCGAAGCGGCGCAGGAATGCGGGATCGACGTTGCGCGCCGCCCGCATGCCGGCCAGCAGCACCGGGATCTGCCGGCGGCGCAGCTCGGCCAATATGGCGTCGAGGTT
>Ga0073934_10005262_pt1 | contig 20271 bp, 15 predicted proteins | sample LarsenN4metaG_FD_76834 | JGI IMG/M metagenome (GOLD analysis project Ga0073934, IMG submission 76834) | Hot spring sediment bacterial and archeal communities from British Columbia, Canada, to study Microbial Dark Matter (Phase II) - Larsen... ... | reverse complement strand
TCACCGTTACCGTGCTGTTATAGCTGTACGTGCTCCCGCCGCTTACTGTCCCCCCCGCGTCCGGACTGGCGCTCACCGCAATATTAACGGTAATGGCGTTGAACGAAACTTCAGCCCACCCTCCCCAGGAAATACCGTCATTCAGTCTCACCCTGACATAATGTGGCACTCCGGAGATCAGAGAAGGCCCGCTGTACAGTGCGGAAGTTGTCGCGCTTCTGACAGTGGGAGGGCTCCAGATGCACGTGCCGGTGGCGCCTGGACCGGTCCAGACCTGCATGTCGAATGCTGCCTGGGGGAATCCTTCCGCATCATGATACGTCCAGCTGATGGTATTTCCCTGAACGGTCAGACTGCCCGCAGGAATATCGGGAGGGATGTTGGCCGGAAGGCCGCTCCACTTGAATTCTGTCCAGCGGTTGAGTGGCTGTTTGGTCACGCTGTCCAGGGGGTATTCAAGCCTTATATCATCCGATGCGTTCACCAGTGAGATGATGCTGCTACCATTGCGGAGATCTGTGGAAGTGTTAAGTGTTCCGGTCTGGGTACCGACCTGCAGATTGACAAAATCGATGGCTGCCGGAAAATTGCTGTAATCCTGCCAGATGCGAAGCTTATACTCCCCGACCGGATCAGGCAGTACGGACGAAAGGTCGAAGCTGCGCACGGAATCAGTGGCAGCGAACGAATAGCTGTCCCGTTGTGCCCATTGCGTGCCGTCCCACGTATAGATGAAGAAGGTGCCGCTATGTGGCACATAGTACCCTTCGCTCACCAGGATAAAGTCCCGTACCTCTCCCTGCTTCAGAGGCAGCTCTGCAAAAGAGGCAGCAAATTTGTTGCCGCTTCCCATCTGCACATACTCGTTATCGGCAGCTCTCAGGAGATGCAGGACGTTCGAACCGCCAAAATCCGCCGATAGCAGTGGCAGGTCAGTCACCGTCACTTTCGGCTGAGGTCCGACTGCCAGGGCCACATAGTCAATTTCGTGGTATTTGGTATCATGGGCTATCGACACAAGCCGGATTCTTGCCATGCCTTCCGGGTCTGGGAGATAGGGAGACAGGTCGAAGACCCCCTCGGACCATTCGAAGCGTGGGTTGAGACGACCGACCTCTTGCCAGGCGCCGCTGTAGTCGCGCGCCTGGACAACGATCGCCGGTGGGCCGGTAAAGGGCCTGATTGATCCTGTGCCATCCAGGAAACCCTTTACCCGCAGCAGCACTCTGGCGCCGTGCGACACGTTGGCTTTACCAAAGTCAAGATCCACATAATCGCTACTGTAAGCCTGAAAGCCGCTGCTGTCCCTGTCACCCACCTGTGCCACCACATCGCTGCCGGCATTGCTGACCGCAGTGAGCGGTTTGAGCAGGTCCGCCGGCCGGTAAGCCATGATATTACCCTTGCCATCGGGCGCAGCGACCACGTTCGGGTGGTGGTCCACAGCCAGCATTCCGATGAAGTCGGTCCATGAATCCTCCGACTCCACCTCGCGGATTTCCAGGTTGTACTGACTACCCTGGGCGACGAGCGGCTTCTGCAGCAGGTAATAGTCGCGCATTTCCCCCTGTGGGTTCCGGGCAACAGAATAAATATCGTTGTCCTGCACGAACTCCGTGCCGTCCCAGGTATACACCCAAGGGCATGAGGCAACGGCGGAAGCGTCTTCACTTGCCTCAAGGGCCAATAATTTTGCCGGTGTGGGAATATCTTCGACCGTCAACGCCACATCGTCAACATAGAACCCGGGCTTGGAATAGAGCATATATGCCCGAAAACGAAGATTGACGGTCTTGCCGGCATATTCGGACACGTCGAACTGATAGCGTTGCCATCCGCCTGACATCTTGTCAAAGAACCGCCCGAGCTGCTGCCAGGTCTGCTTTCCATCCGCTGATATGTAGAAATCCCCCTCGGCGCCGCGGATTCTTTCGTAATAAATGTCGATGTATGCATAAAACCGCACTCGCGCTACCTGTCCCGCAGCCAGATTCGGAATGCTGATGGGAGGAGAGTAAATATTACCTTCCAGCGTTCCCGTGACAGTTGTCTGAGCTTTGGTCCCCCAGCACTTCTGTCCGGAATTTGCTCCAGTTGGCCCGGCCGGATTATAGGGTTCGCCCCACGACCAGTTGGCCGTGCCGTCGCTTGTGTACCCGCCATTATCATCCTCGAATCCATCAGAATAGATAACCGTCTCAGCTCCCAAAACCGCATCAGGCATGACTAAACAGCTGATTAAGATTGACATGACCAGGTAACAACGTACGAGCGATTCCCTTAACATGCTTGCCTCCTTGTTCCGGCAGCGAATCTGATCGCCACAACGCTGGTTGTTAGGCAACTCGGCACTATCAATAAAAAAGGCCGGCCTACCTCAGTTATCAACATAACTTCGGTAGCTCGGCCATCTTTGAACTAAAGACCCATAGCTTTCCGCCGCTACCTCACGGTAGTTTTGGCTTTATCGATTAATATATGTTAATCGAATAAAAGCACAGATCATTATACTGTCAAGGCAATCTAATATTAAATCGCTTGTGGCAATGCACGATGCGCCTACTAACCGGTATCGGCGACGCCTGCCCTCTCCGAGGGGTGTCACAATGCAAATGTGTCCGTCACGAGGGCCGGACCGCCTGCTCTCCACCGACCCAGACCCCCTTCACCCGGCTGCCATAGAGGAGGCGGCTGTACAGGTCGTTGTCGAAGGATCCGTCCAGCGGCTCCACGAGGAGCAGGTCCGCCCTCTTCCCAGCCTGGAGGGTGCCGGCTTCATCCCCACGGCCAATGGCATTGGCGCCGCCGATTGTTGCCATCGCCAGCACTTCGGCATGGGTGAACTGGCCGGGGTGCAGTTGCAGAAGGAAGCGCATCTCGTCCCACATGGAAAGGGAATCGTTGCTGGCAAGCGAGTCGGTGCCGAGTGCCAGGGGAATGGCGAGTTTTTTGAAAAGGTGCACCGGTGCCCGCCCCACATCCAGCCGTTCGTTGCTCCGGGGGCAGAGGACGACCGGCATGCCGCTCCGTTTGACCAGTTCCGCATCGCCCTGGGTGAGGTGGACGCAGTGAACCGCATGGAAGTCGGGGCCGGCAAGCCCGCTGGCATGAAACCACTCCGTCGGGGTCTGACGCCGCGCAGGCGGGAGGTACTCCTGCCACTGCACGAATGGGTAGAGATCAGTGGCGATCCTCCCGCTGCAGTCGAGAAAGAAGGCACTCTCCTCCCTCGATTCTGCCAGGTGCATGGCCAGTGGGATATTCCTGCTGCGGGCCGCGGCGGTGATATCCGCGAGAAACGCATCGTTTATGGAGAACGGCGAATGGGGGGAGAGGCCGGGTAGAAACGGCCGGGGTATCTGTTCCAGAGACTGGAGGACATCGGCCAACTGGGCCCTGGTGAGAGTGTGATTCTGTCCGATCAGTTCCAGGTAAATCCTGCCGCCTATATCGCGGTTTGCATAGCAGCTGAGCAGCCTTCTGTCGCTGAGGATATCCCCCACCATGGTGGTGCCGGCCTGGAGTGATATTTCAAGCCCCTCGCGCAGGGATGCGGCAAGTTCATCCTGCTGGAGGCCCCGCTTGATCTTGATCACCTGGATGATCCAGTCGACGTAGGTGCGGGGAGAATATTTCAGGTCCTTGCGATGCAGCCATGCCGGGAAATGGGTCAGCTCCAGATGGGCGTGGGCGTTGACGAGACCGGGCATGAGGACGCAGCCATGATACTCGGTCACCGGGGCGGAAAACTCCCGGCGCAGCTCCGTCAGGGTGCCGATTGCCACGATGATGCCGTCTTCCATGGCTACAGCCCCGCCGGCAACAGGCTCTCCACTGATCGGCAGCAGGTAAGAAGCGGCAATAATCTGCATGGGAACCCTCCTGAAAGTCCATCGTTACGAGCTCGTCTGGCATAAGTGTAGCAGACAAAAACGAATGGGCAAAAGACCGTTGTCTTCTGCCCACCCATTGACTGCCGCTCTTTGCTGCCCACCGCTTACATGGCGACCTTTTTTGACTGCCGACTCACGCAGTCTGCGCAGCCGAGACCGGCACAGAGTTCCTCAACCTGCCGCAGCAAAGCCTGAATCTCCGGCTGTTGCACGATCTCGCACTGCTCCGTCAGAATCGCCGCCAGAATTTCATCTGTCGTCAGCGGGTTGGCCAAAACTACGCGCAGGACGGTGAGTTCCTCGCCATGGCGAGCCATGCGCAGCCGTGTCCGGGAGACAAAGGTTTTCCCTGCTTCCCGCTGATATTTCTGCAGCAGCTGGCAGACCTGGTCGATGAGAGCATTGATACCGGCACGCTGCTGAGCCGTTGCTTCGGCCAGGGCCTGCTGCACGGCGAGGGGACAGTAGCGGTAGGTAAGGATGTTCAGTTCCGGCTCGCTGGTGAGCTCGAAATCGGAATGTTGCCGGATCATATCGGCAAAGGTCTTCGCCCGCTCGATTCCCATATCGATGAGGAGCTCATACCCCTTGCGGCCGATGATCGAAAAACCGGCATGAACCAGCATCGACATCCCCGGCCGCGACCCTTCGAGGGTATGGCTGCCGAGGTCCTTGGAACCGTGACGCAGTATATAGTTAGCGTGATGCTCGATCGCCGACAGGGCGGTAGGATCCTTGAAGACAACCATCCCCGCCCCCATCGGCACATAGAGCTGCTTGTGGGCATCGATGGTGACCGAGTCGGCCCGCTCGATTCCGGTGAGCAGTGAGCGGTAACGGTCGGAAAAGAGAGTCGGCCCACCCCAGGCAGCATCAACATGAAAATGGCAGCCGAGCTCCTGGGCGAAATCGGCCATATCCTCCAACGGGTCGACGTTGCCGGTTTCGGTCGTCCCGGCGATGCCGACCAGCGCCAGCGGAAGAATGTTCCGGTCCTTAATGCGCTGGCATTCTTCTCTCAAGAGCTTCAGATCGATGCGGTTATTCGCATCGGTCTTCACCTTGATCAGATTGTCCCGGCCTAACCCTAGGAGGTCGGCGGCCTTGCCGAAGGAATAGTGCCCGCGCTCGGAGACGAGGATGGCAATTCCGTCAACGCCGCGATACTTCAGGGCTCTGCCCAGTCCTTCCTGGGCAATGCCGCGAAAAGCCCCGTTTGAAGCGAAGAGGCGGTTGCGCGCCACCCAGAGTGCCGTGACATTGGCGATGGTGCCGCCGGAGCAGAAGGCACCCAGTGCGTGCTGACTGTTGTGAATCCAAGGGGGATAGAAATCGTCATTACATTGATAGACCAGGTGATGGAGCATGGCAATGACCTGCCGCTCCATGGGCGTAAAGGCCTTGGAGGTCTCCACCTTGACCAGATTCTGGTTAAGGGCGGTCATGAGGCGTGCCAGGGGAAGCATGAAGTAGGGGAGCGCCGAGGTCATGTGACCGACAAAGCCCGGAGCGGCGGTATGGACCGACTGGGCAACCAGGTTCTCCTTGACGAATTCCGTATATTCAGAGACGTAGGTTGGCTCTTCAGGGATGGTGCAGGAGGAAAAATTCGCTTCGATCTCTTCGAGGTTGTGTTCAATGGCGACGATATGAGTCTGCAAAAAACCGTTAACATCGTCGGCAATCGCCTGATCGATGGCGCCGAGGGTCGAATCGGGCGCTTCAGGCACGGTGAAGATCCGGTAGAGATTTTCCAGATTGGCGCGGGCTGCATCACGATTTTTCGGCATTATCGTTTCACCTTGGGGCAAGCGGTCGTCGAGCGGCCGCTGGCAGACTTACATTGTTGGCGCTGATTGCCAGAACATCTGATTCACATGGAGACAAACCTTTCTTTCAGGTCAGTCGTCCTCTCCGAGTATGCAGTTGTCGATGAGTCTCGTTGTTCCTATCTTTACCGCCAGGGCCAGCAGTGTCTGACGGTCGGCAGTTTCAACCTCCTGGAGGGTCGTCCCGTGGCGAAAATCGGCATAGTCGATGACCGGCGTCTTCTCTCCCTCGATGGTCTCAACCACCAGACGTCGCAACACCGTTACATTCCGCTCACCGCCCCTGAAGGCAGAACGAACCGCACCCAGAGCCCTGCTGAGACACAGGGCCTTTTGCCGCTCTTCCGGCGAGAGGTAGGCATTACGGGAACTCATGGCCAGACCGTCCTGCTCCCGGACAATCGGCATTCCGACGACCGTCACCGGCATGTTCAGGTCGTTGACCATCTGCCTGATCACCGCCAGTTGCTGAAAATCCTTTTTGCCGAAAAAGGCAACCGTGGGCTGGAGAATGTTGAAGAGTTTGCAGACCACGGTGGTGACACCGCGGAAATGGCCGGGGCGGCTTGCGCCGCAGAGCGGCAGGGTCAGCTTGTCCACGTCGACCCAGGTCTGGTAGCCGACCGGGTACATGTCGCTTGCCTTGGGTGCGAAGATGATATCTACCCCCTCTGCAGATGCGATGGCCTTGTCCCGCTCCAGGTCCCGGGGGTATTTGTCCAGGTCTTCCCCGGCGCCGAACTGGGTCGGATTGACGAAAATACTGGTCACCAGAAGGTCACAGCGCTTGCGTCCTTCGTGCATGAGGGATGCGTGGCCGGCGTGCAGATAGCCCATGGTGGGGACCAGGGCGATGCTCTTCCCCTCCCCCCGTTTCTGCAGGGTCAGGCGCTGCATTTCTGATACTGATTCAATGATTATCATCAAATATCTCAACTATTGGTTTAAATGTGTATCCGGTTTCATCGCGCTACAGTTCAGTTGAAACTGTGCTCCTCATCCGGGAAGCGCTCCTGGCGCACATCACTTATGTAGGCGCTGACCGCGCCGCTGATCAGCTCCCGGGCATCGCCATAGCGCTTGACGAACTTGGGAGAATACTTCTCGCACAGGCCGAGTATGTCGTGGATCACCAGCACCTGGCCGTCGCAGTGGGGACCGGCGCCGATGCCGATGGTGGGGATGGAGAGCTCACTGGTAATGCGTTGGCCGAGCCTCTGGGGGATCCCCTCCAGCACTACGGCGAAGGCACCGGCCTCCTGAACCGCCGCTGCATCCTCCATGAGTCGGCTGGCCTGCTCCTCTCGCTTCCCCTGAACCCGGTACCCGCCCATCCGGTGAATCGACTGCGGGGTCAGACCGATATGGGCCATGACCGGAATATCCATCGCCACTATGGCCCGGATGGTATCGGCAACATTGGTGCCACCCTCCACCTTGACCGCCGCTGCTCCTCCATCCTTGATCAGGCGGCCGGCATTGATGCGGGCCTCGCGCAGATCGGTCTGATAGGAAAGAAACGGCATATCGGCAACCACCAGGGCTTTCGGTTCGGCCCGTACCACCGCCCGCGTATGGTAGATCATCTCCTCCATGGTCACCGGCAGGGTATTCTCGTAACCGGACACCACCACGCCCAGTGAATCACCGACCAGGATCACGTCTATGCCGCAGTGATCCATGATCCGGGCCGTTGGGTAGTCATAGCAGGTGAGGACGGCGATCTTCTCGCCATCGGCCTTCATCTTCTGGATATCGAGTACGGTCTTCTTCTTGCTCACGATCTCTCCACAATAAAAAAGCGCCTTTTCGTATACGAAAGGCGCTTGAACATCATCAATGGAAAACCGGTCCCTTGAGTGTCGGCTATTGCCCTCCGTCCCGGTTCGTTCGTTGAATCCAGGCAGTATGTAATGCACCGGTTTTGCGAGGTTATTTCAGCTCCGCCGCGGGTAGCGTGCCAACCTCATTAAACGGTAGATAGCATGCAATAACGCTGTTTGTCCAGCATATTTTACTAGTTTGACACGTCGCGCATGACCTCGAGCTCTTTGACCACGGTGATGCTTTCCTCCTTGCGGCTCTCCAGGTTGCGGAAAATGTCGTGCACCATCAGGGCCACGCCATCCACTGAATTGCGGATTTCCTTGCCGCCACGTACCTGCTGGGAGGTAGCGCCGACCATCTCCTCCGCCATCTGTTTGATCGTCTCTATCGCCTGGGCGATGCTTCTCGTCGCATTGGTCTGCTCCTTGGAGACGTTGAATATCTTGGAAGTCATGGCGCTGACATCCTCGATGGACTGGGTGACAAGGTCGACGCTCTGTGCCTGCTCGCGGGTGGCAACCATGATCTCCTCGGTCATCTCCATGGACTGATAGGCGCTCTCGATGATGGTGTTGAGGGAGTTTCCCGTGTTGTGACCAAGACTTACCCCTTTTTGCACCAGAAGTTTCGTGTTGGAGACATTTTCGGCAGCCGCACGGGATTCGTTGAGGATCTCCTCGATGATATGGGTTATCTCGCCGGTGGACTGACCGGTCTGCAGGGAGAGGTTCCTGATCTCGTCTGCGACAACGCCGAAGCTCTTGCCGTACTCCCCGGCCTGGGCTGCGATGATCGAGGCGTTGAGGGCCAGCAGGTTGGTCCGCTTGGTGATGTCGTTGATGACGTTGATGATGCTGTCGATGCGGGAGCTGTTTTCCGACAGCCGCAGGATCCCCTTGTAGGAGAAATCGACCGCCCGCTGGATCTCGGCCAGTGCCGCCACGGTCTCCTCGACAACGGCACGCCCTTCGTCAGCCTGGTTCTTGACCTGCCTGGAGACCTTGTGTGAGATGGCCGCGCTCTGCTCCACGTTCTTCAGTGAGGCGCTTATCTCCTCCATGGCCGAGGCCGACTTGAAGGTGGATTCTGAGAGGGTATCCAGGCTTCTGGTGACGTTTTCTATGGCAACGGAAATCTGCCCGACTGCCGAACTGGTTTCATCAACGGATTTCAGGACATTCTCAGCGGCATTGGCGATATCCTTGGTATTGCAGGACAGGGATGATACCGCCCCCTCGAGGGTAATGATGTTGGATGAGTAGGATTCTCGCCTCTGGAGGATCTCGCTGAAAGATCTCTCAAGTTCCCTGGTGAGGGTATCGATGGCGCGCAGCAGGCTGATGCGGGTGACGGAGGCGGCGGCCTGATCGACAAAGAGTTTCACCGTATCGACATCGGTGTCATTCAGGCGGCGCTTGCTCAGTTTGTTGTCAATGCCGAACACACCGATCGACTCCCCCTTGACCACCAGTGGGCATATGACGAAGTTGCTCGACCTGAGCGCCTTGATGGCGTCGTAGGGGGGCTTGAGATGGTATTCGGCAGGATACTTGGAGATGTCGTCGACGATGTACAGTTTCTTTTCGACGAAGCATTTGTAGATGATGCCGCTTCGCTCATCAAGGGGGATGGTAATTCCCCTGGCGTCTTCGTCGGAAGCCGTGGAGATGACGAAACGGAGATTCTGTTTTGCATCGTCACTCAGGAGGATGTTCACCCGTTCGTAGCCGAGAATGTCGTGCAGACCCTCAGCGCAGAGGGAAAGCACCTCGGAGAGGTCCATGGATTTCTGAATGCGGCTGCTGATCGTATGAAAGTTTTTAATGTTGTTATCAAGCACCTTGTAGCGGTTTTCAAACAGTTCCTTCTGCTCATTGACTTCGCGGTGGAGCGAATCGAGTTCGCTGGCACGGCTGTTGAGTTCGTCACCGGACTTGCCGATAAAAAAACCGAGCCCTCCCATGACAATCGAGGTGCCGAGGCCCATGAACAGGTAGAGGGATATGTTCAGCGGCGAGCCGGTAATCTCGCTTGCTGCCTGACTCCAGATGGAGAGGTTGGGGTCGGGGAAGAAGATCAGCTTGATGATCATCCAGGTTACCGGAGCGCCCACACCCAGTATCACGCCCAGCAGGGCATAACGCGTTTTTCTCTGTCTGTTGACTCTGGAAACTACCATTGCGGGCTCTCCCCCTCGTACACGACGTTACAATAATTACCAGCTACATTAAATGGCATGAAGCAGTTTAGTGGCTGTATTAATCTGTGTCAATTTATTTGCACCCGCACGGGGGTAAAAATGTTTGACTTGCGCAGTGATAACGACTTATTTTTCATAGGAGAATCATATTTACGCAAAGGATAGCCCATGAATGAAATCGATTGCCGCAACATCCCCTGCCCCGGACCGGTTATCAGGACCAAGAAAGCACTGGAAGAATCATCCGGAGAGGTCAGGATTCTTTCTGATGGCGGGGCTTCAAGGGAAAACATCACACGTTTTGCCACCGGCAGAGGCTACCGTGTCGTGGAAGAACAGCTTTCGGACGGTTTTGCCCTGACCATTTCCCGTGGTGATGGGGTAACTCCCGTTCCGGTCGTAAATCCAGGAACCGGCGGTGCCGTTGTTCTCGTAGCAAACGACAAGTTGGGTAACGGCCCTGATGAGCTGGGTCAACTGCTCATGAGGAACTTCCTGATCTCGCTGCTTGAAACAATCGAGCCCCCTGAGAAGCTGTTTTTTATCAACAGCGGCGTACTCCTCACCATCAGCGGAGCTCAAACGGTCGAACCGCTCCGGAAACTGGCGGATGCCGGCGTTGAGATCATGTCCTGCGGTGTCTGCCTCGATTTCTTTTCCGTCAGGGGGAGGCTGGCCGTCGGGGGGGTCACCAACATGCTGACAATTGCCGAGGGGCTGCTGCAGGGAAGAGCCGTTATCAGGCTCTAGGAGGTAATATGACCAGGGAGTTTAACGGCATCAGACCGACAATCGACCCTTCGGCCTTCATTGCGGATACGGCAGTGATTATCGGCGACGTGAAGATCGGCAGGGAGAGCAGCATCTGGTTCAATACGGTTGTCCGCGGGGATGTGAACATGATCCGCATCGGCAGCCGCACCAACGTACAAGATCACTGCATGCTCCATGTGACCGGCGGCAGGGGTGACGACAGCGGTTCTCCCCTGGTCATCGGCAGCGACATCTCTATCGGGCACAGGGTAACGCTGCACGGCTGCACCGTTGAAGACGGCGCCTTCATCGGGATGAATGCCATTATACTTGACAACTGCGTGATCGGTCGCGGGGCAATGGTTGCCGCTGGCTCCCTTCTCCCCGAAGGGACAACCGTCCCGCCAGGAACCCTCTGGATGGGTACACCGGCACGATACCGGAGGGATGTCTACCAGACCGACAGGGAGCGGATTGAACGGACAACCGCCTCCTATCTGCGCCTCTGCGCCAGGTACCGGGAGGCAGCAATTCCTCCGCCCGGCAGGGACCTCCCCTGAGAGGTCTGTTTGGCCAGATAAACGCTTGACCTTACAGCGTAGTTTCACTAATCTTACACTTTCCATTACCCAGTTTTCATGGTGAGCTATTGAGCACGAAGAAAAGCAAACTCCTGGAAAGCGCCCAGAAGAATATCCAGAAAGGGCAATATGACCGGGCTATCAGGGAGTACGAAGAGATCGTCAATCTCGATCCGGCTGATATCCGACACAGGCAGAAGCTTGCCGAATTGCTGTCCAGGGTTAACCGGAAGGATGAGGCGGTAAAAGAGTACACCTCGCTGGCAAAGCATTACGAGGATTCGATTCATTACGTAAAGGCAATCGCCGTCTACAAGCAGATCCAGAAACTCGACCCCACCAATCCGGAAGTCTCCCTCACCCTGGCAGCCCTCAATGTAAAACAGGGGCTGATCGGCAACGCCATTGCGGAATATAATGCCGCCCTGCAGATTTATGAAAATAATGAAGAAAACCGCAAGGCACTGAAGGTCCTGGAGAGCCTGCTCGCCCTTGATTCGAGGAACACCGCAATCCGGCTGCGTATGGCCGACAAGTACTTCAGCACGGGTGAGGAGACAAAGGCGCTGGAACTGTTTGCCGAATTGGCCCGCGACCTGAAGGGCAACGGGGACGAAAACGGATATGACCGGGTCGCCGAACGGATGCGCTCCCTCTTCCCGGAAAAGGCTGCGGAACTGCTGTCTGACAGGGAGGTGGTACCTGAACCCGAGCCTGAAGTGATGATACCGGTTCAGGAAACTCCTCTCCCGGCTCCCGTACCCTCTGCAGCTCCCGTTGAACCAGTCGAGGTAAAGCCGGTCCCCCCGGTTCCAGCACCTGTTCCTGCTCCCCCCCTGGTGGAAGAGATCGAGCTCATCGAGGATATCATCGAAATCGAAGAGATGGAGGAGGAGATGGAAGCGCCTGCTCCGGACCTCCACGAATGGGAGGAGGAGATCGACCTGGGCTCCCTCGATGTCCATGATTTTGGCGGGACGACCGGCGTGGAAGAGACGCTTCAGCCGGAAGTGGAGATTGAACTTCCCGAACTGGAACTGGAAGAGATCGAGCTGGATGAGATTGAACTGGAACTGGAAGAGATCGATCTGGAGATGGAACCGGAGGTTGCGCCGGAGCCGCTTTCAGCAGCGGCCCCCTTCGTGGAACCGCTGGAAACACCGTCCGATACCTTCGACCTGGCAGGAGAGCTGTCACTGTTTGCCGATGAACTGGATTTCGCCATTCCCCAGAGGGATAACAGTGACGCGACGTTTGCCGCCGGATCGGCTGAAATGTTCAAGAGAAACGAACTTGATCGGGAAGACGCCGAGTCCCATTACAGCCTCGGTCTTGCCTACAAGGAGATGGGGCTTTACGAAGAGGCGATCAACGAGTTCGAAGTCGCCGCCAATTCGCCGGGGCGCAGGATCGACTCCCTGCTTTTGCAAGGTCTCTGCCACCGTGACAATGGTGATCTTTTCGCGGCAGAGAAGATCCTGGCCTCACTGCTGCAGGAGCCGTCCATCAGCGAGGATGAACTTCTCAGCGTCAAGTATGAACTTGCCACCTGCCACGAAATAAGCGGCGAAATGGAACTTGCCCGCCGCCTCTTCACGGAGATAGTCACCATCCGCCCCGGATTCAGTGACGCGACGTCCCGCCTGGAAAACCTCTAATCCAGCAACCCCAGTAACTCTTCATGCCGGTCGATCCTGGCAATCCCCGGAAGGTCGGCCTTGTAGGCAACGAACGGCACATTGGCGGCCGCGGCCGCCTGGGAGTCCACTGCCGAATCGCCGACGAAGAGCGCCTCGTCCGCTGCCAGGCCGTAATGGTCCAGGATCCTGAGGAGCGGCTCGGGGTGGGGTTTGGGAAGTATGGTCTTTGCGGCGGTCATGACGAAGCTGAAATAACGCTCCAGCCCGAACCCTTCCAGCACGGCGTCCACGGAGGTTGAGCGGTTGGTACAGACCGCCAGGCTCACCCTCCCCTGCAGCTCGTCCAGGGTCTCTCTGAATCCATCCTCCATCCGCATGAGCGGAATCAGGTTCCGGTAATCGATGTTGCCGGCAAACCGGACCGCCTTTTCCCGCTCCCCCTGATCGGTGAAAAAATGGTTCATCACCTCCCGGTTGGCGTAGGTATGGATGACTCTGATGACCTCCGGGTCGTTCCAGTCGAGCTGTAGCCCCATATGATCCATGACCGTACGGTAGAAGGCAAAGTTGGCCTGCATGGAATCGAACATGACCCCGTCACAGTCGTAGATTACCGCCCGGTATTTTTCCCTTCCTGCCGTCATTCCGTCTCCCTGTTCATTGAGGTGAGGTACTCCTCCCACTCCATGGGGAGCAGGTACTTCTTCCTGTTGTTGCACTCCTTGCAGGCCGGCACCAGGTTTCCCCTGGTGCTTTTGCCGCCACGGGCAATGGGGACAACGTGATCCATGGTCAGCTCCGCCGGCGGAAAGCTGTTGCCGCAGTAGTGGCAGATCCCACGGGCGATCCGCTCGCTCCACCAGCGGCTCCGCCGCAGCTCCCGCGCCTTATCCTTCTCCTGCTTCATCTGCTGCTCGCTGATTTCGGTAATGAAGTAGTCCATGCGCCTAGTTCAGCATCTCCTTGATCGCCATGCGGGCCAGTTCGTCGCAGCGCTCGTTCTCCGGGTGGCCGTCGTGACCCTTGACCCAGCGCCAGTCGATTCTGTGCACCTTCGACAGGGCATCCAGCCGCTCCCACAGGTCGCGGTTGAGCACCGGCTCCTTCTTGCTGTTGATCCACCCCTTTCTGATCCAGCCGGCAAGCCACTCGCGCATCCCCTTCACCAGGTACTGGGAATCGGTGGTCAGCACCACACTGCAGGGGCGCTTCAGCGCCTCAAGGGCGGTAATTGCCGCGGTCAGCTCCATCCGGTTGTTGGTGGTCTCCCGGGCCGAACCGTAAAGCTCCTTCACGGTAGCACCCGAGCGAAGAATGGCGCCGTAGCCGCCGGGACCCGGGTTGCCGCTGCACGCTCCGTCACAGAAAATCTCAATCGGGGTTGACATAGGCCCCCTCCCTGCGGAGCAGATCCGCAATCCCGTTCATGACGCGGTCGACAATGAGCTGGTGGGTTGCCTTGCAGTCCTCCAGCTGAAAAAGGTCGCTGAAATCCATCGGGGGGCCGAATACGACCTTCCCTTCACGGCCGAAGTCGGGGAATTTCCAGCGGTTCAGTCCGATCAGGGCAGTTGGGATGACGATCGGCCTGGTGTCAAAAATGATCTTGCCAACCCCACGGTTCCCCTTCCCCAGCACCCCGTCGCGATGACGCGTCCCCTCGGGAAAGAGCATCACCTTCTGCGTTTCCAGCAGCTCATTGAGCCGTTTGCCGGCGCGCACGTCCCTTCCCCGGTTCACCGGGAATGCACCCCACGAACTGTAGAGCAGCCGGGTGACCGGATGGCGGAACAGCTCCTCCTTGGCCGGAGCCCAGAGCATCTGCATGGGGAAACGACGGATGACGGCCCAAGGGAGAAAGATGGTTTCATAGGCGGAAATGTGGTTGGACGCCAGCAGCACCCCGCCGCTCTCCGGGATGTTCTCCGCGCCGACAATTCGGAAACGGTTCAGTCCCGAGGCATAGCCGCCGATGACCCAGGCGGAGAACGTTACCCATATTCTTCGGAAAATCGAGACCTTCATACTCATCCTTCCGGTTTTAACCTGATAAAAAATTATAGTAGCCTGCCTTGACAAAACGAATCAAGTCTCTTTGCATCACTGACTACCCTGAAGCCGTTTCTTGGTGAGCTTCGTCGGAATTGCACCCCAGGGGTCGTCGGGCCAGGGGTGTTTGGGGTAGCGCCCCTTGAGCTCCTTCTTCACCTCCGGGTAGACGCTGTCCCAGAAACTGCGCAAGTCGCGGGTCACCTGCATCGGCCGGCCGGCCGGTGACAGGAGATGAAGCAGGATCGGTACCCGTCCGCCGGCCACACAGGGCGTATCGGCCAGGCCGAAGAGCTCCTGCAGCTTGACCGCCATGACCGGGCCGCCGTCGTTGTCATAGTCGATGGAGACACGCGAACCTGAAGGGACAGCCAGGTGTGTCGGGGCAAGTTCGTCCAGCCGGGCATGCAGCTTCCAGCCGAGAATCCCCTTGAACGCGGCAAGGAGATCAAAGCCGGCAAGCCGCTCCGGCTTGTCCATTGCCATGAGCAGCGGTGCCAGCCAGCTCTCCAGCGATGCCAGAAGTGCTTCGTCGGAGAGGTCGGGCCACTCACCCTCCCCGCACGTGTCGCGCAAGAGCCTCACCCTTGCCCGATACTGGCGGCATTGCGGCGTGATAGTAAAGAGATTCAGATTCCTCTGAGTGGCGACCCGTTCGAGGACCGCCGTGACTGCATCATTCCGGTCCGGCTTCACTGTCCGGCTCTCCAGAACCAGCGTGCCGAGACGAAGCTCCTCCCGCGCAGCTACTCGGCTGCCGTCCTGATCCCAGCTGACGGAGCGGACCCGGGTGAGGGCATCCCTGAAGATTTCCCTGAGCTGCGTCTCCTGCAGGGTCGATGCGGTGAAAATTCTCCCCTCGCTACCACTGCCGCCGTCAAGCTGCACGGCGACGATGAAGCGGGCATTGTTGACGCCGCTGCGCAGTGTGAGCTGAGCGCCGCGGCCACCGGCAAGGAGGTAACGCCGGGAGCGCGGCTCCCGCTGCATGGCAACCCGGTCGGGAAAGGCGACCGCGGCCAGCAGGCCGGCATCAGCCGGGTCGTATGGACCGGGAGTCCCCTTGAGCCCTGCAATGCGCCTGAGCTGCGTGGCAAGACGCTCCACGGAACCGATGGCTCCCCGGTCGACCTCCGCCGCGCTGAAGGAGCGCATCCGGCCGCTGCGCCACTGCTGCAGGATCTCGAGACGGTCGGCCAGGTCGCAGGGGGTGGTCGGGCGCGGTGCGGCGGTACTGCGGATGAAATCCCGCTCGGAAATGATCGCGGCCAGGTCGCAGGCAAGATCCCCCTCTCCTCTCTCTGTCCCGGCCAGCAGCAGCCGTGACAGGCGAGGATGGAGCGGAATTCCGGCCATCTCCCTCCCCAGGGGGGTAATCATGAGCCGGCCGTCCAGGGCCCCCAGCAGCTGGAGCAGGCGCCTGGCCTCGGCCATGGCCGCTGACGGCGGCGGGTCCACCCATGTCAGCTCGGCCGGATCATTAACCCCCCAGAGGGCAAGATTCAGGGCAAGCTCGCTCAGGTCGGCAATGAGGATCTCCGGCGGGTCAGCGGCAAGCAGTGTCCCCTGTTCGTACTCGCTCCAGAGTCGATAGCTGATGCCGGGTGCGACACGACCCGCCCGGCCGGAGCGCTGCAGCGCGGCGGATGCCGAGACCCGCTCGGTGACGAGACGGTTCAGGCCGGTCGCGGGATCGTAGCGTGACCTCCGGCTCAGGCCGGTGTCGATGACCACCCGGATACCCTCGATCGTCAGGCTGGTCTCGGCGATGTTGGTAGCCAGCACAACCTTGCGACGTGAAGCGGGCCTGATGGCCGCCTCCTGTTCGGCAAAGGGGAGATCGCCGTAAAGTGGGGTGAGGATGATGTCGCTCCTCCGCTGCTGCTCCTCCAGAATCGACAGGCATCGTCGTATCTCGCCGGAACCGGGGAGGAAGAGGAGAATGTCGCCCTCCGTCTCCTTCAGTGCCGTGCCGACCGCCGCAGCCGCGGCTGCAACCGGGTCCCGCTCCGGACTCCCGAGGTAGCGGGTCTCCACCGGAAACATTCTCCCCTCGCAGGCTATGACCGCCGCATCCGGCAACACCCCCCTGATCCCGGACAGGTCCAGGGATGCGGACATTATCAGTACCCGCAGGTCCGGCCGCAAACCCCGCTGCATGTCCAGACAGAGTGCCAGGGCCGTGTCGGCGTGCAGGCTCCGCTCGTGGAATTCGTCGAAGATCACCAGGCCGACACCGTCAAGGGTCGGGTCGCTCTGCAGGCGGCGGGTGAGCAGCCCCTCGGTGACGATCTCCAGCCGTGTCCGTTGGGAGATCTGCCGGTCGAAACGGATGGCATAGCCGACGGTGCCACCAACCTCCTCGCCGATGGTGGATGAGATCCAGCGGGCCGAATTGACGGCAGCCAGGCGGCGGGGCTCAAGCATGACGATTTTGCCGGTCTTCAGCCAGGGTGCAGCGAGGAGAGCAAGGGGGATTCGGGTAGTCTTGCCCGAGCCGGGGGGAGCATGAACGATCGCTACGGACCGTTCATGCAGCGAGTGGATTAACCGGGGAATGATTGTGTCGACGGGAAAGTGACTCATGCAACGAGGGTGCGCAGATCCTCGATCGATATACCTGCCAGGGAGTCGACCGTTCTGACGGCCAGCTCCAGCTCGGATGCCGGATAACTGTTGGTCACAGCAAGAACCTTGAGCCCTGCGCCAACAGCCGACGTTATGCCTGCGGGGGTATCCTCGATGGCAAGGGTGGCAGCCGGCTTAATCACTGCAGCCGGGAACGCCTGCTGCAGACGCTCGACCGCCAGCCGGTAGCTGGCAGGATCAGGCTTGCTCGCCTGCACCTCCTCGGCGGTAACCATCAGGTCGAAGGCACCACCGAGGGAGAGTTGTTGCAGTACCGGCTCGATATCGGAGTGGAGAGCACCGCTGCAGATAGCCAGGGGGATTGTGCCGGAGAGCGACCTGATCAGGTCGACCACGCCGGGGTACGGCTGGACGCCGTCGGCAATGACCTCCTGGAAGCAGGCGGCCTTGGCGGCAATCAGCCTGGTCAGCTCCCCTTCGTGAAGCTGCAGCCCGTGGAATCGATATGCTTCCCGGAACGCATCGCGATCGTCGAACCCCATGTACTTGTCGATGTATTCCTGCCACGAGTACCCGGCGCCGAGGGGCTCCAGCACCTTCTGAAAGGCCCGGTAATGCATCGGTTCGCTGTCCACGATGATGCCGTCGAAATCGAAAACTACCGCTGTCAGCATGATGCCCCCCTGGCCGATCCCGGCAGAAACTATTTGCCCAGCTTTGACTTGAGCAGGTCGCCGAAGGTACCCATGCCGGCAGGCGCCTGTGACGCCTGCTGACGGAATGTGGCCATGTCGGCCTCGGCTTCGGCCTCGGCCTTGACCACGTCTGCCAGTGCAAGGGAGATCCGCTTGTTCTCCCGGTCGATCCCCTCGACCAGCACTTCAACGATCTCACCTTCCCGCAGGACCTCCCGGGGGTGGCTGATCCGTTTCCCCTTGCCGATCTTGGAGATGTGCAGCAGGCCGTCAACCCCTTCGCCAAGGGTGACGAATGCGCCGAACTGGGCCAGACGGGAAACGGTGCCGGTGTGGATCGACCCAACGATGAACTTCTCTGCTGCTGCCTCCCATGGGTCTGCCAGGGTGTCCTTCAGGCTGAAGGAGAATTTCCTGTTCTCCCAGTCGAGCTGCTTGATGATAACGGTAATTTCCTGGCCGACGGACAGTACATCGGCAACGTCACGAATCTTGGTCCAGCCGATTTCGGAGATCGGCAGGAGTCCCTCGATTGCGCCGGCGCGGACAAAAGCACCGAATTTTTGCAGCGAGGTGACCGTGGCGGTTACGGACATGCCGACGGACAGGGTCTCCTTCAGCTGTTCCATCTCCCGGGCTGCCTCCTCCTCGAGAATGGCACGATGGGAAACGATGATATTCCGGCCACCTTCGGCATACTCCATGATGACGAACTTCAGCTTCTTGCCGACAAAGGCTGCCGTGTCGGCAACACGGCGCAGGGACATCTGGGAGTATGGTGCAAATGCACGGCTGGAGCCGATCCTGACCTCGAATCCCCCCTTGACCTCCTTCTCCACGGAGCCCTCAACGGGAATGCCGGCCTTCCAGGCATCTTCCAGCATGGTACGGTCCGCGGCGCCGGTGCCGCCGATTTTGGTGGTAAAGCGGAGTTCGCCCCTGCTGCTGCCGGTGAACCAGGCGGTGATGGTATCTCCCGGGGAAACGGTCAGGTTTCCTTCGGCATCGCTAAGCTCGCGCCGGTCGAGCACCCCCTCCCCCTTCTGGCCGATGTCGAGGAAGACCCATTCTCCGGAGACGTGCAGAACCCTTGCCTGGACCTGGGCACCCGGTGTCAGGCGCCCTGATTTTGCCTGGCTGGCGGCAAACATCTCGGCAAAGCTCTCTTCTCCCGAATCCTCTTCCAAATCCCTGATATCATCGACCATGTTGACTTCCTCCATTCATGAATTTCTTACTGTTTATTCTGTGACCCGCTGGCAACCGCCGGCTGTGCGGATTTTGCCTCCATATCCTGGCGCAGCTCGTCATAGGCGACAAGAGAGGCAATGCGCGGCATGGTGGCGGATACCATCGAATCATACTGTCTGAGCTTGCCGTTAAAAGCCTCGGCCCTGCTGCGCAGGCCGTCGATACTCCCTGCCAGGGCGCCCTTGTCGGCCTTGTCGGCATCCTTCCTGCTCACGAAAGACTTGGTCTTCTGCCAGTATTCGTCCGTACTGCCGAGATACTGCTGCAGTCCGAGGAGAAACGAGAGTGCGGAACTGGAGAGACTGGAGACGGATTCCAGACGCCCCTGCAGTTCGGTCATGTCCCGTGTCAGCTGCTGGTCGGCATAAAAGGTCAGCATTGCCAGATCCCCCTCCTTCCCCCCGGGACTTTTGCCTATTGCCTCCACGCCGGTGATGAAGTACCTGGAGGAGTTCAGATAGCTGGTCACCGCCGCGGAGGTGGCACTGATGGAGAGGGCGAAATGGGAGATGAACTTGGTCAGCTGGCCGGCCTGCCCCGCATAGGGCACGGGGAGATACTTGGCAAACCCGGCGGCAAAGGAACCGGCTTCGACATACTTGCCGTAACCGGCAAGGGCTCCCCCCATCCATTTAAGGTAGCCGTCGAAGTCTGCCATGGACTCGCGCTGTGCCTTGATCTCCCTTGCAACGTCCTGCAGGCGTTGCAGCCGTTTGAGGTTCAATTCCTCGATTGTGAGCATCTTCCCGACGGGAAGCGGCGGATGCACCTCGGGTGGTTGTGGCAGTACGGTTGCAGGTGGGGAAACGACGTCAACCGGAATGGCCGCACCTTCAGGCTGCGAACCGGTCGAAATCGAGGCGGATGCGAAACCCGGCAACACGAGAATAAGGGCCATGCAGGCCAGGATAAGGCGTGACATCAGTCTATCAGCCTGCCGATATTGCCGAAACGGACGCGAAAC
>Ga0073934_10005261_pt1 | contig 20280 bp, 17 predicted proteins | sample LarsenN4metaG_FD_76834 | JGI IMG/M metagenome (GOLD analysis project Ga0073934, IMG submission 76834) | Hot spring sediment bacterial and archeal communities from British Columbia, Canada, to study Microbial Dark Matter (Phase II) - Larsen... ... | reverse complement strand
TCGGGTAGGGTTCGGGACGGAACGCTGCCACGCAGACATCCGCCTCATGCAGGACATTGGGCACTTCGTCAATAGGCACGCTCCCGGCGATGCGGACGTGGCGCAAGCCACGCTCGGCGGCCTGGGTGGCCAGAAACTGCCTGCGCGGCCCATCCCCCACAAGTACGAAGCGAACTCCCTCTCCCGGGTCGAACCGCTCTGCTGCGTCCAAGAGGACCTCGAGGCCATGCTTGATGCCGAGAAGCCCCACGTAGGACACGGTGAATGGATCCCGCTCAGCCTCCGGCATGGCTGGCGGCTTGAAGAGGGAGAGGTCAGCACCATTGGGCAGCAGGCAAACGCGGTCGCGCCGCCCCCCGCGCTGCACAATGGTCTCCGCGATGGACTGTGTCGTGGCAAGCACGCAATCCGCGCGCCGGTAACTGTATCGCTCGAGTCTTGAGAGGAGGCGGATCGCCGGGGATCCGTGTTTGAGACCCGCGTAGGTGACCAGCTCGTCGGGCCACAGATCGCGGACGTCCAGAACAAGGCGGGCTGCCCGGATCCTGGCCAGCGCGATCGCTGCGATCGCTGGGAAGAGCGGCGGGGAGCTCACCAGGACGACGTCCACTGGTCCGGCCCGAAGACCGCTTCTCAGCGCCGCTGGAATGAAGCTGAGGTAGGAACGAAGCTGGGAGACGCGGCCACGGTTCCTCGGAGTCACGTGGCACAAGGTACGGAGAATCCGGCAGCCCTCCATCGTCTCGTCCAGCGTGACGCGGCCCCGATAGGCAGGATGCACCACCCCCGTCGGGTAGTTGGGCATTCCAGTGGCCACAAAGACCTTGTGCCCCTCGCGCCCAAGCTGTCGCGCGATTGGATAGAGGCGGTTGGACAGGGCGCCCATCTCCGGCAGGTAGTTCTGTGTGACAATCAGTGTGCGCAAGGCAGTTTGCCCGGATCGGTGGGGAGCGCGTCAGCAGGCGCCCCGGCAGCGCAGCACCGCTGCCGCGGTGGCGAGGAGAAGACGGAGGTCAAGGGTCAGGGAGGCGCTGTCCACGTAGAGCATGTCCAGGCGGACTCGCTCCTCATACGACGTGCAACTGCGGCCGCTTGCCTGCCACAGTCCCCCCAACCCTGGCTTGACGCGCAGCAGCTTCTCGCCGTGGGGCCCGTAGCGCTCGAGCTCGGAGGGGATGACGGGGCGCGGGCCAATCAGGCTCATCTCACCTCTAAGCACGTTGATCAGCTGAGGGAGCTCGTCAAGGCTGGTTCTGCGCAGAACTCGGCCCAGAGGAGTCACGCGCGGGTCGTTTGTAAGCTTGAAAGTCCGCCTGAATTCCGCCTCCAGATCCGGGTGCCTGTGGAGAATCCTCTCGGCCTCGGGCACCATTGTGCGGAACTTCAGGCAGCAGAAAGGCCGACCGTTCTTGCCAAGCCGTTGCTGTCTGTAGAGGATGGGACCGCGGCTGGTGGCCATGACCAGCAGGGCGATTGCAGCCATCGCCGGAGCGGCTACCAGGAGCAGGAGGAACGCGCCAAGAAGATCCAGCGAGCGCTTGGCGGCATGGTAGGACCAGCCGGCTCGCCTGCACCCTCTCGAACCGTGATAGGGCAGGTGCCCCTGTGCCGCGGTGCCGGACGCTTGCCTGTGCAGATGACCTACAGTGCTCTCGTCTGCCGATGTCATGTCTTGCGTGCGGCGCTTCCGGCGGCGGGACCGGCGCGCAAGGGTCTGGATGGATGGGGCCCGTGCCCTTGTGGATTGCTGAGTGCGCCCGGAATCCTCACCTGCACACTTGGTGCCAGACGCCGTGCCGCAAGACCCTGATGGCGAGCTTCAGGTAGTATTGCGGGCGTCGTGACGATCGTGCTGCAGCCGGAAGGACGCTTGCGCACAGTCGCGCTCCATCAGAAGAGCGCGCTCCTCACGGGGTATCGCGCAGATGACGGCCCGGAACTTCCCGTTAGGACCGCGGGGAATCTCCTTCATGACATGCACATCGACCTCCACCGGGCCCATCCGCTCGCGCAGGCGCGCGGCCAGCAGCTCGCCATGGCTGGATTGGTAGCCGATGTCCGCAGCCACTCGGATCACGACGCGGTCTAGCGCCTCCTGCACGATCTGTGCTTCCCGGATCGGCAACGCGTGCTTGAAGACCGGGTCCAGGCGGCCAACGCGGCGGCCGTCGCGCGTGTACAGCACGTCGTCCGTCCTCCCCTCCACCGAGCGTATGACAGGCAATGTGCGCCCGCACGCGCAGATCATATCCGGAGGGGCGAGCTCCACGCGGTCGCCAACGCGGTACCGGATCAGAGGCATTATGGGGTTCAGCAGTCCTGTACAAAGCAGTTCGCCCCGGCCAAACGGCCGGATAACCCCATCGTCCGTAACGACCTCCAGCACCCCAGCCTCCGGCCAGGCATGAAGCGAGCCGGCCTCGCACTCGCTCGCCCCCGCGGTCATCTCCGTCATTCCGTACGTTTCCACAGCGGGACACTGGAAGGCCTTGGCGATGGCCTCACGCTGGTGCGGGTAGAGCGGCTCCGCGTTGGCGATGGCCACACGCATTCGAAGGTCTGTGCGGGCCATTCGGATGGCCCCGCGGGCCAGCGCATACAGGGAAGAGGAGTATCCCCAAAGATAGTCTATCCGCCACTTGGCCAATGCGTCGAGGTAAAACGGCAGCAGATCCGGCGCCAGGTGGTAGGAGGACATGTACAGCTGGTGAAGCGCTTGGTTCCACACCCAAAAGGGCGGTCGTCTTTGAGAAACCGGCACCACGAGCTGTCCGCCCACATTCGCCCAGCGAGCATGTCGCGAAACGCCGTACCAGCGGCGCCAACGCGCCTCGGCCAGCGCGTACCACGCATGCATGGCCTCGCGCGCGTGCCAGAGCTCAATCGGCTTGCCGGTCGTGCCGCTGGTGCAGAGTCGACAGGCTCGGCCGTGGTACCGGGTTTGGGAAACAAACGCGCGAGGGCTCCGGCGCACAGAGTCCTTCTCAAGAATCGGCCATGACTCAAGGGACGTGAGTGCGCCATGGCGCCCTTCCTCCCGGTAGAAGGACACGTCATCCACTGCACACTGGAGAATCCGTTGGAGCGCCTGCGCCTGCCAGCCCCGCCACTGTTCCTTACTCCACCGCTCGCGTGACAGCGCCTCGTCTGCGAGCCTATCGGTTTCGGGCCCGTACTTCCATGCGTGGAGGCCAGCGCCGCGCAGGGTGGCGGCCACTGAGCGGAGAGGGGCAGGCAGTCTGTGGTATGCATGAAGTACGGCGCTCATGGGACCCTGGCCTCCGCCGCTTGTCTCAACAGCGTCATCCAGGCGCCAAGAACCGGCTCCCAGTCCATCGCCGCCGCCAGCGAACGCCCGTTCACCGAGAGGCGGCATGCAAGGCCGGATTCAGTCAGCAACCGACGCACCGCCTCCGCCATTGCGCCGGGATCATCGGATGGCACCAGCAGGCCAGTTCGGCCCTCGTCGAGGAGACATGGAATGCCCCCCACTCGCGTGCTGACGACCGGAAGTCCACACGCCATCGCCTCGATCACGCTGACAGGCGTATTGTCGACATTGGTGGTGTTTATGAAGACGTCTCCCTCTTGAAGCACCGAGGGCACATCATGCTTGGGCACAGCGCCCGTGATGCGGACTGCAGACTCGAGTGCGTGTGCCCGAACGGTACGCTTCACCTCTTCGAGCGTGCCGTCACGGCTGTCACCGCCGCACATGACCAGGCGGGCATCAGGGAACAGTCGCCGCGTGCAAGCGAGTACCTCCACAGCCAATGGCGCGTTGTAGATAGACCGGAAGTGGCGGACCCAGACAAGCCGCGGCTGGGGCCGGGAACGCAGTCGAAACCGGTACCGGCGGAGCTCGATGGCATTGGGGATAACGGTGATGTCATCGCGCGATTCACGAAGCGCCGCCTGCAGGTATCGAGACGGAGCAACGACCTCGATGGCGCCTTCCAGAAGCCGGCGCACCCTCATGGGCCGTCGGCGCTGGAACTCGGGCAGGTTGCCGCCGTGAAGGGCCAAGACGCTGGGCTTGCCCGTACGCCGCACAAAGGCGGCAGCGCACTCCGCCCATCGGAACGCGGAGCCGCTGAACACGTCGATCTGAGCCACATCGAATCGCCGCCGCAGCCGCCAGATAGTCAACAGCATATCGGCGAGTCGTGCGGGTCTCCAGTGGATCCGGGACGTCCGGATAACGCTCCAGCCAGCAACCTCCAGCCTGTCAGAGAGCTCCTCAATAACCTGTCGGCTCCGGCCGCGATGGGAGAGGAAATTGCCAACGTGCAACACGGTCGGTTCCCGCACTGATCGACTCCAGCTTCGCTCTGGTACAATGCTCGGTTTCTGACACTTGGTCTATTCGTCCGGGCTCCAATGGGCCGCACCCCCGTTCATGACGGCTCGCGCACACCAACCCTGACATTCTACAAGCCGTTGTGCGCTGGGCCCGTGATCGGCGCCTCTCGCTTTCGCAACGACATCGCGACCTGAAGGCACCGCCAGACGGCCGGTCCAAGTGAGGTCGCCGTCAATAGGTCCTTCCGATGCAGGCGTCCGCCAAGCCGTGTCGCCCAGTTGCAGCCACCAGCCATCAGTGCTATCGGAACCGCCCACTTTGCATGCCCCATGATCCCCTGAACATGTTCGATATGGAACCAGCGGCCAATCTTTGCGAATGTGGCACGAGCGAGGGGTGCTCCCAGTCCGAGTCACTCTGAAATGGCCTGTATAGGCTCCGAGCCATGCGCAAGGGTGGCCAGGTGTTCAGCGGGTCCATGGTGACTACCTGCCCGCCTGGTTTCAGGGTTGCAGAGAGAACTCTGAGAAACTCGTCGAAATGTCCGAAGTGATGGATCACAGAATACGCATAGACGAGATCAAACGGCTCGTACCGAAACTCAGGCGACAGAAAGTCAACGGCCCGAACTTCAGCAGATGTCAGGCCATGATCATCTAGTCGGGCGCGCAAACGCTGGATGCCTGCGGAGCTCAGATCAATTCCCAAGTAGTATCCTGCGCTACCTGCTAGATACAGACTAAGGGCATTGCCACTGTAGCATCCGAGATCTAGAACCCTCTTTCCCGAAAGGTCACCCATCCATTGTCGGTGAAGATCGAGGACAGCTTCAGAGATCCCCAAGTTCCTGCGCGCGGCCATCATCGCGCCCCGAAGCCGGGACCAGGCGCGAGTTGGCAGGTTTCCACGACTTCCTGGGTTTCGGTCGTAGAATGCCGCCTGTTCATCGTTGGTACGGAGCATCTGCGCAATCGGATCATCAGTCCATTCGGCGCCCTGAGTCGTCGTCTTTCGTGGCATCGTGTCTACCCCCCTTTCGTTTTCACGGCCATACAGCAGTCACCAGCCAGGAGACTGGGAGTCTCCCTACACACCGTGGCACCGAAGAGCACGGGGGGGCGTGCAGAGCAGATATCGGGACGCGCATCTACTCTGCTGTCTCCCTTGCGAGCCGACGCCGATACCGATAGAGAATCAGATCCCCGATCCTGGCGGCCGCGCGCGTTGAGCCTCTTGCAAGCGGCGCACCAACCAGGATCACGGCTGACGCCAGGCCTAGGGCGAAGCTGGGCGCCGCCAAGCGCATGGCCGCGTTCGCCATATAGGCCAACGCCCACGTGGCCAGCGCCGCGGCCATAGCCCGACCGAGAACGGTGCGCTGTTTCATGACCGCCCGCAAGCTTATCAACACAAGCAGAGCCAGAGAGCCGGCCCCAAACAGGCCGTGCTCCGCCAGAAGCCGCGTGAACTCAGTATGTGCGGGCAGCCCTCTCGCGATGCGACGCTCATACCTCGTCACACCCGGCCCAACTCCAAGCACCGGGTGCTCCAGCCAAAGCACAAGGTCGCCACGCGCAATCCGATCGCGCCCAGTGAGGCTGGTATCCAGCATCCTTCGCGAAAGTTTCCCATCAGTCACAGAGTCAAGGCGCGGCAAGAGAACGCCCAATCCCACGGTCAAAAAAAGCGCCCCGCCGATGCCCAGGCGCAGCCGTGCGCGCGGGTCCCTCACAAGGATGAGGGCACCTGCCAGGGCCGCGATGGCCGCATTATAGATGCCCCCGCGCGAGAAAGTGATCGCCGCCTGGCCAAGCCACGCAAGTGCAACAGCCGACAACGCAAGTTTGAACCAGGGACGCGCGGAGGTCATAAACAGTAGAGCGCCTGCGGCAAGGACGCCCCATCCAAACACAGCGCTCACCTGGTTTGGCCCGAATCCCCCCGCGAGCTGGTCGTTGGAATCGCCGTGGATTACGATCGCGTCCATCCCTGCTATATTCGTGAGCACGTAGGAAGATAGCGCCAATACTGGCCCCGCGGTGGCTGTCAGCACAGACGTCAGGTCTTTCGGCCGGAGAGTGATCCGATGAAAGTGCCACACACACAGCACGAGTGAAAGCGGTCCGGACAGGTTGAAGGCCAGAGACTGCCGCAGTGACTCCGCCGGCAACGCTGCCACAGCCAGCGGCACTGAGGCGAGCAGCAACAGAAGGTAGCCGAGCGCGGCTACTGGCGGCCGAAGTCTGCCGCCGCGCACCAGCGATGCCAGAAGAACAAGGGCAACGCCGTACTTTCCGGCCTCGTAGGCGAGTCCGCTTGCGGACGCTCTCCACAGCATCTCGGCGCCCACGATGTAGCCTGCCGCGATCGATGCGGGCACAGGACTGACGTTGGCGGCCGCAATCAGCACACCCGCGGCGAGAGCGACAAAGCAATGCACGGACCCAACAACCGGCATGGCCGCGCAAGCCACGCCGAGGGGAACGTGCGCCAGCATGTACAGTGTGCGCCGCACAGGGTCCGAAATCGTCCAGGCGCCCTCCATCTCATTGCGACGGCCACCTCGGATCTTGTTCGTGGCAATCCCTTCTGCTGTGCGCACTACCTCTTCCCTCCGCAACGCAGGGTGCCCCACGCAGCTGTGAGATGGGCGGCGATCTCCGCCTGCCAGCGCTCCAGTGTAAAGCGGCGCGCCGTCTCGGCTGCACACCGAGACATTGTCTCGTAGCCCTCGCGATCCCCCACGGCGCACAAGACCATGTCAGCGACTGCCGCAGGATTCGTGTCCTTGAGCAGAAGCCCCCCGCCCTCGCTAAGCATGCCTGAAATCGCGGAGACGCGCGTGGCCACCACGGGGGTGCCGCACGCCATCGCCTCGAGAACCACTTTAGGGAACCCTTCCGAAGCACCCGTTGGATAGCAGAAGATATCTGCCTGACGGAGGTGTCCCAGCACGCCTTCACGGTCGCGCCTGCCGTGGAAGCGCACGTGCCGCGCCAGACCCAGTGATTCCGCCAGGGTCATGAGCGCGGACGCCTCGCTTCCGTCCCCGACAACATCGAGAGTAGCTTCAACTTGCCTTTCGGCCAGAGCACCCAGGGTCCGGATCGCCACGTCGACACCTTTGCGCGGCTCCAGCCTGCAAGCCGTTGCGAGCCGAATCCCCCGACCTGAGGGAGCAGTTCTCGGCCTGTAGGCGCTGTCAATGTCGCTCGATGTCAGGGTGGTGCTGAAGATCCACCGCAGGGCCGGATTGATCTGTGAAGGCGGACTTGAATCCATACCTGTAACCAGGACCACCGTAGAGCCACCAGCCCACGACTCCAGGGCCCGTCGCCAGTAGCGCTCGGCTACGGTCCATTGCCGCGCCCAGTCACCACAGAATCGAACGAAGAGTGGCTTTCGCATCTTCCTGGCCAGAAGCATGGCCAGCGTTCCGATGTCGCTGGGTATTGGAACATGAACGCCGTCGGCCCAACGCAATGCCCTCACAAGCCGCCCGGCATTGCGCATGGTCCAGGGCGCGAGTGCCAGCTTCCGTTGAACACCCGGCCGCCCGCGCGCCGTTCCGAGCGGCAGGACCCGCAGCCGCGGGCCTGTGAGCGGATGCTCTCCTCCAGCGCGAGCGCTGGAGCCGACCGGGACGGCCACTATCGTCTCGTCGAACAGGTCCGCAATCGCTCCAATCTGGAACGGGAATCCCCCGTCAGTCGCCACGCGTGACGGCACACGCCAGTCTCGCCAGCACAGCTTATGAGATAATACTGCTAGATTCACAGCGTATTTCAGCTCATTGTGCCCGAAGCATCCCGACCAGTTGTGCCAATTGCAGATCACTGAACACGACGAGACCCATGGGACACGCCCTGTTCGGCGCATTGTCGAAAGTATGCTTCGTTTAGCGGTGCAATTCGGTCGACCGAGTAGAGCGCCTCAGCGCGCATTCGGGCACACGCGCCTAGCTGCCGTGCAAGAGCCTCCGATTGCATGATCCTTAGAATCGCATCCGCAAGAGCCGTCACATCATACGGATTACATAACAACCCTGATACGCCATCCTCGATCACCTCAGGACCCGGCCCTGTGGTCGAGGCGACCAAGGCTTTCCCGGCAGCCATCATCTCAAGCCAGGCGATGGGGTGCGCCTCCATGAGCGACGGCGCGACACAGAGTTCTGCCCGCTCAAGAATCCGAGGCACCTCGGAGTGATCTACAGCTGGATGGAAGTGGACACGACAACGCTCCTCATGAGCCAGGGACGCCTCAAGCTCGCAGCGCATGGAACGGCGCGTGCGCGGATCGATCCAGTCCCGGCCGTGCAGATGTAGAGCAGCGTGAGGCACCCGCTTGAGCACAATCTGCGCCGCCTGAAGCAGTTGCCTGACGCCCTTCTTTTCACTAAGCGTGCCGAGGAACAGCAGATGTCCTCGCTCCACGCTCGACGGCGGCCCGGGAGCAAATCGGCGTGTGTCAACCGGATTCGGAATGACCTCGATGGGCCTGTTGGCCAATCCCAAGAGCCTGCGATTCAGTGCCGCGTTGTATCGACTGACAGCACAGAGATGATCAGCAACACGCACCGACCGGGACTCAAGCCAGGCGCGCCAGCGCTGCGGACATCTGCCAACTGAATATGCGAAAAACCTGTGGCCACCGTGGAAGCGCATCACCTTTGGAATCCGGATTCGCGAAGACAGGAGCGCCAGCGCGGAGTTGGGACCCTCAATCACATCGACTGGGGTGTGCTCATTCAACTCGCGGATAGCATGGCGAATGCGAGCGCCGTTGACAAGAAAGCCGGTGCGAGCAATCCCCGACTTTGGCACGCGAATAACCTTGACGCCCCTGTCCGAGCAGAGGCCGGCCCGGTCACGTGGGTAGAGGCCAACAACCGTCACTTGGTGGTCTCGTCCCACCAGTGCCGTAGCCAGTGTCTGGGTGTAAGAGCCCACCCCACCATGTGGATCCGGTGGATACTCGTCACACAAGAACAGAATATGCATGGCTGTTAGTTTGCGATCCGCACAAGAGTGTCGACAATCCGCTGACACGACTCTGCCGGTGGAACCCCCACCTCGAGATCAACAAGAGCCTGCCGGGCGTCCCGGTCCAGCTCCGGCTCGGCAAGATACGCATTCAGGTGCTCAACCAGGTCGTCTGTATTCCGCGCGATCTTGGCGGCACCGAGTTCAACAACCGGCCTGTAATGCTCATACTGATAGTAGTGATCCCAGAGTGATCGCCCAAATGGCGGCGGATTAGACGCATCAAATGCAATGTTGACCACTGGCTTGCCGTTGACCGCAAAGTCAAGGGTCATCGTAGAAGCTACGTTGACGTTCACACTGGCATGTCGCACGAGATTCGCCAACAAGCTCACATCCTCTGGCATCGGAATCGACTTGTAGGTGTTGCCTGGCTGCGTGTGTAGCCAGCGCGGAGGTGAGTACAGCAAGTCGGGATGTCGACGCCTGACAGGTTCGTACCGATCTCCAGGATCCACGGGTGACGGGCGAAGTACTACCTGCGGCCGACCATGGACGGACCCCTTGCGTACGGCGTCCACCAGAATCTCCACGAACTTGTGATCTTCTGGAACCGTGCTGATGTCACCGCCGGTATAGCAGACAAGCGGTCGCGCTGGGTCGCCACCGAGCGCTCGTATGAACACGTCCCTCGGGACTATCCGATCCGGGTCGAAGTACGGGGCAAACTGCGGGGTTCCGACAACGTGGACCCGCTCCGGCCGGACGTCAGGGTAGAAGCGGAGCAACTCGGACCGCATCAGCGAGGACCAGACGAAAAAGTGGTCGAATGGTGCAGCAATCCTACCTTTCGAGGTCATGTTGTCCCAACTGAAGACAAACGTGGCGGTCGGTACACCCAGCCCGCGCGCCGCGAGGACCACTGGCAATACCGCAGGCAGCTTCTGGTTGGAGCAGAACAGTACATCCGGTGAGAACCGCGCAATGAGGTCAGTGTAATGGCGAACCAGAGCGCTCCGCTGTGCCAGTGCTATCAGACAGCTGTTCAGTCTGCGGATCCCATCGGGTCCGGCGGCGGCCCTAGATATTAGCCGCGCGACTGAATGCACAGCCTTGGATTTGATCGAGCCACGGACAGGTCTCGAGAGATTGTGCCGCATCGCCGTGGTGGAACCCCACATCATGTGCGCGTATGCGAGCGTGTATCGCAGGGCATACTCGAGCGGGGACTCACGGACGTTGCACAGCGTGTGCCACTCGACGCGATCTTGGTAGGTGGGCATGATGCGTCCTACCAGTCCGTCTGGGACAACGTGGAGGAGAGAGACAGGGCCTTTTTCTGTTACGCGCGGGAGGAACTCCGTGTGAGCGAAGTTCCGGAGGCCCACGCCATCAGGTATCACAAGCATCGTGCGCATCAGCCCGTTACCATTTCCAGCTGACGTCGGTAGAACTGCTCGAGTAGCGGGAAGACCTCGCGCTCGCTGAATCGTTCCACGGCCGCTCGTCGAGCGGCCCGGGAGAGGGAGTACCGCAAGTGGCGGCACCCAAGAATCCGCACAATCGGCTCGACGAACGCGTCGCAGAGGTTCGGATTTGGAACCAAAATAACCTCGTCGGGCGAGTAATGCTCAACGGCTGTCCCGAAGGCCGAGGAAATACACGGAAGGCCGCATGCCATCGCCTCCAGAAGTGCTTTGCCTTGACCCTCCTGACAGAGTGTCGGGAACACGTAGGCGTCGGCAGCTTGATAACACCGCGCGGCGTCCCGGGGCAGTACAGGTCCGGTAAACCGGACCCGGTCCCGGACTCCGAGCGCGTCCGCTGTGCGGACCATACGGGCCCAATACCGCGGCTCGCCCGGTCCAACGATCCAGAGCAACGCGGTGGGCCTCGCCTGCAGAACACGCGGCCAGGATTCCACAATCAAGTGCGCCCCCTTTTTCGGCACCTGACGTCCGAGGCACAACACAACTCCGTCCTCGGTCCGGAAGCCGCACTCTCGCCTCAGATCATCTCGCGACCGTGTATCAAGCGGGCGGAAATGGTCTGTATCAACGCAGTTGGGGACCACATAAAGTGAAGGCTCGTATGCGTGAATCCGCGCGGCATCATACGCGTATGCGCAGACGGACATCGTGACAACGGCGTCAAAGCAATCAAGGCTATACAGAGCGCGTCCTGCGCCGTTTGGTGCGAGATTATATGAGAATCCCCGCTGACTAAGCACGAGTCGGCAGGGCCAGCTAACCTTCCCCCGCAAGATACGGCCGAGCTTGTACTCGTCGTAACAGACAATAAGCCTTGGCTGCAACGAGCGCAGGCATTGTATGGCTCCCATTGCGTACGCGAGTCTGTCGACATCGCGAATCCACTCCTCCCCGCGCCGGAGAGACGCGAAGACCTTCAAGGCCTGCCTCTTTAGAACCCCGGGCGGGCTGATCCTCAGGTGTTTGTCATCGGTGGACAACAGCAATTGGCCGTCGACCTCAGCGTAACTAATCGACACCTGGTGCAGATTGGATAGCTGACGCAGCTGCGCGGCGACCAGTCGGTTAAATGAGCCGGTAGCCTCAGGGGGGCGGAACGTAAGGTGGGCGATGTCCACTGAACCGCCACCAAGCCGATGACCGCGCCTGCCTAAAACACGGAATGACATGTCCGCTCGCCATGCCCCCGCTGGCCTAGGTCCAGTCCCAGTTCATGGAACAACGTCCTCCACTTCTCGGCAATGGTGCCTGCACTGAAGCAATCCGCTAGTCCTTTCGAGCTCCGAAGTTCGCCGTGTTTCCATCGGTCATGCATACGGCAAAGCGCCGCGTATGCCCCACCTGCATCGGTGGGGTCAACGACCGTGCCGCATCCAAAGGCCTCTAGGTAGTCCGATACCGTGCCAATCCGGGGACTCAGCGCAAGGACCGGCTTACGGGATGTGGCATAGTCGCAGAACTTAAGTGGCAGGTAAATCCCCTCATCCATCGATGCTTCGATCAGGACGAGGACGTCCGCCTCCTGCATGCACTCAAGGCTCTCATGCGGCGACACACCGGGACGGAGTTTCACGCTACCGGGCACGCTGTCTATGGCGGCCTGCAATATGGGAAGATGGCGGGGATGCACGCCCCCCACAAACGAGAGTACCGGTGATCCAACGCGCGGACGGCGCGCAAATCGCTCCCACGGTCGCAACAGACTCGCTGGACTGCGAGCCGAGTCAAGCAGGCCGATATGCATGAGATGCCAGTTCCCATCGCGGGCGCTCTTCACCGCCTCTAGCGACGGTCTCCCGCCACCGATGTGCTCAATGACGTGGAACCGCCCGCCTCCGTTGCGGTGACTTAGCGGGAAGCGTGCGCAAGTTACCTTCCGAAGACGTTCGCAAGGGAATACAATGGCATCTGCCAGTTCGTAGACCGTGCGAGCAAGTCGTTCCCAGAGCATATCCCGACGATTCCGGATGCCAGTCTGCGCACGAGAATAGGCCTCCGGACGCAACGACGGCGGAAACGGATCGTTTACGCAGGCAATCCATGGAAGATCCGTCAGCGTGCGCGCGCGCACGCCGACGACATGTGGATAATAGTCGTTGCTACGTGTCATTATCGCATCAAACGGATGTCGAGCATGGTCTTGAATGAATGCACTCAGGGCATCAGCCACATAGGCGCTGGATAACGCGATGGGCGTGCGAAGCCTCCATGTTTCTGCAATCCGGTGCGCGAACACCGCCCAGGGCCGAGCATCAGCGACTCCACACTGGCGATGCGCGTAATCCCGGCTGACTGCATTGCCTCCGTTAGCCGGCAAGTACACGGTGCACTGTATACCTAAGCGAGCGAAGAGGGATACCGTGCGCCCGGCAACAATGGATTCCGAGCTGGACAGCGGGGGAAACCTAGTTGCGAAGATCGCCAAGCGCGGAGGCGATGTCAGGCTTCTCGGTGACATGACGGCGTCTAGGTGTGAGGCGGTCGTACGACAGCACGGCCCATGTTGAGAGTGCTAGAATGTGGCCAGCCAATGGTTAAGGGAGTGCGACGCTGGCTCGATGGACGCGTTCCCGGCAACGGATGTGTCATCCTGTTGTGTGTCTGGCTCAGGCCCCTGCCAGCGATGCGGCATCGCAACTGCGCCGTACGTGGACTTCCGCGGCTGCCTCGTTGAGCCGAACACGTCTCCGTCCACGACGGTGAACCGGAATGCATCGTGAACAACATCGGCCGGCTCACCGTTGGCGTATGCAACGGTCATTGCCGTGTATGTATCAGGTGTAGCCAGCATCCGAGGCACTTCGCAGTATACAACTCCTTGCGGCGGTAGCCTCTCCAGCCTGTGGCCTGTGAGGTGCGTGGATAGTGTGAACACTAGATGACCGAATGCGTCGGAGACCTTGAGCTCAAAGAGCGGATTGATAAGGCACCCGTCGACCGATGAGGCATAGCTCAGGGCGAATACCGCACGGCTGCCGCACTGAATGGCCTGAGTTGGCCTACCTGATTGGTCCATCAGGATGACGTCCGTGATACGCACTGAACCAGAGCCTTGCCGGTCCTGCCGTTGGCCAACGCTTGCTGGTGGGACCTGTTTCGCGCTTTGCATGTACTGACGTACACCCTCTTCAACCCGCGCCAGGCAACGTAACCTGCCGGAGTCGATCACCAACACAGAGGTGCAGAGGCTGGTGATTGCCGCCATGTTGTGGCTTACGAGCAGCACCGTGCGGCCTTCACGCGCAACGTCTCCCATTTTTCCCAAACACTTTTCCTGAAAGGCCATGTCACCGACCGCGAGCACTTCGTCCACGAGGAGGATCTCTGTTTCCAGGTGGGCCGCGACAGCAAACGCCAGTCGGAGGTACATACCGCTGGAGTAGTGCTTTACCGGGGTATCGATGAACCGCTCGACTTCGGCGAATGCGACGATTTCATCAAGTTTTGCTGCGATCTCTGCCGTCCGCATGCCGAGGATGGCCCCGTTTAGAAAGATGTTCTCCCTTCCGGAGAGCTCCGGGTGAAAGCCGGTTCCGACCTCCAATAGCGAGCCTACCCTACCGTACAGGTCAGCGCTTCCCGTGGTGGGCTCCGTGATTCGCGACAGGATCTTGAGCAGGGTGCTCTTGCCCGCTCCGTTCCGGCCAATTATCCCGACGACCTCGCCGTGTGCAACTTCAAAGGAGACGTCGCGCAGGGCCCAGAACTCCTCGGCGCCACGGCCACGTCGTCGCCGCAGAAGACGACCCGGCGATGCGGCTGCGGCGAGGGAATCCCGGAGTGTCCGATATCGCTCACGGGGCCCTGCAACTCGGAACTTCTTCCCAAGTCCTTCCACTCGGATTGCCAGGTGGCTCAATGGGCCGCTCCGTCCGCACACAACAGTCCAACCGAGATCCATTGCCATACCGGAAAGCTGTTGTCACCTTCGCCGGATGAATACCTGTTCCATGCCGCCAAGACCTCGGGGCCGTTTAGCCAGTCGGGCCGTGCGTGTATGGCGGCGTGGATCCAGTCGTTGGCCCACTCCCGCAAGGGGCCGCGCAGCCACTCCCGTTGTGGGGTCTGCAACGGTCTCTTAGAGGCCGTCCGCAGACCCGCGGGGACCAGTCCCGCGGCAGCCCGCCTTGGCAGCCACTTGCCCTCCCCGTCCCGGATCCTGCGGTCAAGCGGCTGGCGCAGTCCCAACTCCACGATCCTGTGATCGAGGAAGGGCTCCCGCAGCTCGCGACTGTGCATCATTGAGGCCCGATCGGCAAAGCGCATGGCTCGCGGAAGCTTGGCGTGGCGAATGTCCCTGTACTGAAGGTCTCGGACCGGATCCGCGAACGGCGCCGGGAAGGTCGGCACGTCCGCCAGGCGCGCGAGTTCCGGTTGCAGCCACCTTGTGGAGTCAACAACGGCAGTTGCCCCTTGGACGGGCCCAGAGGACGGGTCCAAGGTGTGAGCAGTGGCATAGTACGCATACCCCGCCCAAGCCTCGTCCAAGCCATTTCCGTCGAGAAGGACTGTCACGCCCACCTGCCTGGCATGCCTGTGAAGGAGGGACATGGCCAGCGTGGGAAGCCCGCCAAAGGGCTCGTCCTGCGCCCGGGCGACCTCGATTGCCATGTCGGGAACTTGATTCGGGCTCAGAGTGCACACGTGCCAGGAAGCCGCGGTGTCCGCAAGCACCTCCTTCGCCCACGGGGTCTCATCATACCGCGGATCGTTGCAGGTGAACGTGAATGCTGGTGTGTCGCAATCCGAACCGCAAATGGCCTGTATTAGGCTGAACAAGAGCGAGGAATCCAAACCACCGGACAGGCATACCCCTACCGGCACATCTGCCCGGAACCGGAGCTTGACGCTCTCCCTGAGGAGGTCCAAGAGCTCCGCTCCGACCGATTCCTCGGATCGCCCGTCCTCCCCGGCTTCACTGACCACAACAGCAGGGTCATACCAGCATCGCTCGCGCAGTCCAGCCTCTGGAGTCCAGATAAGGTAGTGTCCTGGCGCTAGCTGCCTAACACCCGTCCAGAACGTGGCACAGCTGTGGTCATAGAGCCCCCGCGACAGATAGGTGGCCCAGGTCTGCGCGTCCGGTTCGCGTGGAAGACCAGCGGCATGCAGTGCCTTGATTTCACTCGCGAGCCAGAGGCCACTGTTGCTGTGTTGGCAGATATACAGCGGCTTCACTCCGTAGCGGTCCCGCGCAGCGAACAGCGTCCGGTCCTTGGCGTCCCAGATTGCGAAAGCGAACATGCCTATGAGCCTCTCGAGACAGGCGGCACCCCACCGCTCATAGGCCGCAAGCACCACTTCGGTGTCGGTGCCGGTCCTGAACGCGCCGGGTCCTCCGAGTTCGTGACGGAGCTCGAGATAGTTGTAGACTTCCCCGTTGTACGCAATCCACAGCCGTCCATCCCGGCTTGCCATGGGTTGCCGCCCCGCGTCCGAGAGATCGAGAACACTGAGCCGGCAGTGGCCGAGCGCAGCCCCGCCATCTCTGCTTACCCACTCGCCGCTGGCGTCCGGGCCCCGGTGGGCGAGCGCGTTCATCATCGCCTGAAGGCGCCAATGCTCAAAGCCAGACCCGAACAGACCTGCAATGCCACACATGTCAGGCCGCCCGCTCCCGCATCATGCGCTCAGCCAGGAGCCAATCGTCAAGCGTGTCGATGTTTACAGAGTCCGTGGCACTCATCTCGAACCCTACGGTGCGGCGACCATAGAGTGATCGACCGGTCCACACCACATCCCACCGTGTCACGTAGATGGATCCCTCCCGGTGGTAAGCCCGGGGCAGGTCCTGTCGGCGTGGGGTTGGCGCGGATTCACCTGTGCTTAGCACGAGAGACTTGTCCTCCGTTTGGTAATACACCCAGTGCGGATGGTGTTCATGGGGCACCGGCAGGACAGTCACGACGGAGTCCGCGCCGCTCGATTCCAGCATGTCGATGCACAGGTCGATGTGCCACGCACGCCGCAATGGATGCGTGGGTTGCAGCAGGCAGACGGCGTCATACGTGCAGCCTGACTGGACGCACCACTCCATGGCGTGAAGAACCACAGGCAGTGTGGGCGTATCATCGCGGGCCAGGGCAGCCGGACGAAGAAACGGCACATCAACGCCCCACTTCCTACCCACATCGGCTATGGCTGGATCGTCCGTGGAGAGCAGGACGCGGGCGAGCCGCTTGCTCGCCAGCGCTGCCTCGGCCGTGTAGGCCAGCAACGGCCGTCCGAAGAGTTGCCGGATGTTCTTCCCAGGCACCCCTTTGGACCCGCTCCGGGCTGGAATCAAGCCCAGGACATGCATTGGTCACACCCTGGATGGGACTGTGTTCGTCACGGGGGTCGGCGTGTCGTTGTCTGTCTCAACGTAATGCAGGCGCTTCTGAACATATGGCTCGAGCCACGCAAGCGCGTCTGCGATACGCGGCGCAACGTGGCCGTCTCCGTACAGGGTGCTCGGAGCGTACCGGCCGTGGGCGAGCTGTTCGCGAAGAACTAGCTCAATTTCGTCGGCGACCGGCTTCGTCCGCATCACATTCACATCCGCCTCGCGGCCTTCCTGGCGGGTTCCGACGAGCACGACTGGAGTGCCATAGTATCCGGCATCCCGCACGAAGCTGCTGGAGTTGCCAACTGCACAGGCAGCCGATGCCAGAACCCGTTGGTAGTCGTCGGGGGGCAAGTTCACCAGGGTGCGCAGCCATCCAGGCCTCCACCGGTCCCGGAACACGCGGATGCACTTGCTCACGTGATCGGATCCGGCATCGATGTTCGGCCATAGCAAGACTGTTTGCTGTTCGACTCTGCGAAGCGCCTCCAGCAACTGCTCCATCTGGGCCTGCTCGCCTCCATATTCCGTGGTAGTAGGATGGAAGATGACGAGCAGAAATGGGTTCTCCGTATCAATAACTGCGCCGCTGCCGCGGCTGTTCAGGACCGAGCTGCTGACCGTCCGGGGAATGCTCCTGGCGATGTCGCTGCTCGGGCATCCGACGGCGAGCACCGATGAAGGCCGCTCCCCCATCCTGACCAGATACTCTGCGGACCGCTCTGTGCTCGGAAAGTGATAGTGCGCAAACTTGCTGATCGCATGGCGAGCGCTCTCGTCGATCGAACCGGACACTTCGCCACCTTGGATGTGGGCTATGCAGAGATTCATGTAAGCAGCCGCAATGGCCGCTGCCAGCGCCTCATACCGGTCGCCGATGATCAGCACCACGTCTGGCCGGAGCTTCTGGAACTCGCCTGCAAATTCCATGACGCCGAATCCCACAGACTTCGCCATGGTTGCCGGCGTGGATCCCTCCAGCTCCAGATACACCTCGCTGTCCACTCGGAAACCATCCTGGCGAACCACCCGGACGGGCTGATCAAAGCGCTCCAGTACCATGGTGCCGGCAGCAATCACCTGCATCTCCAGCGCTGGATGCTGCTGGATCGCGCGCATTACGGGCTTCATGCGCCCGTAATTGGCGCGGTCCACCAGGACGACGCAGATTCGGCGCCGGCCCGCGTCAGTCAAGGTCGTCCTCCATAAGCAGAGATCCCCGCGTCACGTGACGCCGAAGCGTCCGTCCGATGGTCTCCGAAAGCCGGGCCGCCGGAATCCCCGTGCCGGGCTTGCGGGCGGCAAGCATACCTTCCCGGAGACGCGTCCCCGCCGGAAGATCGTGGAGCGCCACTAGGCTCTTTGTGAACAGACGCCGAAGGCTCGACAGCTCAAGCGCCGCAGCGTCCTTGTCCACCGGACTTGCAATCATGGCCTCGATGAAGCGCACGCCCTGCACCAGTTGACGCAGTTCCGCGGTCGTCACGGAGGCAGGCACGTCCGGTCCGAACATGTCCCGGCTAAGCGTCACATGCACCTCAAGGACCTCGGCGCCCAGCGTGGCCGCGGCCAGAGACGGATAAATGGTGCCTGAGTGATCCGACAGTCCCACTGGGCAACCGTACCTGTCACGGAGCTCCGCCAAGACGTTCAGGCCAATCTGTTCAGGCGGGCAAGGGTATGCGGACGTGCACTGTAGAACCGCAACCCGGCAACCCGCACGTCTGAAAAGCCCTATGGCCGAGTCAAGCTCCGCAAGTGGACTCATTCCGGATGACAGCAGGATTGGCAGGCCGGTGCGCGCCATGCGCTCCAGCATCGGCCGGTTGGACACCTCGCCAGAGGCCACCTTCCACGCCGGCACGCCTATGCGCTGGAGCAGGTCCACGGCCTCCAGCGAGAAGGGTGAGCTCAGGAAGAGCAGTCCACGATCCTCCGCGTGATCCTTGAGTCCTTTCCACTGTGTCTCGGTGAATTCCATTCGCCGCCAGTAGTCGAACCGCGTCTCATCCTGTGGGCTAAAGGGGACGCGCCACGGTTCCTGTGGCGTGGATTCGGCATCCGCGATGTGGGTTTGGAACTTCACCGCGTCGACGCCGGCCGCGGCGATAGCGTCGATGAAGGCATGGGCCATGCCGAGGCTGCCGTCGTGGGCCTGGGCGACCTCGCCGACGATGAGGCAGCCCGCCGCCCGATCAAACCACGTCCGCAAAGGTCTTCTCCATGCAACGGAAGTAGCACGCCCCACCCGCCAACATTGCCAGCGACACCACGGCCGACACGGCGACAATCGGACCAGGCGCCGTGTGCGTGCCAAGGAGCGCCCAGCGAAATCCCTCCACTACGCCCGCCATGGGATTAAGCCCATAGAGGGTGCGCCAGGGCTCGCCCAGAAGAGAGCTGGGATAGGCTATCGGAGTGGCAAACATCCAGAACTGGGAGAGGAAGGGCACCACGTAGCGCACGTCTCGAAACTGCACGTTGAGGGCAGACAGCCATAGTCCTGCGCCCAAAGCTGTTGTGAGCGCGAGGAGGAGCAGCAATGGAAGCCACAGGATGCTCGCCGTGGGGAGAATTCCATACCAGAGCATCATTCCCAGCAGTACGGCAAAGGCGAGCGCGAAGTCGATCACGCCGGACAGCACGGTGGAGATGGGAATGGCAAGACGTGGAAAGTAGACCTTCCTCAGAAGATTGGCGCTGCCCACCAGGCTGTTCGAGGATTGCAGGAGTCCGTTCGCAAAGAACGTCCACGGCACGAGCGCGGCATAGCTGAACACTGGGTATGGGATCCCGTCCGATGGGATCCGCCCCAGCTTCCCGAAGAAAACGCTGAAGACAACCATCGTGAAGAACGGCTGGATGATAGCCCAGGCCGCGCCCAGCACCGTTTGCTTGTACCGCACCTTGACGTCGCGCCAAGTCAGAAAGTAGAGCAACTCGCGATACTGCCATAGCTCGCCCAAGCGCAGGGACGCCATGCCCTGGGTTGGCTGGATGCGCAGGTGGTGCTCGGTGCCGGAGACGCTTGTGACTTCCATGCCTCAGTGTCGGTGCGGGTGCAACGGCCTCAGCGGAGGCAATGCGCAGCACTCTCGGTTCCATGGGCGCTGCGCGCCGGAGCCGGGAGCGGGGCCATGATGCTGTTCGGCCTCATCCGGACGCAGCGAGTTTGTG
>Ga0073934_10005259_pt1 | contig 20281 bp, 15 predicted proteins | sample LarsenN4metaG_FD_76834 | JGI IMG/M metagenome (GOLD analysis project Ga0073934, IMG submission 76834) | Hot spring sediment bacterial and archeal communities from British Columbia, Canada, to study Microbial Dark Matter (Phase II) - Larsen... ... | reverse complement strand
GACTTTTGTTTCAGTCCGGCGTCCGTCTGGTTGAGCCTGGCGGTCATCCCGTGGGCGGGGCAGATCACCGACGCCATTGACGGCACAGCCATGGAGGTGGACTACGTGCGGATTTACCGAGAAAAACCATGAAAACAAACACCCTGCTCGCGCTGGCGTGCCTGCCAGTGTTCACTGCCGGCGCCTTTGCCCAACCTTCCGCCACCACGCCGTCTCGCCTGCCCGCAGGCGCGATTGTCCACCGCGACCTGGCCTACGTGGCCGGCGGCCATGAGCGGCAAAAACTCGACCTGTATCTGCCAAGGGAGGGCGCCAAGTTGCCGTTGATTATCAACATCCACGGTGGGGCGTTCAGGATGGGCAGCAAGGAACAAGGCGTGCCGACGGAATATCTGGCGCAGGGCTACGCGGTGGCCTCGATCAACTACCGCCTCAGCCAGCACGCCAAGTTCCCCGCGCAGATCGAGGACTGCAAAGCGGCCGTGCGCTGGCTGCGCGCCCATGCCAACGAGTATCGCCTGGATCCCAATCACTTTGCCGTCTGGGGGCCTTCTGCGGGGGGGCATCTGGCGGCCATGCTCGGCACGACCGGCGACACCCAGGAGTTCGACGTGGGCGCGAACCTCGATCACTCGAGCCGCGTGCAGGCGGTGGTGGATTACTTCGGGCCGACTGATTTCCTGCAAATGGACGCGCATCGCCTGCCCAATGGCATGAGGCATGACCCGCCTGATTCACCCGAATCGGAGTTGATCGGCGGCCCGATTCAGGAGCAGAAGGACAAGGTCGCCAAGGCGAATCCCATTACTTACGTGACGCCCGGCGATCCGCCGTTCCTGATTTGCCACGGTGATCAGGACCCGCTGGTGCCCCACCACCAGAGCGAGTTGCTCGCAGTCGCGCTGAAGCAGGCCGGAGTTCCGGTGACCTTCTACACGGTCAAGGGCGCGGGACACGGCGGATTTAAGGACCCAAAAGTGCCGGCGCTGACGCGGGAGTTTTTGGCGAAGCATCTGAAGCCATCGAAGCCGAATCCATGATCCGCCCCCCCAGAACACCTTTTGCCGGCCCGGCCCTCTGGCCTGTTGTTGCGCCTTGGTCGGCAGCCGCCTCGCCCGCCGCCCAACGAACCGATCGCCACGCGCTGGTCGCGCGACATAAGGCGGTGCGGCCAACTTTGCACCCTTGGTTGAACAAGAACTGACAACCCTTCCCATGCGCCTCGTTTGCCACCACCTGCCTTGCCGCTCCGGCATCGGCGTCTTGCCGGGTGCCATCGCGCTGCTGATGACGGCCGCCCCGGCCACTGCTTCCGCCCCCGCCTTCAGCGACCCCGCCAATGTCACGCCGATGCCATCGTGGGCCGTGGGCACGGCGAATCGCTCACCTGACCTTGACGCGCTGCCGGGCTTCCGGGAGCCGCCGCCCGGCTTTGGGACCGTGCCGTTCTTCTGGTGGCTCGGCGATCCGCTGACGCCGGAGCGACTGGGCTGGATCCTCGACCGAATGGCCGGCATGGGTGTCTCCGGTTACCAGATCAATTACGCGCATTCCGACCAGGGCGGGCGCAGCTACGGGCTGACCTATCCCAGCGAGCCGCCGCTGTTCTCAGACGAGTGGTGGAAGCTGACCGGCTGGTTCATGCAGCAGGCGAAGAAGCAGGGCGCCAGCATCAGCCTCAGCGACTACACCCTCGGCTTTGGCCAGGGCTGGTTCGTGGATGCACTCCTGCGCAAGCACCCCGAAGTGCGAGGGCAGCAATTGCGCATAGGCAAGGACGGCAGGGTGACCGTGGAGACGGTGCCGTGGTCGCTGAACCCCATGCATCCGAGGTCGGGCCAGTGGTATTGCGAAGAATTCTTCGGCCAGTTCGAGCGGCGCTTTCCCGGCGAAGGCGGCAAGGGGCTGAACTTCTTTTTCTCCGACGAACTCGGCTTTGGCGTCAGCGGGCGCCTGTGGTCGGCGGACTTCGCCCGCGCGTTCAAGCAGCGCAAAGGTTATGACATCACCCCGGAACTGCCGGCGTTGTTCCAGGACATCGGCCCGCGCACGCCAAAAATCCGGCTCGACTACAACGACGTGCTGGTGGTGTTGAGCGAAGAGGGATTTTTCAAGCCGGTGTTCGACTGGCATCAGCAGCGCGGCATGATCATGGGCTGCGACCACGGCGGGCGCGGGCGCGACGTAATCGAGTTCGGCGACTACTTCCGTACGCAACGCTGGAACCAGGCTCCCGGCGCCGACCAACCCGGTCTCGGCAAGGATCTCATCAAAGCCAAGGTCGCCGCCTCCATCGCGCATCTCTATCAGCGCCCGCGCGTCTGGCTCGAAGGCTTCTACGGCAGCGGCTGGGGCACGACTTCGGCCGGCGTGGTGGATGCGACCCTGGAGAATTACGTCATGGGATTCAATCTGCTCGGCCTGCATGGCATGTATTACTCAACGCACGGCGGCTGGTGGGAATGGGCGCCGCCCGACAACACCTTCCGCATGCCATACTGGCAGCACCTGCGCGGCTTCATGGATTGCGTGCAGCGTCTCAGCTACGTGCTCAGCCAGGGCCATCATCGCTGCGACGTCGCCATCCTGTATCCCGTTGCGCCGATGGAAGCCGGGATGGACGGCCCGCAAGCGGTGCAAACCGCCTTCACAGCGGGCGAACAACTCTATGCCAGGGGCGTGGACTTCGATTTCATGGACTTCGAATCGCTCGACCGCGCCACCATCACCGGCAAGGAACTCCGGGTCTCCGGCGAAATCTACCGCGTGCTGGTCCTGCCTGCGATGAAAGCGGTGCGGTGGTCCACCCTGCAAAAGGCCGCGGAGTTTGCGCGCGCGGGAGGAATGGTCGTCGCCATCGGCGCGTTGCCTGAAGCCAGCGACCACGCGGGCCGCAACGATGCGGAACTGGAGGCGCTGGTCGAGCAGACCTTCGGTCGTCGGGCCGGCAGTTCCGCGCCCTTGTCGGGGGAGAAAGCGGAGGCAAGGCGCCAACCCACCGCCCACGTTCTTGAAAACGCCGGCCAACTCTTCGGCCTCGTCACGAGCGCCTTTCCCCGCGACTACGACGGCCCCGGCTGCGTCCAGCACCGCAAGCTTGGCGCGCGCGACCTCTACGCCATCTACAACGCGCCGAAAGACACCGAGTGCTTCTTCCGCGCCACCGGCCACGTCGAGCTGTTGGACCCGTGGACCGGCGTGTTGCGCCCGCTCGCCGTCACCGCGCAGACCGCCGAGGGGACCCGGCTCAAACTCCCCCTCACCACCACGGAAATCCAGTTGATCCTGTTCAGCCCCGGACAGCCGCAGATCGCCGAAGCTCAAACCGCGAAGCCCCAAGCGCAGATCGCTTTGGACGGCGACTGGGAATTCGAGCTACAGCCCACGCTCGACAACCGCTTCGGCGACTTCCACTGGCCCCCGACCCCCACCAGGATTGGCGCGGAAATCCGCCAGCTCTGGTATTGCGAAGGCGACCACACGAACGGCCCCTGGCGCAAAGTCACCTGCTCTTTTGGCCCGCAGTTTATCCAGTCAGCCGCCTGGCCGCCGGCCAAAGACGCCAAGCCGTACGAGTTCTCGTGGCGCTGGGGCATCGAAGGTGATCCCGGCCATCAAGGCTATCACGGCTTGAAGGCCGAACTGCACGACGAGTTTCTCGCCATTGGCAAACCCAGGGTCAACGCCCGGCATCTGCCCAACGTGGTCAGCTATGATGCCGACGGCACTTCGTATTTCTCCACCGCCGTCATTGCCCCACGCGAGCTGACCGCTTACGCGCTCACCGGCCCAATCAAGCCGGTCCAAGTCCGCCTCAACGGCGAACTCGTCAACGGCACCGCCCTCAAGCTCAAAGCCGGCGCCAACCCGCTCGTGCTGCAATACTCCAAGCCCGGCCGAACCTGGTTCGTTGTTGCCACCGAACCGGAACCATCGGCGGTCACTGAAGAGGCGTTTTCCCCGGCGGCTTTCTGGATTTGGTATCCGGGCGAAAAACTCACCGCCGAGCGCTGGTTCCGCAAGACGTTCAATCTGGACCGGGTTCCCCCGCGCGCCGTCCTCCACATCACCTGCGACAACGGCTATTCCGTCAGCCTCAATGGCACTGCCATCGGTTCCGGCGACCGCTGGGAAACGATTCAGAACTACGACGTGACCAAAGCCCTCCGCGCGGGCCGCAACGAGATCGTGGTCCGCGCCCGCAACGACGGCGCGGACGCCGGGCTGATTGCCGAACTCGTCGCCGGCCCGACGCGGGTGGCTACCGATGCGAGCTGGCGCGCCGCCAAAACCGAAACCGGCGAATCGGTCAACGCCGAGCCGATCGCCGCTTTCACCAGCAGCCTGTGGTACCAGCACCAGCAGGGGCCGCCGAAACTGGACCCGCTGAAGCCGGGCGGGCCTGCCCTGGCGGCCAATGGCCAGCCACAGTTCAAGCCCGGCAACCTCGCGATGACGTGGTGGACAAATACCCACCGCCTCCCGTTTGACGTGCGCGCGAGCGAGGCGAAGCCGGTCGGCTGGTATCGCTTCGTTTCCCCGCCGGGATTGCGCGCGCTGCGGCTCAAGGCGCACGGCAAAGTGCAGGCGTGGGCTGACGGCGTGGCGCTGCCGAACCTCGGCGACTCCGCCGGCCCGTCGTTCCGGCTTTCGCCGGCACCAGCAAGGCCGGTGACCGTCCTGCTGCGCGTTGAACAAGAGCGCGGCTGCTACGGCGGCGCGGCCTTCGAAGAGCCAATTCAACTCGAGTGCGGCTCCGGCCAGTTCGCGCCCGGCGACTGGTCCAGGAACGAGGGCCTGTTCAGTTATTCCGGCGGCGCGTGGTATCGCAAGACGCTGACGATCCCCGAGGCCAGACAGGTGACGCTCGATCTCGGCCAGGTAGTTGCCTCCGCCGAGGTCCGCGTGAACGGCCGTCCCGCCGGCATCAAGGTCGCGCCACCCTGGACGCTCGACATCACGCCGCTGGTGAAGCCCGGCGCCAACCGCATCGAAGTCCTCGTCTGCAACACCCTGGCGAACCATTACACCACCGTGCCCACGCAATATCGCGGCTCCACGGTTTCCGGGTTGCTTGGCCCGGTTCGCATTGAACTGCGATGAAGAAAGCCTTCTCAGAGCCAAACGTGTTTGCCAGCCTCCTCCGCGCGGCCGCGCTCCTGAGCGTGAACGCACTCACGGCATCCGGCGCGTTTGTTCCTGACTTCCGCGTCAGGCCGGACGATTACACCGTGCTGATGGCGGCGGATGCCCAGCGGCCCCCGGAACTCAAGCCGTTTCAAGCGGGAGCACATGGCAAGTTCCACGTCACGGGCTGGACGCGACCGGAGCAGACTTTGGAGTGGGAGATTGCCGTGCCGCAGTCAGACGCGTATGCGGTCAATGTCCTGCTGCGGCGGCATGGGAGCCAGGCGTTGCGCGTCGCAGTGACCGGCGCGACACAGACGGTGCACGGGCTGGTGCCCGCATCGCTGCGCGGGTGGACGCGGCAGACGCTCGATGGCCTGCTGCGACTGCCGGCCGGGAAACAACGGCTCGTGCTGACGGCGCGCTCCCCGGACAACACCGATCGCTTCAACGCCGAGGTGTTCTCGATGGAATTGGTGCGGCCCGCCGTGCGCGAGCGGTTGCACACGGCGGCGCTCAAGCTGCGTTCCGACACGCGCTGGTTGCAAGAGTGCCGCTACGGCCTGATGTGCCATTGGACCTCGCAGAGTTTCCCGCGACGCGGCGAACGCAAACCCTACGCCCAAGCCGTTCAGGATTTCGACGTGGAAGGTCTCGCCAGTCAGGTGCGGGCGACCGGCGCTGGCTTCCTCGTCTTCACCACTTCACACGCGGAGCATTTCTTCCCCGCGCCGCTGAAATCGCTCGACCAAATTTTGCCGGGCCGGACCGCCCGCCGTGATCTCGTGGCGGACCTCGCCAACGCTCTCGGCCGGCGCGGGGTGAAGCTGTTTCTCTATTATCATCTCGGCGCCAGCAGCGACCCGGCCTGGCTCGAAGCCACCGGCTTTTGGGAAACCGACACCAGCCGCCTCTTCAACCACTGGACCACGATGATCAGCGAGGCCGGCCAGCGCTACGGCGACCGACTGGCGGGCTGGTGGTTCGATGACGGGGCCATCAGCTATTACTATCGGAGCACGCCGTGGGAACGCCTTGCCACAGCGGCCAAAGCTGGCCACCCGGGTCGCCTTATCGCTTTCAATCCGTGGGAATTGCCCTCGCCAACCGAGTTTCAGGATTACTGGTGCGGCGAAGGCAACGCCGATCCGAGCGCGGGCGGCTTGATCTCGGTTGGCGGCAACGGCCGTTTCAAGTCCGGCCCGCATGAAGGTCTCCAAGCCTGTGCCACCCTGATCACGGAGCGGGACTGGGTACACGCGCGCAAGGACACCGACATTGGCCCGCCCCGGTGGAACGTGGAACAACTGGCCACGCTCTTGCGGGAGTTCATCTCGCGCAAGAACGTCCCCATCTTCAACCTGGAGATCTATCAGGAAGGCACGCTGTCGCCCATAAGCGTGGAACTTCTCAGACATGCTGCCAGCCAACTTCCCCCTCGCCGCTGAAGACCGATAAGCCCATGAAAAGTAAAGCCACCACGAAGAACACCGCACTTTTACCTCTCGTTCTGTTGCTCGCCCACCCGGCCTTGGCCGCGACTTCGGAAATACTTGCGCCTTTCAGAATCACTTGGGACTCCCCCTCGAAAGATTCACTCGATTCCATGCCCTTGTCCGGCCGTTTCGGCGCGGGCGCCAATGTCTGGGTCCAGGACGGCGCGATTTGGCTCTACCTCGCCCACAACGGCGCCTATGACTCGCAGGGCCGCCTGCTCAAGCTCGGTTGCGTCCGGATCACTCCGAAGGGTTTTCCTTTCGGCGGCGCCGGCTTCTCGCAGACGCTTGATCCCGCCACCGGCACGATCACGATCGCCCAACGCGGCTTCAAAGCCGCGCTCTGGTTCGCCGGGGAAACACTGGTTGTTGAATCAGAGTCCGCCGTCGCCCAGCCTCTCGAAGTCGCGTTCGGCACCTGGCGCGACAGAACGAAGGAAGGCATCCGCAATGACATGATGGGGGCCAAAACCACCTTCTTCGGCGACCACATGAAGTCCACTCCCGACGGCTTCCTCGCCTTCCATCGCAATGCCGATTCTCCCATTGACCTTGCCGGCAAGGCCCGCGGCCAAGGGATCGCTCCCGAGGCACTGCCCGATGTGACCGCGCGCCGCGTCTCCGGCACGGCCATCGTCGTTGAAGGCGGCTTCACCGCGCCGCCGACGGAAGCGCCCGTGCGCTGGCAGTTCTGGAATGGCAAAGCCTGGACCGGCACCACCCCGGCCCGCAAACAACACGTCATCGCCATGCGCCTGAAGGCAGCGGTGGATGCCAGGCCGGACCAATGGCCGACCGACGCGCGGACCTTGCTGGATCCGGCCCAACGCCGCGCCGCCAAGGCCGACGAGCTGAAACGCTGGACCGAGTTTTGGGCGCGCTCCCACATCTTCATCAACGCCGGCAAAGGCGAACCCGATCCCGGCTTCCTCATCGGCCGCCACTACCAGCTCTTCCGCTACATGCTCGCCTGCAATCGCGATGGCGAGTTTCCCCTGCTGTTCAACGGCGGCATCTTCACCACCGACAACAACGGCCGCATCAAGGGCAACAACAATGACGAGCTGCCCACGTTCGAAGGCGAACCGGTCACGCCGGATTTTCGCCGCTGGATGGGCTGCTGCTTCATGTCGCAAAACCAACGTTGGCTGGGTTGGCCCGCCGTGGCCGGTGGCGATGCGGATCTGCTCGCCCCCACCACGCGCTTTTATCGCGACCGCGCCGCCGTGGCTGCTGCGCGCGCAAAACGCCAGGGCGCCGATGGTGTCGTCTATACCGAACCGCTTGATGTCTGGGGGCTTTGTCCCGTCGGTCCGCGCCCCGACGGATTGTGTGGCGCCCAGCATCTGACTTACCACTTTTCGATGGGCCTGGAGAACGCCTGGATGAATCTCCTCGCGCACTTCAACACCGGCTACCCGATTGACCTGGACCTGGGATGGATGCTCGGCGCAGTCTATTTTTACGACTCTTTTTACCGGGCCGAGACAAAGAAGCGCACGGGCAAGGAACTCGGCGACGACGGCAAGCTCGTGATCTATCCCGGCAACGGTTTGGAATACGCCGGCGACGCCACCGACCCGCTGGATGGCGTCAGCGGCCTGCTCGCGCTCACCGACGGACTGCTGCGCTATGCCAGGTTGCCCGCCGCCGACCGCCAGCGATTGGAGCGAATCCGCGTCACGCTGCCGCCGCTGCCCATCGGCCAGCGCCAGGGCCGCCCAGCGCTGCTTCCCGCGAAAAGCTACACGCGCCCCTACAATCGGTGGGAGCCGATTGAGATGTATGCCTGCTGGCCCTACCGGCTGGCGGGCATCACGCGGCCCGACACTCTGCAATTGGCGCGTGACACATGGGAAACCGTCCCGGCCGATCGCGCCAAACTGTGCAAACAAGATTATTCGTGGATGGCCAATGTCGCCAACATGGCCGCGCTGGCCTGGCCGGAGGAGGCGAAGAAACGCGCCATCTACAAGATGGCCAACACCACCGCGCCACAGGCGCGCTTCCCGGCGTTCTTCGGCCCCGGCCACGACTGGCTGCCGGATCATAATTGGGGCGGAGCGGGCATGGTGGGCGTGCAGGAGATGCTGCTGGCGCCGGAGCCAGCCCCCGAAGGCAAGCTGCATCTCTTTCCCGCGTGGCCGGTCGAGTGGGACGTGGACTTCAAACTTCACGCGCCCGGCCCGACGATTGTGGAAGCCAGTTTGAAGGGCGGCCAGCTCGTCTCGCTCAAAGTCACGCCCGCGGCGCGCGAGAAGGACATCGTCAACTGGCTCGGAAAACAACCGCCCTACCAGCCGCCGCCGTTGCCTTTGAGCCAGGGCAAACGGGTCACCGTTTCCAGCCAGTTCGACCAACCCGGCTACGATGCGCCCCGCGCCGTGGACGGGGATATCAAAACCCGCTGGGCCTCCGACTTTGCTGCGCGCGACGGCTGGCTCGCGGTGGACCTCGGCGAGGAAAAGGTAATCGGTCGTGTATGGATTGCCGAAATCGAATGGCCCGAAACGCAGGAATTCACCATCGAGGTCAAGCAAGGTGACGTCTGGAAAGAGATTGCGCGCGGCACAACCATCGGCGCTGACAAGACGATTGCGTTCCCACCCGTCCGCGCCCGCGAAATCCGGCTGCATGTCCTGAGGGCCAAACGCCCGATCAATATCAACGAGTTTCAAGTATTCCCGCCGCAAAAGAAGCCATGATGGTTGGGGCTGGTGGGCGCCTTGGAAAGGGGCTTCGTGATAGCACCTCGGTCGCCTGGGCAGGAATCCGCCAGGGATGGAACTCCACCGCATGTAGAAGCTGAATCCAACTTCGGCAAGCCCTCGGATTCGCGATGAACGGGCACCTGCCACCTTTCTTGAAGCCTTCGGCATGCAGCAGTCATTGCTCGTGGCCATACACGACTGGTGTCCGAACGAGGTGCAGATGGGTTTCCTGCGCGGGCTGTCCAGCCGGCTCGGTATTGTCACTGTCATGCCGGCGCAATAACGCGTCTGGGGGTAGCGCCGGAGCGCCTATCAGGTCTGAGCATAGCGGGTTTAGGGGATTGCTCAGGTGATCGTACGGCATCAGTATCGGGTGGTCGGCTTACGGATCAAACATGAGGACTGGCAAACGCGTGCGGATGGATTTCGACGCGGTTGAGGCTGTTAAGGTTATGGTTGAGACCCGCTATGATGGGGCATAATATGGCCGCGAGTTCCGCGGGATAGCGCTGAAGCGTCATGAGGTGATTGTGGACCATCTTCGTTTCAAACTGACCATCGCCTATGATGGCACCGCCTACGAGGGCTGGCAGGTGCAGAAGACCGGCGTGGGGGTGCAACAAAAAATCGAGGAGGCGCTGCTGCAGTTGTTTCCAGGGGCGGGCCGCCTGCACAGTTCGAGCCGCACCGACACCGGCGTGCATGCCCTGGGCATGGTAGCGCATGTGGATATTCCCAAAACGCAGTTCCGCATGCCCCTGGCCAAATTGCCTCTGGCCCTCAACGCGCATCTGCCCGACGACATCCGCGTGGTGTCGGCCCGCCGCGCGCGGCCCGATTTTCACGCGCGGTTTGAGGCCCGAGGCAAACAATACCGTTACTTTCTCTGGAATCACCCGGCGATGAACCCGCTCCTGCGCGGGCGGGCCTGGCATGTGCCCCAGAAACTCAATTTGCAGGCCATGCGGGCGGCGGCGCGGCTCCTGGTGGGCACCCACGATTTCCGGTCTTTCGCCGCCAACCGCAATTACGAGGTGGAGAACACGCGCCGGACCCTGCGCCGGTGCGAGATCCGGGGCCGCGGGCCCCTGCTGACGTTTATCATCGAGGGGGATGGTTTTCTCTACAAGATGTGCCGCGGCATTGTGGGAACGCTGGCGCAAATCGGCAAAGGCAAGTTTGCGCCCGAAGAGGTGGTCGCCATGCTGCGCGCGCGGGACCGCCGCCAGGCGGGCATGACCGCGCCCGCGCACGGATTGGTGCTCTGGAAGGTCTTCTACGGGGGCCCGCCAAGGGTTCGCCCGCTCCCGACAAGTGAGAATGGGGCCGAGGAACGCGAGGGTTGAGGGCCGGCCATGTTCGATGGCAAGAGAGCCCGGCGTGTGATCGCGCGGCCGGACGGGGCTCCACGGAGCGCAAATTACCTCAAAAAAGTTCAAAAAGATTCAAGGCAGCCAGGCGTTTTTGAGCCTTGAAGGAAGCGGGTGAGGGGCGAGTGGTCGGCGCATTTCGGCTGGCCGAATAACAAGGGGAATCTGACCAGAGCCAGGACACAGGGCCAGGGAGCCAGAGGCCCAGGGCAGGCAATGGAGCACTTCTTGTGGTCGAAAGCCGGCGTTTTGTCTTGCGTCGTATTCATCGGCGGCAGACAGAGTGAGGTGCTGGCGCCGGAGAGGCGCGTTACCGGGTAACGCAAAATGAGCGTGAAGGGCAGGCGGGGTGGCGCCGGGGCAGGTTGAGGCCGCGGGCGCGCCGGGCCGGGAGTATTTTCAGGGTGCTGGTGGCGAGGCGGGGGCAGCGGATTCGGCTGTGCGAACGACTGGGGTTCCCGCCGCGAGCTTATTCGTAGCGGAGGGCCTCGATGGGGTCGAGCCGGGCGGCCTTGCGCGCGGGGTAAAACCCGAAGAACACCCCGATGACGGCGCTGAACAGGAAGGCGAGAAGGACTGAGTTGGCCGAGACCAGCGTGTTCCACCCGAAGTTGGCGGAGAGGGCCTTGGCGCCGCCCACACCCAGGCCGATGCCAATGAGGCCGCCGGCCACGCTGAGGGTGACGGCCTCGATGAGAAACTGAAGGAGAATGTCCCGCCCGCGGGCGCCCACGGCCAGACGCACGCCGATCTCGCGTGTGCGCTCGGTGACGCTGACCAGCATGATGTTCATAATCCCGATGCCGCCCACCAGCAGCGAGACACCGGCGATGGCGCCCAGAAGGACGGTCATGATCCGCGAGGTGGCGGTGGCCATTTCCGAGATTTCCTGCTGGGTGCGCACGATAAAATCGTCGTCCCGACCCGGCCCGATGCGGTGACGCTGGCGCAGGAGCTCGGTGATCTGGTTTTGCACCTCGGGCACGGCTTTGCTGCCGGCGGCCTGAACGGTGAAAGAGCGGAAGGTGGTGCTGCTGGAGAGGCGCACCATGGCGCTGGTGTAGGGCACGAGCACCACGTCGTCCTGATCGCTGCCCATCATGGACATGCCTTTGGCGGAGAGCAAGCCGATGACCTTGAACGGGGCGCTCTTGATGCGGATGACCTGGCCGACGGGATCCTCGTCGCCGAACAGGGTTCGGGCGGTGGTTTGGCCGATCAAGGCGACTTTGGCCGCGCTGCGCACCTCGGCTTCGCTGAAGTTGACGCCGTCGGCCAGCGGCCAGGCCCGGATGTCAATGTAGTCTTCCCCGACGCCCAGGACCTGGACGTTGGCATTCTGATTGCCCGTGGCGATCTGGGCGAAGCTGCGGACTTCAGGGCTGACGCCGATGACACCGGGGATTTCCCGGCGAATGGCCTCGTAGTCCTCCCGGGTCAGGCTGGGGGCACTGCCGAAGCCCATGGAGAAGCCGCTGCGGGAAACGTTGCCTGAGAGCACGAGGATGACGTTCTGGCCGAGGGTGGCGATCTGGGCTTCGACCTGGGCTTTGGCCCCGTTGCCGATGGCCACCATGGCGATGACGGCGCCGACGCCGATGATGATCCCCAGCATGGTGAGCAGGGTGCGCATCTTGTTCCGGCGCAGCGCCCGGAGAGCCATTTTGACGGTGGCGAGGAGGATCATGGGACGCTTCAGGTAAGTCTTACCGCCTCCTGCTGGCTCTTGAGGCGGGCCATCTCCTGGGCGGCATCCAGGCGGGCGGTGACGGGCTGGTCCGTAACCACGCGTCCGTCGCGCATCACCACCTGACGGAGGCAGTAATGGGCGATGTCCAGCTCATGGGTGACCATGATGATGGTCATGCCCTCGCGGTTGAGCTTCTGGAAGATGCCCATGATTTCGATGCTGGTGTGGGTGTCGAGGTTGCCCGTGGGCTCGTCGGCCAACAGGAGTTTGGGCTGGTTGACCAGGGCACGCGCAATAGCCACACGCTGTTGCTGACCGCCGGAGAGCTGATTGGGATGATGGTCGGCGCGCTCGGCCAGGCCGACCATTTCCAGGGCGCGGAGGGCCCGTTCACGTTGTTCGCGTCCGCTCAGGCCTGGCCGGGCGTAGAGGAGGGGAAGTTCCACATTCTCGAGCGCCGAGGTGCGCGCGAGGAGGTTGAACCCCTGAAAAACAAAGCCAATCTTGTGGTTGCGCAGGTCCGCCAGTTCGTCCCGGCTGAGACGCCCGGTGTCCACGCCGTCGAGGAAGTAGCGCCCGGACGAGGGGCGGTCGAGGCAGCCGATGGTGTTCATGAGGGTGGATTTGCCCGATCCGCTCGCTCCCATCACGGCTACAAATTCCCCGGTGTGGACCTCGAGCGAGACGCCACGGACGGCCTGCACTTCCACCTCGCCGGTGTGGTAGGTTTTGACGAAATTTTCGAGTTTGACGACCGGCTGCATGGGATCAGCGCGGGGGCCGCATGCCGAAGGGGCCGCCGAAGGGGCTGCCGGCTCCGGGGCGCACGGCCGTGGCGGCGGACTCGGTGATGTTCAAGCCGGTGGCGACCACGTCGCCGTCTTTGAGTCCCGCCAGCACCTCGGTAAAGGTGCCATCGGTGATGCCGAGTTTCACAGTAACCGGGCGTAAAGCCGTTTTGCCTTTTTGCGGGTCCTTTTCCACGAGGTAAACAGTGCGGGTATTGGCGTCGCCGCCACCGGAGCGCCGGCTGCCGGAACCTGTGCCCCCGGGCCCCGGACCGGCACCCGAGCGCGCACGCAAGGCAGCGCGTTCCTCCGGGCTCATGCTCTCCATGCGGCGCCGGCGCTCGTCACGGCCAGCGTCGGCCCCGCTGCCTGGGGGGCCACCAGGCCCGCCGCCCGGTCCGCTGGCCACGGCCTGAGGCTGGGCCTTGTTGGTTGGCCCGGAGGCCAGATCGTTGGTGGCCCCCACAAGGATTGCTTTTTCCGGGGGGCGAAACCGCAAAGCGGCGTTCGGCACACGGAGGACGTTCGTGCGCTCGGCGGTGATGATGGAAGCGTTGGCAGTCATGCCGGGGCGCAACTTCAGGTCGTCGTTGTTGACCGTGACGATGGTGGTGTAATTGACGACGTTCTGGTTGGTTACCGGGGCAAAGCGCACCTGGGTGACTTTCCCCTGGAACTCCCGTCCGGGATAGGCGTCCACCGTAAAGGTCACGTCCTGCCCTTCCTGGACGCCGCCCACGTCGGCTTCGGAGACGGCGGCCTCGATGCGCATGTTGCGCAAGTCATTGGCGATGCTGAAAAGGGTGGGTGTGTTGAAGCTGGCCGCCACGGTCTGGCCGACGTCCACGGCGCGGGAGATCACCACACCGTCAATCGGCGAGTAGATGGTGGTTCGTTCGAGATCCACCTGAGCCTTTTTCAGGGCGGCGGTGCGCGTGCGCACCACAGCCTGGGCCTGGTGGAGGTCCACGACGGTTTTGTCGTAATCGGCCTGGCTGATCAAGTCGTTGGTTCGCAGGGCACTGGCGCGGCGAAAATTGAGTTCGGCCAGTTCGAGGGCCGCGGTGGCGTTGGCCAGTTCGGCCTCGGCCTGGTTGATATTCTGCTGGTAGGTCGAGGGGTCAATCTGGGCGATGATCTGTCCGTTGGTCACCCGCGAGTTGAAGTCCACCTTGATGTCCACGATGATGCCCGAAACCTGGCTGCCCACGGTGACACTTTTAACAGGGCTGAGCTGGCCGTTGGCGGTGACCGACTGGACCACATCGCCATAACTGACGGTGGCCGTCCGGTATTCCGGGCCGGTCTCGACGGCGCGTTTGGACCACCAGCGCCAGCCGCCATAGGCGCCGGCGGCGAGGATGACCAACGCGAGCAGCCACTTCCACCAAGCTGAGGAACCGCGAGAATTCATGTTTGTCTATGCTCCATCAAGCCCAAGGCCGCATTGCGCCACACCGGCGCGAGCGCCCCTGATCTGTCAAAAAGCGCGCCGTGCGGAAAAAGCTCTCGCCCTGTTCCCGGCGCGCTGCCATGAGAGTATGCGCAATCGCCGCGTTTTGTCCGCAGGTTTTTTTGAGGGAGGGCCGCGGCGGCTGCAGCCGGTCGTTAGCGGCGCCCAATGGAAAAGCCGCTCTCCTGCCGGAGAGCGGCTGGCACGTTCCATAGGATGAACTCCCGCAAGGGTCTCTTAATCCGTGACCGTGATTTTACGCGGTTTGACGCGTTCGGCTTTGGGCAGGGTCACGGTCAGCAACCCTTGATCGAGGTGGGCGGCGATTTTGGTCGTATCCACCACCGGGTCCAATTCGAACACGCGCCGGAATCCCTCCGGTTTGGATTCGACATAGAGGGCCTGGCCGGACAGCGGCTTGAGATCGCGACGCCCGATGAGGATGAGGTTGTTGCCCTCGAGGGTCACTTCGAGACCGTCCCGGGATACGCCGGGCATTTCGGCTTCAACGAGGTAGGCGTCCCGGTTTTCATAGACATTCACCACCGGCAAGAGCCAGCGGGTTTCCGTCTTGGCGGGAGAGACCGCGCGGGTTGTGCTTTTTTCGATGGCGTGTTTCATAATGTCGCGTTGCGTTTCAGGTTATTGCGGCGGGCGGCTGCTCCCGAGGAACAGCCGCCGGGGCACCGCGGTTAGTTCACCTTGACTTCAATCTGTTTGGGTTTGGATTCCTCAGGTTTGGGCAACGTAATCGTCAGAATGCCGTCCTTGTAGGTCGCGGACACTTTGTCCACTTCCACCGGGGAAGGCAGGCTGAGGCTGCGCTGGAACCGGCCGAGGAATCGTTCGCTGCGGCAGACCTCGGCATCCTTGTACTTCTCCTCCTCCTTGCGCTCTCCGGAGATGGTCAGAACGCCTTCATGAATGGTCAGCCCAATGTCCTCCTTCTTCATTCCAGGCAGTTCCACCCTGACGGTCACGTTTTCCTTATCCTCATAGAGATCCACAGCGGGAACCCAGCCTCCGAGGAACTGTTGCGCGCTGCGCGTGAATTCGGCCAGTGGCGCTTCGAACAACCGGTCAATTTCCTCGCGCAGGTTGCTCATATCCCAGAAGGGGGCCCAGCTCGTGATTTCCGGACGATGCCAATGTGTCAGTGTCATAGCCAATCCTTTCTCTTTGTTTGTTTATATCAACGCCGTATAGTGAAGCGTTAGGCGTGCCAACTTCAAATGGCGCATGAGACGTATATGTAAAATCCTGATGATAAATCTACTACACTATTTAATATGATGCTTTATCCGTGGTTGCGGAGATGCGACATTATGTCTCTCTGTCAAAAAAGTGACTCGATGTGTGACATGATGACCCACAGATGATTCCTCGTGGTGTCATGAGTGTTACAAGCCGGGTGGGCAGGGAAGTGGCAGTCAAGTTGTTCAGCTTCATTCAGCGGGGTTGGAGGGAGAGCCGTCCTGGAGCGGGGGGTTAGTTGATGGGAAAAGGAGGGGGTGAACTTGACGCAGGAAGTTGCCTGGCGGGGGGCCGGTTTGGGGGAGGCAAGAGCGGTTGGAAAAAATTCCAAATGATGGGTTGACACTCGGGCGGGTTTTTGGTGGCATGTCCGCTCCCCTTTTCAGGGGTTCGCTATGTACGCAGTAATTGAAACGGGCAGCAAACAATATCGAGTAGCGCCGGGTGACACCATCGAGGTGGAGTTGATGGGAGCCGAGGCCGGGAAGTCTGTGACTTTGGACCGCGTTCTTCTGGTGGCCAAGGACGGGAAGGTGTCCGTGGGCAAGCCGACGGTGGACAAAGCGTCGGTGGTGGCGGATGTTGTGGGACTGAAGCGGGGCGAGAAGAAGGTGACTTTCAAGATGAAGCGCCGCAAGGGGTATCACAAGACGATCGGCCATCGCCAGGAACTGACGGTGCTGAAGATCAAGGAAATCAACGCGTAGATTTTATGGCACACAAGAAAGGTCAAGGCAGCGTTCGCAACGGACGGGACAGCGTCAGCAAGCGGCTGGGCGTGAAAGCATTTGGCGGGGAAACGGTGACGGCCGGGAGCATCCTGGTGCGGCAGCGTGGGACCCGGTTTGTGGCGGGGACGAATGTTGGGGTGGGCCGGGACTGGACGCTCTTTGCCCTGGTGGACGGGAAGGTCAAGTTTGACGTGAGCCGCAACAAGAAGCGGGTGAGCGTGGTGGCGGAAGCGCCCGCCCCGGCGGCCAATTAAAGCCGACCTGGATTTCGAGGGGCGAGGTTTCTGACCTCGCCCTTTTTCTTTGCGCGGCGGTTTCCAATGTTTGTTGACGAGATCAAGGTTTATGCGCAGGCGGGCCATGGCGGACGGGGCTGCGTGGCTTTCCAGCGGGAGAAGTACCGTCCCAAGGGAGGCCCGAGCGGCGGCAATGGAGGGCGAGGGGGGGACGTGATTCTGGAAGCCGACCATGATTTGAACAACCTGATCGCCCAATACTACAACCCGCGCCTGGTGGCCGAGCGCGGGGAAAACGGGATGGGCAAAGGGATGGATGGGCACGCGGGGAAAGATCTGGTGGTGAAGGTGCCCTGTGGGACACTGGTGTGGCGGGTGGATGCAGAAAGCGGGCCACCGGAAGGGCCCGGAGGGGACGAGGAGGCCAGACCGCGGCTCGTAGTAGGCAATGCGGGGCGCGGCCTAATCCGCTACTCGGGGACAGCCCGGGGGATGGAAGTGAGCATAGAAGCGAATGAGGTGGCTTCGGCGCCACCGGGGGCTTTGGGAAGGCGACAACGCGGGGAATTATTGGCTGACCTGACGGAGCACGGACAGCGTTTTGTGTTGTGCCGGGGTGGACGGGGGGGGCTGGGCAATCGGAATTTCGCGACGGCGGTGCGGCAGGCGCCGCGTTTCGCCCAGCCCGGCGAACCGGGGGAGGAGGGACACTTCCTGCTCGAGCTGCGCATGATCGCGGACGTGGGCCTGGTGGGATATCCCAATGCCGGGAAGTCCACGTTGCTGGCAGCCATTTCGAAGGCGCGGCCCAAGATCGCTCCGTATCCGTTTACGACCCTGCATCCGCAGATCGGGATTGTGGAGTATCCGGACTACCACCGGGTGGTGGTGTGTGACGTGCCGGGATTGATCGAAGGGGCGCATCGGAACGTGGGGCTGGGCCACGAGTTTCTGCGGCACATCGAGCGCTGCAAGGTGCTGGTGATCGTGGTGGACATGGCGGGGATGGACGGGCGTGCGCCGTGGGACGACTACCACCAGTTGCTGAACGAGCTGGATCTGTATGATCCCGGGCTGGCCCAACGGCCGCGCCTGGTGCTGGCGAACAAGATGGACGAGCCCGTGGCGGAGAAGAACCTTCGCGTTTTCAAACGCCGGGTGCCGAAGACGCTGGTGTTACCGGCCGCGGCGGCGTTTGACGAGGGGATGGAACGATTCAAGCGGGAGATCCGCGAGGCCGTCGCTGCGGCCGCAGCGGCTTAAGGGCGGGGTCATGTCCGGCGCGGAGATCATTTTGCTGGCCGCGGCGGGTGCGATGGCGGGAGCGATCAACGCGGTGGCCGGGGGCGGCACACTGATCACGTTTCCGGCCCTGCTGGCTTTTGGTGTGCCGGCGATTGTGGCCAATGCGACGAGCACGCTGGCCCTGGTGATCGGGACTTTTTCGGGAGCCTACGGGTACCGCCGCCAGCTCCAGGCGGTGAAATTCTTGTTGTGGCGGTTTGTGCCGCCCAGCCTGGCCGGGGGGCTGATGGGAGGGGTGCTGGTCACGGCAAGTGGGGAGCGCCTTTTCGCGGAACTGGTTCCCTTCCTGCTTTTGTTCGCGACGGCGCTTTTCATGGCGCAGGGGGCGGTGCGCCAATGGTTGCCGGTCCGGGCACACCGTTCCGTTTCAGGGAAAGCACAGGGGGTTGGGCTGGCGGTGGTGTTTCAATTCTTCGTGGCGCTTTATGGGGGGTATTTCGGGGCGGGGATTGGGATTCTCATGCTGGCCAGCCTGGGTTTGATGGGACTGGAAGACATCCATGAGATGAACTGTTTGAAGACGATTCTGGGGTCGTTGATCAACCAGGTGGCGGCGGTGTATTTCATCGTGGTTGGGCTGGTGGATTGGCCGCGGGCTGGAGTCATGACGGCCGGAGCGCTTCTGGGTTATTTCGCGGGAGCGCATTGGTCGCAGCGCATACCGCAGAAGCAGGTGCGCTGGTTGATTTCCGCCATTGGGCTGGGGATCACCGTGGCGCTGTTCTGGAAGGAGTTGCGGTAGCCGGAGCGGAGGGGGATAGCGCCGCGCGGTTCAGGGTTGGCTGGGAGGGGAGGCGAGCTGCTCGAGTTGGTTGGGCACGGGGAGGATCGTTTGCCGATGGCGTTCCGCGGCTTCGGCGATGGTTTTCAGCACGTCGGGATGGGAGGCGGCGATGTTGTGATTTTCACCCGGGTCCACCCGGACGTCGAAGAGCAGAGGCGGGTTGTGGTTGACGGGGTTGTCGGGACCGTAAGCGGAACGGGTGGTCCAGTGGGCTTTGTAGGGGCCGAGGCGCGCGGCATAAAGTTGCGTGCCACGATAAAAGAAGAAGGAGTCGCGGGGTCCCGGGCCCTGGCCCTTGAGCAAGCGCGTGAGGTCGAGGCCATCCACGACGCGGTCGCGAGGCGGAGCGACACCGGCCAGGGCCAGGGAGGTGGTGTAGAGGTCCATCATGCAGGCAAGGTCGCCGGAGACGCGGTCCGCCGGAATGGTGCCGGGCCACCAGGCAATGGCTGGCACGCGCATACCGCCTTCCCAGGTGCTGCCCTTGCCCTCGCGCAAGAGGCCGGCCGAACCGCCAGCCAGTCCCTGAGTGAGCCAGGGCCCGTTATCGCTGGTGAACACCACGAGGGTGCGGCTGGCCAGGCCTTCGCGGCGCAGAGCGTCAAGAATGGCGCCGGTGCTGGCGTCCAGTTCCTCGACCACATCGCCATAGAGGCCGCGGGCGCTGCGTCCACGAAACTTGTCCGAGGCGAACAAGGGGACATGGGGAAAGGAGTGCGCGAGGTAGAGGAGGAAGGGCTGTTTCTTGTGGGCACGAATGAAGCGGATGGCCTCGTCGGTATAACGGCGGGTGAGGGTGGTCTGGTCGGCGGGCTGCTCAATCAGTTCGCGATTGCGATAGAGGGGCGCATTCCACCAGGCGGGGTCTTGATCGAGCCTGCTGGTGGCCCCCCTGGGGCCCCGGCCGGTGGGGTCCATGTCGTTGGAGTGGGGCAGGCCAAAGAAGTAGTCGAAGCCGTGGTTCAGGGGGTGGTGTTCGGCCTTGATTGCGAAGACGCCCAAATGCCATTTGCCAATGCAGGCGCTGGCGTAGCCCTTTTGGCGGAGGGCCTCGGGCAAGGTGAGTTCGCTGGCGGGGAGGCCGCCCGCCGACTGGCGGCGGAGGACGCGGAAACGGTCGTGGCACATGCCGCTGCGGATCGGGTAGCGCCCGGTCAGAAGGGCCGCCCGGCTGGGGGTGCAGACTTCGGCGGCGGAGTAGAACTCCGTGAACCGGATGCCCTCGCGGGCCATCTGGTCAAGGCGCGGGGTGCGAATGGTGGGATGGCCATAACAGCCAAGGTCGCCATACCCGAGATCATCAGCGAGGATGATGACGAGGTTGGGAGGTGGTGCG